>Ga0209636_10003331_pt1 | contig 16385 bp, 17 predicted proteins | sample DeeMarSWOR152_54_FD_187464 | JGI IMG/M metagenome (GOLD analysis project Ga0209636, IMG submission 187464) | Marine sediment microbial communities from White Oak River estuary, North Carolina - WOR-1-52-54 (SPAdes) (version 2) | ecosystem: Environmental > Aquatic > Marine > Intertidal zone >...
AACCTTCTCCTCCATCCAGGCAAAACGTTTATCATGACTCTCCCCATACGGGTTATGATTCTTAGTGATGCTATCCGCAGCCTCCTTAAGAGCAGGCATCGGAGCAAAACCAGCCTTCACCAGGTCAAACCGAAATTCATCCATGATTTCTCTTACAGGAACATCGTTCGCACAAATCTCTTCGCACATGCCACAGGTGGTGCACGTGTACATTATTTCCGCTATATCTTGGCTAGGTTTGACTTCACCAGTTATCACCTTCCGCGCTAGATACATGAATCCACCTGCGTAATAGGCGTCAAAGTGAAACCTTTCGTATGGTGGACACGTAGGTAGACCTAGGCTTTCAGGAAATGTAGCCTTGCATGCAGCATCTTTGCTACACGCGTAAATTCTTCCTCTATATTTTTCTAATGGCATATTGATCTTCTCCTTACAAAAAATATTTAAATAAATACTATATAAGATTTGTTGAATGGTGTGATCTTAATGGAAAAATCTTCAGTATTGAGAAAGTTGGAAGCTATAGTGGGACCCGAATATGTTTCATCTAAAGAAGCCGTTCTCGAGACATACTCCGCTGCCTATCTGGCCGGTAAAGGTGTTCTCGTATCAATGCCGGATTTCGTTGTTATAGCAAGTAGTGTTGAGGATATTCAAGAAATAGTTAGCCTTGCAAACCGATATAGGATACCCGTCATTCCTATCGGATCCTCCACTTCAATGTACAGTGAAACTAGTCCAACTGAGGGAGGTATCATGCTTAACATGGGACGGATGAAAAACATTGAGGTAGACAAAAACGACAGGACCGTCACCGTTGAACCTGGAGTCTCATGGGGCCAAGCCTATCGCGAGTTGACTCCGTTAGGATACCAACTACATTACCCTGCTTTGTCAGGCACGATATCAGTTTTAGGTACCACTACTCAAAGAGGAGCTCCAGCTCCCATAAGGATTGGATATTATTGTGAGGAAACCATTGGGTTGGAGGTTGTCATCCCTACAGGCGAAATAATTAGGACAGGGTCTGGAGCACTGCCAGGAGCTAAACAATACGCCCGATACGTGCTTGGACCAGATTTGACAGGACTCTTCCTAGGGGCCCAAGGGACGCTTGGAATAGTCACAAAGCAGACCTTTCCCTTATATCGCATTCCTGAGGCTCGGGAGGCAGTAGATGGCATCTTCAAAGAGTTCGAGGACACTATAAGACCTGCTCATAGACTAATGGACGATAACTTTTTCCCAGAGCGGGTAACGGTAACTCAGACTGCAGAAGATGAATGGACTATGTATGTGCAATTGAGGGGCAACAAGGAAAGGGTGGATTTTGACAAGGAAATGGCGATGAAAACACTCAGAGAAGCGGGGGCAAGACGCGTAAAAGAAGTAGAAGTAGAACCGCCACTGTATCCAATCGGGACTGCTCTCTTTCACTCATTGCCTGAAGATGTAGATCCTGAGAAATTTAGCTACCCGCAGCCATACGGCATGCCTGGAAAGGGGATGCCTACGCCGCCTGGGGGAGGCTTGATCGGTATATATCTATGGATAGAATATTCCCGCTCAGGAGATCTGATAAAGGCTGTTGAAAAAGTCTTTGCCAAGCATGGTGTTGAACCGGATATGAGAGGTGTTTCGCTGGAAGGCCGATGGGGGATATACGGGCAGGTTGGGGTTTGTACTTACTATGATGCGAGTGACCACGCGGCGTCGAAAAGAGGTTGGGATGTTACTATGGAATCTGTAGAAGCAGCCATTGAAATGGGCGCTGTAATCTATCGGCTTGATCCATTAAGCGCACGCATTGTAGTACCAAAACTGAAACTAGGCGGCTATTACGAATTGTTGAAGCGGCTCAAGCAGTTGATTGACCCCAACAGAATCATGAACCCAGGACCGATGGGCCTGTAATCTTTAACAACATAGTGTACGAGAAATCTGGTCAATCACTCGACGCAAAAAACTAAAGAACTGCTATGGTTAGACCGTAAGGATATAGATATTCCTACGGTTTGACCTTTTTCCTACTCTATAAGTTACATTAGTTCGGACATTGAACCGTTTTTCTAGATCTGGTGCACTTGCTCCTAGCTTGAAAATGAAATCTATTGTTTTCTGAATCTCTGCCAATTGTTTTCCAGTTACTTTAGTTCTCTTCAAAATGAGAGCTCGAAAAACCCGATCATCTTTTAATCCTTCTTCGGATAAAATCTTTAAGAACTGCAATTCGACCTGCTGGCAAAGTTCAGTTATCATCTTAAAGCAACCCTTTTATAGTATCGTCATTCATCATTTTAACATAATTGATGAAAAATGACAGAAGAAAATATTGAAATCACCGTTCAGCCTATAAAGAAAATTTCCACTTTTCAATGCATAGAGTTTTCTATTGAGGAGTTCTTCAAAAGGATAGAATTGTTGGTGAAATCTGGACAACAAGTGGCATTAAACTGGGCAGAAGGAATAGTGTTTTTTTCTCTACCTTATCAACCCCATAGTGACATAGTAATAGAACAGGCATTAAAAGGCACCTTCTATTGGTCTATGATTATGTTTTCGTCAATGCCTAAATATCAACCAATCAAAAAGATGGGTGCACGAGAAATTCCAATAATTGACCAAACTTCGGTTACGTACCTAAGACAAGTGGCACAATGGTTGAGGAAGAGGATAGTACAAAAAGAATAAACTCTTCACACTTATATTTCTGAAAAAGGCGGGAAAAGTAGGCTAAAAAGCCAAGCAAGAAATCAGAATATCTCTAATCCCTACCTTTCAGAATATCTTAAAAGAGTAGCATATTACTAAGGCTAAGTTGTGATGCTAAGAGGTGAACACACCCCTTTTTTTAACTTTTTTTGGTAATTGTACAGTTAATATTACTTCACTTAACTGGACTCTACGAGGTTGCTTGTTTAATTTTACTATGTGAAGGAGGGAATTATTTCCTTTGCGAACTTTTGGAGATGCTTGATGAATTCCTCAGTTTTACCCCGGACTGGGCGACCAGCTACTAGTGGTCCGCCTGCAATGTGGTAATTAGCTCCAGCTGCCCTGTATTTCTCTATCAGTTCCGCGCTATCCGAAACGCTTCCCATTGTCACGAAGTTGAACTTACTCATATCTCTATTGTATTTCTTGGCGTGAGTTTGTATTTTTTTAACCTTGGCTCCAAACTCTTGTGGAGTTAGCTCGAGGGGTCCCCAGGTTGGACCGATCCATCCATTGAAGTATTTCGCTGCAAGTTTAAGCATGTAGGGTCCGCCGCCTCCTTGCCAGATGGGCGGATGAGGCTTCTGCACTGGTCTGGGCCAGAGAGTGGCATCCTCTAACGAGTAATATTTACCTTTGAAGTATACCTCTTCGTGGGGTGGTGCGGTCCAAACCCTTAATATGAGTTTTAAGCCTTCCACGTACTGTGCCACCCTTTCAGGCGGCGGGGGATAGACGCCTTGTGGGTGGTAATTCCTGAAGTCTATCCATCCGTGACCTCCGCCAAAGCCGGGTATAGTCCTACCATTAGACAACAAGTCTACGGTGGCTATCTGCTTTGCCAAACGCATAGGAACATAACTTGGGACAGGGGTAACGGTTGTTCCTAGCCTGAGACTGGAGGTTTTACCTGCAACCCATGCTAGCGCGATCCAAGTGTCAAGCATATTCATTCCGGGATGGTCTGCTGTGAAAACAGCGTCGTAACCAAGCTTCTCAGCCTCCACAGCAACATTAATACCTGACATTCCAAATTTCATGTTTAAATTCGCCGTGTTTATTTCTGATAGTAATGTATTAAATTTTGTGGTGTCGATTACATAGGCCCGTATTCGGAGACAGTATCACGATGCTGTTTGCTCTATTCTCATTTGAAAGTGTCAAACAATTCTTTGTATTCGATGACGCATATAAAGGGAAGTCTTATATGTTTGGGAATCACAAATGTTCAAAATACTACTATAAGGCGGTAGAATTATGCCTACATATATTCTTCTTTCCACTCTCACGCCTGAGGGAAGAAAGACAATAAAGGAAAAGCCTGAAAGAATCGGCGAGGTCAACAAGGAAATAGAGGCTTTAAGAATAAAGGTCATTTCTCAATATGCAGTGTTAGGATTCTACGATTTCGTCAATATCGTTGAAGCACCAGACAATGAGACGATCGCTCAACTCTGCGTAGAGCTGGGGTCTCGAGGGACCGTTGAGATCATAAGTATGCCTGCAATACCCTCAGAAAAGTTCATCACCTCTCTAACTCCACCTAGAAAAATCCCCAAAATACCATAAACCTAAAGGGCTCACGGTCGCTGAAGGGGACAAAGTCGCAATCCGAGCTACAAATAGCGTAACATTCAACTAATAGAAACTGAAAATGTAGTTTATCTGATCAGAATTAATATATTAAGCAAACGCCTGACTCTTTTCTTTGGGGATTATCATGCGCTTCATAGTATACGGCGCAGGAGCCATCGGAAGCATCGTCGGAGGCCACCTTCACAGGACAGGCCACGATGTTATATTGGTCGGCAACCCCAAACATGTGGGCAAAATCAACGATAGGGGGCTTCGTCTGGTCACTCCCGACGAGACCTTCATGCTCAGGATACCGGCCTGCAAGAAGGCGATGGAACTGACCCCATTCAAGGAGGCCGACGTTCTACTCTTAACAGCCAAGTCCCAGCACACCCTCATGTGCTTAGGGCAATTGAAAAACGCCGGTGCCCCGAGGACCCTACCAATATTCTGCGTCCAGAACTCCATTTGCAATGAGGCGCTTGCCACACGCGTCTTCGACCGTATCTACTGTGTGATGGTTGAAGTGCTAGGAATCTTCCTACAACCAGGAGAGGTCATCAACCCCATCTTGGGCAATGCAGGTTTTCTTGAAGTAGGCCTTTATCCACGCGGTTCGGATGAGCTGGCGCAAGAGGTTGCGAATGCTTTCAAGAAAGCGGGCTTTGCGGGTGGTGTCAACGAGTGGGTTCTTAGAGCAAAAGGAGCGAAGTGCCTCCGAAACTTGGGGAACGCTATGGGGGCTATAACCAACGGCAAGGGTGATAGCAGCGGGTTCATGGCCGCGGTAAGGAAAGAGGCTGTAGAGGTGTGGAGGACGGCAGGGATCGAGTGGGAGGACTTTGAGGAGTTTGATAGGCGCACGAGGGATAGCCGTGGGGTTATTAGAATGCCTAGTGGTTATGAAAGCATTCGTAACCTTGGCTCTTCTTGGCAGAGCCTCATTAGGGGTACGGGTAACATTGAGGCTGAACAGTTGAACGGAGACGTGGTCAAACTAGGATATTTGTTAGGAATTAGGACGCCCTACAACGAGCTCCTGTGTCGTGTGGCAGAGGAGATGGCCAAGAAGAGTGATAAACCTGGGAAGTACACAGCTGAAGACCTAATGAAGATGGTTGAGTAAGTTGACGGACGCAGCCCGCACCTCCCGTCCTTCACCTAAGACCATACGATAGATCAGTAGTAAGCAACACTTTCATGATTGACCCAGAAATCTTAGAGAAAATTTTAGTTATCACCTGGAGAATGGTTTCTTTCAAACTACATAGCCAAGACTTGAACCTGACGTTCGATACGACGGATTGATTTGTTAAAACGGATAATATTAAGTGTTACTAAAAAGACTGAGAGAAGAATATGTCTCCTCGAGGGTTTGAAAGAGATCTGAAGAAGCAACTAGAAGAGCAGGGTTCTTTACATCAAGAGATTGTTACCAAACTTGAGAAGGGTGATGTAGGTCTTCGTTTTGGTAAGCCGTGGATCTTAGCCAGTAGCATTTCCGAATAGTACTTTTGTGAGAAGAAAGTTGAGATGAGGTTCCAATATGGTGAGATAGATACCGAGTCCAAGCAGCTTTGGTCTGAAGCTTACGATTTACTCTTGGCTAAATCCATAAGGACCAAGAGAGAAGATATCTTTCGACGGATATACTCTGGTGAAATGATAATACCACAAGAGATGTTGCTACTATCTAGATATAACGACCTCATTCTTGTTGGAAGACCTGATGCCATCGTTTTCTATAGATCAATGCCCATTTTATTGTTTGAGTATAAGTTCAGCAAGTCTTCTATTCCATATAAAAGCTATCATGTTCAGGCGAAGATTTATGGTAAGCTACTCGAGGGGATGGGCTTCAACATAAGTAAGCTACATTATGCCATAGTTATCGTTCCACCCTATCTTCGTAACAACCAAAATTTGTCCAAGAAAATTTTCGAATCAGTTATCAAAAGTGTTCTTAAAGAAACCAAGATTGAGGTGGAAGAAGCAAACATCTACGTCTTTCAATATCTATCAGAGAATGCTAAAGAGGAAATAGATTGGGCACTGGATTTCTGGAAAGGTATGAGAGGAGCTATTCCTACACAAAATCCCGACAAATGCATAAGCTGTGAATATCTAAAAGAATGTAGCTCTTCGGTTAAATTTTGATTTTTATTATTTACTCCTCTTTAAATTATCGACGCTTCTCTGGTATTTTGAGAATAACACGTAATGAATATGCTTGGCCACAAAGATATCAAAACAACCCTGATCTACACACAGCTGGTCCAGTTCGAAAGCGACGAGTTCCACTCAGCAGCTGCAAAAAAGATAGAAAAGAAGAGAAAGCTGATAGAGGCTGATTTTGAATATGTTTGCACATGCAACGACCAAGTTGTTCCGAAAGCGAAAATAGTGGGTCTGCTAAACTTCCGTTAAGGACCGCTAAACCCACATTTTGGGCAACGGTAGGGTCTTCCAAAATTACGACAGCGGGAGCAGCGCCAAATTACTATTTCTCCACAGTTTGGACACGAAAACCTCGTTGCCTCCGTGCCTGGAGCAATTATTCGATGGCAAGAACTGCATGCGGGCATGGCGGTGCTCGTACTTTCACTCAAGCTGACACCTCGAAAGAATTGGATATAGACATTACTCCCTTATATTTCCTCTGAAATTTAACGATTTTTTCTTAGGAGCATTGGTGATATGAGGGAATCGTTTAAAGGTTTTCGTTAAGACTTAGTTAAGATTAGTAGTTAATTGAGGTAGATGTGTGAACGTAGAAGCTGACATCGTCGTTGTTGGGGGTGGTCCCTGTGGGTCCTTCTCAGCTCTGACAGCGACTAAACTGGGTGCAGAGGTAGTAGTGTGCGAAGAGCACGGAGAGATAGGTGTTCCTGCACACTGCTCAGGTCATGTAAGCCTCAGAGGCTTAGAACGCTTGGGTTTACGCTTACCAAAAGAAATTATCGAAAACGAGGTGAAGGGAGCTGTTTTCTATTCACCGTTCGGTGAAGAATTTAGGGTAAAATGTACTTCTCCGGTAAGCCTTGTCATTAACAGAGAAGCCTTTGACAAGCATCTTTCAGATCTTGCCATGAAGGCTGGTGTTCGATACTTGCTAAAGTCAAGGGTGGAATCGTTTCTTTTAGATTCAGGTTTTATAACTGGAGTTAAAGTCAGAAGGGGGGGAGCCAAAGAAACCTTAGGGTCCCATGTGGTGATAGATGCCGAGGGATGCTCTTCCGCCCTACTGAAAAGAACTGGGCTAAAACCGGTTGGCAGGTCTATGGTTGTTAACGCGGTTCAAGCGGAAGTGGACTTGGTGGGTGAAGTAAGTGTTGACACGGTTGAGGTGTATCTTGGACGAAGATTCGCGCCAGGCTTTTTTGCTTGGATTATTCCTAAGAGAGATTCTTCAGCTAAGGTAGGCTTAGCCACTAGTAGAGACAACCCCAGAGCCTACCTACGTCGGTTCATGCGAGATCATCCTATAGCGTCTAAAAAGTTGAGTAAAAGCAAGATCACCAGGCTTACCTTTCACCCCATTCCCCTCGGAGGACCCATTCCTAAGACTTATTCAAATGGGCTCCTCATCGTGGGGGATGCAGCCTCCCATGTCAAACCAACCACTGGAGGCGGCATCATCTTTGGTTTATTGTGCTCAAAGATGGCGGGTGAAGTTGCCTATCAAGCCGTAAAGTACCAAAATTACTCTGAAAACTTTCTTTTGCGATGCCAGTCCCTGTGGAAGGAAGCAATAGGTTTTGACATGATGGTAATGCGCCAGGCAAGGAAACTGCTTAATCGTCTAACGGATAAAAAAATAGACAAGATCATTAAGATCTGTGTAAAATTAGGGGTAGATAAGATACTTGAAGGTGTCAAAGACTTGGACTTTCAAGGAAGTTTGTTGATTCGGTTGATTCTGCATCCAGCTACATCTATTGCAGCACTCTACTTCCTTCTTTCTTCGCTCACTTCACAAACTTAGTCGTTTGATTGTCGAAGAGGAAAAATTTAACGATTCTAGTTATCTGTTACAGGATCTGTAACGCATCTGTGCTCTTATTGAGTGCCGTAATCCAGATTGCCGCTCATTTCTCTGTCGATTTCCGCAAAGGGAGTAATATAAAGGGGATGCTTCTGCGACGAATACGAATGAGTGATGGGTTGCTTTTGACACGCATAGAGTCGCTCGACGATAGCACTGGTCGAGGTACATTCCACGCATAATTTTTCATTTAGCCTGCTTAAGCTTTATCCCAAGAACGTATAACTCTGCGCTCTTCGCCCTGCTAGCTTTCGGTTTGATCAACTTCACAAAGACGAAACGCTCTTTGACCTCCTTCACAAAGTCGAGGAGCATTTTGCCCTGAAAGACCTTCGAGAAGAGGTTCCCCCTGGGCTTAAGGATGGAAGCAGCTATTTGCAGGGATCGCCGAGCGAGGTCGATTTGACGGGCATGGTCGAGCTCCCAGATTCCAGAGATGTTGGGAGAAACATCGGAAAGCACAACATCGGATGATCGAGGTAAAAGCTCCCTAATATACTCGACTATTTGAGGATCGGTTATGTCACCAATCAGGGTGCGAACATTGGGCAGATCAATTGGCTTCATGGGCTTAATGTCCACTCCAATAATAAAACCATCGTCACCCACGATCTTTCGAGAAGCCTGCATCCAACTACCAGGAGCCGCCCCTAAATCCACTACGACGTCGCCGGGTCGGATGAATTGATATTTTTCTATGGTTTGAAGAAGTTTGTAGGCTGCGCGTGACCGATATTTTTCCTCTTTTGCCCTTCGATAATAGTATTCCCTTTTTCGTATCTTGACCCAAGCCTTCGACAAGGTCAGCTGTCACCTGAAGGATTCTTTTCCACCTGCACAAGACCTAGGATCCATTCCGTCAATTTTTCGCACTCATTAGGTGATATCGTGCTCCAGGCTGCGCATCGAGAATCGTCTTGGCACATCAAGCAGGGGCAACCGAAGATGGAGTCAATAGATACTGGTCTTCTCTTGGGATATAGCCGATAGGTCCATCGTCCACTAAAAAGTTCGCGTTCTCGGGAAATCAGACCCTTCTTTTCCAGCTTTATGGCTATTCGGGAACCCTCCCTGCTGCTGGCGCCCAATCTCCTCCAAAGTTCAGATTGAAGCATGCCTTGGCCTCCCGCATTCATGACCAACTGCATAGCTGTATGTTCCAGATCGCTGCGCCTCGACATATTCCTCGATCCTCTAAAGCATCTCTTAAATAAATGGACTTCAAACCATAAAAACGTTCATGCTTTCAAAATAGTGGCATAGGAGGCAATTTACGACATTGAGCTTGTAAAGTTTAGTCCAAACAACCAACCCAACTTGGTGCGGGCGTACAACTTCGATCTGTAAATGAGACTGGACAATTAAACCTTCATTTTTTGATAATCCTCTATGAATTATCATTCAAAATTCACTACCTACGGGTCTGGGTTTAAAGTTTAGTTACTTACTTACATCACCAAAAACTACTAAGGAAAAAGTGTAAAAAGACGGGTCAGGTAAGTAGAAAACGTTTAAACTCATATAAATTCAACATTACAAAACAACTTATATCGTAACATTAGCAAAATTATAAATCAAGGGTGATTAAAAATGGCCCAATACATAATAGCGTCGCTAACAGAAGCATCTAAAATACCACTCGATAGGATACCCTAAAAAAGTGGTAATGTATTTAGTTCTATTCATTTACGGTTTCATTATCTTTCTTGATAAGAGCTCTCGTAAAGCATTTTGGACACAGGGGAATTGGAATTGTCTGCCAAGATCCATTTTCAAGCTTGATTTTCATTACGTTCTCCTCTGTTAGGGATACACCACACTCCTCACATTTCCGTTTAACCAAAAACTTGCACCCGGTCACATTATAAACCGAATAAGAACTTTCCTCTTAATATATTTGACCTAGATTTATGATGAATACATGAATTGATCGACAAGCTAGGAAAACCACAATGCACTAGCTCTTCTTTATGAATGAGTGGAGATTTAAGTTAGATTAAACCCCAACCCCTTCGTGGCGAAACAGGGGGATGTTTTAAATAAATTTTCTTTGATATCTTTTCTTTGATATGTCTCAATACATTGATCAAGAATTCCTAGATCATAAAGAATGGCGTAAATGGCTTGAAGAAAACCATTCTTTCGAAAAGGAAGTCTGGGTAATTATTTACAAGAAAAAATCTGGAAAAAAAGGATTAAAATATCAGGAAGCTGTCGAAGAAGCAATTTGCTTCGGTTGGATAGACAGTAAAATGCAGAGTATCTATGCCAAGAGGTTTCGCCAAAGATTTTCGCCTCGAAAGAATAACAGCATCTGGTCAAAAAACAACAAGGAAACAGCTGAAAAAATGATCCACGAAGGAAAGATGGTAAAAGCTGGATTTGAAATAATAAATGAAGCAAAAAGAAATGGAAAATGGAACACAGCATATTCGTCGAAAATGGTATCGACAATTCCAAAGGATCTAGAGAAAGCCTTGAATGAAAATGAATTAGCTTGGAAGAACTTCAAAAAATTTTCAAATTCAACAAAATTCCAATACATTTATTGGGTTGAGAGTGCCCAAAGAGACGAGACTAGACAAAAAAGAATAATTGACGTAGTGAAGAAAGCTGCTGAAAACATTAAACCTTCATAAAGTTAAAATTTAATCCCAAACCCAAACTTACATACCTATTCTAACTTACTACTATTCTCTTTCCTCCATATATTCTCCCCCACTCTCTACACCAACTGCACACCAAACCGTACTGCACACATAGTGAAATATGTGATAGTAAAGTTATTCATGGGATATTTTCAGAAAGAACAATTTATAGACAATTGCTCCCATTAAAATTTTCAAAATTATTGGAATCGAAAACATAGCCCAATTGGAGAGATATGATTTCGTAGTTGTTATATCAATACCATTTTCTTGTAACTTACAAACTCGGTGAAAGCGAAATATATCCCCCTCAAGGAAAAACAAAATTAGTGGAGCAAAGAAACCATAAAAGGCAAGAAAACCTATCTTTTTTACTCAATTCCAAGAGTTTGGCTTGATTCAGATTTTTTGCTTCTTTAATTTAGACTTGAAAATAAAACTAGTAAGTGCTCAGAGGATCTGAAGAGACTTATTAGTGGCTATCTTCATCAGTTGATCACCGAAGAATTGTAGAGTATAAAAAAAGGGAGATGGAGTGCTATAACTTTATAATCACAGCTCTGTGTAGCCTAGAACTCTGTCCTGTCCCAAGGTCCTAACCAATGACAAGGGTTTCCTAAGGTCCAGTACATGGTAGATAACCCTATCTCAGGCTTGCGAAGGATTGCAATTTTCCCATCGACTGTGCCTCTAGTATATCCCAACTTCTGAGTGTGACCCCCAATCCCCTGAGGATGACAGGTACATCCAATAACCCAATCTTCAGGGGGTATAGGGTCGCGCCTCGTTCCATCATAGTCGTTGACGTAGTGTCCTTTCAGAAACTCCATAGCAAGTTCTTTGTCGATTAAGCCGTAGTGATTGTAGATATCCCACATCAGAGTTGGATGGCTTAGCCCTAGCCCTAGCCGTAAACCTGGATAACCAAACTTGGTCATGGGAATGTCTGTCAACACATTATTATCGTCATAACTGTGATCGGACCAGCATTGACGGCTATGACCACGATGTAGTTCCCTACCTCGCCAGCGTCTCCAGGCCGCCTAATACCGTAGCGGTGGGCGGTTGTTTCTACACATACAGCCTCATCCTGATCCACAACCAAGAAGTTCCACGAACCTCCTCGTAGAATAGTCTTTCTACCTGTAGCAGCTCTATACTCGGGAGTGCCTTTCGTAAGAAGTTCAACTGCCTCAACTGCGTTATTTGCATACGCACCTATGTATATGAGCTGTAGGAACCAAGGCATCCCAAAGTCATTAGTCTCACCTTCCTTTATAGCCTGATTCGCTCCATTCGTTAAACAAACAGCTAATCCTTTATCGTTCACTACCATGTTACCAGAAACTTGAGGTGGATTAGTGAGTACCCAGAATGTGTTTGCATCGGGATCGCTCGGGGTGGCAATATATACAGCCTCGTAACAACTTGGGAAGAGTTGAGTTTGCCGGTTATGCCCAACTATAGTTTCCCCGTTTTTGGTGGGTGTTTTATTCCACCATTTCTGGGATCGATTTCCACGTTCTTTTAAGGGTACTCCGACAACTGCAAAGCTAGCACAGCCAAAATATTCATTCTCATCTGGATCCATTACATTTGATTCGGTAACTGTTGTGGAGTTTCTCCATGGGTAGGGAGGAGCTGGATGTTTTTTATCCCATTCGTCGTATATGTTTACACTCAGAACTCTCTCATAATTAGTGAGTACTGTGGCGTAAGGTGATTCCTCCAGCCATGGGGCAGATCCATCGGCTATCCCGTGCATGAAGTCGATGAAATGCGGGTTAAAGGCCTTAATTTGCGCTTCGTACAGTTTCATAGCCTCTCGCGTATTCTCAACACCATATTTCTCTGTTTGCTCCTTCCACCAGGCATCGGATACCCATCGACAAAGGTCACCAGACTTCTCCCCAAGTTGGAGGCCCATCTCGTACCATGTGCCCTTAATGTTGCCGATAAAACGTGCATGTGGAGGTATCTTTGGAAACCCTTCCGGAACAATGTACTTGTCAACCGCTACGTTACCGGACGCGGTTTGGATCGATTCCATTCCCTCGAAACGAGTTTGAAGTATATAACAACTTAAAAGGGTTCCGTGATAATTTCAGATATTCAAAAAAAGGCTTTAAGTTTTAGAACTTAATGGCAACAACTCACTTCACACGCGAAGCTTGGGCCCTTCTAAGTAGCAACCTTAGACATAAGGAGTGAATCTCTTGAAAGCTCAGCTCGTCCTGGTTTGTCGCTGGGTCATCAATAACTTTCGGCTCCTTAATTTGGATGCTTCTTGGCAACTGAGAACTGATGATCTTGTGATGCGCTTTTTATGGCTTTAAGTGCACTTGTCTCCTTGTCTTTTATCTCCAGCATGATATCAAAATCATAAGGTTTTGACTTTTCTAAGAATTCTCGAAAGTTTTCCAAGTTGATTGTTTCGTCATGTTTTCCGATCTTGTGTTCAGTCTTTTGAGAACTATAATCAACCATAGGCAATCCATCTTTTTCTTTCCAAGTTTTTGTGAACAGCCCCAAAGCTTCCTGTATAGTTTCACCAGAACTATTGACTGCGTGATGGAAGACATCGAACAACACAGGAACTCTGGTCTTGGCGCTTATTTGAAGGCAATCTTTCAGGTTGTAACTTCTATCATCATTTTCGATTACTAGTCGTCTTTTCACAATCTCATCAAGCTCTTCAAACCTTTCTACGAATCTCATCATACTCCTGTCTTTGTCTCTGTAAGTTCCACCAACATGAATCTGTATTTTCGCAGAAGTGTCAAGTTCCATCAAATCTAAAACTTGTGCATGATAGATTAGTTCTCTAACACTGTTCTCAAAAACTCTATTGTTTAAGGAATTGATCAAAGTAAATTGGTCAGGATGCATAGATATTCTCACACTATACCTTTTGATAAAATCTCCAATCGCTTTAAACTGTTTCCCAAAACTTTCCTGCCAATCAAACTTGCAGATAGGGTGAGAGGCAAAAGGAACTAGATCTGAAGTTATCCTAAAAAAATAATATATTGTGCTTCAGATTGAACCTTAGTATCCTTCCAAGACAGACTAGGTTATTCTCTATGGTTTCCATCAAACGTTTTTCAGAGTAGGACTTTAAGTGAAATGTGCGACTGCTTTTGCACCCTATAGTGGTGTTTATACACGGATAACCATTTTTCATTCTTGGTACTTCATTAGGGTGATTTAAGACCTATTTCCTCAGCTACTTTCTTGAGCTTGACTATTATACCTGGTCTTTCAGAAGTAAATGAAGACCAGCCTTCCTCTTTTTTGTAGCCATGAGCAGCAAGAAAGTTTGTTGAAAGTTTTTTCTTCCCTTCTTCCGCTATTCTATTGATGACTTTGGCCCTTTCATGAGGATCTTTCACAACTTCCAGTTCGCCTCTAAAGACAACGAAGTTGTATTCGCTTAGATCTAGCCTGTACTTTTCTATCTCAACGCAAACACGCTTGTCTTTTTCAAGCAGCCTCATTTTCTTGCCGTAATCTGTGAAGTGAAAATAGAGCGATCCATCCATTAAAACATACTGGAATGGAGCCATATACGGGTACTTGTCTCCCTTGAAAGCAATGCGACAAAGCATTTGTTCTTTAAGAAGTTTCTCTATTTCAGACTTGTCCATCTTAGGCAATTTAACTACAGTCACACTCAATACCATCCACATCTGGCCTAGATCTAAGTGATTGGTTTTAATAATCAATCTCCTAAATTTAAAAGTGTGGGTGATGGGTTAAGTCTGAATGGAAGTCTGCTCTCAGCTATGAGTTGGCAATACGTTGTGAGGTTTTATTGGGTCTTTAGAAAGACCCATACCTGAGTGTTTTCTTGGAACATGATCCTAATTATTTTGGGTGCAACTCTATTTTTGATTCTTCTGGTCCTGTTCGGAGGGGGGTCTTGTTCCTAGCCATTCTTTCTCGAATTTGCTGAGTTTTAGGGATTCCGGAGGCATCACATCATTAGGCAAAACGAACTTGGTTAAGAGTGGAGCGATCGTAATCGTAATTATGGATAATACAACCATTGCCCCTAAGAGACTTTCTGTGAATATGCCGTACTTAACGGCTAGGCTTGCCGTCGCCAGGGTTGTTGACATCTGAGGAGCCGTTAAAATTCCTATTCCCAAACTTATTCTAAAAGGAAAGCCTGCAAGTCGAGCCCCTAGGAAACCACTTGCTGACTTACTTATTACCAATGAAACAATGATCAGACAGGTTAGGAGCGCGTCTTTAGGTTCGAATAGCGTCCCCAAGTTTGTCGTCATTCCCACATTGAGCAGGAAGAGGGGGATCAAGAACCCGTAGCTGAATGCAAAGATTTTCGTCTCGAGTCCTCCTCGTCTCTCTAAGAGTTCGGAGAGAGTTAAACCGGCTAAAAATCCTCCCACCATGGCGTGGACACCTATTATCTCCGCCATAAGCGCTACTATAGATACAGTGATAAGAACCGACCTTAACTCTCCTGCAAAAGCGTCTTTCTTAGGACCTAACCAGAGAAGCCATTCCTGAAGTATTGGAGTAAAGTAAAGAACTATGAATATAAATAAAAACAGTGCGCCTAGAAAAAATGGCAAAGGTAGTGTTGAGATGGGTGCTGTTGCATGGAGTAAGACTGAAATAAGGATAAGACTGGCTATGTCTTCAAGAAATATCGCAGACGTTAGAGTTGATCTAATTGTTGACTTAACCTTCAGTTCTTTCAGCGTTGGGACAACTATCGCCACAGAAGAAGAACTAAAGCAGACTCCTAAAATTAGTGACGAAAAGTTACTTAATCCCAAGAAAAAACCAACAAGAAATCCTGTTACTAGAGGAATTGCAAAGTTGAACACGGTGAAAATCACCACCTTCCTCCCAGTCTCCTTCAAAACAGATAATTTTATGTCTAATCCAGCGGTAAACATAAGAAAAACGAGACCAATGGTTGCAAGGAAATCCATGACCTCGCCTGGATAAACCACCCGGAAACCACTTGGCCCCAAAAGGATCCCCGCAAGTATAACCGCGTTGACCCACGGTATCTGAATTTTTCTAAACATCAATGGAAAAAAGAATGCTGCAGCGATCCAAATTGAGAAGAGGAGAAAATACTCCATACCTTACACGCACCGAACAGTTTTCTAGGAGAATCTTATAGAAAGTTTATAGGAGATAAACTTTAACACCTTAAAAGAGTGAACAAGAGGCTTCTACTCAGATATCTAGAAAATTAATCTTTCAACAAATTGTGCAAAGAATTCTTTTTTTTGCGCATAATTTTTAAAAGAAGATAAAAAGTTTGCGCACTATGCTTTATATTTAGGTAGGCATCTTTAAATCGCTCAAAGAAAGTTAAGGTAACGGTGGCTTTGCCCTTCGGAATCTAGTTCTCCCGT
>Ga0209636_10003332_pt1 | contig 16379 bp, 16 predicted proteins | sample DeeMarSWOR152_54_FD_187464 | JGI IMG/M metagenome (GOLD analysis project Ga0209636, IMG submission 187464) | Marine sediment microbial communities from White Oak River estuary, North Carolina - WOR-1-52-54 (SPAdes) (version 2) | ecosystem: Environmental > Aquatic > Marine > Intertidal zone >...
GCGGCCCAAACCGGGAGATGCTGGACAGGCTTAAGGGATACAAAGACCAAAGCATCTTTCCCGAGGTCAAACATACGACAGCCGCTCGATACCTCAGCCGGATAACAAAGAAAAAGCTAGACCTTCCCGTCTGGAAGGACGAACTTTACCTAGAATACCACCGAGGCACCTACACCACCCAAGCCGAGACGAAGAGACTCAACCGAAAATCCGAGGTCCTGCTGGCCGACACAGAAAAAACCTCTTCCCTTGCCTCGCTCTTCGGCAAATCCTACGAAGGGATGCCCATCGTCAAGGCCTGGCAGAAGGTTCTGCTGAATCAATTCCACGACATCCTTCCCGGCTCGAGTATCACCCCTGTCTACAGGGACGCCAAACAGTCCTACCTGGAAGCCCACCGAGACCTGAAGAAGATTTTGAAGGATAATCTTGCCCACCTCGCTCAGAAAATCGACACGGCCGGAGGAGAAGAAGGCCTGCCTCTTCTCGTCTTCAATCCGCTTTCCTGGACAAGAAGCGGCGTGGTCAAAGTTAGGCTTCCCGCCTCGATCCAGGAAGAGGTCTCTGTTTGGGACGGAAGAGGAGAGGAGGTTCCTTCTCAAGTCTTAGCCAGAAACGATGGCCAGCTTCTGTGTTTCGTTGCCAAAAGCATCCCATCTCTGGGATACAAGATCTTCAAGATAAAAATTAGGAAAGCCGCAGCTCAAACTGTTTCCTTAAAGGCGGGACCGTATTCCCTGGAAAATCGTTTCTTTTCTATCCACCTCCATCCTGAAACCGGGAATATCATCTCCATTTTTGACAAACAGGAAAAACGGGAAGTCCTCTCTCCCGATGCCTCAGGAAACGAGCTTCAGCTTTTCGAGGATTTGCCTGATCAGTGGGATGCCTGGAACATCGGCTACACGGGCCGCAGCTGGAAGCTGGATAAAGCCGAAAGCATAAAAATCCGCCACCGAGGGCCTGTCATGGCCTCTTTGGAAGTCAACAAGAATTATCTCGGCCTGTCCAAAGCCCGGCGGGGACCCACCCAAAATTTTCCTTCTTCTTTTTTCACCCAGGAAATTATCCTGTATGAAGACCTTCCCCGGATCGACATCTGGATGAAAGCCGATTGGTGGGAGGATCATGTTCTCTTAAAAGTGGCTTTTCCGGTTGACATCCGCAACGACAAGGCTACCTATGAAATCCCCTTCGCTTATATCCAAAGGCCCACCGGCCGGACAACGGACTGGGAAAAAGCCCGCTTCGAAGTCCCAGCGATCCGCTGGGCCGATTTATCCGACCGGGCCTACGGGGTGAGCCTGCTCAACCAATCCAAGTATGGTTACGATATCAAAGACAGTGTCCTCAGGCTCACTCTGCTTCGCTCCCCGACCTGGCCCGACCCGATGGCCGATAGAGGAACGCACGAGTTCTCCTACGCTCTCTACCCTCACAAGGGCGACTGGAGAGATGGGGACACGGCCCAAAGGGGTTATGAATTCAACACGCCCCTGCTCGCCCTGTTCACGGATTCTCATCCAGGAGAACTGCCCTCTGACTATTCTTTCTTGAAGGCATCCCCCTCGAACATCATTCTCGCCGCTCTGAAGAAGGCCGAGGACAGGGAGAGTCTCATCCTAAGGCTGTATGAGGCCGAGGGACTGCCCACCCAGGCAACTATCGACATTTTTCGTTCTCCCAAGATGATTTTTGAGCTGGATCTGATGGAAAATCGACTTCGGTCTCTTCCGGCTGAGGATGGTTTTCTAAGCCTGGATTTCGGGAAGTCAGAAATCAAAACAATCGAGCTTGTGTTTGAGTGATGAATCCAAACCCATCCTTGAGGGGCGGCTTCGCCTTCCCCTCTCCAAGGTTGGCTAAGACCTCACGCCCACAAGAATCAGGAGGGCCTTTGTTTTCCTTGATTGAGGGTCGGAAGGATCGTTGACGATATTCCTTATCCCCAATTGATACCTGCCCTCAACGAAAAGAAACAAGCGGTCTTGGAGCTTCAGCTCGAAGCCTCCGCCGAAAACCAGCCCAAAATCAAAGCTCTGGGTCCTGTCCTTTATATCTAGCGGCTCCAGGTCCCCGGATTTGACCTGATGGGAGGTGATAAACGAGAACTCGACTCCAGCGACCGCGTAGGGCGAAGAATCATACAGGAATTTACTCCGGAAAAGCACAGGCACACTCACCACATTCAGGTTGTATGTCCACTGCGAGGCGTCTGCAGCGGATTTGACTTTACTCCCTTTCTTGAAGTACAGGACATTAAACTCAACGAGCAGGAGAGGATTCAGGTTTCTCTCAAACCCCAGGCCTGCGGCAAAGCCAGGCTTGTTGTTCCATTCCAGTTCCTCATTCCCTCCAGAAACACGGTATTTCGACAGGTTAAATCCTCCCATGATTTTGAAATCGGCATAGCCCATCGAGGCCAGGGAAAAAAATAGGATTACAGGCAGGGCTTTCTTCATTTTCTCCGGTTAACCTTTCTATAATAAACCATCGAGCTGAGCTTGAATATCAAAAGCTTTTTATTCCAAAGACAATGAGAAAGGCATGGTTTTTCAATGATTCCAAATCTTCTATCTCCTGGACGAGGTTCACCACCCCAAAATGATATCTCAACTCGAGAAACACAGTCTGGAACTCCCGAATTTTGATTTCAAATCCCATTCCCAGAGCTAACCCCAAATCCGTCCTCTTGGTAGATTCTTTAAAGTCTGTTTGACGCTTCTGGTCACCGGTTCGTTTCTGCAGGTTGTGAGACATGATCAACGAGAATGTTCCTCCTCCGAGAAGATAAATGGGTAAATTCTCCTTGAACTTAATCCTGGCTAAAACCGGAAAACACAATGTGTTGAGGCTGTAGGTTCGTTCCACCTTCGGCTGAGCCGGGTCTTCCTCGCGTTTTCCTTTTTTTTGGATTAATAGGGCATCGATTTCGACAGCTATTTTCCGGTTCTCGGAAAGATCGAACTCGAATCCTCCCCCTACACACAGTCCCCCTTTGTAATTCCATCCTTGGCTTCCATCCTCTGTCGACGCTGCATACTTGGAAAGATTCAGTCCCCCCATAATTTTTATCCCATCAGCGTAAAGGCTTGAGCAGGTGAGAACGGCTAGGACAACGGTGATTACTTTTCTCATCTGACTCATGTTAACCCCAGAAGAAAATTTGTCATGAGCTGATATTTGTTTGAAGATCCACATCAGGAGAAAGCCAAGGTCTTAGTGAGTCACTTGTAAATCCATGAAATACGGAGCGGTGATTTTGCTCTGAATTTGCTGAATTCAGGAACAAAAAAACGCCCCCGACGGGATTTGAACCCGTGTTGCCGCCTTGAAAGGGCGATGTCCTAGTCCAGGCTAGACGACAGGGGCGTTCGTGACGTGGTGAGCCGTGCTGGACTCGAACCAGCGACACCCGGCTTAAAAGGCCGGTGCTCTCCCTCTGAGCTAACGGCCCGGCTTTGAAAAAAGAGTATTTATAAATGAAAGAAATGGACGTGTCAATATCAGCTGAGGGGCTCAAAATTAACGATGATCCATCTTCCCCTACGGTTGATCCCTAAGGTTTCGTCTTTCAGGTTGTAATTCCTCAGATAAAATCTGTACGTTTTCTCATCGCCCGCCTTGGTCATGATTTTGACATCGACTTCCTTGGATGTGACATCACCCGTTAAATCCCTGATGTTCGCCAGATCTCTCTCCCCGAGGGAAAAACTCGTGATCTCTTCTTCTCTGGCTGAGGCGGCCTTGGCCTCGTTATAATTCTTTTGCAAATCTTTATGTTCGGTATAGACTTCTTCGTACTTGATCTTGAGCTCATCCACCTCTTGCTGGGCAGCTCGTCTGGCTTCTCTCGTCCGGGCGTTTTCCAACTTAAATTCGGCTTCATCCAGACGATCTCTGGCATCCAGGGTGACCCCGACATGGTCTTCCAGCTTTTTCTTAAATTCTAATTCCTGTTTATTCAACAATGGGAGGTTGGCAGGGACCACCATATCTTCAGAGTCGCCGACAATCTCCCAGCTTTCGACCTCGAGTGAGATCGGCTCCAAAGCCATAGATGACATCGTGTCCATATCACTCAGAGAGACGGCATGAAAATATCTCTTGAGAAGGCCCTGCTCGGGTTTCTGGGCACAGGTCTGCAGGATGAAGGCGAGGAATATGATAGCAAGAACAAACAAGATTTTTCTTCTCATTCTTCCTCCTTTTTGTCTTATTATGATTTTGTTTTCCTCATTTTACTTTTTTTTAAATCAAAAAAGCAAGTTTAATATTTTTTTGCTTTTTATATTGACATGCGCCTTTTTTATAAATAGAATTTAAGGTAATTATAAGGCATTTAATACTTTTCCTATAATTACAATAAGATTTCTTGGTGCGGAAAAGTACGTATCTCAGCTAATGTCGTTTGAACCCCTCCATTGTCTTATAATTACGACCCAAAATTAGGAGGTAATAATGGCAGTTAGAGTAGCGGAAGAATGGTTCACCATCTGTGCTGGATGTGAAATAACCATCCTCGATATTGGCGAACCACTGATTGATCTTTTACCCAAGCTTGAGTTTGTCCATATGCCGGTTCTTATGGATCACAAATTATTTGGACAGACAGGCGATCAATCGGGCCCAGAAATCCCTGAAGCCGATGTGGGGATTATTTCTGGCGGAATCCGGGTAGAAGAGAACAAGGAAATCGCTGAGGAGATGAGGAAAAAGTGCAAAACGCTGATTGCCTTAGGGTCTTGTGCCTGTTACGGCGGTATACCGGCTCTGGCTAATCAGTTTACGGTTGATGATCTTCAGGAAAAGATATTCAGAGGTCTTGTTACCACTGATCCCTCAGATACACCCTCACAAGCCGTATCACCGTTTACTGATAGGATTTATGCTCTGCATGAAGTCGTAGATGTTGACCTCAAGCTGCCCGGCTGTCCGACAACGCCTGAAATGGTCGCTGAAGCGCTCACAGCCCTTCTAGAAGGAAGAGAAATCCAGCTTCCTGGAAAGAGTGTGTGTGATGAATGCCCGACTATCAGAGAGAAGAAAGCTGTGGCTAATTTGAGAAGGCCCCTTGAATCCGTTGAATTTGAACCCGGAAAGCCTTTGAATACGGTTCGTTGTTTTATGGAACAAGGTTTCCTGTGCAACGGCCCCGCCACAAGGTCAGGCTGTGGGGGAGCAGAGGGAACACCAAGATGCATAAAAGCCTACATGCCCTGCCGGGGATGCTTTGGCCCTCTCTCAGATACAGCCAACCCGATGGTGGATATGATGGGAGCCCTGTCCACTATTGGCCTTGATGTCAAACAAATTCCAGACCGGGCGGCAACCTTTAACAGATTTTGTGGGGCCGGTCGTCTGCGACCCCTTCCGAAAAGGAGTTAAATCATGGGAAAAACACTAACTATTCAACCTGTCACAAGAATCGAAGGGCACGCTAAAGTCACTATCCAGCTGGACGATACTGGAAATGTCAGCGATGCTCAAATGAATGTCCTTGAATTGAGAGGCTTTGAGCCATTTTGTATAGGCAAACCAGTCGAAGAAATGCCGCGAATTACGACGCGGATTTGCGGCGTTTGTCCCTGGTCTCATCACAACGCTTCGGCCAAAACAACGGATGCGGTTTTTGGCGTGGAGCCGCCTCCTGCTGGAAAGAAATTAAGAGAGCTGTGTAACAGCATTGCTTACATGGAAGAGCACATCCTTCACTTTTACTTTTTAGCCGCAGCCGATTTTGTCCTCGGACCCGGTGCTGATTATTCAGTCAGGAATGTCATCGGAATTCTGGGGGCCAACCCCGATCTTGGCAAAAAAGTGGTTAGATTCAGGCATCTGGCAGCCACCATGCTGGAGAAAATCGCCGGAAAAGCCATCCATCCTGCGGCTGCTGTTCCAGGAGGATTCAGCCGTCCATTACTCGAGGAGGAAAGAAAAGAGCTGAAACAGAAGGCTGATGAATTACTGGAGTTCTCCAAATTCTCCATCTCATTTGCCAAAGAGAGCCTCTTCCCCAAATATATGGATGTCGTGAATTCTCTGGGTGTTATTACCACAGGATTCCTAGGAACAGTCACGGAAGACGGGGCACTCGATCTATATGATGGAAAGCTGAGGATGATGAATGCCGACGGTTCTTACGAAGATTTCAAGTACGAAGAATATACCGACTATATCCGTGAGCATGTTGAGCCTTGGTCCTATCTGAAGTTCCCCTACATGAAGAAAGCCGGTGAATTTTCTATGGACCTGGATAACCCGAATGGAATCTATCGAACCAATACGCTGGCCAGGATGAATGTCTGTGATAAGATACCGACTCCCTTAGCTCAAGCTGAACTTGAAGAATTCAGAGAAAAATTCGGCCGCCCAGCCCAACAAACTCTTCTCTATCACTGGGCAAGATTGATTGAACTGCTCTACAATGCAGAAAATACTGTTCGACTTCTCGACGACCCCGAGATCACCAGCACCGATATAAGAAAAAAGGTGGAACCAAGAGCAGCCAGAGGAGTCAGCAGTGTCGAGGCTCCCAGAGGAACACTGATCCATGACTACGAGACAGACGAAAATGGTCTCGTGACCAATGTGAACCTGATTGTAGGCACAACGCACAACAATGCTCCGATGAATATGTCTGTTAAGAAAGCAGCCAAAGATTTAATCAAAGATGGCAACTATAATGAAGAAATTCTGAATATGATCGAGATGACGATCAGAGCTCATGATCCCTGTCTTTCCTGCGCCACACACATGTTGGATGGAAAGATCGGTGTAAAAGTTTACATTGTTGATGCAGAAGGAAACAACTTAGATACGTTTTCCAACGTCTAAAAGTCAGCCTAGCGGCTTTCGAGGCTGACTCTAAGCCCTCTGCGCTAAGCTGACCTGAAACCAGTCATAGAAGTAGTCGCCCGCCTTCGGAAAATGAAGTGAATCTTTCGAGTCGGAAATGGATCAGTTCCCTGTCTACTGTCGAAAAGAAATCCTAATAGCCGGAGTGGGGAATATACTTTTCGGTGATGACGGGTTCGGACCTAGCGTCATCGAATATCTGGAAAGCCACTACGACATCCCAGAAAATATCTGTTTAGCGGACGCTGGTACGGGAATAAGAAAAATCCTGTTCACTATCACTCTAAGTGATGTTCGCCCAGAAGTTATTGTGATAATTGATGCTGTCGACAAAGGGAGAAAACCGGGTGAAATTTTTGATATCTCCCTGGATGACATCCCTGCAGAAAAAATCGATGATTTTTCAATCCATCAAGTCCCTTCTTCGAATCTATTAAAGGAGTTGCAGGATTTCTGTTCAGTTAAAGTCGATGTCAAAGCCTGCCAAATTCAGACAATCCCAGAAACGATTGAATCGGGACTATCGGAGCCAGTTAAGAAAGCCGTTCCCTTGATGGCTCAAAAGATTGCAGAAGAATATTTTTAAAAAAATGGGGACAGTTCTATTTTATCTGGATCCCTGCTACCCGCTTCCGCGGGCACAGGTTCCGCAGGGACAAGCCTGGATCCCTGCTTCCGCAGGAATGAACTTTATTTTACTGGGTCCCTGCTTTCGCAGGGATGACGGGAAGGGAAAAATAGAACCGTCCCAGTGCTTTTACCTCTCTATGTATTGACTTCTGGATGCTCGAATAGTTACTATATCTTATGTCATATCCGTCTAGAAAAGATAAGCCTATGAAAAATAATATGTCTTTAAAAGAAATCAAGGAACTCCTTCAAGCCGAAGTTATCAGCGGAGAGGACAACCTTGATTTAGAAATCACGTTTGCAGGAGCATCTGACCTCATGAGCGATGTCTTGGCTTTCGGCAAACCCGGAATCCTCCTCCTGACTGGTTTATCCAACGCTCAGTCTGTCAGAACAGCCAATATCATCGATGCTAAAGCCATTGTGTATGTTCGGGGCAAAAAACCAGACAACGAGGGAATCGCATTAGCCAATGAGAAAGGGATTCCTATCCTCTCAACCAAACTCATGATGTACACAGCTTGCGGCCTTCTCTTCAGTCACGGACTTTCAGGGGTCAGCAGCCTCCCCGATAAAAAATAATGATGAGCGATGAAGTTGTCTTAACTCAAAAATTTGAAATCACAGGTGGAGATTTCAACAAGGCTGGAAGAGTTTCGACTGATATCAAAGAGATTCTCCAAGAAATCGGCATCGATCCCTCTATCATCAGACGCACATCTATCGCCTCTTATGAGGCAGAGATGAATGTCGTCATGTATGCCCAGAGAGCTGTTCTCACGCTGAACATTACGCCTGAAAAACTCCACCTTGAACTCGAAGATGAAGGCCCGGGGATTGAAAATATCGAGAGAGCAATGCAGGAAGGTTATTCCACGGCCACAGACGAAATGCGGGAGATGGGATTTGGAGCAGGGATGGGGCTTCCTAACATAAAAAAAAACTCTGACAAATTCGAGATTTCTTCAACTCCTGGTAAAGGAACATCAATAAAAATAACGATGTCCTTGGATCAAACAGAAAAAAAATGAATCATTACTTCCATTCCATCCGGATTGATACGGAAAAGTGTGATGGCCGGATGAAATGTATGCGAGCGTGTCCTACTCAAGCCATCAGGGTTAGGCATGGAAAGGCTGTGATCATCGAAGAGAAATGCATCGATTGTGGAGAATGCATCACAGCTTGTCCTCACAATGCCATCGTCCCGTTGACTGACCCCTTCGGAGAACTCGCTAAATTCCGCCATACAGTGGCCATACCCTCTCCGGCTCTGTATGCCCAATTCGGAAGAGAGATTTTACCGGAAAAAATCCTATCAGGTATTAAAAAACTGGGGTTCGATGATTCATTTGACCTAGCGGTGACCTGCGGAGAAGTCAGCTTCGCCATCCAGGAATATCTCCGAGACTACAACGGGCCTAAGCCGCTTATCTCCAATGTCTGTCCCACTGTGGTGCGTTTAATCCAGGTTAAATATCCAGCCCTCATCGACCAGGTTATCCCTATCGAGACACCTAGAGAATTAGCTGCCCGGGAAATCAAAAAGAACAAATCGAAACAACTTCAACTTAAGGAAAAAGATATCGGCACTTTCTATCTCACTCCATGTCCTGTGAAAATGATTTCCATAAAGCAGCCCGCAGAAAAAGGGAAATCTTTTATAGATGGAGCCATCTCTATCTCAGATATCTATGGGCCTCTCCTTTCTGCTATGGAAAGCATAGAAAAGGGAAGTTACCGGAAAGCCTTGGAGAGCATCTGTATTCTGGGGATCGGATGGGCCATGGTAGGAGGCATCTGCCGAACTCTGAGATTGAAAAATTCCCTTGCTGTTTCGGGGTTGGGTGAAATCTTAAAAGTCTTCGATGACATTGAACGGGGAAAACTGAGAAATATTGACTTCGTCGAAGCCTATTCCTGCCACCAAGGGTGTGTGGGAGGCTCTTTAGCAGTGGAAAACCTGTACATTTCTTATAATAAAATCCTTAAATTGATCGAAACCTTAGAGTTCGAACAAATAAAAGCCTGTCCGGATATCAGGGAAGTCAGAAAGCTGTATAGCCAGAATTATTTCTTCATTAAAGGAAAATTAGAGCCCCGCCCCCTCAAACCACTCGATAGAGACTTAGCCACGGCCATAAAGAAAAGAAAAGAAAAAGAGGATATATTTGAATCATTGCCCAAAATTGACTGCGGGGTGTGCGGTGCTCCCACCTGCTTGACTTTTGCCGAAGACGTTGTTAGAGGAGAAGCAGAGTTCACAGACTGTATCTTCAATCTCCCCCAAAAATTTGCAGAGCTTTCCCAGGAGTTATCAGAACTGCTTAATAAATCTGCCTCTCTAAGTTCAATCCGTTCGAACCCCAAAAAAACAAAAAATAAGAAGGATTAAGGAATGAAGGTTAAAGACATTATTGAAAAACTACAGTTAAAAGTTTTAACAGGCCAAGAGAAATTGGATGTGGAAGTTACAGGCGGATACACGAGTGACCTACTCAGCGATGTGATTGCCAACAGTAAAGAAGGGAACCTCTGGATCACTCTTCAGACCCACCAAAATATCATCGCTGTGGCCAAATTGAAAGACCTGGCCGGGATAATCATCGTCAACAATCGCGAGCCTGATGAAGAAACGCTTAAAAAAGCAAAAGAGGAAAACGTGCCCGTCCTGTGCACCGAAGAACTGGCTTTTGAAGTTTCGGGAAAATTGTTTGAATTAATAAGTGCACAGGATTAATTCTTGTTAAGACCCTTTAAGGCTGACTTGCATATTCACACCTGCCTTTCCCCCTGTACAGAGCTGGATATGTCTCCCAAGGGAATACTCTTATCGGCAAAAAAAAAGGGAATAGACATTTTAGGCATCTGTGATCATAATTCGACAGAAAATTCTCTGGGCATAATGAATGCCGCTGAGAGAACTAATATTCATGTCATCCCTGGCCTGGAAGTGACTTCTCAGGAGGAAGTCCATGTTCTGGCCCTTTTTGACGATATCGAAAACGCTCTGAAACTCCAAGAATATGTCTACAGAAATCTGCCTGGGAAGAACGATGAAGAAGCCTTTGGTAGGCAAGTCGTCGTGAACGAGAAAGAAGAAGTCCTGGGGTTTAACGATAAGTTATTGATCGGAGCCACGACGATTCCCCTTGATAAAGTCCTTAAACTGATTCACTCCTTCGATGGAATAACCATTGCCTCGCACATAGACAGAGAATCCTTCAGCATCATCGGCCAATTGGGATTCATCCCCGAAAATTTGGAGTTGGATGCTCTGGAAATTTCTCCCCATATGGCTTACGCTGAAGCAAAAAAAAAATTTAAAGATCACTATCCAATCATAAGCTCCTCTGATGCCCACTACCCCGATGACATCGGAAAAGTCTATACGTCTTTCCTACTCGAAGATGGCAGTGTAGCAGAAATCAAAAAAGCTTTGAAAAATGAAGACGGGAGAAAATTGATCCACTGAGGTCTCGATGGAAGATCTTTCTCTACACATTCTAGACATCGTCGAAAATTCGGTAGCAGCCAAGGCAGACAAGATTGAAATAAGAATATTTGAAGACAAAAAGAAGGATTTATTGTCTCTTGAAATCATAGACAACGGTGTAGGAATGGACAAGGAGACTGTAAAAATGGCACTTGATCCCTTTTACACTTCTAAGACGGTCCGCCGATGTGGAATTGGATTACCCCTCTTATCTGAAGCTGCTAAAGCTGCGAATGGTCATCTTTCCATAAAGTCTAAAAAGGGGAAAGGAACCATGATTAAAGTCGATTTCCAGTACAGCCATATTGACAGGCAGCCTTTGGGTGATATCGCCCAAACAATCATCACCCTTATTATCGGAAATTGCGAAATAGACTTTATCTTTGTGTATAAAAAAAATAGTCACCTGTACAGTTTAGACACGAGAAAAATAAAACGCCAACTCAACCAGACACCGATAAATTCTCCTGCTGGGATAAGAATGGTTAGAGAGCATTTAAAAAAAATACGAAAATAATCAGTTTTCCTATAATCGTATCTGAAGGAGATATTTCATTGACAAAAGAGGATGGACTCACAAAAGAATTTTTTTTTAATGTCTTAGAGAGCATGGAAGGGGGAGTCTTTACTATCGATAAGAACCTCAGGATCACCTCATTCAATCATGCTGCTGAGGAGATCACAGGTTTCAATAGAGAAGAAGTCCTGAATAAGGAATGTTGTGAAATCCTGAAGAGTGATCTTTGTGAAGAATCATGTCCTTTAGAAGAGACCTTAGAGACTGAAAAACCAGTTTACAATTATGAGATTATGATTACCACTAAGGCTGGAAACAAAGTTCCTGTAAACATAACGACTTCACCCCTGCTATCCAGTAATAATAAGATAATTGGAGCTGTAGAAAATTTCAGGGATTTAACCAAACATAAGGGATTATGGGGAAAGCTGCGCGAGGAGAGGAACAGAGCCCAGCAGTACCTCAATATTGCAGGAGTGATAATTGTCGCCATCGATGAAAATGGAACAGTCTCTCTCATCAATAAAAAAGGGTGCAATGTTCTCGGATACAAAGAAGGGGAAATCCTGGACAAGAACTGGTTTGATTTATGCGTCCCCGAAAGATTCAGGAAAGAGAGAAAAGAGACTTTCAAGAAGGTGATGGCCGGGGAAGAAGAGGAAGTCGAAGACTATGAAAACATGATTCTGACCAAATCAGGTGAGGAGAGGATTATCGCCTGGCGCAACACGACCCTGACAGACGAAAAGGGTAACATCATCGGCACTCTCAGCTCAGGAGAGGACATCACCAAGCGCAAGCAGACTGAGGAAGAATTGATACAATCAGAAAAGCTCGCTTCCTTGGGTCAGCTAGCGGCGAGCGTTGTTCATGAAGTGAATAATCCCTTAGCTGGAATCATGGTCTATGTGAAACTGTTCTTAAAAAAATATAAAGAAGGAAAAATCCAGTCTGAGTCCACAGAAGGGCAGCTGTTAAAGATAGAAAAAGAGCTTGATAGAACGACCCGGATTATCCGTAATCTTCTCGACTTCGCGCGTCAATCCGAACCGAGCATGAGACCCATTGAAATTAATAAGGTCATCGATGCAGCCCTGCTTCTGGTAGGAAATCAGATCAATCTAGAAAACATCATCCTCGAGAAACTTCTAGATCCAGATCTTCCTCTTGTTATGGCGGACTTTGATAAAATCCAGCAGGTATTGATCAACATCATCCTGAACGCGATTCAGGCCATGCCAGACGGTGGCAACTTGGCAGTCATCACTTCAGCTGCTAGAGGGATCAAAATCGACGATACCCTGAAAGATACGGTTAAGATTGATATTCGAGACACCGGAATCGGTATTCCCAAAGAAAACCTGAACAAACTTTTCAACCCCTTCTTCACAACGAAGGAAAAAGGCAAGGGCGTCGGACTTGGACTGTCTGTGGTTCATGGTATTATAGGGAAACATAAAGGCAAGATAGATGTGAAGAGTGAGGCTAACGTAGGAACAACATTTACGATATATCTGGAGGCCATGATTGAGAAAAAAGACTAAAATTCTCGTTGTTGACGATGAAGAAATAGTCAGAGAATCACTCCGCGACTGGCTGGATGGGGTTGGCTATGATGTGGATGTGGCCGAGTCGGGCGAGAAGGCACTCCAGATAATCAAGAAGAATAAGTTCAATATCATGCTTGCTGATTTAGTCATGCCGGGCATTAATGGTATCGAACTAATGAAAGATGCAAAAAAAATAATTCCCACACTCTCAACGGTTATTATTACGGCGCATGCGACCATTCAAACAGCTATAACGGCTATAAGAGAAGGCGCTTTTGATTATGTCGAAAAACCATTCTGTCCGGAAAAACTCGAACTTCTGATAGAAAAATTGGTAGAACATCAGGACCTTATCGAGGAAAACATTTTGCTGCGACAAAGGATAAAAGATATGTTCCAGTTCGAGGGTATCATCGCTAAAAGCTCTAAGATGTTAAAGATATTCGAACTTATTAAAACAGTCGCACCAACCAATGCCACAGTTTTGATAACCGGGGAAACAGGTACGGGAAAAGAAGTTGTCGCCCGGGCTATCCACCATCAAAGCAAACGCCAAAACAAACCTTTTATAGCCACAAGCTGTGCAGCTCTCCCAGAAAGTCTTCTGGAAAGCGAACTTTTCGGTCACGAAAGAGGTTCTTTCACGGGTGCTGTCGGAAGAAAAAAGGGGAAGTTCGAGGCCGCGGATAAAGGCACTTTATTTCTTGATGAAATCGGCGAAATAAACGCCAATACACAAGTCCATCTTCTCAGAGCGCTCGAGGAAAAAAAGATAACCAGAATCGGAAGTAACGAAGAGATTCCTGTTGATGTTCGCGTTATAACAGCGGCCAACAAAGATTTGAGAACTATGGTTTTGGAGGGACAATTCAGGGAGGATTTGTACTACCGATTAAAAGTAGTGTCGATTAACCTTCCCCCGCTAAAAGACAGGAAAGAAGATATCCTCCCCTTGGCTGAGCATTTCTTAAAAAAGTATGCGGAAGAGAACAGCAAAGAAGTCATCAAATTTTCGCCTGGGGTCATCGAATTCTTCCTGAATTACTCCTGGCCCGGTAATGTGCGGGAATTAGAAAACATGATTGAACACGGAGTCATTCTTTCTAAGGATAAGGCCGTCACGATGGCTGAGCTTCCACAAGATATTATTCATCCCACCATCCAAAAAGAAAAAACAATCGAAGCGGTGACAAAACATCATATTCTTAATGTGCTCGAAGAAACAAAAGGCAACATTTCGAAAGCTGCAAACATACTTGGTATCCGTCGGATGACGCTGTATAACAAGCTAAAAAAATATAATTTTACTGTCAATAATTTAGACGGTTAGTGTCCAAATAATATACACGTCGTTCATTTCTATTTTTTTCTAAAAAATTATTCCAATCGCTACAAATGGTTTATTATTTTATAGTTATGCCTATTTTAATGATATTTTTTTTGATGAAATCTCTCTTGGCACACTATTTGCTCATATATGTGTCTCATGATTCAAAATGATAAAAAAAAATCTTGGAGGTTAACATGAAAAAAGAAAATTTGTTGGTCGTCGAAGACGAAGAGATTATGAGAGAGGCACTGGTCGATTACTTCTCTGATGTGGGTCATAAGGTCGATACTGCCAATGATGGTGATAAATCATTGGAAAAACTTAATCTGAGAGATTACGACGTCATGATCATCGATCTTAGATTACCGGGTCGCGATGGCCTTTCGGTATTAGATGAAATCAAATCGACGAACCCAAAAGCAAAAGTTATCATCATCACGGCTTATCCCTCGGTTGAATCAGAAAAGGAGGCTTTGAGTAGGGGCGCTATCGAATACTTACAAAAACCTTTTGAGATGAGCTATCTTGAAACATTAATAAGGCAATCTCTCGAAGTTGAAATCATCCCCACGCCGGCTGTCGAAGAACCGGTCGTAGAAGACACGATTATTGCTCCCTGTATTTGGATGCAAGCGGGCATCGTCAACAAGCGCAGGTGTACACTCGGCTATCAATGTCAAAACGCTTGTCATTTTCATGTGGCGATGATGAAAAAAGAGAAATTCAGCAGCGATCCAAGGATAAAGCCTTACTTAGACAAACTGGCCTCTCAGTCAGGGAGAAATGAATGCCGATACACCATGAGTGGAAAGATCTCTGCCAGGGCCTGCTCACAAGTTTATCGCTGCGAGAGCTGCGAACTCCACCAGACAATCCAGGATGAGGTGGATCGCCAAATCGCTCTCCAGGCAGAGAACATGAAAAAGCTGCACAGCAGGCTAGCGGTGAAGCAAAAACCGGTCCGGACAGACCACTAAGCCGATCGATTTCGCCACCAACCTGTCCTGGGAGGATTCCCAGGGCAGGTTTTTTTTAGGCAATTGGATGGGATTGAGAGAAAGGAATGGCAAAAAAAACCAGAATCAACCTGGCGGCGGTTCGCCCTCTAACACAATTTCTGTGACAACTCTTCTTGTATACAGAAAATACTGGTTTTCCTCTTTTATCAACTCGACTTCAAAATCATCCTTTTTTGAACGGAAATTTCTTTTGCAGATATTGCAGAAAGTGAGCCGCCTTCACACTCGATAGACTCTTGTAAGCTCTCAATCCATCAAACTTTGCCACCACATCTCTTGCGCTAAATTGATACCGGATCTCATCGGGAACAAGTGCCACTCGGAGTGTATCGACTTCTACAAGATCTCCAGGGCCTTGGATTTTATATCCCTTTGGCTTACGGATTGCATATCGGGGTTTCCTGCGCCTCTTGCGGGCTCTCTTGGCCATGGTCACGTTTATAGGTTCAACAAGAAGTCCTTTCTCCTTGAGTCTATTGATCACTCTTACTACTGTAGATGCGGATATCTTCAAACTTTGGTGGAATATATGATTCATCTATAAATCGTTTTCTTATTCCTACTGGTTTTACTGTTTTCTCTTTTTTTCTTAATATCAAAAGTTCTTTTACAATCTAATACTGTCCTCGTGGAGGGATGATACTCTTTGAGTTATACTTCTTTTAATTAATGTTCGCGATATGTTTATACTTCTGAGTTCACGATGTATATGCACTTGTCACCTAGTGGTTAACAGCCACTCGCTCTGCCGATTGAGCCACTATGACAAAACCAGTGAACCTGCCTCTGTATTTCAGACTAGACTTTATCCCGGATACATTATTGCTTTTTCTCTATTTTGAGCGTCAACGGAAGTTGACGGTTCTGACCTGAGGGCTGTAGAGCTCTTCATGCCAACTCCTTTCATTCCAGGGATTAGCCTTTTCTGGAGAGGATTGGCCCGTTTCTTGATGTATAGCTCCTGCCATGGCAGGAGTTT
>Ga0209636_10003333_pt1 | contig 16377 bp, 13 predicted proteins | sample DeeMarSWOR152_54_FD_187464 | JGI IMG/M metagenome (GOLD analysis project Ga0209636, IMG submission 187464) | Marine sediment microbial communities from White Oak River estuary, North Carolina - WOR-1-52-54 (SPAdes) (version 2) | ecosystem: Environmental > Aquatic > Marine > Intertidal zone >...
AAGATGTAGAAATGCCCCAGATAAAGGGAAATATCATAATAATTACACCGGAAATGAGGATTAGGTGAAGAATTGTATGCTTTGCGTAAACTTTTAATGTTTTAGTATTCAATAGTGCACCCTCCTGCCGAGAAGCCTTACCTGAAAATAGGTTAATATAATGACAATCGCAAAAAGAATGTATGCGGCAGATGAAGCATAACCAACTTCTAAAAATTTAAATGCCCTTTCATAAATAAAGTATACGAGGACAAGAGATGAGTTAAGGGGACCACCCTGAGTTGTGACCGCCACTTGCTCAAATACTTGAAATGAAACAATAACTGCCATAATTAATACAAAAAAAGTCGTCGGACTTAAAATTGGAAGAGTGATTGAAAAAAATTTTTTCACAGGACCGGCACCGTCGATTTCTGCTGCTTCATAAAGAGTTTTAGGTATATTCTGCAGACCTGCCAAAAATATGATCATATAGTAACCCGTGTTCTTCCATATACTCATTATACTAATTGCCACGAGTGTAACGCTCGGGCCACCTAGCCATCTAGGTATTGTAACTCCCATGGACTCAAAGATTACAGTAAAGATGCCTTTGGGCTCATTTAGCCACGACAATTGCTGAAGTCCAATCATACCAAACAGGTAATTTAAAATTCCATTTTGTGACTGAAAGATCCACTGCCAGATAAAAGCACTGGCTACAACCGATGTCATGACAGGCATAAAATAAGCGGTTCTGTAAAACATAAGACCTTTAATTCTTGTATTTAAAAGAAGTGCCAGTACAAGAGAAATACAGATACCTAAAGGAACTGTTATAAAAGAGTAATAAAAAGTATTAACAAGGGCTTTCCAAAACTCTTCCATTTGAAATAATTTTTTATAATTAGAAATGCCTACATATTTCATGGTTCCAAGAAGATTCCACTTGTTAAAACTCAGATAAAATGCAAAGAAAATAGGAACTATAATGAATGTAAAAAGGATAAGGTAGGTAGGTAAGATAAGGAAAAGAGCCCTTCGAACTTCATATGTATGATACTTCTTTCTTTTAATTAACGAATTCATAATATTAGAACTTTTGTTGAAAGTTCAACATAATGGCTTTTCCGAAACAGACTTCTAAAATAAATGGATCCTGGAATTTAGTGTACCAGTGAAAGCCGACTCCTCCACCAAAAAGGAAGTCCAGTGCATTATAACCGATTATATTTGTATCGAAAAATGGTACTATAACGATTCTGGAATTCCAGGGCAGTGGGATATGAAGCGCATTTGTTATGGATATTCGTTTGTTTCCAGTGTAATCATAGGGATAAGTACCACGTACCCGTGCATTCAAAAGGAGATTCTGTGGAATCTCTCCATCCTGGAGATTTGCGGAAACAATTAAGGTATACACGATTTTTAATAAAAGGTCCCTGTAAAAGTTCAATTCTGCCTCTATTCCATAAAAAGAGTGCTCCCTCATATTTATCCCATAGAATGGAGATATTCTATAATACATCCATTGTTTTGTTTTGAAGGAATAGCGTTGGGTAGCTCCCCATTCTATATAGGGCAAAAAAATAACGGAAGTGAAGGAGTTCATATTCAATGAAACAGTGATTCCTGAAAAAATATCATAGAACAATAGGTATCCAATGCCAGGAGTGATTACTAAATAGTCGTTCTTGTCTTTATAGGAATACTTATATTCAGTCTCCCATGTATATTTAAATCTTCTTACTACGTTCCTGTAAGAGAGCACAGCTCCTGTATTCTCATACAGAGGAATTTCCAGATGGAGTGTCCCACCATTTCCAAATAGATTTGTATAAGCAAGATAAAGACCTGTATTCATCAATATTTTATCTTCGTCATAGGTAATGAAACCTGCGGGCCCAAAAAATAGATAATTTTTTTCTTTTAATTGTACGGTAAGCACTAGATTGTTATCATCATCGAGCTGATCATTAAAAAATATCCTTGAAAAGAGGTTTGTTTTCTCGAGATTTTCCCTACTAATATTTATTTCATCAATTATTGCATCAAGCTCATAGATTTTTCCTTCTTCAAGGGTGAGAAAGGAACGTATATATTTCTCATTTGTAACCCTATTACCAACTATTAACAATCGTTCAAGATATATTTCTTCTGCATATAGTTTTATAAATCCAACTACAAATATAGGAAGTAAAAAGAGGGAAAATAAAAATCTCATTTCTCTTCCTCTTTTTGTAGGAGGTCATTTATTCTATCTGCTGCAAGATCCAGTACCTTTCGAGGATCTTTCTGTTTGATCATAATGTTTTCTATTGCAAAACGGACGATCTGATCGATTTGGGGGAGGTATGGTGTGAAATCAGGCGGTCTTGAATAGGGGAGTTGTTCGACAGGAACTTTATAGTTGGGATGTTGACGATGAAAACTATGTAACTCAAAGCTGTCGATTGCTGATTTACGAATTGGAAGGTAACCTGTTTCTTCATGCCAGCGTATTGTGTTTTCCTTACTTGTGAGCCAGTGTAAAAAATCAAAGGCCGCTTTTTTTCTGGTAGAAGATTTTGTGAATATGACAATACCCGCTCCTCCCAGTAGAACAGATTTATTCTCAATATAGGGAAGTGGAGCTATTCCGAGCTCCCAAGGAAGATTTTCTTCGGCAAACTTGATCCCTGCACATGTAATTGGCCCCATAGCTATCTTTCCTTGAAGGAATGCATTGGTTCCTTCGAAAAGTGTCCAGTTCGAGGGCATTATTTGATATTTGTATGCCATATCTTGAACTAACTGCATTACTTTCACACCTTCTTCATTGTTAAAAAGAGCTTCAGTTCTACTTTCATTGAGAAATTCTCCTCCCACCTGTCTGATGAGAGGGGTGAGACCGAAAACACCCTCTAAGGAAACTAGTACCGCCCACTGGTCAATTATCCCATCCTCATCGAAATCTTTTGTCAGAATTTTTCCGTACTCTATAACCTCAGCCCATGTTTTTGGAGGCTTCTCAGGATCGAGACCTGCCTTTCTAAAAGCATCTTTGTTATAATACAGAACCTGGACGCTTTGATTGAAGGGAAAAGCATAAATTTCTCTATCCCTCGTGACTCCATTCCAAAACTGGGCAAGGATGTCGTATTTATTGTCTTCCGAGATGTAACTGGTAATCGGTTCGATTTTTTTATCATGTATAAATACATCAAGGTATTCAATCGCAACCTGAGCGAGGTCAGGAAAATCACCGGTTTTTGAGGTATTAATGAGTTTCATTCTCATATCATTATAAAGTCCCTGAAATATTAGTTTAACCTTTATATCTGGATTATTGTTATTATATTCCTGAACCATCTTCTCAAGTATGTCACCCTGGTAAATACTCATGCTGTGCCAGAATGTAAGCTCAATTGGTCGTCTTCTCATTCCTCCAACCAGAGGCATAGCGGAAAATGCTAGTGAAATGATGGAGATAAGTATAAATATTTTTTTCATTTTTATTTTTCCCGTCAAAGAACAGTTCTGAATAAACTTTTTTATTAATTAACGTTAGTATGTTCTATTTAATCGGCTATTTTCCTTTCAATCCTGATAATATACCAATGATCATTGTATTCTTTAAGATAAATTGTCTCTTCAAGGGAGTATATGCTTAATTCTTCTCCAGCACTGATATATTTTTTATATTTTGTATGAAATATCGGATTTACTCCACTGCTTAACTCCTGGATTTCCACATCCTCTATTCCATATATCTTTATCTTCTGATCTTGACTGCTTAGATTCCTGAGATCTTCCTCTTCGAGTTCTTCGGGCTTCACTATTCTGGTTCCAACAGTCTGTTCGAGCCTAGACATTACATAGATTCTGCTTACCTCATCTTTTATTTCTCTACCCGTTCTTTTATAGAAAACTGAATCAAGCATATCCATATCAAGTGTATCAACAGCCTGAAAATATAGTTCGACAACCTGTCTTGGTTCCAAACCTATGGTGTAGTCGATCTTTTTCCTGTGGGAAAAGTAGTCCATAAAAAGATATGAAAGCACCGTAACTAAAACTACAATTATTATTAATAGTGTTCTCTTTTTAATGAAAAATTGTTTCAACGAATACTTAAAAAGAGCTACTTTTCTTTTTCTTGCAAGCGGAATTTTTTCCCGAACATTGCCTTTCTCCTTACGTATCATAGAGTAAATCAGCTTATTGAAGGTCTCTAAGCCGAACTTTTTGCCGTAGAGGATTTTCCATATTGCATCACAAAGAACCCTTGGTGTATTGTTCATGAAGTTTGAAATATCTAAAATTACAGAATCCTTGCTCTTTTGATTTTTCGAAAAAAACAGGTAAAGAATCCTCGCAAGTGAAAGGGTTAAATCATGCTGATGCGAAGGTGATACACCAGAAGGCCTTTCAAGAGGGTAGAATAATATTAGCTGCTCCTCCACATCCCGGTATTTATTTAAAAACTCGATAAGTTTATGTGGAAGAAATACAATATTTCCACCCTCCTCATCGATAAAGACACTGTTGAGCAAAAGGCTGGGATATGAACCGGTATTGCTACTGATCAGTTCTGATGCCTTTATTATTTGATGCAAGACAACGAGAAAATGTTTTGTATCTTCAGAAAAAAAGTTTGATGAAGTGAAACTCTTGTATAGATCGAAAAGTGAAGCTCCATGTACTTCAAAATCTTTTAAAAATATGCAGCCTTCGCGATTCACAACCTCACTAAAGGAGCTTTCTTTAACGCTGCTTTGAGTAACAGTATAGATCCTCTCTGAAAGGAGGTTTTTTAGTCCTGTAATAACACTGATTATTGTTCTTTTTGAAACAGTATTTTCACAAATTCCAGTATGAAACATAAATGTAATATATATATTTTTAGTATACAGAAAGATTAAATTAAAATATTTTATATTTCAAGTGCAGTCAAGTCTATAACTGGGTAAGAAATGGATGAAGCTTTCTCGCAAATTCAAAGGGTTGAAAATAAAGGAAAATTCATAAAGCCCTGTCCCGGAACTCCTGGATACGTATGCTGTGGATACCAGATTATAGACTTTGCTCATGGATGCAATCTTGGATGCACTTATTGTGCTTTAAATTACTATAATTACGCTAGGCTTACTGTATTTCAGAACAGAGAAAAATTATTCAACGAGCTTGATTCAATTTTTGAGAGTAGAAAAAGCGTAATTCGGTTCGGCACCGGTGAGTTTACTGACAGCCTTCTTTTCGAAAAGGTTTTCCCAATTTATGATGAGCTGATCCCATATATTTCAAGAATAAAAAATGCTGTACTGGAAATAAAAACAAAAACTGTAAATATTGAGAGTCTTCTAAAAATAAAAAATCACAAAAGAATAATATTGTCATGGTCAGTGGGAAGTGAATGGGTTGCCCGTAACGAAGAGAAAAGAGCACCCGGTATCCAGGCACGAATCTCAGCAGCATCTAGGATTCAGGATGCAGGATATAAACTAGCATTTCATTTTGACCCTATTATTCTGCATAGTGGCTGGGAAGAAGGATATAAAAAGACAATTGATAGCATATTCAGGAAGATAAGACCAGAAAATATTATCTACATAAGCCTCGGAACACTACGTTTTGTCCCTGAAATGGCCTACATCCTTAACAGAATGAGCCCTGAATGCAGGAGGGGAGAGTTCATAAGGGGCACAGATAATAAAATAAGATACTTTCGACCGTTAAGAACAGAGGTGTACAGAAAAGTCAAAAGGTATTTAGAGAATTATGTGGATGAAAATGTTCTTTATCTCTGTATGGAAAGTCCCACTGTATGGGAAGACGTGTTTGGTATTAAAGACATGGATTCACCACAATTGGAGAAAAGGCTCGATGCAGCGTGTATCAATAAATTTGGAACATTATAAAGGGTAGAGATGCCATTTAAAGATCCCATTGAAAACGCTATAAAGATTAAAGTAAATTGAGTTGACCATGGATATATACAATTTTTTATCGCAACTTGACTTTTTTATCTGAATACAATATCATTTAGGAAGCAAAAAGGAAAAGTAGACGGGCTGTGGCGCAGTTGGTTAGCGCACATGTCTGGGGGACATGGGGTCGCCAGTTCAAGTCTGGCCAGCCCGAATGCTTTTCTTTCTCTACAATAATCTGAAGTGTTAGGTTAATCCTTTATATTAATCACCTCGATCTCAATATTACCCCTTGTGTAAGCTTGACAGGCAAGGCGAATATTTGAACCCTCATGAAGTTCTCTTATTTTTTTTACTTCAGAAGATCTTTTTGGAGTTAAATACTCACCTCCACTAATAATCCTGATAGCACATTTTCCACATTTAGCCTTTCCTCCACATACGTTTTCTATAGGTATTTGATTGATCTGAAGTGCAACTAAAATCGAGGTAACTAGGTTTATCTCGATTACCTGACCTGTATTCCTAATATGAATGTGTGGCACTGGCATCTCCTTGTTTATTAACTAATCATAAAGGGCCAAATCAACTACAGGAGCAAAAACAAGTTCAACATCACCTTCAAGTCTTAAGGTAACGAGAGGCAGATTATCATGGTCTGTTACACCTCTATTAATGTTTATATAGGGGATTCCTCTTTCACAACTGCTCTATGTACATTCGTTGGTAAAATCAAATCCCTAATAAAGTAGTATAGTTTTTAGAGAAAATCTATTCTAACTTGATAGGTTTTCAATTGTATCAGAAATAACAAATTTTAATGTTAAGTCATTGAAAATTTATATATCTTAATATATAGTTTTGAGCATACAAGCAGTAATTGGAGGTATAATGGGTTTATTTATTCACAAGAGAGAAAAACACATTGTCGATAATATTAAAAGGCACGCTGACCTTGTAGCTGAAACCGTAAAAGTTTTTCTGAAGGCTCTTTCCTATTACATAGATGGTGATCTGGAGAAGTCAAAGATTCTCACAATGGAAACGCATAATAAAGAAAAGGAAGCAGATTACTACAAGAGGGAAATAAACAAAGAAATGTACGAGGGTGCATTCATGCCCTCTGTGAGAGAAGTACTTTTTATTGCACTTGATTTCATTGACAAAGTTGCAAACGAAGCTGAAAAGGGCGGAGATTTTCTTACGCTGATCGAACCTGAAATACCCCAGGAAATAAAAGAGTATTTAAAAAAGATGATAGAGCTCACGAAGCTCTGTGCTGATAAGCTAAAGGATGGTATATATAATTTATTTATCAACGCTCAGGAAGTATTTGAAGATACAAAACAAATAGAACATCTTGAAGGTGAAGTAGATAAATACGTATGGAAATCTATTGAAACAGTATTTAATGATGAAAAAATTGTAAAGTTTTCTCAAAAAATGATGTTACGGGAACTGATACTTAACGTCAATGCCCTGACGAATCGAATGGAGGATGCTTCTGATCGTTTGGATGTAATAGCCTTAAAATTAAAAACCTAAAGATTCATTGTCTCCAGCTCACACTCATTATAATTTCTTAAATAATCTATCTGGGTAAGTTATGAAGAGAGATAGTGACAAAGTGATATATCTGCGTTCTCTAGGATGCAATAAGAATACAGTAGATTCTGAGGTGATCCTCACTCTTCTCAAGAAAAAGGGGTACAGATTGACCCAAACCCCTGAGGAGGCATCACGAATAATCGTCAATACCTGTGCCTTCATTGATGATGCGAAAGAAGAAGCCATCGATAATATTTTGGAACTGTCTGTGTATAAAAAAAATGGAGCAAAATTAATAGTTTCGGGCTGTCTTCCTCAACTCTATCATAGAGAAATTTTAAATGAACTTCCGGAAGTTGATGCTGTCGTAGGAATCGGTAATCTTGAATCGATTCTTGATGCAGTAAATGCCCCGGATACAAAGAGAGATTTTCCCGAAAGCAGAGAAATTGGGTGTGGCTACAGAGAGTACGGAATGAGGGAAGAGCTTCTCACTTTACCTGGGTATGCCTATGTAAAGATTTCAGAAGGATGCAGTATGGAGTGCAGTTTCTGCCTTATTCCGAAGATAAAGGGAAAAATGAGGAGCAGGTTACCCAATAATATAGTCGAGGAAGTACGTGCTCTGCAGCAAAAGGGTATTCAAGAAGTTATATTGACTTCCCAGGATACTCTTTATTATGGCAGGGATCTGGGCATACCTTATGGCCTTAAAAGTCTTATAGAAGAGTTGTTGAAGGGTACGAATATCAGATTCATCAGAACTCTCTACCTCAGGCCAAGTTATGAGCTTTTTGAATATATCAACATTTTTAAAAGAAGTGGGGTTCTGCCGTATTTTGATATACCAATACAGCACGTATCAAAAAATATTTTATTAAGCATGCGAAGGGTTGGCGATTACATATCCTTAAAAGAGATCATCACAAAAATACGTCATTATGTTCCCGAAGCTATTATAAGAACTACTGTGATCGTGGGCTTTCCTGGAGAAACCGAGGAAGATTTTAATCTTCTTCTGCATTTTATAGAAGAGGTTCAGTTCAACCATCTTGGGGTATTTACATTTTCTCCCCAAAGGGAAACAGAAGCCTATGCATTGAAGGAGAGGGTACCTAAGAGAATTGCCGAAGAGAGAAAAAATACTATTTTTGAAATCCAGAGGGAGATCTCACGCAGACATCTCAGGAAAGAAGTGGATCAGGTCTTTGATGTTCTTATAGAAGAGCGCTTCAAGAATGATCCTCTTTACTTGGGCAGGAGCTACCATTTTGCTCCAGAAGTTGATGGAGTATTTCTCCTCAGGTCGGAAAAGGAAATTAAACCTGGAAGTATAGTGAGAGCAAAAGTTACCTCTGCAGACGACTATGATCTGCATGGAGTTTTAGTAAACTACTAAATCATATCTTCAGCCCTTACAAGATCCTCGAACTGTATATCAAATGCAACAATACCCACAATCTTATCATTTTTCCCGAATATCGGCGCTGATACAGTGAGACACAACACGTCAGTTATGTATGAAACATAGAACCTGGATACATGGATTTTTCCATCTTCTAATGGATGAGTAAACCAAGAACGGTCAGAAAAATCATCCGGTATATTTGCATGTCTATACTTACCCTTTAAGTTAGGTTGAGTAATGAAAGGGGTGATAATCTTTGCATCGAGGTTTGTTACATAGGACCACTGGATGAATTTATGCTCAAAAACGAGTTTTTCAAGTAATGGTGTGATTTTTACGGAATCCATTGATTTCAACTGTCGACTTTCAGCTGCACTCCTGAGGATGTCCTCTGCCATTTCAAGTGCCCGCTTCTTAATTCTATCGAATTCAGAAATGAAGAGGTGTGGCATAAAATGCCGAACAACGTGTTCCATTTCTTCATTAGAAATAGATGTAACACGGCCTTTATTATACTGCTCCTGCACCCAGTCGTTGATGCGTGATACACTTGGGTCCTGTTTATTGATTCTCTTTTCGCCTGTTAACCTCAGGTGAGTATTTATCCACTGTGCAATCCCCGCAGTACCAGATTTATCGTTAATGATTATCTCGGGCGGTCTGTTGAGTAACTTCTCAGTATCAAAAATATTATAAATTTCGGGATTTTTGATCATACCGTCAGCGTGTATACCTGCCCGTGTTGCATTAAAATCTGATCCAACCAATGGGTAATTATTTGGAATTCTTTCTCCTATTTCTTTCTCATAGTAATTCGCGATCTCGGTGATTATTGTTGTATCAATGCCGTTTGTTCTTCCGGTAAGGGATATGTATTCTATTATCAGAGCTTCTACAGGCGTATTTCCGGTACGTTCGCCATAACCTAGTAGTGTACCGTTTGCAATTGAGCATCCATATAACCACGCTGTCGTGGAGTTAATAAGAGCTTTATGAAAGTCATTGTGACCGTGCCATTCTAAAAGCTCACCAGGAACACCTGCATGATCAATCATTGCTCGCACTAGTTTAGAAACACTCCGTGGAAGAGCAGCTCCTGGATAGGGGACTCCGTATCCTAGAGTATCGCACATACGTATCTTGATGCTGATTTTACTTTCTTCACGTAACTTCATGAGTTCCTGGGCGAAGGGAATCACAAATCCATAAATATCTGCTCTTGTAATATCCTCGAAGTGACAACGAAGCTGTAAACCTGCAGCCAGGGCTTCTTTTACAATAGCCAGATAGTCCTCCAGTGCCTGTTTTCTTGTTTTTTGTAATTTTAAAAAAATGTGGTAATCACTGCATGAGGTGAGGATACCGGTTTCGCTGAGTCCTATACTTTTTACAAGCTTTAAATCTTTTTTATTTGCCCGAATCCATCCTGTAACCTTTGGAAACTCATACGCCAATGCGGCTACATCTTCTACTGCCTTTCTATCCTTTTCACTATACAGGAAAAATTCTGAATGGCGAATAACTCCCTCAGGTCCACCTAGTTTATGTAAAAGCTTGTAGAGTTCTACAATTTGTTTTGGTGTGTATGGCGGTCTTGCCTGTTGACCATCCCTGAAGGTGGTATCGCTAATATAAATATTATCTGGAGGACTAATTGGAATTATCATATTGTCAAAAGACGTTCTGCATACCTCTGTATAGGGAAAGATATCCCTATGTAAAATTGGCTCTTTTGCATCTTCAAGTTTAAACTGTTTTCTATTGAAATGGGTGCTTATAGGTATGAAGTTGTTTTTTTGATCCATTTATAATTCTCCAAATGAATAATATTTAAATATAAATCGATAAAGGAGTCTTCAAGAATAAATTTTTAAGGGAAAATATAATCACGTTTTCAAAATCTGCACAGTAATTTAGAGGATGTAAGATGCAACAAGAAAGATATTTATTGATGTCCCGCTTACTAAAAATTATTTAATATTTACTACATCATAATTTTCAATTAACCATTTATCTCCGTAAAGATGGAGGTGATAGGTGTAGCGTTTTGTTTCGGTAACACGTCCATATTGAAAATATTCAGTTACGACCACCTGAGCCTCTCGTTTTCTTATGAGAGTTTCTTCTATCTCAAAATTCGTTGGCATTGTATCTGAAAATGGAATGTTCTCCAATGTATTTTTTCCCTCTAAGTATTGTTTGAACTCCTCGATCACAGCTGGTTTATCGATGTCTTTTGCATCCAAGTATTTTTTACGAGAATTTTCAAATTGCATTACGAACTTGTCCAATTTTATGTAGAGCATATATTTTTCATAGTCTTTTTCCATCAATGCATTTAATATGAACTCAACAACTTCATAGGGGGGGAGGCTTTCTGCTTTTAATTTTTTAATTTCTGCAACTCGAACTTTTTCTCGATACATTTCGGTATATGGAGGATTAAGGTCTAGATACAATTCATTTTCGGATATTAATTTATACTCAGGGTCAGTAATGAGGTTTGGGTAAAATATACCTTTGATGAGATATTCACCCTGTTCCTGGAAATCGAACCACTCACTGATGTCTATCCGAACGCCATACACCTCGTTGTGTTTGAGAGTGATTTCATCGTTTAGTACTGGCTCAAACTGCCTTCTCTTTACAATGTAATCCCGTGAGTGTTCAACCTTTCTGTTACTGAGAGTAAAAATATCAAAATCAAATGTGAATATCTTATTGAATGATGTAATGAAAAGAAAGGGTTCGCTCCCATTATTTACAATCTGATATTCTATAATTATTGGACTTTCTAGATAGTATATCTGTTTATTGTAAAAACGTATGGTTACTTCAACATTGTTGAAAGCAAGCTCTTCTGAATATTTTTTATAATCCTGAGAATAGCCGATACATATACAGAAGATTGTTATAAGAAAATGACAAACAATTATTTTAATTAATTTTTTAGTATTCATAGTAAATAATTACCTGATAAATATACTTTTTTTTATCATCGGAAAATAGTGTAAAAATATGAAGCGTTATGAATATAACACATTATTCATCAAAACAGGTTATAAAATCTTTTACTTAAGGATATAGCATGAATGTGTTACACACTCTTATTCTAGCTGTTTTACAAGGAGTTACTGAATTTCTTCCAATAAGCAGTTCTGGGCATCTTGTTTTGCTACAGAATGTACTAGGGTTGAATGATGTCCCTATTTTTTATGACCTCCTTCTACACCTTGGTACAACAATCGCAATAATTATTGTATACTACAAGATAATAGGAGAGATAATTAGGGATCTGTTTATATGGTTATTTTTCAAAAGAAAAAACGGAAAAGAGACGGTTTATTCAAAGGGGAATATAAAGCTTTTTTTCTATATAATCCTTGCAACAGCTGTCACAGGAATATTAGGAATCTTATTTAAAAACAACCTTGAAAGCTTTTTTTATAAACCAAAATATATTCCATTGTTTCTTTTTATTACAGGGGCTGTCCTTCTTTTCACGCGGTTCATAGCAAGAGGGGAAAAAGAAATAGAAAATGTAAATATTGGTTATCCAGTGGTTATTGGCTTTACCCAGGCCTTTGCCATACTACCGGGGATTTCTAGATCAGGCACAACAATTGCCGCAGGGTTATTTATGGGAGCCAGGCGAAAATTCTCTGGTGCATTTTCATTTTTACTATCAATACCTTCGGTTTTTGGTGCTTCACTTTATGAATTCATCAGCGCGTTCCGTACCAGTACATATACCTTAGACTTCGGAAATGTTTTGGTAGCTTTTATCGTTTCTATGATCACAGGATTTGTAGCGTTAAAGATCCTTATCAATTTTCTTTCCAAAGGAAAATTATATATATTTTCAATATATTGTTTTACGATAAGTATTTTAGGGCTATTTTTAATTAAATAATTAGTTCAACGACTAATAATATAACACGAAAATGAGAAGCAATACTAATTCATCAACAATTGTGAAAATCCTCGGTATACTATTTCTGATTCTTGGAATATTTATCTTTCTTCCATTGCTGGGTTTTCACCCAGAAGATTCTTTATATTTCAGTAACCATTTATCAGATCAAACACATCATTTTCTCGGAAAAGCAGGAGTAAGCATATCAGCATTCCTCTTTTATTTTATTGGAAAATCCTCATATGTTTTTTCATTTTTTCTGTTCTACACAGGATTTATTCTGCTTAGAAAAATTTCATCGATTAAAAAAAGTGGTCTCATTATTCTTACATTATGGGCAGTGATTTTATCATTCGGTATCTTTTCTCGTCCTGGATCGCAGCCCCTTTATAAGGGGGGAGGGCTTTTTGGTAGATACCTTCTCATGCGCTTTTCACAAAACATCAGAAAAGATGTTGTTTTTATAACAACTCTTACTCTATTCACAGGTGTGCTTACCGTATTGTTGAGACACCCTGTTACCATTATACTTACAGGACTCAGTCAAAAATTCCATGAAAAAGGAAGAAAAAGACCAGTATCTAAAGGGAGAAAAAAAGTAGAACCCAGGGATAGGGATAGTTTTCCTGAGCGCTCAATTAAAATCGAGAAGTTATCTCATAAGGCAAAAAGATCAAAGAAGAAACCACCATTAATTAGAAGAGTATACTATGATTATGAGAACTCGGATATTGAACCTGTGGTTGAGCCTCCAGTAATAGAACAAGATACTGGACAATACCTGCTGTCAGAATCCAGTCCATCAGAAGACATGTCTATTTGGAGGCAATCCAGGAATATAGCAATGCCAGACTCATCCATTTTAAGAAGATCGAAATCTATTAATAATAAGGAAATAGAGAAAGAAACGATTCGAAAAGCCCGTGAGCTTGAAAGGACCCTGAACGAGTTTGGAATTGAAGCAAGGGTAACAGGTATAACTAGGGGACCTGTGATCACACGGTACGAACTTCAGCCAGCTCCAGGAGTAAAATTAAGTAGAATTGTGAATCTGAGCGATAATATCGCCTTGAGTCTTTCAGCCAATGGAGTTAGAATTGAAGCTCCTATTCGGGGCCGATCAGCAGTGGGAATTGAAATTCCCAATGATGATAGAGAAATTGTGACTTTAGGCGATATTTTAGAGGATGCGCCTATATATGGGGAGCTGCCCCTGATCTTGGGCAAAGATATATCCGGAAAGGTGATTGTTTCAGATCTTGCAGAAATGCCGCACCTTTTGATTGCAGGAGCAACAGGATCAGGGAAGAGTGTATGCGTCAATTCACTTATAGCGAGCTTGCTCTTCAAGAAAACACCAGATGAAGCCCGGTTTCTTTTAATTGATCCGAAAATGGTTGAGCTGAAAATATATAATGGTATTCCGCATCTTTTTACAGAGGTGCTGACGGATCCTAGAGATGTACTGAAAGCTCTTCACTGGGCTATTCACGAAATGGAAAATCGCTATAGAGTATTGGATGAAAATTATGTGAGAGATATAACAGGGTATAATAAGAAAGTAAAAGAAAAGTTACCCTTTATCATCATCATTATAGACGAATTCGCAAATCTCATGACTATATTACAAAAGGAAGTGGAAGATGCGGTTGTAAGGCTCGCTGCAATGTCAAGAGCTGTGGGAATACATCTTATTATGGCTACCCAGAGGCCCAGTGTTGATGTAATAACCGGCCTAATAAAGGCGAACTTTTCATATCGAATTGCATTCCAGGTTGCAAGCAAAACAGATTCAAGAACAATACTCGATACCATAGGAGCTGAAAAACTTCTTGGAAGGGGTGACATGCTTTTTTCGCCGGCCGGGAGTCTCAATATACGCAGAATCCAGGGAGCATTCATATCAGAAGAAGAAGTTCTAAATATTGTAAATGAACTCCGAAAAAATAGCCCACCGGACTACAGAGAAGATATCCTCTCTTATGAAAGTAGCGAAAGGCTTGATATGGATGACAATGATCCTATATTTGATGATGCAGTTGAAATTGTATTGAGAACAAAACGAGCTTCAGCATCATTTTTACAACGGAGATTAAAAATCGGATATAACAGAGCTGCACGTATCATTGAGCTTATGGAAGAACGTGGTATTATTGGACCTCCAAGGGGGAGCAAACCGAGAGAAATATTTATTGATCAGATTGATTAAGTCTTTTAACGCAAATCCAACGATGAATAAATATTAATTTCTTGATAAATACCCCTTCCCATTGTATATTAACATTCGATTAGAGATTTGGTGCCAACCCGATACATTATATAAAAATCCATGCTCTATTATCTAATATCTGTTCTTAGGTAAGGAACTGAAAGGTGAAAAGCGTATCCTTTGCAGTAATTTTCTTCTCTTTATGTTTGTATCTTCCCCTCAATGCTCAGCAAAATCTAATAAAGGATTTCGATACTCAAACTTCAGAAAGTTCTATAAACATCATTTCAGTCAATGATATTAAGGCTAAAATGGCTGAAAAGTTTGAATCTATTGATGATTATACCGCTGATTTCGTGTGGATAAATAGTGATGTACACTATAAAGGAAAAATGCAGTATAAAAAACCAGATAAAATATTATTAACCTTCGAAGAACCCTCAGAACAAAAAATTGTTTCAAATGGTAACCTATTGTATATTTATATTCCATACTTGAAAGTGGTCGTTCAACAGCTTCTTACTGAAGAAACTGAGTCATCGATCATCGCAACAACTTCTGAGGCAGGTCTTTCAAAACTTTTTGATGAATACTCTTTCTCTTTTTATGATACAAGCACACTGCAGCCGTATAGAAATACAAAAGCCTATCACTTAAAGCTCTCACAGAAAACTCCAAAAGTCGGATTCAAGAAAATGGATATTTGGGTATCAGAAGGTGGCCTTATTCTTCAATCCAACGGGATTTCTCCCAATGGCATAAATGTGAGCCTGATATTTTCAAATATAAAGCTTAACACTGAATTGCCTGACTATATTTTTGATTTTGAGGTTCCAGTAGATGCGCAAATAATTAGAAATATTATTGTACCATTTTCAGATTAATAAATATACATGAATCTACTAATTGTATCTGCTGTGATAAGATATACCATATTTGAGGGACGATATGAATCAATTAGGTCCTATCTTTAGGGAAGCTCGAACAAAGTCAGGAAAAACTATTGAAGATGCATCAAGGGAAACGAAGATTGCAAAAAAATATCTTCTTGGAATTGAAAATGAGAATTTTGATATTTTTCCTGGTGAGACATATCTCGTTGGATTTCTGAGAAACTATGCTCAATTCCTAGGACTCGATCCTGACGAGATGGTGCGCAAATACAGAGATTTCAAAATACAGGAACAACCTGCCCCAATTGAACAGCTTACCGCAAGACCAAAAAATACGAGGAAATACTTTGTTCTAATTCTTATTTCAGTCATTGTAATTACAGGGGCGTTATATTTTATTTTTTCAGGGAAAAAGGAAGGTCAGGAGATCGTAAAGGGCACAGAAGAAATAAAGAAAAAAACAGAGCAATTATCAACTACGAAGGTGGAAAAGAATGCAATTGCCTTTGAAGAAG
>Ga0209636_10003334_pt1 | contig 16373 bp, 6 predicted proteins | sample DeeMarSWOR152_54_FD_187464 | JGI IMG/M metagenome (GOLD analysis project Ga0209636, IMG submission 187464) | Marine sediment microbial communities from White Oak River estuary, North Carolina - WOR-1-52-54 (SPAdes) (version 2) | ecosystem: Environmental > Aquatic > Marine > Intertidal zone >...
GCTTTATCATGTTGAATCCGGGGAGTGGCAAAAATTGATCGAGGAAAACGGTGCTGGCTGGGATTTTGATTGGTCACCTGATAGTCGAAAAATTGCTTTTCGTGCCAATAAGTTCATAAAAAGAAGAAAGCAGACAACGATAAAATATGTAGACATTATGACTGGTCAAGTCGATAAAACAGCCGATTATGGCAGGGATTTCAGCACTCCAAAATGGATCACAGCAGATGTTTTGGCTTTTATTCATAAAGAAAAGTTGAAGACTGTATCTATTTCAGAAACTGCATTAATGAAACCAGATTCTAATTTCCAGCAGAAAAATGTCCCTTTATTTTCCAATAAAGGCATTTATATCGGCAAATCCAATCGAACGCTTCAACTTTTGGAACCTTTGAAAGGTCAAACATTTAATGTCTCTTTCTCTCCAGATGGGAACACGATTCTTTTTGAAAAACCTGATGGAAAGATATATACCTGTCCGGAGAATGGTGATGAGGTCAAATTGCTTGTGGAAGGAGAAATGCCAGCCTGGTCTCCCGACGGTAAATTTATCGTGTACGCAACGCCGAAGGATGATGGATATAAAATTATTTCATCGGATATCTTTATATGTGATGCCAACGGAAATAATATACAACAGGTTATAAAAACTGAACATGAATTGGAAATGCGACCGCACTGGTCTCCTGATGGGAAGAAAATTATTTGTGATAGCGAAGGCAAACTACTTTTAATAACTTTGAAAATGGAGTAAATGATGCGTAGATTGTTATTTATTTTACTAATTTTTATAGCAACAGCGACTTACGCCCAGATAGATTTATCCGGTCTGAAATTTTGCCTGGATCCTGGCCATGGCAATTATCCTAATGATAAGCCTTATGAAACACGAATAAACTTACGAGTTGCAAATTTCTTGAAAAATTACCTGGAAGAATATGGCGCCTGGGTTATAGTTACACGTAAAGATTCTATAGAAAATCCCAGTTTGTTACAACGTGACAGGATTGCAAATAACAATAATGTCGATTTTTTTCTCTCCATCCATCATAATGCCTTTCAAGGAAATGCCAACTATACTCTTATGCTCTATGAAGAAAAACCTAATGGCCAACCTGAATGGCCTGGTCAATCAGATGTGATGTGTGGTATTATGGTAAATTACCTACATCGTTTTATATACACCACTGCTGGAAATGTCCGTGGTGATTTATCCTTTATTGGTTTTAATTACGGAATACTAAAAGACCTTAATATGCCTGGTGTTCTAAGTGAAGCGTCCTTCTGGGATTACGTACCGGAAGTTCATCGATTAAATTCATTGGGATATTTAAAATTAGAAGCTTATGCACTTTTTTATTCTTATTTAGAATATTATGGGGCGCCCAAAAGACCTTCCACTTTTGTAGAAGGAGTCGTGCGTGACGATGATGGTAATAATTTACCAGACATTACGGTAACAATAACAAATGGAACAGATGAAATGGTATATGTTACCGATTCCCAGGACATCGGCGTTACTGCTCAAGATAATAGCTGGTCTGGTTTTCCTTATACAGAAGAAGTTCGAAATGGCATGTTTTTCTTTGAAAATTTTCCTCCCGGTTATGCGAAGATTTTTGTGGAAGGAGTAGATTTTCTGAGTGATTCAGTGAATGTTTTTGTGAAAGATACGACTTCTACCCGGGTCAGCGCGATTAAACTGATTTCAACCCGTCCTCCTGTTGTGATTTCCACTACGCCGACGGAAGGCGATACCAATTTTCCAGCCTGGGATGATATCATTATTAATTTCAGCAAAAAAATGAACCGGACTTCTGTAGAAACGGGATTTGTAATCAGCCCAACTAAGGATGGATCAATCTCATGGGCAGATAATTATAAGAAGTTGATTTTTCACACCGATAGCCTGGAATTTGAGACAAACTATAAAATTACAATTGCTGGAACCGCAACCGACGCTTATGGATATAGTTTTGATGGAAATGGCGATGGAACTGGTGGCGATGATTTTGAACTGAATTTTAAGACCGGACCTGAGGATATGATGCCACCAGAGATAACATCAATCTATCCACCATCTGGTTCTTCCAATATCGAAATTCTGCCACTAATCAATGTGACCTTCGATGAACAGCTAAATCCTTCATCCCTTTACGAGGGTGTTGTTCGACTCGCAAAATATGGAAGCCAGGTCGCGGTCCCTGGAATTCTCCAACATTATGTCGTGGATGATCGAAGCGTTTTGTGCTTTTTCCCCTCAGAGCAACTTTTACCGAATCAGACTTATCTCACCAGAATTTTTCCTGGCATAAAAGATCTTACCGGCAATGAGCAATTGTCAGGAAAAGCCTTTAGATTCAGGACTGCTGAACATTTTTATGAGATTACGGTAATTGACAGCTTTGAATCTGACGTAACGAATAACTGGCTGCCCCCGCAATCGAGTGAGAACACCGCAGGAATTATCACTGATAGTACTAATCGAGACGTCAGCGGCGACATTGTAAATCTGTTAACCGAAAGCAATGAATCCTTACAACTCAAATATGGCTGGAAAACGGCAGCGAGCTCGTGGCTTATCCGCATGTATTTATTTGGCGGATCTCCGAAAAATGTACGGTTCGATGATAGTTATATATTGCAAGTGTATATTTTTGGTGATGGTAGCGGTAATAAGTTTCGATTCTGTGTCGATGATAAGGTTCCAGATTATGCTGGCGAAAATCATGAAGTCAGTCCCTGGTACACCATTGACTGGATCGGCTGGAAGCTGGTGACATGGGACATGATGAACGATAGCACCGGTACCTGGCTCGGGGACGGAAGTCTCGATGGGACTTTGGGATTTGATAGTATTCAACTGACGTATGTTCCAGGATCTGCTGCAACCGGAACAATCTATTTTGATGATTTGAGGTTATCAAAACAGTTAGCTGTAAATGTTGATGAACATGTATTTACCTCACCCGGGGCGTTTACGCTGTACCAAAACTTTCCCAATCCCTTCAATTCTGGGACGACTATAGTGTATCGAATATTAAGCAATCGACAGCATGTCCAATTATCAGTTTATAATGTATTGGGTGAAAAAGTAAAAACGTTGGTCAATAATCAAAAATCAGCCGGTGAATATTCAGTCCACTGGGATGGAAAAGATGGCAATAGCGAAAATGTTGCCAGTGGCATTTATATTTATAAACTGACTGATGGTAATCGTACACAGTCAAAACAAATGATTTTAATGAGATAAGAAAAAAATTTGAAAGGATTTTGAAAGAAAATATTTAAATTGTTTTAGATGAATTTGAAGAATAGGATTATATGATTCGACGAGCAACTTTTTTAACGATTTTATTGTTTTGTCAAAGTCTATTTTCAAAAGGTAACGAAGAATTTCGAGCGACCTGGATTGTCGATGCTCAATGGATAAAGTCAATAAATAATGTAGCAGCCAATAAATCCCTTACCGGTACGATATTGGATCACCACAAAAATGCCAATATGAATGCTGTATTGTGGCAGGTTCGAAGATTCGGTAATGTCTACTTTGATTCTTCCTATGAACCCTGGGGAAGCGCCACAAATTTCAGAAATCCAGGCTATGATCCTTTCGAGTATGCGGTTCAACAAGCGCATTCAAGGGGATTTGAAATCCATGCTTATTTTAATGTATTCGAAAACAGACGTACATATAATGGCAGTCCTGCGCAAAAACATCCAGAGTGGATTTGTAGAGATAGAGATGGAAATCTAATGCCAGCCCAGATTGCCTGGCTTTCTCCAGGTCTGATTGAGGTTCAAAATTATCTCAGTCAAGTTGCTATGGAACTGGTTCGCAACTATGATATCGATGGTCTCCATTTAGATTTTATCCGCTGGAATAACGAAACTAATTCAGCTCAATCTCTAAGTTTCGCAAAAGTGAGTATGGAACAGGCATTACCCGATGGAATAATCAATGAAGACCAACTTAATGAGCTCATTACCAATGCCTCGAATCGTTATTTATATGATATAGTACATCCGTTTAATGCTGGTGTGCCGCAAGGTTTTTCATTCTGGGAAGATTGGTGGCGAGGGTGTGTCACAGAATTCGTACGCGTTCTTCATGATTCGATTCAGAACGTAAAACCCTGGGTTCGTCTTTCTGTTGCTGCTCTGGGTAAGTATAACTGGTCTGGTTGGCAGGGGTATGGTTCGGTTTATCAAGATGCTGCTTTATGGTTCAATGAAGGGTATATTGATCAGTTAACACCCATGCATTATCATTGGTTTGATTATAATAGTTTTTACAATATGTTAGCAGGACCTGATGGGAATAACACGTCTAATACATGTTGGGGAAAATATATTCAAAAAGGGATAGCTGAAGGGCGTTTATTTAGTTGTGGGCCAAGTGCCACTGATCTTGACCCATATTATCCCAAATGGAAGAATCCGCTTCCTATGGTTAATGCTGCCCGTGCTGTGCCCTGGGTTGATGGACAACAATTCTTTAGCTATGGAGATTGGAGAGATTGGGACTACTGGGAAAAAGCAACAACTGAATTCTATCAGACTAAAGCCAAAATCCGTGTTACAAAATTAATCGTGAGTACTCCCCCTAATGCCCCAACTATCGAGTTAACAAAAATCGATTCTCTGAATTATCAAATCAACGTAACACCACCGACGTCGATAGTTGCTAATCATCGGTATGCCGTTTATCGATCATCTGATGATTGCATTGATGTCAGCTCTGATGAAATCGTTGATATTCATTTTGGTAATAGCAGCTATTCCTATAGGGATAGATTTCCCGGCACCCAGGACTATAATAGTACATATTTTTATGCTGCTACAATGCTTGATCGATATTGGAATGAATCTGAAATCTCCAATGTGTTTGAAACTGATCCAATTCCTTCATTCGCTCCGACTGTAATCTTAACATCACCGGCAAAGGGCGATACAGTTTTAACAAATATCTCCATCACTATAGATTTTTCTAAACCAATGGATACTATGACTTTTGAAAAGGCCATTACAATATCACCAGAAATGAACATAAAAGAAATTGCCTGGAGCCAGAATCACAAATCGCTAATTTTGAGCATGGATGGAGATTTGGAATATTTTACATTTTATACGTTAATAATCGCGCCGACTGTAACCGATATTAACGGAAAACAACTTGATGGCAATGGTGATGGTATAGGAGGAGACACTTTCGAGTTGTATTTTCGGACCCGTGCAGCAGATCTTGTTGGACCAGTGATTTTCGCCAGCTATCCTGATTATGGATCTCAAACGACAGATTTCCCAATCGATGACGTTATTACGTTTGTGTTTGATGAACCGGTTGATCATAGCACTGTTAATGACAGCAGTGTGAAGTTGCATCAAGGAGAAAATGAAATCGCAATTCACTATGTACTTACAGATATCGATGAAAAATCGGTGTTAAGCATTGGAGCTACCAGTAATTTAGACACTGACACAGAATATTCAATAATATTAACCAATCTAATATCCGATATTTCAGGCAATACGATGGATTCGGATATTGTTGTCTCTTTTCGGACTTCCCCCATAAGTTACGCAGAGGAAATATTAATCGATAAATTTTTTTCCACCAGTAACTGGGAATATCCAGGTTATAGTGGCTCAACTGTTGGCATCGTCGTTCCTAATACAGTTTTTGAAATGTCGACCGAAGCATATCTGCCATTGTCTCATCCGCGACAACGGGTTGCAGCCGTTTTAAGATATGAGTGGGATGAATCTGCCACATCCTTTCTCATAAGAGAGTATTGTTCAGGCAATCAACCACGTTCCATCGTGTTTGACACCACTTACATGTTACAATGTTTTGTCTTTGGTGATGGAAGCTTTAATAAATTCCGATTTTGTATTGATGAAAAACATGGAGCAAGCTGGTCCGATCATGAAGTATCCAGATGGATTACCATTGATTGGTATGGTTGGCGATTACTTGAATGGAAATTGAGCGATCCAAACAGTGTTGGCGTCTGGATAGGTAACAGAATTTTAGACGGTTCATCCTATCGGGTAGATAGTTTTCAGTTAACGCATACTAACACAGGAACCACAGGAGGTAGACTTTATTTTGATAACCTGCGATTGGTAAAAAAATCTAATCAACCCGTTGGTATAACAGACAACAGTCTTCAAAACACTTACTCTTTTCGATTGCTCCAGAACTATCCCAATCCGTTTAATCCGACAACGATAATTCCATTTGATCTACCCAATCGGGAAAAAGTCATGTTGGAAATATATGATATTTTGGGACGTACTGTCGCTGTACTAATCAATCAAACATTGGAACCAGGTCATTATTCCGTTCAATTTGATGGTACGCATCTGGCATCTGGTATTTACTTCTATCGACTGCAATTTGATGGACAGGTGAGGAGCCGACAAATGTCATTATTAAAATAAGTTGATAATATTAAGAAGTTAACACCAATTATTTTTTTGAATTTTCTAATAAAACTAACTAACTTGAATTACACATATATTTCAACCACGGAGATCGTGCCTAAGGCAGATTTGCCATGGCGAACACAAAGTATTTACTCAGCAAAAGAACAGGATTGAAATGAATTTCCAACTAAATTTTCAATCAATTTTCAAATTTCTTTATTTAATTCTAATGGGGATAAAACTTTGTGGCTCTTTAGGAACTTCGTATCTTAATGGTAATAAATAATTCAGTCTAAACAGCTAATTTAAAAAAATGGGACATGATATGCACAGACGGATATTAATCGTATTGATTTTCTGTTTACTTCCACTAACAAAGACTTATGCTAATAGTAATCCACCTAAACGAGAATTCCGGGGCGCCTGGATTGCAACGGTTGTCAATCTGGATTGGCCATCTTCCCGGGATTCAGAAGCACAACGCCTTGAATTAATCCGTATTCTTGATGAATTAAAGGACGCTGGCATTAATGCGGTTGTTTTTCAGATTCGTCCTGAATGTGATGCATTATATCAATCATCTTATGAACCCTGGTCTTATTATCTGACGGGAAACCAGGGAACAGCCCCATCTCCATTTTATGATCCACTTAAATTTGCGATTGAAGAAGCCCATAAGCGTGGCATAGAGCTTCATGCCTGGTTCAATCCCTACCGGGCAGTGCGATATGTTAACACCTACCCTAATCATACAAACCATGTGTCAGTGAAACATCCGGAGTGGATTCTCAATTTCCCCGCCTATCCTAATGGAACGCAAAAAATTCTTAATCCAGGATTGCCAGAAGTTCGAGATTATGTTACTGGTGTAATTATGGACGTTGTTCATCGTTATGATGTTGATGGAGTGCACTTTGATGATTATTTCTATCCTTATCCAGATAGCCGGGAAAATTTTTCTGGAATTACAAATGAGGACGATCAAACGTTTGCGAATTACTCAAGAGGTTTTACAAACCGGGGGGATTGGCGACGTGATAACGTGAATCTTCTTATCAAAATGGTTCACGATAGTATTCAGGTTGTTAAGCCTTATGTTAAATTTGGTGTGAGTCCTTTTGGTATCTGGAAAGATTACGTCCCTTCAGGTATACGTGGTCTCGATGCCTATAATGTGCTTTATGCTGATGCATTAGCCTGGCTTAATGCGCAGATTGTCGATTATATTACTCCCCAGCTCTATTGGGTCTTTGGTGGTGGTCAGGATTATGGAAAGCTACTTCCCTGGTGGGCATCAAAAGTAAATGGCAGGCATCTTTATCCCGGGCAAATACCAGCAAACATTAACGCTAGAAACTGGTCAGCTAATGAAATACTTAATCAGATCAGCTTGAATCGAAAGACCCCAAATGTTTTTGGTAATGTTTTTTTCCGGGCAACAGAAGGTGTCACCAACAATCCCAAAGGCTTAACCGATTTTTTAAAAGCAGATTTCTATCGTTATCCTACTCTATTTCCTGTGATGAGTTGGAAAGATTCTATTCCCCCAAATATGCCTCAAAATCTCCGGTATGAGCCCATCGCTTCGTCCTTTCCCCCGGCATTGCAATGGGATCCACCTGTTCTGGCAGCCGACGGGGATAGCGCAATCCGTTATGTCGTTTATCGATTTGAAAAAAGTGATATCCAGCTTAATGATCTGGAAAACGCAACGAATATTTCTGCTCTATCTGGAGTCAATTATAATATTCCGGAAACACCCCCTAATATCGGCGGACCTTATTATTATGTTGTTACCGCTTTAGACAGAAATGCCAATGAAAGCGGAATGAGCCAGGTTATCAGTATTTATCCCCCGGGAAAACCAGTGCTTGCCTCGCCACTGGATGGTGATCCTAATCAACCGCCGGAAGTGATACTAAACTGGTATCGCTCCCCGGATGCTGTCTCTTACCAGTTACAGGTATCAATAGATTCAACATTCGCCTCACAACTTTTTTGGGATGAATCAGCTATTGTTGATACATTTTTAACCATATCCGAATTAGAGGGACAACAAACTTACTATTGGCGGGTAAACGCGAGCAATGCCGGCGGAACCGCTAATTTCTCAGACTATAGAAGCTTTGCCACTGGATTCCCAACCGTTCCATTCTTAGTTTATCCAGCCAATAATGAAGAAAACATACCCATTGAACCAGCTTTTACCTGGAATAGCCTCAAAGAGGCCAGTTCATATCGATTACAAATTGCAACCAGAATTCTTTTTGGGACGTCATCGACGGTTTTTGATAGCAGTGCTATTGTGGATACAACATTTTCAGCGATTACATTGGACTCTGACAGGTTCTATTTTTGGCGGGTAAGTGCAGCGAACTCGATCGGAACCGGCATTTGGTCAGAAATCTTTAAATTCAAGACCATTGATATGACACTCGTTGCTGAAATATCCAAACCACCGGTTGAATATAAATTGTATCAAAATTATCCCAACCCCTTTAACGCCATGACAATAATTCCGTTTGATATTCCTCAAACCAGTCATGTTGTGTTAAAATTATATGATATATTAGGACGTGAGGTAGCAACGATTGTCGATCAACCATTCGAAGAGGGACATCATGAAGTAATTTTCGATGGCTATAATTTCTCATCAGGTGTTTATTTATATCAGCTATTGGTAAATAACAAGATTTTTATCAACAAGATGATTTTGCTGAAGTAAATGGAGAATAAGTTTATATTACCAGAGCTGATAATCAAATTGTAGGACAAAATGGCATTTTGTCCTACAAAAAAGCCCCTCCTCAAATTCGAGGCGGGGCTTTTTATTAATAAAAATTCATGACTTAATGATCTGGTATTAGAACTCAAAGCCTAATGAAAAATACTGAATATTTTCCAGACGTCCAAAATCAGCATAAGCATAATCAAATTTAAATTTCACTTTATTTTTGATAGCATAGTGAATACCTGTTCCCAGAGTTAAGCCGGTTTCACTATCCTGAAGGAATAATGATTTATATCCAGCCCGTAAAAACAAAAATTTTTTCAAGCTATATTCGAAACCGGTGTTTATGTATTCAAGATTATCATTTGGAGCGATTGTGTCCACTGCCAGTATCAATTTTGAATAACTGTTATCGATAACATCCATTGCAACACCGACCCGGAATGACAGCGGTAAATCCCATTCCTCTGTTTCCAGGTAGGCATTAATATGCTCATTGTTCCCCTCAATTTCGGGCCCTACATCGTGAAAAACTTTGGCATCTTTTCCGATTATAGTCATTTTACTACCAAAATTAGAGAAAGACATTCCAATTCGTAAGCCTTTCAACTGAGTCTTAAACATAGTACCAATATCAAACGCCATTGCTGAGGCATTCATATGCCAAATTCTCTGTGTGATGTATTTAACAGTGGCGCCAAATGAGAATCGATCAGTAAGTGAACGTGCATAAGATAATCCCAGTGCCAGGTCTTGAGCACCGAATTTTTCACCAGTACCTTGCGGAGAATCGATGGTTGTAACATCCCACTCACCATAATCCAACACTGATAGGAAGAAACCAAACTTATTATCGCCAGCAGGAATCACAACGTTTCCATATTTTAGTTCCATATTGGCTAACCAATCAACCTGATGTACCGATACTTCGGATGATGTTAAATGCGCTAATCCTGCTGGATTCCAGAATGTTGCAGTCGCATCGTCAGCAGTAGCCACAAATGCACTACCCATTGCTAAACCTCGAGCACCGATTTCAATTTTTAAGAATTGAGCTGCTGTTGTTCCAACTTTTGATCCGGCACCGTAAGAGGTTGCAACTATCAGCATGATGCTCAGAAAGATTATTAGGAATTGTTTCATTGTCAAAAAGCCTCCATTTCTCTATGAAAAAAAAGTAATCAATATTTATTTTATGATAGCAAGTTTATCGATTTTTGATATACCTTCAGGTGTGTCTATATGGTAGATATAAACGCCAAAGGCAATTTCTCTATCATCTCTGGATAATAAATTCCATGATTCCGTGCCATCGAGCATGGTACTTTCATGATGAATTGTCTTAACAAGTTCACCATAGGTGGTGTAAATACGAATGGTACATTTAGGTGGAAGGTTAATAAAATCGATGCGTCGCTCACCGCGTCCGGTGGTTAATCCGGGTAAGCCCTGTTCCCATTTATTCACGCTGACATAAGGATTGGGTACGACTTTGATACGGTCGAGATCCGATTCAGACAAAGGCAAAAACTGAGTCGCCTTGGTTTTGAAACTATAGACATCATTTTCAGTTAGTGGTTCAGTAATCTCTAATAAGAAGACATCACCAGCTTCGGGTGGAATTGGACTTAGACTTGCATCAGAGGGGGCTTTAAATGTCATTTTCCAGGTTCCCTTTGGCTTATTATCAACAAATATTACGGGAAGTATCTGGTCGCCTGGAGTGATGTAAGAATCAGGATTATTTGATTTGTCATTATCATAAAATATAAAATTAGCCCGTTCGTTATGTGTAATGTCCCAAACCTCAAAATTGACCGCTTGCATATTGAGTATATCAGAAGTATCAACAATTTCATCATAAAAACGAATCTCATAATCAGCGGGATATTCAATTCCATCATCTCCGGGAGAAGGAGTATCAGATCCTTGCAAGATTACAACAGATTCGTAATTACAATCGCCAATTGTCCACCGAGTGAGTTCTTCGTCCGGGACTACTTCGTCCACATCATCGACAGTTAGTTGTAATCCATCGAAAAACACTTCTTCTCCCGATAAATAGTAAGAGTTTTCAATGATTGTAATGTTATCACTTTTATCAAGAACAGTAAAAGTTTTGATTGTTTCCTCCTTACCAATCGATACCTTAAATCCTAATTCATATTCAGTAGATTTGACCTTTGTGGGATCAACTACGTGAACAGACACGACTGCATGAGAACGGGATCGGCTGCTTTCATCGAAGGATTCAATTTCAGGGGCTTCATATCCCGCTGGTGGAGCATTGGGAACAACTGAGGCAATATTTGTTTCTGTAATATTATCAGGATTTTTAATGGCTTTACCACATTCAGAGGGTGCAATGCCTGCTTCTGCATCTCCTCTGTCATACGAACATACAGCATAGTAATACTTAACTCCATTCGTTACATCTCGATCGACAAAAGAATGTTTCAGTCCGGTGTCATTTCCCATATAGAAATGAACTCCACTTCCTTCGCCGGTACCTCCTGATTTTCCGGCAGTATCCAGTGCATGGGGACCTTTGATACCATTCGTTTTATCAAACTGTGCAATAGGTTTCCACAATACCTGTCGTCCCAGATTGTCACTAATCGGATCGCCCCAGGTAGCGCCTTTATCAGTACTTCGATAAATTGTATAGCCTTCAAAGTCTTCTCCCAGGACCGGGTCTACCGATTTTTCGGCTTTATGATCCCAATAGAGTGTAACCCATCCATCTCCGGGTACTGCAGTAATGGTTGGTGGTAATGGGGCTTTAGTAAATTTATAACCCAGTTCATAAATCTTCTGTGCTATATCAGCATTAGCACGCATATCTGCACTGTCGGCTCCGACAACAATTGCGATGGAAAATTTTTGGCTTGCACCTGGTTCCAATTTGAAATATCCCGAACCAAAAACAAAGATATTATCTCCAACCGGGAATTCATGAGAAAAGTTTCCTGGTTTCATAGCAATCCACATGGTACTATCATTACCAGCGAAATAATCGCTGTTATAATCATAGGCTCGCATACTGGTGAGTCCTAACTGATCAGCTTCGTCCAGGTCTTCGGTCTCAAAATCCGGTTCGCCAACAGTTGGGATGCCATCACCATCACCTTCATCTCCCGTACCAGGTATCCCATCGCGTCCCACATCATCACCAAGAGCATCAAGGTCATCAGGATCGGATGCCGCTTCTTCATCAGTAGCATCCCAATCACCATCATCATCTTTGCCGTTGTATTGGGATTCATCGATTATTCCATCGCCATCGTTATCAATGCCGTCATCATCAACAGCCGGGGTTTCTAAAAATTTAAATCCGACCCAACCGATATTTTCACCACTGGGGAAATTAACGCTTTTATTATCGGTATCCCAGCTATAGACAAAATTCGCTAAGGAATCAAAATCCGCTCCATCATCAGCATAATCTGGATAACCCCCAACATCCAGATCGCAAAAATAACCAGCCGCTACCTTGTCTAATGTTTTGGTACCTATATTGGTAACCTTGTAAACAAAAAAGATTATGTCTTCGGCAACTGCTGCTGCCCACTGATAACCACGCGATTCAACCTCGATATTTAAACCCTGTACATTAGGGTCTTCGGGGTAGTAATCATGACGTGCAGTAGTATTTCCGTATCCGGTACCGTCCTCATCCTGATCGTTCATTACAAAATAGCTTTCCTCATCCGCTGTTATCTCACCCAAGCCAAACTGTCCGGGCCAGAGATTCCATGTTGGTGGCCAGGTTGATGGATCACTCCACAGCGCCGGGCTGGTGTTTGGAGCAGGCGCAGCATAGCCTGAGATGGGTTCAAAGTCATCATCTCCACCATCTAAAATGCTTTCTTCGGCTACGTGGACTGTATCTAGCACGTTATTTCTATTAACCACAATTTCGGCAACAATCATCGGTCCAAATTCATATCCATACTCATGACCACTATAGGCTGGCCATTCAATTCTACCTGGAGCGTAGCGACCAATGGAGCCAAAATTAGTAAACAGACATCTAATTTTGTTGCCAGCATGAAAACCGCTTTTGCGATCCTGGTGCCCTAAATTCTTTTTCAGGGAAATACCATTGTAATCTTTATACTTTTGTCTTCGATCGCCTGCATAAGAGGTGATTGATATAATGAATCCTATAATAGTAAATGCCATTAAAAGAAGGTACCATTTTTTGTATGTTTTCATTGATTCAAATCTCCCGTTTCTAAAATTCAATCGCCATACCAGTTAAAACTAATCGCGGTGCACTGTAATAATCAGGTTGTGTGATATAATCATTATGTAATCCGAGATCATCAAGATAGGGTTCAGGATTCAATGTATATGTTGCGCGTCCTGTGCTGGTATATACTTTGAGTTCATTTAACTGGTCAAATAAATTATATACTTTAATAAATAAATTAAATTTTAACTTTCCAACTTGAATTACTTTGTTGGTATTCAAATCAAATGTTAGTTGTGAGGGTTTTCTCTCACTATTTTCTCCTGTAGTTCTCTTTCCTTTAATATCAGTAGGCGTATAAGGATAGCCGCTACTATAGCGACCGATAAGACTCACGGTCCAATTATTGGGTACACCAAACAAAACGTTTCCAGTGATTATGTGCCGCTGATCCCAATCCAGGTAAACAACTTCTTTTTCTGGTACCCTTGGTAGGTTGCTGGTAATATCGCTATAAACGGCGTCTGGATCGGAGGCATTGCCTTCCGCTATTTGATAGGTATAATCTATTGAAGCAGCAACATTGTTGACCATACGTTGATCCAATGAAACTGTGAAACCTCGTACATTTCCATAATCGCTATTGATATACTGGAAATAATACTCACTGGAACCATAGCCTAATTCATACTGTTTTATGGCTAATAGATTAGAAATATTTTTATAAAAAACAGTTCCATTAAGTGCCAGATTATCAAGAATTTGATGCTTATAACCAACTTCGTAAATAACTGTCTTCTCAGGTTCCAGATCTGAAGCGAGTTTTGAGTTATGACGGATTTCGAATTCAGGATTGTTATATAATTGGTTATAATTCGGAACCTGGAAAAAATGGGCATAAGAAAAGTAAAGATAAGCTGTTTCAGTAATTGGGTGAGCAATACCCAATCGTGGGCTAAATTGCCAATGCTTTTCAGCATTTTTCTTTGGACCAAACTCAGGATCATGTGTATCAATAATTACCTGTTTGTCAGGACTAAAATAATCAAATCGGAGACCTAAATTGACGACCAATTCTCTCAGCTCAATTTTATCCTGAAAATAAACTGAAGCTTTGATCGGATTAAATTCCATAATATTCTTAGCAAATAATTTTGTTCGATCTGTCACATTCGGATTTTGTAGGACATTCGGTTCTTGATATAGGTCGTAAATGCTTTCGCTACTAATCTCGACACCTGATTTCATCAGATGTATATCGGTTACTTGACTCGTTATATCCCAGCGGGCATATAATATTGTTGATTTCCTTTTTTCCCAACCATATCCAGAATAACCATTGTCCCAGAAACCGGACGTAACATAACTGAATGAAGCTTCAGGATTATAATAACGGGGATCATTAGTATCTTTGAACAGATAATAAAAATATTGTTGATAAAAGCGAGATAGTTTAAGTGTTTGAAAGGTACTTGGACTGAGCGTATGGGTGAATTCTACATGAAAGCGATTACTTCGTCTTTCACGATTATAGATATGATCAGGCAAATATTTATATCGATGACTATATTCTTTGTAATTGCGGTTTGTTATCATTCCTCCAGCGCTTAATTTGAAATTATCAGTCACCCAATATGTAAGCTTCAGTTGTCCATTCAGCCTTTCGGAGGGATCCATACTAACTCGTGTCATATCACCTGAGGGGATAATTTCATTGGTTAGTGAGTCACGAACCGGGATTCTGGTATATTTCCTGTAACCATATAAATAACCATCTTTATCTTCCCATCGACCAGAAGCAAAAAACAAGAGTTTGTCCCTTAAATCAGCAATAGCAACTGGGCCACTAAGAGACATCTCAAAATTTTTATCATTTAAGATATCAAAATCGTCGATATCGTTAAATACATTCGTATGATTACTTACATAATCACCAATATAAGCAGAGAAGCGTCCGTCATATTGATTTCTGCCTTCTTTAGTTACAATGTTAATGACACCTGACATGGCATCACCATATTCAGCATTATAAGTACCTGAAGTGGCTACCATCTCTTCTATTGCATTTGGTGGTACATAGACGTTAGCCATACCACCTACGAAAGGATCATTAACTGGAATTCCATCGATCATATACAGTATTTCATTAGAACGTCCACCTCGAATATGAGTTGCACCATCAACTCCAATAGTGACTCCTGCTTGTAACTGTAAAACATCATGGATATTTTCAACTGGTAATGCTTTAATTTCCTGGGCATCTACATGTGCTTGACTCGATGTTATATCCTTCTGAATCATAGGTCGTTCAGCAACGATTTCCACTGTCTCACCGAAATCCAACACATGGGTATCGAGCTTGAAATCAATGGTTGTAGTCAGATCTACGGATACTTTAACATTCGAATATGTCACGGGTGTATAGCCAATCATTGATGCTTTTAGTGTATAAACTCCCGCTGGAACGTTCAATATGAAGTAGTATCCTTTCTCATTGGTTGCAGCACCCATAGATGTTCCGGTTATAATAACATTTACACCTGCTAAAGGATCTTCGGTTGATGAATCTCTTACATAACCAGAGATTTTGCCCCGTGTACCGGCATCAACGTGATATATATTAAATACCAAGCCTCCCATGAAAAACAGGGTTAAAATAAATTTTGATCTCAATTGCTATCCTCCTTATTTCTCTTCAATAATTTGGATTAATTAATTTTTATTAATATGCAAATTTTAATTTAAATTGTCAAGAGAAAATTTCAATATTCTGGACGTCCATGCAATCCGATAACTATTTTTGTTTGAGTATATAGACCCTTATAAAGTATATTTGTGAAATATTTAGCTAAGAAAATAATTTTTAACTTGACATTTTTTAAATTTTATTATATTATATACATGGTGGATTCAAGTTCCAAGTGCAACAGATTTATTAAAAGAAAATTTCAATTGGTTTTTTAAAATTTAATGTTTTTCTAGGTCTGTTGTTTAGTCTATTTTCAACAAAGACAG
>Ga0209636_10003336_pt1 | contig 16373 bp, 14 predicted proteins | sample DeeMarSWOR152_54_FD_187464 | JGI IMG/M metagenome (GOLD analysis project Ga0209636, IMG submission 187464) | Marine sediment microbial communities from White Oak River estuary, North Carolina - WOR-1-52-54 (SPAdes) (version 2) | ecosystem: Environmental > Aquatic > Marine > Intertidal zone >...
CAAATTCATTATTGAAAAACTCAAGGACAACACTGTTGGGGTCTATGTCGGCGACGTTATAATCTTCGGGCAGCCAGATATAACACGTAATCCATCTGCCTTTGCTTGTCAGGTTGAGAGTATGAGGGTCAATTTCGGCCTCGGCCTGTATCGCAGCGATGCCATATTCGTATGCACCCATATCAACCACAGAGACGCCATCGTTATCTCCATCAAATATGCGGGGCTTGCCGTCCAGGTCCTTCTCATTAGGTTTGGGAGTGTAATTCGGGTCGCCGGCGTCGATGCAGGGTGAATCCGCCTGTAAATGATAATTACCCTCAATCCAAATGTACTGCGGGACATCATCTGTGTAGGCACTAAATGGCGGTGTTGGAGGAGGTGACGGTGGAAGCGGCGGTAGATTGGGCCCCCAGTATCCATACCTGACAAAACAAGGGTCGGCATCAATATTGCCCAGTCCCCAGTTGGGCGTACAGTCGGCATCCACGTATATATTTGCATACCAACCGCCTACATCACTGTACTTGACATGCATTTTGGAAGGATGCTCTGTTCCCCAGGTGTCAATATACCTGCCTAAATATATTTCACTACCCTGTGCATCAGCATCACCCCAGAGTAAACAATTGATAAAGTTCACATCGCTGCCGTACAATAGATGCCAACGGAACCGCCCAGCCCACGCCCCGTCCATTCCCTAAATCAGGCAACAAAACTATCCAGCGGGTAAGTTTCAATGTTTTATTTCCTTTCAAATGATGAATGTCATCCTTCTCAAAATAATACTCCCCCAGCGCACAAGCAATTGTATAAACAACGTTCTATCCCAAACATAGGAGGCACTTTGCTCAATGTTATCAGAATAGTACTTTAGCATCCAGAGCCATGACATTGTATCGCGTTACAAGGATAAGTTTGTCATGTAGGATTGTCGGAGGCAGCAGGAAGCGACAACGTTGATTGCTGGGGCGTTTTCGCGGCACGGGCAAATAGGATTCCGGGTAGACTGTATGCAACTTCATGCCGTTTTGGGGATCATATACACCAATTGTTTCATCCTCATGGCACAGCAAAATCCTGCCCTTATAGAACTGCATACACGGGTAATAGGGTTCGTATGAATAACTGCCTTTTGCAATTGATATACCTTTTGTCAGATTGGCCTTCCACAACAACTCACCGGTTTGTACAACAAAACAGAACAGTGCGTTTTCACGATTGTGTCTGTTGTCGCCATGGCTGTCGGAAAGTATATAAACAAGATTTGTATTTGTATCGAGCAGGGGCCGATGGTAAACATGGTATCTATCCAGAATTCTCTTCCAGATAACCTCACCGGTCAGAGCAACACGGCAATAAACATGTGTTCTTGCTTTGCCCGGTGCCATCCAACTATTGGCTTCGATTGTGTATTGTGCATCATCGCTGAACACGACTCCTGAGCCGTAGGCATCGGTCACATCCTTCCAGAGAATTGTCCCATCATTCAGATTCACTGCAAAGGTAGCCTGTCCGCCGTAGCTGCCTTGTCGTGTTTGGGCCATCATTAGTGGCCCCATCGAGATCGGATGGCTCATGACATAGCCCGGCATCTGGCATGTCCACTGGATCTCGCCTTGTTTGTCAATGCTGATCAGATTAAGGCTACGGTAGCCATTGGGAAAGATAATGTTGTCGTTATAGTGGACGGGTCGAATACGATAATCCATCGGCTGCCGGATCGTCCGCACCGGTTCTTTAAGCAACGTATCGTAGACCAGTGACTGGGTAGAGACACAATAAACCTTTTCGAGTACTTGCGGATCCTGAAGTATGTGGATCGGCCAGTTTTTAGACAGTTCTGTCAGGGGCTGTTCATGTCGACCAGACTCGACATTAATGATCTTGACAACAGTCATTGGAGAGTGTTGGTACCAAACATGCGAATCGGTATACCATGCCACCCAGATACTACGTTTTGGAGGGTCAATCCGGATATGCCATAATGGCTCTGCCAGACAGGTCTGAGCCATACAGGCAAAAACCGCTGCCAACAGGATGCTCATTAACCTTGACATACATACTCCCTCATATATACTAAACTACCAACCAAGTGTTTGCAAAAAAAGTAAAAAAAGGTAAATATTTCGGCGCCAGGATAGCATAAAAAACTGCGATATTTGCAGTTGCCTGTCGGGGAATAAGTGAAGGGCTAACACTCAGCAAAAATAGTCCAGAGGAAGTACCCAGCTTTTCTTAAAAAAACTTTTTCAACTTCCCGATATTAATTTAGATACAATTTCTGCCTATATGCTTCAAGTTCTTTTGGCTAATTGTCTCTAACACAACTGACCTTAATCTGTACAATCAGTGGTTAAAAAAGCACTTTTTTCTTTACTTTTATTTGAAATTCTGTTAGAATACAAATCGCCATAGAGATGGCAGATTAGCGGAGCCCCGCAAGTCTTAGTATCAGCAGATACAAGCAAAAACCCGTATTCTGGCGAATAGCCAGGATTTTGAACATTATTATTTTGGTAATTAGGATTTGTTTAGAATTTAGATATTAGGATTTATGATTTTGGTCTAAAGATAACTCCTTACCCAATATGAAGATACAGTCAACAACCATTTACCAGTTACCAATAACCAATTACCATGGTGCCTCCGGCACCATCTCTACAATTGTAGAGAGCGCACTACAAATCAGCCCTTTTTATGCAAAACAAACCCAATTTCCGAAAAAGTCAAATGAACGTAAGTGATTATATTATAAAGGAATATGAAAAAATGGACACTTGGTGGAGTGGGAAAAACAAACCCAATTCAAACCCAATACGAACCCAATTCAAACCCAATACAAAGCCAATTCAAACCCAAACAAACCCAATCCCCCCGCACGGGTGTTGGCTGGATGCGGGATGCTCCACCGAAGGTGTACCATAGGGAGATGCCGGATGCTTGATGCGGGATTTCAGTATAAACGGCTGAGATACAGGCAGGTCAGCCCAGATTTACTCGACTATCAGATTTCTGCGAATGACCGCAGCCGAAGTAACCGTTCGCTGGATATCGCCGATTACAACAGTCATAGAGAGTTGAACACTTTTAACGAAGGTTACATCTTCCACGGTGCATACGTCCTCATTGAAAGTCACAGCAGTAACATTGTCACAAAGCACGTAATCACTGTCAGTGGTATCATCGTTTGTAATCAGATAAAGTTTGTTGTCTGCGGCTTTATATCGATACGTTATATCGTCACCGCCGGCGGTGATAAAAGTGCATTCATTCGGTGGGGAGTTCGGGTCAACAGCAGTGGCCGTGCGAAGTTGGGTCGTTATTCGAAACATCGCCTGGCGGGCACTGTTGACGGCCTTGAAGATATCTTCGTTCTGTCGATAGTTTTGAATCGAGGCGTTAAATGCAACTGTCCCTGCGACAAGGAGCAAGGCCGTTATTGCCAGAGCAATCAGCAATTCTACCATGCCAAAACCGTTATTGTTCTTTGCGTTTTTCATTTCGCATCTCGCGTTTCGCCTCAGTGCACCCATTTTTCGATACGTCGCAAAACAGGGTCCCAACACTGTCGGTAATATATGCTCTACGGCTCCTCGTACCAGGCCCGAACCCAGCTTGTGGAACTAACTTCTTTAGAGTTCATAAGGATCTTCACGGTCACCCTGACGAAGAAGCTTCCGTGGTCGGCGAGGACCTGGTCAAAATTTCCTGCGCTGACATTTTCAACAGTAACCTGCTGGGTAAATGCGGCAAAGCCGTTCAAGGTTGCTCTTTCGGCGTTAATTGGCGGTGAAAAGACGGCGCCATCAAAGTCGTCCAAATCATCATAGTCTGCCAGTGTTGTTTCATCGGCTTCGGGGCCGAAGGTTGCGTTCTCCGTTTCGGGATCCACGACCGACAGCAGAATGGTAAGCTCTCTTATCTGCTCAGCGAGAAACTCGGCGGTAGATAAATATGTACCGGCAGCGTTTGCCCGTGTGAATGAGCCGCTGGCCACCACGAGTGAGGCAATTGCAAGCCCTACCAATACTATTGCAAGCAAGACCTCAATAAGTGTAAAGCCGTTGTGGTATCTTTTATCCCTCATCCGTTATCCGCCCCCTACTTTTTTATCCGCTGGCGACAAGACTTGACATCTTAAATATCGGCAGAATAATACTCATCGCGATAAAGCCGACCAAAACACCCATCAAGACTATCATTATAGGCTCTATCATTGAAGTCACTGTTTTGATGATTGTTTTCAGCTCCCTTGCGTAATATTCGCTAATGTCTCTCAAAACAGCGCTCATCGTACCCGAATCCTCGCCACTTCTTATCATTTGTATGACATTGCTTGGCATCAAACCGCCTCTGGTTTCCCTTTTTGCCCTTGTTTGCAAACTATCCGCTATCTTTCTTCCCTGCCGAACGTCTTCATAAACATCAAGCCACATTTGCCTGTAAAAGATGTTTCCGGCTATGTTCGCAGTTATAGAAATGGTATTCAAAATAGGTACACCGGCCCTACTGAGCACACCCATTGTGTGCAGGCTTCTTGTAATATAAAGACATCTGCACAAAGTTTTGATAAGGGGCAAAACCAATTTCATCTTGTCCCACCATAACCTGCCGACACTTGTACGAACAAAGTACCAAAATCCCCAAAGCGCACCGCCAACCACCGGAATGACAAAGTACCAGTAGTTTCTAAGAAATGCACTGGTGGCCATCAACACCTTTGTGGGAACAGGCAACAGATGCTCCTTGCCCGCGAAAACGACTGTAAACCTGGGCAAAACAAACACAAGCAGGAAAATTGTGACGGATACGGCCATAACCGCTATGATAATGGGATAAACACAAGCCGATTTAACCTGTGAGCTGGTCTCAGCTTCCCTGTCGAGATACTCCGCCAACTTTTGTAACATTTCACTGAGGGAGCCGCTAACTTCAGCCGCGCCCACCATATTTATATAAAGATTGCTGAATACCTGTGGATGCTCAGCAAGGGCCTGAGAAAAACTCTGTCCGGCTTCTATTTGATTTTTCAAATCGTAAATGATGGCCCTGAATTTTTGGTTATCATGTTGTTCGGCTATCGACTCAAGGGTATCCGGAAGGCTTATACCGGCCCGGATCATAACGGCAAGCTGATTCGTAAAGTTTAGAATGTCCTTCTTGCTCGGCCCGAACTCGATTCTGAATTTCTGTATTTTCTGGAGCCTGCCTCCCTGCTCACCTTCCGGTGGACGTTCGGCCGACATCGGCACGCCGGGACGCCTGCGCCGTTCCTCCTGTCCCGACGTTTGAACTTGCTGCTGCTCCTCCTCAGTCACGGCAACAGTTTTAGAGGATTCTTCAAACATATCTATAAGTCCTATTTCTCCTGCTCTATTTCTTCAGGCTGCTGTACAACTTCAAATTGCTCTAAAGGTGTAAGTAACTTCTCCATCTTGCCGGGATTACTCGACCGTGTAATTGCTTCTTCTCTATCTATGTAACCCTTGAAATACATCTCAGCAATGCTGTGATCGAGACTCTGCATACCGATTCTTCGAGAGGTCTCAATAACATTCGGTATCTCGTAGATTCTGTTCTCCCGAATACAGTTCCTAACAGCAGAGGTGCAGAGCAAAATTTCGGTACAAGGCACCATTCCCGGCTCATCTATCCTTCTAAACAGAGTCTGGGTGATAACGGCCTGTAGTGTGTTGGAGAGCATCGTTCGAATCTGATTCTGTTGATTTCCGGGATAAATATCTATAATCCTCTCAACCGTCTGAGGCGCATTTATTGTGTGGAGTGTGCTGAAGACGAGGTGGCCGGTTTCAGCAGCGGTAATTGTGAAACTCGTAGTTTCGAGGTCTCTCATTTCGCCGACCATGATGATATCGGGGTCCTGCCGCAATATATGCTTCAGGCCGGATGCAAACTCCGGACAGTCAGAACCTACTTCGCGCTGCTCAATCATACTCCTGTCGTTCTCTAAACCATACTCGATAGGGTCTTCGAGGGTAATTATGTGCTTCCTGAATTTTGAGTTTATCTGTCCAATGACTGAGGCAAGAGTCGTACTTTTTCCGGAACCGGTATGGCCTGTTACAAGGACCAAACCTCTGGGCAGGTCCGAGAGCTCCTGAACAATCGGCGGCAGGTTTAAGGAATCTATCGAAGGGATATGGTTGGGAATCACTCTAAACGAAATTGCAATAGTCTCCCTCTGATAATGAGCGTTAACACGGAAACGATGTCCATCACCAATGCTTGTCGAGAAATCAAGGTCTCTGTTTTCCTTGAATACTTTGAATCTTTCCTGCCCAACCATCGAAAGAACCATTTCTTTTGCATCTTCGTTTTTTATTTCAGGGAAATCCGTATCGAGCAGCTCGGTATTCTTTCGCAAAACCGGCGGCATCCCGACATTGATATGCACGTCGCTTGCCTTCTCTTCAATGGCCCTTGCTAATATAGTCTTTACATTTGCATTTACATTTACACCCGCCATGTCACAATCCCTTAATTAAGAACATATGTGCCTGCACCTGTATTAACGCGAGTACTGGTGAATAAGTTATAAACACGCTCATGTTCTTTCTTGTGCGACATATTCAACAAATACTTTCTCTTAGTTTGAGCGATACACTTCGGCCAAATGACTGATGACATCGTCAAGTCCGTATCCGACATTTTGCTGTGCTCTTGATACCATCATTGTGATAACTTCAACTCTGTTTCCAAACCTTCTAACTCAAGCTTAACGAAATCATCACTAATCTGCCGAACTTTGAAACCTTTTATAATATCTCCCTCATATAGGACTTTATCATTGATCATACAGCAATTACCTTGTTCCGTTTGACAAATGGTCTTAAGCTGGAGGCCGTTTTTCCCTTGTTTTATCCTCTGCTGCCTCATCAATTCGGCTTTTGTACTATCGGAAGTTTCATCGGCCTCGGTCAAAAATATTTGATGCTCAAAAGGATTTTTCATCAGTTCATAGACTCTGACCTGCTCTACGTCCGAAAACTCATAAAACTTCTTGACTATCTGGTCCATTCTCTTAAACATTTCTGAGCCGGCGCCAGTAAGCCGAGCAATGGCCTTCTCAATCTTGGACTCTTCCGTGCCTACCGTTGTTGCAGCCGCTGTTTGGGGCACGCTCTTTCTTATCATCAACAAAAGGGCCAAAAGACCTATAACAAACAAAACAACAAGCATCACCGTCATCTTGCGAACATTTTGGCCTTGAGCGGCCACGGTAAGATATTGCTGCTCTTTTTCTTCGGCCGGGGGGTCGTTTGAGTTGACGGCCCCACGCTTCTTCGCCGCACCTTTCGACGATTTAGGAGTTTCCTGAGCCCCCGAATCTTCAAAACCCTGCTCACGCATAAAAGACAACATAGCTAAGCTCCACTAAAGCCGATAATCTTTAAGCATTAATTGGCCGGTTGTAATCGCTCAACATTCAATCAATTAACGAACCAATCATTTAACTAATTTTATTCTGGAAAAATATACTAACTATAAAATCAGCTTCTATTTGTCCCTCGTCGTCGCGACTCTTATCCAACTTAAGCTCGCGGATTTTCATTATTCTCGGAAGCTTCTCAAGCTCCAACAGGAAGGAATAAAAGGAATTAAAATTCCCGACCAAACCCATTTGTATTGGCTGTTCTATGTAGCCGCTATTATCCTTCTTCTGGAGCGTTCGAATTGTTTTCGGCTTTAGTCCCTGCTTTTGTGCAATTACAGTGACCTGCTCGAGGACCTTGTGAATCTCACTTGTAGGTGGCAGCTTGCTTTCAAAAAAAGTGATAGCCTCCCGCAGCTGCTCAAGCTGTTTCGTAAGACCCTCAGCGGCGGCAGTGGCTTTTTCAAATTCGTCTAATTTGTCCAATTTTTCCTGAACCCGCTCTTTGGCCTCAAACAGATTCCTGTTAGCCGGCTTAATCATATATTGGTATCCGGCTACAGCTACACCCACGAGCAAAACGAAAAATACAGCTTTTCTAAAACCGCCATTCATAATCTCACCTCATAATTTGATATTCGGCATCTCTTCTTACGCCAGACCCATCTTATCAGGATTAGAAATTCCATGACGCGGTCTTTGCCTTGGCTCTAATTCCCTCAATGTCTTCATTACTAAGATGAACGTTTTTTCTAAGCATTGCCGTCAGCTTGAACTGCCTGAATGTTGTGTCATCCATTTTGTCCTCTTTGATTTCGACAAGTGCCACATTGTCCAGGATAGTCGAGCTACCGAGCTGCTTAATATAGGCAGCAACCTGAAGATCGCTTGGCGCAACGCCTTCAATATCCATATATGTCTCCAACGATTTCTCTGGTGACTCTTTCTCCTGATCAGCCGACTTTTTATTTTGTGCTTGTTGGTACTTACTTGTTGCCACAACCCGATTTGTTATTCTCGGCTCTTTCTGAATAACATTTAGTTTCAAGAGGGACACGCCGGCCGGCAAATTATTTGTCAAGGACGCCAGCAAAACACTTCTCGGCACGGGTTCAATCAGCTCTGCCGTAGTAAGAGCCGTCTTTAACATTACCTTGCGCCTTGCCTGAAGCGCCTCAAATTGTTCAATAGCCTCCTGCGCCTGGGCCGCTTTGGCACTTAAAAACTTTTCCTTCGCGGCAATGGCCCTCTGGCGTATCTTGATTGTTACAAACGAACCTCCCAAACCGGTCATTACCACCGCAAACAAGACAAGATACATTAAGTTTGTTCTTCGCGATTCGCTGCTTTTGACATAATCATCCGGTACAAAATTTATATTAAGCATTTTTCAGTCCTCCTGCCGAACAATTCCCAAAACCGCTGGCGCCCTTGTTAAAAGCGTTACAGGCGCCGAACTTTAATATCGACAGTTTTTATTTCTCAATTTCGTTATGACAAGCTAAGCCCAAAGGCAACCGCCCAATGAACTCGACAATTTCTTCTATCCAGGCCCGCCTCAGAGTGGTCAGCCAGCTGAACGGCCGCCAAACAATCACCCATCTGTGCCTGCATTTTCAACTGCTTTGCAATTGTTACACATAAGTTTTTGTCTACAGCGCCGCCCGAAAGGAAAACCAAACGCTCTATATGAGCCTTTCTGTACATCGAGGCGAAGTGGCGTCTGCAGGCATCCAACTCCAATACAAATCTCGAAAGCATTTCATCGTTGTTTAGATGTCTTGCCCCTAAAGGAATCGAGCGAGCAAGAAGCAGATTCTCATGCCGACAAATTACAACGTTTGTACATCTCGGCTCTATATCAAGCAGGTAGACGACCGCTTTCATATCCGCCTGTCGCCTGCCAAAAAACCTTGTATAGCTTTTTGCCACCGCTATCGGCCAAACGCCGATAGACTTAATCGCCAGGCCGGCCTTTTCATAAATCGCCAAATGTCTGTCGATAATTTTGCGTTCGGCAGCAATCACCACAGCATTATCCTCTTCCGCAGGGACGTACTTTATCATTGCATTACCAGATTCAAAGGGTAGTTTTTGCTTTATCTTCAAAATAACGGCATTATCAACAGTGTCTTTGGCTTCTTTTGTCTGGCCCTTTGCTTCTACCTGGGGCATTCTTATATGGTCGATAAACAGCTCCGTGGGCGATATCGCTGCCACGACTTCTCTGCCCCGAAATTGACCTCGGCTGCCGACCTGTCTTATAGTGTCGATGGCCCATCTTTGCCAATCGACGCTGCCCGGTTTTATATCCTTGGGAAGAGTTTTACAGGCGCCGGCAACCAAGCCTATACCCTTTCCATTATCGACAAGCTGTGCCATCGTCACGGCATCATCGCTCATACCCACACCTATCGGGCACAATCCTGCAACACTCCGCAAAATCGGAACAACCGAACATGTGCGGTCTTTCAAAAACTGCAACATAAATTCATCCTCACTTTGTGCGTGATGCCTCGTGCCTACCACCAAATCCTAATGTAGGCTAATACGATAAGATGCCACCTAAAATATAAGAAACAACCTCCAACCGGCCAACCGCAACCAAAGATAATGAGGCCTTATCCGGCAAATATATGCACAAGCCCGGAGCAGCCAAACAGCGAGATATTCCGAACCCTATAATAACGCGGTTTTAGCTGCCAATTGGGAATCCATCCATAAACAATTTCGGCTTATCAGGCAGAGTGTATAGTATCGAAGTGAAAAAAATTTTGAAAAAACGAAAAAAAACCAAAAAAGGCTAACTCTTTTCAAAAACCAACTGCCAGCTCCCAATAGAATTTTCGGCAGATTTCTAAAAATGAAGAAGGACAAACCTTATAGGACATTATAAGCATATCAGATATCGGGCTTGCAACCGCTATTCAGCTTTGAGCCGCCGCTTCATCAAGTCGGCGATTGCGGTTTGTACGGGCTTATCCTCAAACAACACTTCATAGACCGCCTTTGTAATCGGCATTTCTACAGCGTATCGTTCGGCAAGAGCAATCACCGATTTGCAGGTTGCGATTCCCTCAATGACCGATTCGGTGGCCTGCCGGGCGGCCTCCACGGTTTGTCCTTTTCCGACCCTTTCTCCGAACGAGCGGTTCCTTCCCTTCGGCGAAATGCAGGTTGTCACTAAATCGCCGAGCCCTGTTAATCCTGCAAATGTTTTCGGCCTTGCCCCGCAGGCGACCCCAAGTCGAGTAATCTCGGCAAGTCCCCTGCACAACAGGGCCGCCTTTGCGTTGTCCCCGACACCTACGCCGTCTATAATCCCGGCGGCAATAGCAATAGTGTTCTTGCAGGCGGCAGCCAACTCGACACCGACAATGTCGGTATTAGTATAAACGCGCAGCCAGGAACAATTGAAAGTGCGTTGTACGTCTTTGGCCAACTGCTCTTCGCCAGCGGCGGCACAGGCCGTTGCCGGAAGTTTCCTGGCCAGCTCGTCGGCAATCGTAGGCCCGGACAGGACTGCGAATCTCGATGCTCGATGCTCGTCACCGGTCGCCGGCTTTTTCTCGAGGACGTCGGCCAGAATTTGAGTCGGACACAGGAACGTATCATTCTCAATTCCCTTGGCGGTCGAGACAATGGGCACGTCCCCAGGGACATAATCTTTGAGGCGGTTCCAAACCGGGCGGATAAACTGACACGGCACAGCGGAGACAATCAGGTCGGCACCGGCCATTATACGCTTATCGTCCGGCTCAAATGCAAGAATTTGGGGCAGTTTGTAGCCGGGGAGGAACTTGATGTTCTCACGCAGACGGGCAATCTCGCTCAACTGCTCGCGGTCATAGCCCCACATCCGTACTTGTACGTTCTTTTCGCAGAGCAGCATAGCCATTACGGTGGCCATAGCACCATCGCCGATTATGGAGATATTCTTGTATCTCATAGCTCGCGACCGGTTTCGTATCTCGTGAAGCGCATCTCGTTATGAAAAATGCGAAATACGCACGACGCACAACAAACAGGCATTAGAACAACCGTTCAAAGAAATGTCAATCTTGATATTTGCCCTCATACTTTGTGGACTTCTTGATCTTTGAATTTTACGCTGTGGCTTTATGCTCTTCGCTCTTTTCCAGGCGTCACCCCGCACCAACTGAGCTTAGGCTCACGCGTAATTTGTGGGGGGCAGGCCGAACAGCAGGATGCGAAGGGCTCAGCTTATTCCCAATAGTCCAGCTTTAATCTTATCCACTGCCGAACTATTAAACAAAGAAAGTCAAAGATTTTCGCCGGGAGAAGGGGAAGAAGACTCCCGACCTTCCTGTCCCAATGTTAAAGTGTACCTGATGATATCCGACACGCTAATAATGCCAACAAGCCTTCCTTCTGAAGTTATGGGTACTCTTCGAACAAGACCCTTGGCCAGAAAGTCACAGATTTCAACGAGACCATCGTCTTTGTCGAAAGAAATCGAATGCTCCGTCATAAAATGACGAACCTTTTTTGTTTCCAGGCCCTCTTTGTCGTAAATCAAATTCACAACATCTTTCTCGGAAAGAACTCCCGTCAAGCTCCCGTTATCATCGGTCACAGGCAAACCGGAAATTCGCTCTTTTAACATTATCTCCATGGCTTCACGTATCGGCGTGTCCTCTGTAACTGTGATTACATTTTGGCTCATAATTTCTTCAGCTGTGAACATGTCAACCTCCTATCAGTGCTGATTTTCTGTCCTTTAGAGCAAACATAATCGAACTTAAACAAAAGTAGTAGTCTGTAACACGATAAATGTATGGCAGTTACTGTAAGCTGCTCTGAGCCATCCCCAAGCTCGTCCCGATTTTTCGGGACTCACTTGAGGCTGCAACCCATCAAATTAGATGTTACAGAATAGTAGTCTGAATTTTCAATTTGATATAAACGACCAACCTGCAGGCTGATTATATGTTCTCCCGATTACTGTGCAAGTAATAACGAGCCAAAACATTTCCTTTTGGGCAAAATAAGGCGGTTTTAATAACTTTTTGGACAGCCATGGGGGCGATATTAAATAAGCCACCGTCCCGCTTTGCAAAAAAAGCGAGGGAGCAACCAAAAGGCGGGGGCGATTCCGACTTACTTCCAACGGGGCAAGCTGAGCTGTGAAAAGAGGCTATCCGACCAACCTACGACCAGCCCGGCCATTCTATCGGGCATTATTTTTGTTACCAAGAATCGAGTCGCTGCCTTTCATAAATAGAGAAAACTCTGAACAAGGTTGTTAGAATACTGAAAAGCCGGTTATAAAGCCAATATGAAGGCAAGAGGATTTTGATATGAGGACATTAAGAGAAATAAGGAAATGGTTACGTAGATTGGGGGATTCGAGAATGAGTCTCCCAGCCGGGATTGATTCCCACAAATGGGCAAATCAAATGGAAATACGACACCTTACTTCAAGCAAGCCCAATGTAGAAGTAATGGCCACACTACACAAGAGTCGTACTTGCATACCCTAATTTACTCTTCGCTCACTTTATGTGGATTGGATTCCCGGCAATAGCCTATAGCATCCTTCTCTCCGTACCGGAGGTTCAGCGTTTTCTTCCGGCCATCACCGCAGCCTTGCCACGACCAATTTAGCTTAGGCTCACGTCCGGGCTCCCATTTTGCAATAAGCTGTAAAACCGCTCGAGCAATCGGTGCGGTTCAAGCTGAGTTGTGAAAAAAGAATATCTGACCATCCTCAAGACGAGGTCGGCAATTCTACGGGCTCAAAAGCCCTGTGAGAGCTACCCAGAGAGATTCTGTGGGCCGGCTAATATCTTTTCGCGCACAGCTACATATCCCTTCTTATAGCCTGCACACCACCCCTTCTTGTAGCCCTCACGCCAGCCTTTCACATAACCCTCTTTGTATCCGTCCCTGTTTCCCTTTCCGTATGCCGCGTTAGCCCCTTGTATGTATCCCTTCTCGTAGGCCCTTTCGCAGTCTTCTTCGGACACCATTTTACTCCTCTTAAAAAAGTTGTTGATACCTGCCGGTCCACCAAAAAAGGGCACCACTACTCTGTGCGTTTTCAAGGCCCACATCTTGCTGGAGGGATTGTGGAGCGGTGCCCTTTATCAAGACGAAAGAAACACAAACGCATTGCTTTGAGAAACTGCAAATTATTTTCTCTTTTCATTGATTTTCCCCATCGATGAAATCAGCACAATTTTATGCCGTCGAAGTAGCAAGTCAAGAAAAAAAAGGTGTAAAATATCTTTTTTTAGGGCAAAATCAGGCAATTTCGGCGGTTTTTTAGGACGTTTGGGCCGGCCGATATGAAAAAGCCCCTGTCCGGCGGAGGGAGAGGAGAAAGCGAGATAACGAACAGGGGCTCAAATGCAATATTATATACATCAATAATACCATCTTTTGGCCGTCATGTCAAGCAGATAAATTGGATTTTTTTTTGGTGTCACTCAAGACCGGTTTCCGGCCGTCACCCCGCACCAATTGAGCTTATGCCCACGCCTGTTTTGCCATTTTGCAATAAGCCGCAAAACGGGTCCGCGTAATTGGCGCGGGGCAGGCCGAGCAATAGCGCGACTGATTATTTACTCCCAACACGCATCCGGCGGGTCAATGTTGCAGTAAAGCCATTCCTGTGAGAATATAGCGAAATCTTCAAAATTGACTTTGCAATCTTTGTTGAAATCCATTGTAGGATAGTCAATGCATACGGGTTCAACTATGCCGGATGGTGATTTGCTTGCCTCTGCTGTGCCTCCATAGACACCTTGATTTACTATGCCGCCGTTGGGATTTGGTTCAACGCCAATAGGACTACAGGGGTCTCCGGCGTCGATACACGGGCTGCCTACCGCGTCGTTGACCCAGTCATTTACGTCCCATCTGCCTGCGGTTGACAGAAGATGATAATCGCCCTCTACCCAATTATTGTTCATATCCCAATAACCGTGGACAGCGAAAAACGGGTTTACACTAATATCCGTTGCACCGGGCGTGACTCCGCTGTAATCGCCAGAAAGATTGCGCCATACATTGTTATATTTCGACGTGATGATAGCGCCCATGGCTGAGGACAGGCCATACACGCTATTCTTGACAATGATACTGTTAGATACAACGCTGTTATATACAGGGGGATTGATGCCGCTGCAGGTGGCGAACATACCTCCGTTCTTATTACCAACGATTGTGCAATTAGTGGTTGCCACACCGGAATTCTCGACTTTTATGCCCACCCCTCCATTTCCGCTGATGAGGCAACTTAGTAGGCTGGTGTATGAACGATTTGCGCCACTGTAGCCAATGCCGGCATTGGCAGAGATTAGGCAGTCTTCAATGGTGCCCGAACAGCCTGCGAATCCGCCGGCGCCGTTTCCGGTAACAATGCAACTTGAGGCAGTACCCGAACAATAGGAAAATCCAGAACCGCTATTCCCACTTGCGGTGCAGTTAGCTTTCAACCAGTCACAACGGTCTAAACCGCTACCAGAGTTTCCTGTTATTTCGCATTCCGAGATATAACCATCACAATCGTATATGCCTGTCCCATTATTTTCTTTGACAATGGTATCTATAATCTCAGGTGAACCCCGGCCTTTAATGCCGATATTGTTAGACCTGACAACGCAGTTTCTAATCAATGGTTCGGATAAATAGCAATAGATCCCACTTGCTCCGTTTCGGATAGTAAAACCGGCAAGGACACAACTTTCATCTTCTCCATTGTTGAATGTCACAACATTTCCTAAAGAGTTACCGTCAATTACGGTAGATTCAACCACATTAGGGTCGTTTGGCTCTGTACTCCTCAGGACAATAGTTTTGCCGTAGTAACTGATGTTCTCATAATAAGTGCCCGGCCGAACCTCGATTGTTCCGTAACCTACTATACTGTCAATGGCTTCCTGAATACTATTGAAATCAGAAGGACCATTACAATCCACGATAATCACGGCTGCAGATGACTGAGACACTGCCAACCCCATCAACAAAAGAATCGTCAGTGCCAAAATCGCTAACATTTTTGCAGGTTTCATTTTTCTTGCCCTTTCAAGAATTGTTAAGATTGTGAGGTGCGAAGGGTGCGCACCAATTCCCGCTAAACGGTACTTCTAAAAATCATACTTATAGAATCGCATATCGTCTCCTCCAAAAAAGCTGTTTATATTTGCCGGTCCATCATAAAAAGGGCACCGCTATACTGTGCGTTTTTAAGTCCCACATTTTGCTGGAGGGATAGTTGAGCGGTGCCCCTTTATCAAAACTAAAAAAACACGAACTTATTGCTTCGAGAGATTTCAACTTATCTTCCCCATTCATAGTTGTTCCCCATCGATGAATCAGAGACAATTCTATACCATCGAAGTTATATAGCAAGGGAAAAATGGGACGAATCGGCATAATAAACAGGCGGAGAACAGGAATTCTCAATTTTCCATTTACTTTTGAGGATTGAGATTCCTTGCTTGGCTGAGAATGGTAAATAGAAACCGTAAATTTCAATCAAAAACGAACATAGCTGAGAGCAAAAACCAAAAATTTTAAAAAAATTTTTAATCCTTTCCATATAAGCACTTACGCGATTTTACCTGCTGAAAAAACCGCCAATTTTCGTACCAAAAACGCACATCGGGCCAATAGTAGAGGGCGACTTTTTTGGCCTTGGGCCAAAAGGCCGGCCGTAAATACTAAATCCGAATATCTAAATACTAAACAATATCAAAATTCAAATTCCAAATGTTCAAAACAAACCATTCAGGATTTCTGGTTTTATTTGGATTGCACCTGCGCTGTCGGAGGGTGAATCATCGAGATTCGGTTTAACATTCCGGAGTTTCTTGCACGCCCCTTAGCTCGACTTTTGCCATTTTATATGATTACGCTGCTTGGCTGAGGTAATCCAGCAGCATGTTCCTTAATTTTGGTGGTAGTTTTTTAAAGCCTTTATGATGAGAAGCTTTTTCAAAAATAGTTT
>Ga0209636_10003337_pt1 | contig 16371 bp, 13 predicted proteins | sample DeeMarSWOR152_54_FD_187464 | JGI IMG/M metagenome (GOLD analysis project Ga0209636, IMG submission 187464) | Marine sediment microbial communities from White Oak River estuary, North Carolina - WOR-1-52-54 (SPAdes) (version 2) | ecosystem: Environmental > Aquatic > Marine > Intertidal zone >...
CTTGCTGCTTGAGTGCTTCTGCTCTCTGATTTCCTGTATCAGCCCTTTGCTGCTCTTGAGCGGGCGCTATGTCTCCGAATGCCCATGGAGATCCCAAGCCAGCAAAAAGTGTTTTAGGTGTTTGGAATGGACTGAGTTGACTGCCTAACGATCCCAGTGAGGACGAACTCCAAGAACGTGAAAAAACCGGAAAGGCTTCTCCTCCATTTTCCTTTCTTCTAATGGTCCTGGTCGGCCGTCTGGTTGTCGTGGATTTTGATTTGCTGATCTGGTCATCCGTTTTTATCTCCGTGTTGCACATCAATTTGATGAGATGGCCGTAGGTCACTTCGAGCAGCTTTTCCATCTCCTGTGATTCTCCGGTCACCTCCAGCTGGATGGCTCCCTTCTGCCTCAGCTCGTCAAAGATGGCCTTTATCTCTGCTTCCAGTTTGATGACATTGCTTATAACACCGCCTCCGGATAGCGAGATATCATGGTGAGTATAGACTTTATCCCAGTCCACCTTGAGCTTGGCTTCATAGGCCGGAGTGATCCCGGCGTACTTCAGCATGAACATGACCGAGATATCCGAAGTGGGATTTTTGAAAGACTCCCAGAGCAAAGAGGCGCCTTCCTGGGTCAAGGCGATGGAGACGGCTCCCTTCTGTCCGGGCATGATCGGAGCTTTGCCCTCGCCGCAGATCTTGACATTGAACAACCCGCCTTCTCCGGCCGTGGCTGAGATGATCTGAAAAGTGCCTTCTTTAAAAGGCACCGGACCTACCACTTTAGCTTCCGGGTCTATCATCTGCAGTGAGGTCTCTGAGCTGAAGATCTCGCTCTCGGTCAATCCCCAGGTGACCAGAAAATGAACGATTCCGCCTTTTATATCGCCGCCTGTTTTGGTGTATTTGATAAAGGTGAATTCAGGCGTCCCATCCCTCTTGGTGGCCAGCCGGGGCTCGTCCGGGACATAGTAGTATTTGTGGGGATCAGCATGATCCCTGTAAAAAACAAACCTCCCTGCCTGGATAACTTCCTCCAGCGATACCTCCGCCTTAAGAAGAGTCAGGCAGGAAAAGATCATAATAAATACGCATAGTATCTTTTTATATCTCATTGGCCGCCTCCTTTTGTTTGAGTTTATTCATCTGTATTATTCATAAAATATGCGGACACTCTATATCATTTTCAATGTTAATATTTTTTTAATTCGGTTTCTTATCTTTAACTAATATCTCATATTCAGATACGTCAAGGTAAAAATCGTTTCCCTGCTGCCATTCATCCCTTTGAGTTCTGCCATCTTGAGAGATGCTGGTGATTCGATAACGGTATGTTCCGCCTTTTTTCTCTGGTATGTCGAACTCCAGATCCTGCTGTGTTTCAGAGTCTTTTGAAAAATAGATCCTTTTGAAGTCTCTCTGGCCCCGCGCCGTCTCGATCTCGATCTCGACGATTTTTCTCATCACCTCCGGGTTTGTCTCGTTCACGAAGTCAAAGCAGAGAACGGTCATCTGTCTGTAATTGAAGGAAATCTTATCGGCCAGGTTGACGACTTTGAACAGCTCCGGATATTCCTTCATCGATAAAGCCACGGGAAAAGCCATCCGGTCGGTCCTCTGAGCCTCTTCAAACTTTCCCTCCTTCAGCTCGAAACCGCTGTAGGTGAACTGGCAATCCAGGCTCAACCCGAGGGATTTCTCCCCTTCAAAGATCTCCCAGACGTAAGGAGCTGTCTTGCGGCTGAGGGGGATGGTGAAATTCTTTTTCGTCCAGGGAGTCTTCCTCTGGGAAAGTTCTTCTTCTTTCTTTTCTTCTCCATCGAAAACACTGTAATTCAGGACACAGATGAGCTCTTCAACCGGGATGGGCTTGAATTCAAGGCTCCCGCCCATTATCTCCTCGAGATCAGCGCTTTCATCGCTGAACTCGACTGAAAGAGTCAGGACACCGCCTGCCATCCTTTCCGTCTCTCCGGAAGAGTCCGATTTGATGTAGACATATTTATAGAAGAAGAATTGAGGTTTTCCAAAAGCCCGGGTCAGGTCTAACTTGGTGGGAACATAGTAAAAAACGTTCGGAGTGGCATGGTCGGGAAAGACCATTATCCTGTCATTGATCACTCTTCCCTGGCTGAGCAGCGGGTCGGCATGCAGATTTTCATACACGCCTGCCAGAATGAAAAGACAGACAGCGGAGTAAAGGACTCTTATTCTGATCATTCCTCCTCATAGTAGGCATAGACAAAAGGATCTGTGGCTTTCTTCCAGCCAGAGGAAACCCTTTTGCCGGTCCTCAGGAGCCACATGATGCTGTATTCATATTCCAGGTTATTCGGCTCGTGGAAATAGAAATAATCCAGGTTCAGGGGTTCTCCCTTCCTGAGCACGACTTCCCTCTGTATTTCTTTTCCGAAATTGGTATGCCTGAACTGGACCGCGACCCGGATGATTCCGTGCTCATTCATGTTCTCTTCCTCGGCCAAGACCTCGATAAAGCGGTAGCGGTGGGGAGGGGCCAAGGTGATCACAGGCTGAGATGTTTTCTGCCAGCTTCCGGCCACTTCCAGTCCACCGATGTAACTCCAGAGGGGCTTATACTCATACTCAAGCCATTTTTCAGGACTGTCCCCTTTCCTTCGGTAGCTGAAAGAAAGCTCATTGCCGTTTGCCGTGAATTTAGCCTTGTCGAAGATGATATCCTCGGTCACTGACTTCATATCCTTATCTTCATATTCCTTTTTGAACGTGATCCCGGCAAAGTTGATGAACTGCCCGAAGGTCTCCAGGTCCTCTCCATCCAGGATGACATGGATCGTCCGCTCTTCAAAAGTGGGGTCGTCCAGGTCGACCACCCCGAAAATCTCCTGATTCTCTCCATACTTCTCGTAAAAATTCCCGATATTTCCGGTCAAAGGAATCTCCCTCTGGTCTCTTTTTCGCCTCCTCAGGTCCACTGTGTACAACCCGGACATTTTCACCTTTTTCATCGAATAGCTGGCGTGAGCCTGTCCGAAGAGTTTCCCCAACCAGTTGCTTCCGGATTTTCCTTTTGCCTTGCCCAGGTCCTCTGTGGCCACAGGTTTGGCCTCAAACATCATCTTGGTGAGGATGTTGTAGGCTGTCGTCAACAGGTCATCCATCTTCGTATCTTCGCCTGTCACCTCGAGCTGGATAGCTCCCTGTTCTTTGAGCTCATCAAAGACCGCGCTGATCTTGGCACTGGTGAAAAAATTGCCTATTTCAGCCTTGAATTCATGATGCTCATAGACCTTATCCCAGTTGACGACCAATGATGCTTCATAGGCTGGAGTCAGCCCCTGATAAGTCATCACCAACTGCACTGAGACATCGGAGGTCGGTCTCTTGAAGGATTCCATCAAAAAAGTCGACCCTTCCTCGTTCAGAGCGATTGAGACAGCCGCCTCAGCTCCAGCCAACAGAGGCGCTTTACCGGTTCCGGTGACTTTCCGGGTGAAGATCCCCCCTTCTCCGGCAGTGGAGGATATGATGTGGAACTCTCCCTTGGTGAACGGTACAGGACCGAGAATCTTACCGTCTTCATCGATTTTTTGAAGCTCTTTTTCCGCTTCTCTGAGTTGTTCATCGGTCAGAGCGTAGGTGATCAGAAAATGAAGAACGCCGCCCGTGACCTCTTTTCCTGTCCGGACATACTGCAGAAAACTGAACTTAGGGGTTCCATCTGGCCAAGTAGCTATTCTCGGCATCAAAGGCATGTAATGGTAGCCGTGCTCGTCCGTATGGTCTTTAAAAAGCATAACGCTTCCGGCCTGGATAGGCTCGGTGTCGAGCAAAACCTCGCCCTGGGCTAAAGAAACGATACAAACAAAGCTGAAACCGATTAAAAGCAAACGTATGAACGAACGCATCGTCTTCTCCTTTCCTGAGGCTAAAGAGAGCCTCTTATCTAATGAAAGATTTAAATCTATCTATGCGAGTATTTTTGTATCTGTATTCCTTCCCTACCTAAAAAGTTCCGAGATCTGAAAGACACCGATGGTCAGGTCCAATGAATCTGTGACCAGCTCCCAGTCAAACGATTCACCGGATTCGCCGGTTTTGGTGATGGCCTTGATCTTGAAGCTGAATTCCAACGGCTCTCCGGATATCGGCAAGTAAACAAGAACAGCTTCTTGCATTTTGTCTTTTGTCAGGTCCACTGAGGCGAGCAGCCCTTCCTTGGGCTGGGGGCTCAAATAAAGCGATTTGATCTCGACATGGACCTTTTCTATCTGGAGGGAGGTGTCGTACTGGGAGGGGTCGAAAACATTGTCCAGGACTTCGATGTTGATTTTCCGCATCCGCTCGATGTAGGAGACGACCTCTATCCTGCTCCAGATATTGTCCAGGCACTCCTGGCAGTCGAAATCAGGGCTGACCTCCAGCCAATAACTTTTGAGGCAGTTCTTGAAGAACTGATTGACTTCCGGGTCGATATAGGCCTCGGTCTCAGGAATATCTATGCCGGCTCTTTCTTTGACCTCTTCCTTGACTTTTTCTCCCGCTTTTTCCTTAACGATGTCCAGCGCTGCATCCAGGAGAGATTTCTTCTTGGGCTTGGCTACCGGCTCACCGGTGACTTTTTTCAGCTCCTCTTTGAGCAGCGGCTGGGGAGCCAGCTGGACTGTGATAGCTCCTTCTTCGCCCGGAGCGATGATGACTTCAGGGTCGCATCTTAAGGCTCTGTAGGTTTCATCCCTGTTGGCAAAACTGAATCGGAGGTTGACATTATTGACCTTCAGAGGGAAGTCTGAAAAATTCTTGACGTTATGAATGGTCAAGGTCGAATCCTTGTTGTTAAAGGCAAAATTTACCTCTTCTAAAGGAGAATGAAAGCTGCCGACAAAATAGCGCAGCCCCACTTTTATGGGAATCTCTCTTTCGACTGCAGCGGATTTGATATGCATTCCCGCCGTCAATCCTTCTTTCTCCAGCAGAGGCTTCAATTCCGCCATGCTCTCCGGAGTCATGGTGACGTTGATGGGCATCTCTCCTTCCAGGGAACCGAAGGAAGGCAGCCGGATGTCCTCGATCTCCCAATCTCCCCAACCCTCCATGTCTATGATCTCTGCCTCATCGTAGGGAAGAGGCCTCAGAACGGCGCTTCTGCCGTATTTTTTTCTCACCGCCTCTTCCAGGATCTTGATATCTGGAGGGTTGATATCGGCGCTGAGGAAGAAGGTGGCTTTGATCTTTTTGTCCTGCGTCCAGACCGCATTGATCTTATAGCTGCCGGCGTCCCTTCCCCGGATCATGTTGATCTCTTTGGGCAGGAAATAGTACACAGCTCTATTTTTATTATCTCTATATATGTGTTCGGAGAGAGCGATCGGCTCCTCGACCTCCACTGGCCCGAGGTAAGTGATATCATGCTTTGGCGGGGGTGTTCCGACCGGTCTGAGCGTTAGCTTCGGCATCTTCTGGCGCATTCCGGGTTTTATGGTTGGTGTCTTTTGGACCTGGGCTCGTTCTTTAGGCGTGGTTTTGATTGCAGTGCTCACTTTTGCGGCTGCCAGCATGGGAGCGGTTACAATGCTGGCTTCCTGCCACACGGCCCAATCCTGAGCAGAGGAATTGCCAGCGTAGACTTTCAGTTCTATCCTCAGCTTCTTGCCGGAGTAAGATTTCAGGTCGGCGGATATCTCATCCAGCTTGCCGTCGTGTTTTGCCTGGTGCCGGATTAGGCGTCGCCCCCCCCTGGCCGCAATATCATAGACAGAGACTTCAAATATTACACCGTCAGAGGCTGTGGCCCCATTGAGGAAACCGACCTTGGCAGAAAACTTTGCGTTAGCAGGAATATCCACGTTAGGATAATAGCCGATGATCACTCCTCCGTTTTTCCATTCAGGATGGGTCTGTAAAACACTCAATGCATATTTCTGTCCATCCTCCAAAACAGCATTATTCACATAGCGAACAAAACCCTTTTTATCATTCTTCCGGTCATTGAAGCTCACCCTCTCGCTTGTGGGAGTCTTACCGATTGGTAGAGGCTTATTCACCCAGGTCGCAGAAGACGCTTTCTTTATGAAATTGTAGGCTTCATTGCTCGCCACTTGGCCGGGAAGATGTACCCCGGCAGCCAAGACACAGATGGCCATGACAAGAATCGCCCATGATAGCCTGCAACACAACACAGAAGTTTTCATTCTTTCCTCCTTTTTCAAACTCTTCAAGGCTTACGCCGAAAAAGCCATACCCTGATTTTATTTTCTTTAGCTATATGATTCTCTGTAAGAAGACAGGCAGTACCGGAGGTGGATTTTTGACTTGCCCCTTCCTTGAGAAGGACTCGACTTCCACTGATTTTATCCTTGCCGCCGTCTTAATATAAAAATTATACAGGAAAATGTCAATTGAAAATGGAAGCGGAGCTGGATGATTCATTAAAATGGCGAGAAAGCTTTGCCGAAATATATCAGCCAAAAAAGGCGAGGATTTGCCAGAAATCCCTTGAAATAGCCCCTCGAGTCATCTAAAACTATATACAGGGAAGACCGAGATCAGATTCTTTAAGGAAAAAAGATGAAGACAAATAAAATCAATCGCATTTCTTTGACCGCTCTGTTGGCGGGGTCTCTGTTTTTTTCCGCTCAAATTCAGGGAGACTCATTCCCTGAGGATCTTATCGCTCAAGCCAAAGAATTCGTAGATTTGCTGACTAAGCAAGACTTCGCCAAAGCGGTTGAAAACTTTGACAGTGTTATGACCAAAGCCATGCCAGAGGAGAAACTCAAGGAGGTATGGCAGGCAGTAATCCGGCAGGCAGGTCCGTTTAAAAAGCAAAAAGGGATTCGAACAGAAACACTGCCCAAGTTTGATATTATCTATGTCATCTGTGAGTTCGGGAATGGGGCTCTGGATATAAAAGTTGTCTTCAACAGAGAAAAACAGATCACAGGGCTCTGGTTTGCTCCGGCTCAGAAGGAATACACTGCACCTGATTATGTCCAGTTGAGCTCCTTCAACGAGAAAGAAGTCGTGGTCGGAAGCGGAGAATGGGCCCTTCCCGGCATCCTGACTCTGCCTGCAAGAAAAGAGACGTTTCCCGCTGTGGTTCTTGTTCACGGCTCAGGCCCGAACGACCGGGATGAAAGCATCGGACCGAACAAACCCTTTCGGGACCTGGCCTGGGGTCTGGCCTCCCGGGGAATCGCAGTGCTGAGATACGAAAAAAGGACTAAAGCCCATGGCCGGAAGCTGAAAGATTTCAAGGGAAATTTTACCGTTAAAGAAGAAACGATCGACGATGCCCTGGCTGCGGTGGAACTGCTTCGAAACGTTGAAAGAATTGACGGCCAAAAAATATTTGTTCTCGGCCACAGCCTTGGGGGGATGCTGATTCCGAGGATCGGGCTGCGCGATCCAGATATCGCCGGATTCATAATCCTGGCTGGAGCCACCAGGTCTGCCGAAGAAGCCATCCTTGAGCAGACCAGCTACATCATCATGCTTGATGGAAAGACTACGGAGATCGAAAAAATCCGACTCAAGGAGATCCAAGAAACAGTGGAAAAAATCAGGAACTTAAGAGAATCCGGTGCCCCTCCAGAAAAAGAGAACCTTCTCGGTGCCCCGCCCGAGTACTGGCTGGATCTGAGGGATTATGTCCCTCCTGTCACAGCCAAAAGGCTTAAGCAGCCGATGCTCATTCTTCAGGGCGGCCGCGACTATCAGGTGACCGAGAAAGACTTCGAAAACTGGAAAAAAAGCCTTTCTTCACGCCAAAATGTGATATTAAGGCTTTATCCTGACCTTAACCATCTTTTTATTGCCGGCAAAGGTAAACCCAGCCCCGCAGAATATTCAAGGGCAGGACACGTGGACAGACAGGTGATCGATGATATCGCTGCCTGGATCAAGAATAATTGAGAACGCTTTTTAGTTTTTTTTCCTTAACTCGACTTTCCTTACAACCTTTTTGACCAGAAAATCCTTTATCTTGGCCACCAGCTCCTGCGGCCAGCTCTTCATCATCCTGTTCAGCATGCTGCTGTTGACTGTGGAGACCTCGATATACTTGCCGCTTTTAATCAATGAGTGTCTAAGCCCTTCCCACTTGTCCTGATCGTCCCTTCGAGCCGGCGCTGCCAGCTCCTCTTTTATGGTCACGAGGAACTGTTTATCCGGACCGTCTATGACCTGAATGTCCTTTTTTTCCGCGAATTCGATGGCAGCTTCGGCGATTTCCTCCTGTTCTTTCTCGATCTCAATTATCTCCTGCTTCAACTTCTTCTTTTTCTCTTCCAGCTCGGAATAGGCTGTGACCAGCTTCACCCCAGAGTCTTGTCTGTATTTGTTCTTATCCAGTTTTTCTACCTCTTTGGGATGTTTCCATAAGGGACAGATCTGTTGGAAATCGCACCAATCGCAGAGTGCGCTTTTAAAAGGAGGAAACTCCTGACAGGCTTCGATCGTCTTTATTTTCGCTATGGTCAGATCTTGAACTTCCATTAGCTGTTTGTGTGTCCGGGAAGACTCGATCTGCTTGTTGAATAAAAGAAAATGCCAGATAAGCTTTGTCTTCACTGCTTCTGGCCACTGACTCATCAGCGCCAGCTGATAGAGCGGAAGCTGATAATCCTGATCAGCTTCCTCCTGTGTCATTAATGAGCCTGAAGTCTTGTAATCATGAATCTCGAATATCTTTTCCTTGTCATTCCAGTCGAGTCGGTCGAGTATTCCTACGAATCTATATTCTTCTTTGCCTTTTTTGAGGTTGAAGTAGATAGGTTCCTCAGTTTTCACAATTTTTGTCTGGTCGAACGGACTGTATTCATCATAGTATTCAGCGAGACTCTCCTTTCCTTTTTGGTGATATTCTTCTGCCGACAGTTCTTTTTTGACGATCTTGACCGAGTCACTGAAGTCTTTCTTCCATTTTTCATCATACCTGGCGAGAAGCCAGTCCTTCGGCTTAACCACTTTGTTCTTGATGAAATCATAGAATTCCTTTAATGTCTCGTGGACTTTTGTCCCCATAAAGGCCTCTATGGTTTCTACTTTCAAGGGAACTTTCTCGATGTATCTGTATTTAAACTGAAGCCTGCATTTATTAAAACTTTCGATCCTGCTTATGGAATATGTGTTACCCATCCCTGAACTCTCCGTATCTCCATATTGCTTCAGGACAAGCCATTTGTTTATTTCTCTAAGATAAATAACTGCCTTTTCAGGTGAAAATTCTCATGATTTCCGCTGAATACGGACTTTTATATTATTTTTTCTCAAAGCTATAGCATGCTCTCCGTTTGAAGTCAAACTTGAACATCGTCCTTTTGGACGGGTGGAATGCTTACCAGGAGAAAAAGAAGATTGGTTTCTCCTGTGTTCAAAATCTGGTGTTTCACTTTTAGAGGGATTTCTATTCCTTCATGTTTTTTCATCTCGTGCTGAGCATTTTCCACCTTAAAAGAGGCTTGGCCTTCGAGTATGAAAAAAAACTGGATGGATTGTGTATGAAAATGGGCATCAGACCCGGTGCCAGGGCCGATTTCTTCCATTTTCAGGCTTACCTTACTATCATCAATAAGATGCCATGAAAAACAGCCAGGAGACCACTCCACCCTGGTCGTGTTTAGTTTATTTTTGAGCATGTCTCCCCTCCTCTATTTATTTGAATCGAACTGGGTTCGAATTCTTTAACCATGCCTGCTTGGGCTAAAGACTGCTTATATAACTCCCAGTTAGTAATTGCCGAATGTTTTTTACTTACAGTTATATTTTAACCCTTCGTTTCAGACGATTGAATTCTTACTATCGACAGCCATTTTACTTTTTCTGGGGAGATTTATAAAGGAGTTGAAGCTGATCTGACTTAACTCAAATTTCTGGTTATCCGCCGTTATTCTCGATCTTTCCGTCTATGAGCCTAACTACTCTCTGAGCTCGGGCAGATATATTGGGATTATGGGTGATGACGACCAGAGTGTGGCCCTGTTTCCAGAGGTCCTGGAATATGGCCAGGATCTCGTCTCCTGATTTTGTATCCAGGTTACCGGTCGGCTCATCGGCCAGGATCAGCCGGGGATTATTCGCCAGAGACCTGGCTATGGCTACCCGCTGCATCTCACCGCCGGAAAGCTCGCTCGGTTTATGACTGGCTCTTCCTTTCAGCCCGACCTTCTCCAGCAGTTCCATCGTCCGTGCCTTTCGGGCTTTGGCTTTCATTCCCATAAATATCATCGGAATCTCGACGTTCTCAAAGGCGGTCGCATAAGGGAGGAGATTAAAATTCTGAAAGACAAAACCAATCTTCCTATTCCGGATCTCGGCCAGCTTGTTGTGGTTGAATGTCGCCACCCTTTCGCTCTCAAAAAAATACTCCCCCGAACTGGGCACATCCAGGCAGCCCATGATATTCATCAGAGTGGATTTTCCGGAGCCAGAGGGGCCGATCAGGCCCACAAACTCGTTCTCCTTTATCTCCAGGTTAATATTTTTTAGCGCATCGACCTGTACCGGACCTGTACCGTATGTCTTCTTGACCTTTTCCATCTTTATCATGACCATACTCCTTTGTTTTCTTCCAAATAGCGGAAGTAAAACACACGGGAATGGAAGGAGCGACCTTGAAGATTTAGCCTTCTCGAATCGTCCACTGAGGGAAGCCGATGAAATCGGCCGCCGAGTATGTTTGAGCACGTGAAAATCGATCTGATGAAAAATGGTGAAGTACGGACATCCGATTGGAAGTGACATATCTTGAATGCGGAGTTACGCAGGCGCCGAAGGGGACGTTGAGGGAATGGCGTTAAAAATCTGAAGGGAGCGACGCTATTCCTGTGTGTTTTACTCATTGAATTACCTATTTAAAATGATAAGGATATAACTCCTCTTATTCGTATCTCAGGGCTTCCACCGGTTTGGCTGAGGCTGCTTTTCGGGCCGGGAAGATGCCGGCCAGGAATCCGATGATGCTCAAGATGACCGCAGTCAGGATCATTATCTGTAAAGATATGACCGGATGGGCCAGGATGTCTGCCACCTCTCCTTCCAGAGGAAGGACATGGAAAACCTCGACAATGATGAATGAGAATAATATTCCGGCTCCCCCTCCGATAAAAGAGATCATCAGCGCTTCAGATATAAACTGGAGAAGAATATGCCTTTTCTTGGCGCCGATGGCCATTTTGATCCCTATCTCCTTGGTCCTCTTTTTCGCAGAAACATACATGATGTTGGCCACGCCGACGCCGGCGACAATCAGCGTCAGGCCGCCAATAACTCCCATGAAGATTTCCAGCCCCAGAAATACATTCTTCATCAGCTTCTCTTCCTCCACCATATCCCAGATATTCAGGGCTTGTTTATCAGTCGGGTCGAATTTGTATTTCTGGGAGAGTACTTTAAACACCTCATCTTTTACGGTCTCAGACTGAGAAATTTCCATCGGCCTGTAGATCAGCTGGTGAAGATATTTATCCCCGTAAATCGCCTGGAAGGTGGGATAAGGGATGGCGGCTTTATCCACATCCGGACCGTTGTACATGCTGTTCTGCATCTTCTCCACCATGACTCCGACCACCAAGAAGGGAACGCTGTTTATCAAAATAGTCTTTCCCACTGCCTCATCTTCTCCAAATAGCCTTTTTTTCAGCTCTGTTCCTAAAAAAACAACTCTTTTCTTATTCTTAACATCCAGCTCATTGATGAACCGGCTGCTTCTTTCAGGATGATAGCCCCTGAGATCTTCAAAATCAGGGTAGACGCCGATGACCCTCTCGGAGAGACTTTTTCGGCCGTAGGTCATGTTGTTCCTGTAGCGGTCATTCTCCGGACTGATGAGCTCGATGCCGGAAACACGGTTTTCTAAAAGCTCGACATCATCCAGACTGAGGCTGATTATCCGGCCTTTTCCCAATCCTTTGTAGGGCTTCGATGTCTGGCCGCTGTAAAGGATACAAATTCCGTCTCCTAGCCCATGCATGGCTTTGATCATCTGTCTCTTCAGCCCTTCGCCAAAAGCCAGCAGGACGACTATGGAAAACGTACCCCAAGCCAGGGCCAGGATGGTCAGGGTGATTCTTTTTTTCTGGCTTTTCAATTCCCTGTAGAACAGCCGAAAAAGGTGGATAATCTTCATCTTCTTCTCCTAAGACCTGAGTGCTTCCACCGGATGAAGGTTAGAGGCCCGCCGAGCCGGTCCCCATCCTGAGATCAACCCGATGAGGCCCAAGAGAGCAACTGTGACCAGTCCAACCGTTAAAGAAAAAGTCGGCTTGCCGATAAACTCCTCGATGTTGGTGGCAGGGAATATGGAAACCAAAGCGTAAGAAATGAACAATCCCATAGCCCCTCCGACAAGGGTTATCAGCAGAGTCTCGAATAAGAACTGCGCCTGGACAAACCTTTTTTTGGCGCCCAAGGCCATTTTCAGGCCGATCTCTTTGGTTCTCTCCTCGACGACTACGTTCATGATGTTAGAGACGCCGATGCCTCCCACAATCAGGGTAAAAGAGCCGACAATCCCCAGGAATATGTTGAACCCGATCATGACCGCATGGGTGATCCTTTCTCCTTCCATGGTATCCCAGACATGAAGGGCTTCAGTATCTGCTGGGTTAAATTTATACTTCTTTCCGAGAACCTGTAGGATCCTCTCCTGGATGAATTCATTCTGGAAAGGATCGTGCGCCTGGACAACCATGTTGTTGATGTGTTTATACCCGAAAAAAGAAGCAAAAGTCGTGGCTGGAATGAATGCCGCGTTTTCATCACGAGTGTTGTAAGACGAATTCTGGGTCTTCTCGATCAGCACCCCGATAACCTGAAAGGGAACACCGTTGACCTGAATATATTTACCGACGGCCGGTTCATCCTTGAACAGCTCTTCTTTGATGGTAAAACCGATAAATATCACTCTTTTTTTCTGGGTAATATCGATATCGTTGATAAACCTTCCTCCTCTTTCCGGGATAACGTTCCTCATATCGGAATAAAAGGGATAAATGCCCCTTGTCAGGCAGGAATAGGTATTCTTCCCGTATTTCAGCTTGACTCCCCAGCTCGAATATTCCGGACAGGAATGCTTGATTTGAGGGATTTCCTGCTTGAGGAGAAAAGCATCTTCTTCTCTGAAGCGGAGCGGCCTGCCCTTGCTCAGACCTTCAAAGGCCATGCTGGTCCTTCCGGGCCAGATGATCACGATCCCCTCTCCCAGTCCGTGCATACTTTTGTTCATCTGCCGTTCCAGGCCGACGCCAAAGGCCAAAAGCAGGACAACCGATATGGTTCCCCAGATAATGCCAAAGATGGTCAGGAATGTCCTCATTTTCTGAGAACGCATGTCCCTTACAAACTGGGAAAGAAACATGAATGTTTTCATCTCGATAATCCTAATCTGTTATTTATTGATTCTTGCGGTCTTTCTGATCTGGAAAACATTCTTCTCAAATTGCTCCAATACAACCTGGGTCACTTGATTTCTTTGGGTGGCCTCTCAACGACTTCCTCTCCTTCTTTCAGACCATCTTGGATCTCGACGTTTATTCCATCGCTCAATCCGATCTTCACTTCCTTCTTGATGATTTCTCCTTTGGCATCCTTGATTTCAACATAGGTTTTATCCTGGTTGAACTCCACCAGCCTCTCCGGGATGAAGAGCGCATTTTCCGCCTTGTTGATAACCAGGTCAGCATTGGTAGAATACCCTGCTCTGATCATTTTCTCTCCTCTTTGGGTGATCTCGATCTCCACGTCAAAGAGCGTGGCATTCTCCTGCTGTTTGGCTTTGGGCGAAATCTTGGTCAGTTCGCCGAATATCTTCTCGTCAGGGATGGCCCCGATCTTCAGCTCAGCCGTCATCCCGACTTCAAGCTTTCCGACGTCGATCTCATCTACGGTCCCTTTAAAGATCAGGCTTTCCATGTCTGCCAGGATAAGAAGCTCAGTGCCTGCCTGGTATGAGGTCAAGGGAACAACTGGGTCGCCCTCATTGACTCTTCTCTCCAGAACGGTCCCTTCCACAGGGGATTTTATGACCGTATCCACCTGCAGGTCAGCTATTTTGGTCCGCCCTTCATCGATCAAGGCCAACCGTTCCTGGGCAATGTTTAACCTCAGCTGAAGCTGTTTGAACTCGTTTTCTGCCGCATCATACTCCTGCTCGGAAACAAGATTGTCCTTGAGCAATTTCTTCATACGGCCGTACTCATTCTCCGCTTTCTCCAGGGAAACACTGGCAATCTCCACATTCCTCTTCGCTTCCGCGAATTCCAAGGGCGTGGGATCGGGTTTGATCTCCAGCAACGGCCGCCCTTTCTGAATTACATCACCCACTTCGACAAAGACTGTATTGACAATACCGGATATCTTCGACTTGACTGCAATCTCTTTTTTCGGTTCGATGCGGCCGATGGCCAGCGCTTTCTCCACGATATCTCCTTTCTGGACTTTGATCATCTTTATCCCGTTATCCTTGCCGTTCGATGAATTCTTGGCCATTAACACTATGACTGCAGCTAAGACGACCACGATAAACACAGAAATGCCTATTTTCTTAAACATGGACTCCTCCTGGCGCTCTCATATCAATAGATTATACGGATACCTGATTGAGAATGTTCCCTTTATCAAAAAAATTAAAATCAGGTTATCAGAATGTTTATTTTAAGGATTCTCTTCCAGATTGTGTGGGTAAAATACACGGGAATGGAAGGAGCGACCTTGAAGATTTAGCCTTCCCGATCCATCCACCGAGGGAAGCCGATGAAATCGGCCGCCGAGTATGTTTGAGCACGTGGAGATCAATCTGATGAAAAAATTATAGAGTATGGACATCCGGCAGGAAGTGACATGCTTGAGTGCGGAGTTACGCAGGCGCCAAGGGGGATGGTGAGGGAATGGCGTTAAAAATCTGAAGGGAGCGACGCCATTTCTGTGTATTTTACCCATTCAATTACCCACACAAAATGGAAGAGAACCATTTTAAGAAACGCACAGTCAACTTGGAGCGGGAACTGACTTCTCTCTTCCACCGCTCGTTTCCACTCGCTGCCTCTTCTTCTCGGGTTGGGCATGAACCCACGGCCTGCGATCCAGGAGGCATCCACCCTTGGATCTCCCAACAATCGATTCCCCGCGGCAAACCACGGGGCATATTATCTGATCGTTAAGTTAAGCGGTTCTTTTAGGAATAGCTTTGGTAAAATACACGGGAAGGCGATGAAATCTGAAGGATTGAAGCCAATTCCAGTTAGTTTATGTCCCAATAAAGAAGGAAGAAAAGCAGAAGAGTTAAATCCTGACTTAAATCTCTTTAGCCAACACTCCACCCAATGATTATCCTTATTTCTTCTTTTTCTTTTTCTGCTCTTTTTTCCAGTAATCCAGGCATTCAAGATTACAGAAGTGAAGGACATATTCCTGCCCTTCAGCGTGCACTGCTGCCGCTTTAGGGATCTCTTTCTTGCAGACGTGACAGGCTATTTTTTCTTCTGTTTTGGTCATTTTTGGTCCTTTCTCGTTAATTTATTCCTGAACAGAGATTATTGGCTTTCTTTCAGCTTAAAAAAAAGCCAGTTCTTATCCTCCGGATCGTTCACCTTGAGCTTGATCAGAGCGTATCTTCCCTGCAGCTTCCTGCCTCTGATCTCGATCACTTTCTTGGAAGGCGTCTCCTCAAGAGAAAGGTAATGGCCTCTATCCCAGGTTTCGACTTTCCCCGCACCGTACTCTCCCTCGGGAATGACGCCTTCGAAATCTTCATAGCCCAGGGGATGGTCTTCGGTCTGGACAGCCAGCCTTCTGACTCCCGTTTCCTGAGGCGGGTTCTTGGGAATCGCCCAGCTTTTCAGGACTCCCTCCTCTTCCAGACGCAGGTCGAAATGCAGGTGGGAGGCTTGATGCCGCTGGATGACGTAGACCAGTTTATCCGATACCTTCTTTTTCTTTGACTGCGCAGGCTCTCGAGTCTTGCTGAAATCTCTTTTCTTTTTGTATTCGTCTAATCTCATCTTTCGAACCGAAGTTTCTAATTAAGGATGCGAAGTTTTCCGTATTTATAGACGAAAATCTCTTTATAGCATCCGCATCGGAAATATTCAAGGGCTCTCCGAATACCCATACCACACTCCTGTATTTAAACAAGGATCATCGCAAAAACGAACACCCGGGTCCAAATGAAGATTATTCAGAGAGGAACAAACCTGTACTTCTTGTCTTCCTTTTTGACCTTGCCGAAGAAATGGCTAGGGTCATGGTTGAAACCGAGAATCCAGTCTTCCTCGATAGCCTGGTCGAAAACCTTCTTTTTATTCTCAAGAGTCTCCTGGGGAAAAAGGTCGTAACTCATGATATAAGGCAGGCCGACATGGCCGGAAGTGGGCACCAGGTCACCAAGAAAAAAGAAGACCTCGCCCTT
>Ga0209636_10003338_pt1 | contig 16370 bp, 14 predicted proteins | sample DeeMarSWOR152_54_FD_187464 | JGI IMG/M metagenome (GOLD analysis project Ga0209636, IMG submission 187464) | Marine sediment microbial communities from White Oak River estuary, North Carolina - WOR-1-52-54 (SPAdes) (version 2) | ecosystem: Environmental > Aquatic > Marine > Intertidal zone >...
AGGACATTCCCTACGTCCCGAATAAGCGGAGAGGGGGAGTGGTCTTGGCGAATTTGATTGCTCCAATCTTCTTCAACACCACAGAGGATTCTGGAGGGCTGCCGATCATGTGTGATGTTTCAGGCCTCAAGTCAGGGGATGTGATCATCCTCGACACTCAGTCCAAAAAAATTTTTGATGAATCAGGAAAAATCCTCACCTTCTTCGAGTTCCAACCGGCCAGTCTCCCTGACGAGTATCGAGCTGGCGGCCGCCTCAACCTCATCATCGGCCGGTCCCTGACTGAGAAAGTAAGACAAACCCTTGGCCTAGGAGAGCCGGATTTCTTTACCAAGGTAGAGTGGCCCGTGCTTAAAGAAGGGCAGGGTTTTACACTGGCTCAAAAAATAGCGGGTCAGGCCTGCGGTGTGGAAGGAGTCTTACCAAGAACAGCGTGTGAGCCGAAAATGACGACAGTCGGCTCTCAGGATACGACAGGGCTGATGACCGCCGACGAACTCAAAGAGCTGGCCTGTCTGGAGTTCCAAACTGAGCTTTTCATGCAGTCGTTCTGCCATACCGCGGCTTATCCGAAGCCGCCCGATGTCGAGATGCACAGATCGCTCTCCCGATTCGTCACCGAGCGTAAGGGTATCTCTCTGAGACCTGGTGACGGAGTGATTCACTCGTGGTTGAACCGCCTCCTCGTTCCCGATACCTTGGGAACAGCAGGGGATTCCCACACCCGATTTCCGACCGGTCTGAGTTTTCCAGCAGGATCAGGTCTTGTCGCCTTCGCCGCAGCTCTAGGCTTTATGCCATTAGACATGCCGGAGTCAGTCCTGGTTAAGTTCAAAGGGCAACTCAATCCAGGTATCACTTTGAGAGATGTGGTGAATGCGATTCCTTATTTTGCTATCCAGGAGGGCCTGCTGACTGTCGAGAAAAAAGATAAGAAGAACATCTTCAACGGACGGATTCTGGAGATGGAGGGATTGCCGGATTTGGCTGTTGAACAAGCCTATGAACTCACCGATGCCACAGCCGAACGCTCAGCCGCTGCCGGGACAGTCGCTCTGACTCTGGAAAAAGTCATCGAGTACCTCCAGAGCAACGTCGCCTTGATGGAAAAGATGATTGCGGAGGGCTATCAAGATGCGGCCACACTCCAAAAGCGGATTGACGCCTGCCGGGAATGGCTGAGGCATCCTTCACTTTTGCGCCGAGATAAAAACGCCGATTATGCCGCTGTCCTCGAAATCGATCTTTCCGAGATAAGAGAACCGATCCTGGCCTGTCCCAACGACCCTGATGATGTCCGACTTCTCTCTGAGGTTGCCGGAGATAGAATCGATGAGATATTCATAGGATCCTGCATGACGAACATCGGCCACTTCCGGGCCGCTGGGGAAATCTTCGACAGAAAAGACTCCCTTCCCACACGTATCTGGTTGACTCCTCCGACCAAGATGGATAGGGCCCAGCTTCTTCGGGAAGGGTATTATGCAAAATACGCCCGAGTCGGAGCCAGGACAGAAATTCCCGGTTGCTCCTTATGCATGGGAAACCAAGCCCGAGTCAGACCAAAGAGCACTGTTCTCTCGACATCCACCCGTAATTTCGATAATCGGATGGGGGATGATACACGCGTCTATCTGGGTTCGGCTGAGCTGGCGGCCATCTCCGCCCTCTCTGGAAGATTGCCCAAACCCGACGAATACTTTTCCGTTTTTGAGAAGAAAATCCAATCTCACAAGAAAGAGATCTATCGCTACCTCCGTTTTGATAGGATGACCGACCTCCCGCTCGATTACGTCTGAGGGGAGTCTGATTCGGTTCTCGGCTCAACACTGAGGCGGAAGTCAAAGATTGTTGAGGTCTAAAGCGGAAGCGACTTCAAATTTTCTAGAGAGGAGGCACGATGATTTCCTTAGAGGGAAAAAAAGCTTTCATCACGGGCGGTTCAAGAGGGATAGGACGGGCCACCGCAATCCTGTTCGCCAGGGCTGGCGCTGATGTGGCCTTGAATTTTCACACTCGAACGGATGCCGCCGGTGAAGTGAGGGCAGCCGTGAAGAGAGCAGGCCGGGAGTGTCTCATCGTCCAGGCCGACCTCTCACGACGAGATGACATCGATCGGATGGTCGAAGAGGTTATCCATTCCTGGCCAGACCTTGATATCCTGGTCAACAACGCCGGGATTTGGACCCATGGTGAGATAGGGATGATGGATGATCAAGTCTGGACTGAAACCATGAGGATCAACCTCGACGGAGTTTTCCGAACGACGAATCTCGTAGTTCCCCATATGAAAGGACAGAAAAAAGGTTGGATCATCAATGTTTCTTCCACGGCCGGAATTAGAGGAGAAGCCTGCCATTCTCATTACGCCGCCAGTAAAGGGGCGATCATCTCCTTCACCAAATCCCTGGCTGTGGAGCTGGCCCCTTACAACATCCGGGTCAACTGCGTGGCTCCTGGCTGGGTGGACACTGAGATGTGCGCCGGGGTTTTCAGTGATTCTGAATTCCGGAAAGAGGTGGAGCGCAGCATCCCTCTGAGAAGAATTCCTCCCCCTGAAGATATCGCCGGACCGATTCTCTTTTTAGCCTCTGATCTGGCTCGACATATCACAGGAGAGGTACTGAATGTCAACGGCGGCTCTGTGCTCTGTGCTTAAAACGACTTGCCTATTTCAGCCAATTCTGTTAATTTTCTATCAGACACAACAAAGGAGGCTGTCATGGAGGAAGAAGTCGGAAGAATCACCCACTATTTCTCGAAGATAAATGTCGGTGTTTTGGAATTATCCAAGGGAAAACTTCAAGTGGGCGACACCATCCATATCAAGGGACACACAACAGATTTTTACCAGAAAATCGAATCCATGCAGGTCGAACATAAGCCCGTCGATGCCGCTGAACCCGGTGAACCGGCGGGATTGAAAGTGGAGGGGGCCGTTCGAGAAAACGATCTTGTGTTCAAGGTCATAGAGGAAGAATAATTTCTGATCTCGAGATGATTCAGGCTGGTTGCCTTTAACAATTCTTTTTAAAACTGAATGCCGTTGAAAGAAAAAAACTCCAAAACCAGTATTTTTAAAAAAGAAAAACGGCGATGGCAGAAGGAAAAATTCGACGTCGCCATCCAGAATAGTGAGAATCAGGAGAGAGATTTCACCACGGTCTCGGGTCGAAAAATTGAGGAACTCTATACGCCAGCAGATTTGAGAAATTTTGATTATTTGCAGGACCTTAATTTCCCTGGTGAATATCCCTTTACGAGGGGAGTCCACCCCACCATGTATCGAGGGCGCCCCTGGACAATCCGGCAATTCTCAGGATTCGGGACAGCCGAGGATACGAATAAGAGGTACAAGTACCTTCTCTCTCACGGGCAAACGGGACTGAGTGTTGCCTTCCAGCTTCCAACCTTGATGGGCGTCGATTCTGATCATCCCTTATCTCAAGGGGAAATCGGAAAATGTGGAGTGGCCGTAGACTCTCTGGCTGATATGGAGATTCTCTTCGATGGAATTCCCCTTGATAAAATTTCTACATCGATGACAATAAACCCTACAGCAGCCATCCTTTGGGCTATGTACATCGCTGTCGCGGAAAAGCAGGGTGTTTCGCCAAAAGTGATCTCGGGCACGACTCAAAACGATATTCTTAAAGAATACATCGCCCAGAAAGAATTTATCTATCCTCCAGGACCCTCGATGAAGTTGATTGTCGACACTTTTGAATTCGGGGCCAAAGAAGTCCCCCGGTGGAACACGATTTCCATCTCCGGCTATCACATTCGGGAGGCAGGAGCGACGGCCGCTCAGGAACTCGCCTTTACACTGCGGGACGGGATTGAGTACGTGGAGTGGGCGTTGGAGAGAGGACTTGAAATAGATGAGTTTGCCCCTCGGCTTTCCTTCTTTTTCAACTCTCACAATGATTTTTTTGAGGAAATTGCCAAATTCAGGGCTGCCCGAAAGATTTGGGCTGAAGTCATGCGCCACAGGTTTCACGCCAAAAATCCAAGGTCATGGTGGTTAAGGTTCCACACCCAGACCTCTGGTGTTTCGTTGATGGCGCAGCAACCCTACAACAACATCGTCCGGGTGGCCATCCAAGCTCTAGCCGCCGTTCTTGGGGGAACCCAATCCCTGCACACCAATTCTCTGGATGAGACCTATGCCTTACCCTCGGAGGAGGCAGTCACCGTCGCCTTGAGAACTCAGCAGATTATTGCCCACGAGAGTGGGGTGGCGAACTCCATCGATCCCTTGGGCGGCTCATACCTGATAGAAAAACTGACTCAGGAAATGGAGGAAGAGGCCAAAGGATACATCAAAAAAATCGATGACATGGGAGGTATGGTCAAGGCCATTGAATTGGGCTTTCCCCAGCTGGAAATCATCGACAGCGCTTACGCCTACCAGAAGGCCGTCGAACAGGGAAAAAAGATCATTGTCGGTGTTAACGCCTTCCAACAGGAGCACGAGCCGATCCCCATCCTCGAGATCGACGAAACTGTTGCCAAACAGCAGCTGGCTCGATTACAAGAAATTAAAAAAAACAGGAACGCAAGTCGAGTCAAACAACACCTGATTAACTTAAAAAAGGCCGGCCAGGAGGGAAAAAACCTGATGCCGTTTATCCTGAATGCCGTCAAAAGCTATGCCACTTTGGGAGAAATCGTCGACTCTCTCAAGGAGATCTATGGTGTCTACCAGGAACCAACGGTATATTGATTCCAATCAACGAACAGGGGTACCAAAGAGAAGCCATCATGGGAAAAAAGGACAAGACAAAAGAGAGAGACCTTGTGTGTTCAGCCTTGTCCTTTGTCTGGGCTGTTAAACAGATCATTTTTGGAGGAATCCATGGCTGAGAAGAAGATCAGAATCTTGATCGCCAAACCGGGATTAGACGGTCATGACCGAGGAGCAAAGGTGATCTGCAGAGCCCTCAGGGACGCTGGGTTTGAGGTCATCTACACTGGGTTGAGGCGGACCCCAGAAGAAATCGTCAGTGCCAGCATTCAGGAGGATGTGGATGTCATCGGGTTGAGTATCCTCTCGGGAGCTCATAACGTGCTCTTCCCAAAAATCATGGACCTGCTCAAGGAGAAAGGGGCCGAGGAGATAACCGTCATCGCTGGAGGAATTATTCCCGATAAAGACATTCCCGATCTCAAAAAAATCGGTATCTCAGAAATCTTTTTGCCCGGTTCTTCCACCCAGGATATAGTGGATTGGATCAGGGCCAACATCCAGAAATAGGATGGTCCTGACGAACAAATTGCTTGACATTGTTTTTTCAAGTGTGATAATCAAGGAACAGAGTGATACCAAATAAATTCCTGTCCATCATCATCGTGCCTCACCAACGAGGAAAAGCAAGGACAATCACCTTATCCAAGAAAAACCTAAAGGTACTCACCGGGATAGCTGTTTTCCTAGTTCTCGCCTTTCTTGTTTTCTTGGTCGACTATTTCACGATGAACATCACCAGGTCAAAATACAAGGAACTGGTTCAGGATAACATCCAAAAAGAAGAGACGCTCGCCCTGTACACAAATACAATTACTGAACTCGAAAACACGATCGAGCACTTTGAAAACTACGCCAAAAAGTTAAACATCATGGCCGGGCTTAAATCACCAGAGGTCTTAAAAGAATTTGGGATCGGCAGTGGAACAAGCAATGGTCAAGAAATCATCCTTTCCCCACCCGATCAAGAAATCAATCCTAGCAGTCTGGATATCGTCAGTCAAAAGGCCGAAGGTGTGGAGAAGAACCTGAACACCCTGGTCCATTTCTTCGAGAATCAAACGACGAGACTGGCTGGGACCCCGAGCATCTCTCCCGCTAAAGGATACTGGGTTTCTCCTTACGGATGGAGAGACGATCCCATCACTGGAAGAAGGACCTTCCACAAGGGTGTCGACATCGCCACCTACTTCGGAAACCCGGTCGTGGCCACTGCGGACGGTGTGGTCATCCAAACAGCCAAGGACAAGATAGGAGGAAACACGATCAAAATCTCCCACTTTGGTGGGTACACGACCGTCTACTGCCATCTGAGCAAATTCCTGGTGAGACCCGGCCAAAAAGTAAAAAGGGGGGAGACGATCGGGCTGGTCGGAAAAACAGGAAAAGCCTTAGGACCCCATGTCCATTATGAGATACGGCTCAACGGGAAATCATTGAATCCTTATTATTATATCCTGGAAGAATAATCCCCCGCCTCGAATCTCTCACCATTAACTAAAAACATCGTTAATCTTGATTTTAGCGCCCAAGGAGAAGGCGTGGGCATCCATCGGCTTCTTTCCCTGAGGCTGGATGCTTTGGATCAACAAAACGCTCCTCTGCCCACAACACACCTCGATGCCATCCCTGCTTATTTTGTAGATAGAGCCAGGGATGGAAGAGAAATTCGGAACCGAGCCTGACGTTTCGGCCTTGATGATTTTTATCCTGCTATCCCTGAGATGAGTGTATGAAGTGGGCCAAGGTTGGAAAGCACGAATCTCTCTTTCTAGGAGCAGCGCTGTCTTTTGCCAGTCAACCCGACCGTCTTCCTTGGTCAAACGAGGTGCGTAGGTTGCCTGAGAATGGTCCTGTGGCCAGGGTTTTATATCATCGATATTCTCGACCGTTTTTTGGAGAAGATCCGCACCAATCTGGGCCAACCGTGTCTCAAGCTCCCCGGCAGTCTCCTTAGGAAAGATATCCACTTCATGTTGAACCAGGATATCTCCCTCGTCCATCTTCTCATTAAGCTCGAAAATCGTCACCCCTGTCTTCTTTTCCCCCTTTAGGAGGGCCCACTGGACAGGAGAAGCTCCTCTGTAGTTGGGGAGAAGAGAGAAATGGAGGTTTATCGAATGGAATCTTGGAAAATAGATGATCGAGGCAGGGATGATCTGGCCGTAGGCGACAACCACGATCAGGTCGGGGCTTATCCTCTGGATTTTCTCCAGGGCTTCTGGTTCTTTCCTGATCCGTTCGGGCTGGTAGCAGTGGAGGCCATGCTCCAGAGCAAAGGTCTTGACAGCAGAGGGCGTGAACCGCCTTCCCCGACCCGAGGGTCGATCGGGCTGGGTGATGACTAATTCGACATGATGTCCGGCATCTAAAAGCTTGGCAAGCGATGGAAGAGCCGCAGGAGGGGTTCCGAAGAAGACGATTCTCATCAAACCTGGCTCTAGACCGAAATTTTCTTCAGCTTCTTCTTGATCAGACTTCTCTTGAGTGGCGAAAGATGGTCTATGAACAGTTTTCCGTTTATGTGATCGATCTCATGGCAGAAGACTCTCGCCAGCAATCCTTCAGCCTCGATTCTTTTTTCCTCCCCATCCAGTCCGACGCCTTGAAGAAGGACTCGATTCGGTCTGATGATCCTCTCCTGAACATCAGGGACAGAGAGGCAGGCTTCCTCTTCGTATTGTTCTCCCTCCTGGCTGAGAATCTCAGGATTGATCAGGACCATGAGATCTTTCTCATTTTCCCCAACGGTAAGATCGACAGTAATCAATCGAAGGCTCCGGTTGACTTGAGGAGCCGCCAGGCCTATCCCAGGGGCGGCATGCATCGTGTTAACCATGGCTTGGGCCAACTGTTCAATATCCTGATCAATATTTTTTATTTCCTCGGCTACCTTGTTCAAGACAGGATTCCCGTATTTAATGATTTCAAGTAAGGTCATCTCATTGGTTCTGCTGTCGTCGAATTCAAGACATCATTCTATAGGAATTTATTCCAGAGTTCAATTCTCATAACAATTGAGGTTTGTTCTCCCTTGTAGTCCTTTATAATAAATAAAGTGATTCTTCTCGAGGCTCTGGAGGAAGAGTGTCAGTCGGTCATAAAGAGGCTCCACCTTTTCTCCGAACTCCTGTCCCATGTTTTCAGCCACCTCTTTCACCGAACGGTTCCCATCGCACTGTTCCCAAACATAACTTCCGATAGAGTCGAGATTTATTCGGTAGTGAGGTTTTCTTAAGCGGGAGAGAAAATGTTTGACAATAAAGGGATGCCGGAATTTGGGCTTGAGGAGGACAATCAGCCCTTTTTCGTTTCTTTCCCAAGAAATTGTCCTGACAGGGATGAGATCGAGGAGGTTGATCGTCTTCCCTTCAGGGTCTCGCCTCTTCACAATATCTTTTTGACCTGGTTCTCGGAGCTTTAGCTTTCCTCTCCAGTTGGGGCCGAAGTTCCGTATTCGCCGGCAGCGACCATCTTCTTGTAGGGCAAATAGATCAGAATAAAGCCCAGGATAAAGAATATCGCTAAACCGAGCCAGGCGCTGTTCCAGATTTCTGGCAGGTTGATCTCAGCCCCTTCTATAGCCGCCGTGATGATGCCCATGATGGCTTGTCCAGCGATCAGGCCTGAGGCCAAGAGCAGGCCGATATTCTCGACGATTTCTCTTCCTTTGTTTGTCGGACTCTTATTATTCACGCGATTATCAAGAAACCACTTGACGACTCCACCGAAGAAGATACAGGCAGTGGCTCGGAAGGGGAGATACATCCCGACCGCGATGATCATCGGAGAAGGGGACCCGATGAGGATTAAACCAACCCCCAAAAGCATGCCGGCGACAACCAGCGGCCAGGCCATCTCTCCGCCTACAATTCCTTGAGACATCATGGCCATCAGGTTAGCTTGAGGGGCCGGCAGGGCATCGCTGCCGATGACTTTAGTGTTGTGCAGAAGCTGCAGAGAAAAAGTCAACGTCAAGGCTGCCGCCACAACCCCGATCATCCCTCCTACCTGCATCCGCCAGGGTGTCCCTCCGAGAATATGTCCTACTTTCCAGTCCTGGATCATATCCCCAGCCACACCAGCCACACAGCAGACGATCGCGGCCACTCCTAAAACAGCCGCGATTCCTGAAGATCCTCTTTGACCCATGATCACCATCATTAAAGCGGCGATAAGCAGTGATGTCAGGGTCAATCCCGAAATCGGGTTGGAAGAGGAACCGATAATCCCCACGAGATATCCGGCCACAGCAGCAAAAAGAAGTCCCATGATGAGCATCACCACAGCAGACACAAGAGAAGAACCGATATTCTTGGTGAATACGTTGTACAGGAAGACCATCGGGATGACCAAAGCGATGATCGCCAGGATGATGGACGGGAAAGGCAAATCTTTGTCTGTCCTGATGGTTTCTGTCATTCCTCCAGCTTGTACTTTTTTGACATCTTGGAAAGAACGCCCGATCCCAGTGACCAGGTTCTTCCGCATTTTGAAGAGGGTGTAGAAGGCCCCGACCAACATGGCTCCAACAGCAACGGGTTTAATCTGAGAATTATAAGCAGAGACAGCCATATCCCTCCAATTACCGTCAAACTTGGTGACGATGTCACCCAGGTCCCCGCTGATGAAAAGGAGGATGGGCATCAGGAACAACCAGCCTAGGACTCCGCCGGAAAAGGTAAGGGCAGCCAACTTGGGCCCGATGATATATCCGACTCCTGTCATCGCCGCGTTGGCCGCAGGAGACTCAACGAACATCCTGCCTTCAATCGTACCAGACTTGGTCACTTCGATATTGTCGCTGTCCAGGTAGGTAATTCGCGATAGACCGGGAATCTTGAAGACCGTGTTCGTATAAGGCCTTATAAGCCGAATTCCACTGTCGCTGGTGAAGAATTCGATAAAGCCGCCCAAACCCATCGCCCAGAACATGTAGGCGGCGTTTGAGCCTCCTCTCTGCCCTGTCTTCACCATCTCGGCACAGGCCACACTCTCTGGAAATGGGAGATCGGCATCCTCCACGAGAGTGCGTCTAACGAGGATGATGAGAAGAACACCGAGGATGCCTCCGACGAGCATCAGCAGAGAAGATTTGAAGAGGTCGAATTTTTCCCATATCGGGGGTCTAGTCAGCAGAAAAGCAGGTATTGTAAAAATCGCGCCTGCGGCCAGCGCCTCCCCGACAGCACCGGTGGTCCTGGCCAAGTTCTCCTCGAGGATCGTCCCTTTCAGAGGCCGAAGGACGGCCATGGCGATGACAGCCGCTGGGAAAGTGGCCGCCACGGTCATCCCAACTAAAAGACCCAAATAGGCGTTTGCCGCCCCTAAGACAATGGCCATGATGATCCCCAGCAGGATGGCTTTGAACGAAATCTCTTTCATGGATTGTTCTGGAGGAACGTACGGTTTGTATTCCATCGCAGCCTCCTTTTTTTGAGCTTAATTTCTCTGAAATATATCGTTCCCGATGGCTAAAAGTCAAGAAAAATAAAATCAAGAAGACCTGAGACAGAAGGACCGGAATTGGGTTCATTGTCCGCTTGCGCAGATATCCAGCCCTCGGCCTCTTCTCCTATTCAACCATCTTTTACCTTCTCTCCTGAAGATGTTTTTTCTGTATTTTTTATTTGCTTGGCAAAAGGAAATATGATAAATATAAAGAGCAGAGGATAAAAAAGTTACGATGAATTTTCTCCGCTGGATTAAGGGAAGCCTTTTTTGCGATCTGGCCATCGACCTGGGCACAGCCAACACGCTCGTTTACTTAAAAGGAAGGGGCATCATTGTTCAAGAACCATCGATTGTTGTGGTCAACAGAGCCAATGGGAAACCCGAAGCCGTGGGGAAAAGAGCCAAGGAAATGCTGGGAAAAACTCCTGCCAACGTCCTCGCCATCAAGCCCATGCGGGATGGAGTCATTGCTGATTTTGAGATTGCAGAGAAGATGCTCGATTACTTCATAAAAAAATCGACCAATAACAGAGGGTTCTTGATCAGGCCGAGGATTGTCATCGGTATCCCAACGGGAATCACCCAAGTCGAACGACGGGCTGTTAAGGACGTCGCCATGCGGGCTAAGGCCTCGGAAGTCTATCTGGTCGAGCAGCCCATGGTAGCTTCTGTCGGAGCCGGTCTGCCCATCTCCGAGCCGACGGGGAACATGATCGTCGATATCGGGGGGGGAACAACAGACATCGCTGTCATTTCCCTCAACGGCATTGTTTTCAATCATTCCATCCGGATTGCCGGGAACGAGATGGACGAATCTATCATCCAATACATAAAAAAGAAATACAACTTACTCATCGGAGAAAGAACAGCCGAACAAGTAAAGATGCAGATCGGATCAGCTTACCCACTCGACGAACCGATGACGCTGGAGATCAAAGGGAGGGATCTCAAAGAGGGCATCCCCAAAACGATCGTCGTCGACGACCAAGAGATCCGGGAGGCTCTTGAAGACGTTGTCTCTTCGATCATCGGGGCCATCCGGATTGCCCTGGAAAAGACTCCTCCAGAGTTGTCTGCCGACATCATCGACAGAGGGATTGTTCTCACAGGAGGAGGAGCCCTCCTTAAAAACTTCGATAAAAGAATTCGAGAGGAAACCCAGCTTCCGGTTTTCATAACAGAAGATCCGCTGGCGACAGTGGTCCTCGGCGCGGGGAAAATGTTGGATGATCTGCCTCTGTTGAAAAAGATTTCCCTGATTTAATCTGTAAGATTTGTATGCCCCTTTTCTTGAAAGAAAGAAAAAGCCTCCTCATCCTGATAGTCCTCGTCTTCATCCAACTTGTCCTCATTTCCCTCCAGGTTCCTCTGGAAGACAATAATTATTTTGAAAGAGCCATCTTTTCCGTTTTCTCTCCAATCCAGCACGGCCTTGTCTCTTTCTTCCAGAAGATAGGTAATATCTGGAATGGGTATTTCTATCTAAAAGATCTCAAGAAAAACAATACCAATCTTCGGGAAGAAATATTTTCCCTAAAACAGGAAAACGACCTTCTTCGGAAAGCTCTCAACAGTCTCCAGGAAGAGAGAGTCATGATGGAAAAATTGTCAAACCTCGATCAAAACATCCTGGCAGCGAGAATCATCGGCTTAGATTACAGTAATGTCTATAAATCCGTTATCATCAATAAAGGTTCCCTAGATGGAGTGGAAAAGAATTTGGTGGTTTTGGATAAACATGGCCATCTGGTGGGACGGGTGATAGGGCCTGTCGCCATCAAAGAATCCAGAGTCCAATTGATCACTGATCCAGAGAGCGGAGTGAGTGTCTATTCTCAAGCGGACCGCATCCAAGGGATCGTCAGCGGAGATGGTCGGGGCAGATGTGTGCTGAAATATATTCTCTCTACGAACGAGGAACTCAAAAAAAGTGATTCTCTCATCACTTCCGGGTTCGATGGGATTTTTCCGAGAGGTATTCCGGTGGGCGAAGTCATCTCTGTCGTCCAAACGACCTCTCTTTTCCATGATATCCGAGTCAAGCCTTATTTCGATTTTCGCCATTTGGACCCAGTTGCAGTTCTCAAGATTCATCCGACGGATATGGATTAGGTTTTATTCGAATGAGAGAGTTCATCCAGGTGACAATGGGCCTCACCATCGTCTTCCTGCTTTATCTCGCTCTGAAGACAATCTCCTTTTCACTCATCCAGCTGTTCAACATCTTTGGGTTGATCGTGATCTATTTTGCGATGCGAAGAGGAGAAATTTTTGGGGCCTGTTTTGGGGCGGGCTGCGGTCTCATCCAAGATGCCTTTTCTTTGGGTGTTTTCGGCGTGGCCGGTCTTTCCAAGACGATCCTCGGGTTTCTCGCCGGATACATCGCCAAAAAAATTGATGTCACTCCACCTGTCCGAAATTTTCTCTTCATTCTCTTCTTGCTCGGTTTTGAATTCCTGCTTTGGGCTTTACTCTCCTCGTTTATCTTTTCACAAAAGCTCTTCATCGGTAAAACTTTCTACTCACTTCAACCTCTAACCACAGCCATCTTCGGAAGTATCTTGTTTATCTTGCTCGGCAAAATCAAATATCTTTCCCCCGACTTACGATGATGGAAGACAACAAAATCTACGAGGAACTCACTTTAATCCAGCGTCGAGCCTTATGGGTTTACTTTGTTGTTTGCTTTCTTTTTGTCATGTTGATCCTGAGCTTCTGGAAGATACAGGTTCTTGATCACAAGAAATACTGGGCTCTATCCGAATCCAACCGGACAAGGGAGGTCATCATTCCCTGCCGACGCGGATTGGTCAAGGATCGGAACGGAAAAATTCTTGCCAAGAGCATCGCCTCTTTTAGTGCTTCCATCATCAGAGAGAGCTGCAAGGATTTTGAGGCTTCCTGCCAGAACATCGCTCGTCTCTTGAATCTGGAAAAAGAAGTCCTCCAAGAGAGAATAAAGAAGTACAAATCCTTCCCCCTCTCCTATCCCATCGTGGTCAAGGACAACCTCTCGTTTGAAGAGGTGTCGCGCATCGAAGCCCAGAAAATAGAGTTACCAGAATTAATTCTCCAGCTAGAGCCAAAGCGGTTCTACCCCCATGATCATCTTGCCTCTCATGTCCTAGGGTATCTCCAGGAATTATCCCCTCAAGATATTCAGAGTAGGCAATATCCCGACCGGCAGTTGGGAGATCTCATCGGCCGGACGGGAATAGAAAAACAGTACGACGACTTCCTGGAAGGAATTGATGGCCGGGTTCTGGAAATTGTGGACAGTTTAGGAAGAAGGAAGGGCGAAATAACAAGAAAGGAACCTGTCCAGGGAAAATGGCTTCAACTGACACTGGACTTTGATATCCAGAAAAAGGCGGAGGACCTTCTCGAAGGGAGAGAAGGGGCCATTGTGGTCTTGGAGGCACGAAGCGGAGAAATCCTGGCCTTGGCTAGCTACCCGACCTTTGATCCCAACAAATTCATCAACCGCTTCACTCCGGAGGAATGGCTGAACCTTATTCAGAGTCCTGAATTCCCTCTAGAAAACAGGGCCCTAAGAGGGCTCTATTCTCCAGGTTCAGTGTTCAAACTGACCATGGCCTTGGCCGCTCTCGATTCCCGAGTCATCAACGAAGAAACATCCTTTTACTGCAGTGGAAGTACGCATATCTACGGCCATCCTTTTGGCTGTTGGTTTAAACCTGGTCACGGAGCCATGAACCTCTCCAGCGGGATTCAGAATTCCTGCAACATCTATTTCTATCAGCTAGGACAGAGATTGGGCATCGAGGCTATCCATCAGTACGCCTCTCTGCTGGGCTTCGGAATCCAAACAGGAGTGGATTTGCCCGGAGAGAAATCCGGTCTCGTTCCCAATGCGGAGTGGAAACAACGGGTCAAAAAAGAACCCTGGTATCCAGGGGAAACCATATCCGTCTCGATCGGCCAGGGGCCGCTCCTGGTCACTCCTTTACAGATAGCCGTGCACACGGCCCTTATCGCCAACAGAGGAGTTTCCGTGCGGCCGCACATCCTCAAGGCCGTTCAGAATGAGCTGCCTGCGAGGGGAAACATCCCGGCCAATCCTCAAACGGCGGGAATCTCGACGGATATTTTTGAAAAGGTTATAAAAGGAATGTGGCGATCTGTTAACGACGGGGGGACGGGAAGGGGAGCAAGGGTGGAGGGTTTCGATATCTGTGGAAAGACTGGATCAACTCAAGTGGTCAGTACTGCCAAAGAAAAAGAACTCTTGGAAATGGATCAAAAACTCAAAACTCACTCCTGGTTTACTGGCTTCGGGCCGAAGGATGATCCGCAGGTTGTCGTAACAGTGCTGGTGGAATACGGAGGGACGGGAGGGGCCACAGCGGCTCCCTTGGCCAGACAGCTCTTTAATCTTTGCCTGAAAAAAAATGATTGATAGACGTCAGATACAGAATATCGACTGGGCTCTTGTCTTCTACCTTCTCCTTAATTCTATCCTCGGCGTGTTCATCGTTTACAGCGGCTCCCACTATCTGCCCGGCGATTACTACCTTAAACAGATAATCTGGATCATCATAAGTTTTCTGGCTCTGGTTGTGTTCGTCTCCTTGGATTACAAGTTCCTCGTCACTTATTCTGTTTATTTTTATAGCCTGTTGATCATCCTCCTCGGGTGGGTTCTTTTCTTCGGGAAAATCGTCTCCGGTACCAAAGCTTGGATCAAATTTCCTCTCTTTCAAGTGCAGCCTTCGGAATTGATGAAAGTGGGTTTGATCCTGTTCCTGGCCTATATTTTTGCAGAATTCCGCCATCCCTTTCTTCCCTGGAAAAAGCTGTGGCTCAGCTCTATCTCTGTCTTGGTTCCTATGATTCTCGTCAGCATTCAGCCAGACATGGGAACGGCCTTGAGTTACACACCGATCCTCTTGGCGGCTTTCATCTTGGCTGGGCTGAACAGGAAAATGGTGATTATTATCCTAGTTTGTGTCCTTCTCTTCGGGTTGGCCTTCTGGAACTTGGGTCTGAGAGAATATCAAAAGGATCGCCTGACAACACTCGTCTTTCCCGGACAAGACCCCTTAGGAGCCGGTTATCACATTCAGCAATCTAAAATTGCCATCGGCTCTGGAGGCTTCCTGGGAAAAGGATACAGGAAGGGCACCCAAAGTCAACTCAGATTTCTACCAGCAAGACATACAGACTTCGTGTTCTCTGTCATAGGCGAGGAGCTGGGTTTCCTGGGAGTTTTAGCGGCCCTGCTGAGTTATTTTCTTTTGCTGTCGAGGCTCTTTCTGTCTGTGAAAGAATCCAGAGACAGAGCCGGTGTCTATCTCATTTTCATGGTCAGCGTCTTGGTGGCATCTCAATTTTTCATCAACATCCTGATGGTCATCGGTTTGTTTCCGATAGCAGGGATCCCACTGCCTCTCTTAAGCTATGGAGGCTCTTCTCTTCTCACTACTTACCTGGGAGTCTCCCTCGTTTTGAACGTTAAGATGCGACGGTTTGCCAACGTCTGAAGGGAGACATCCCCTTGTTTTGTGTTTTCAAAATGGTGAAAATAGGGGAGGGCTGTGAAACCCGATGAACCTGGAAGAAATATTAAGACAGGTCAAAAAACCCGGCCGCTACATTGGTGGAGAGTGGAATGAGATAAAAAAAGATCCTCAAAATGTTCAAGTCAAAATCGCCCTTGTCTTTCCCGACCTGTATGAAATCGGCATGTCCTACCTGGGACAAAAAATTCTGTATGATATCCTGAACAGCCATCCCTCTTATTTGGCGGAGAGAGTCTTTGCTCCTTGGATCGAACTTGAAGAAAAGCTCCGGAACCACAACCTGCCCCTCTTCTCTCTCGAGAATAAAATTCCACTCTCTGAATTCGACATTGTCGGTTTCTCGCTTCTCTACGAACTCAATTATTCCAACATCCTGACTATCCTGGAGCTCGGGCGCATTCCTTTTTACCACTGTGAGCGGGATGCGAACCATCCCCTAGTTGTAGCTGGAGGCCCAGCTGCTTTCAATCCTGAACCGTTGGCTGACCTGTTCGATCTCTTCCTGATAGGGGACGGAGAAGAGGCCTTTCCCCTGATCATCGAAAGGTTCAAAGACCTCAAAACCCAAGGATTAGAGAGACATCAGATTTGGAGAGAATTGGCAAAAATTCAGGGTGTGTATATCC
>Ga0209636_10003339_pt1 | contig 16367 bp, 17 predicted proteins | sample DeeMarSWOR152_54_FD_187464 | JGI IMG/M metagenome (GOLD analysis project Ga0209636, IMG submission 187464) | Marine sediment microbial communities from White Oak River estuary, North Carolina - WOR-1-52-54 (SPAdes) (version 2) | ecosystem: Environmental > Aquatic > Marine > Intertidal zone >...
GATGTTGGTTTCGTCTAACGTTCTACGGTTGCGCTGCTGGTTTCGTATGACGTTAACCGTTAGCCGATTCGAGCTGCGCAACCGCAACCGTTCTACGATCCCAAGTATTCTTTGCACCTTAGTGGCGTTCTAGAAACTTGACATAAATTTTAAGATCTTGGCTTATATAGACGGCCAGAGGGAAGCAAACCGGTGGTCTACCGGTATGCCAGCCATCTTTGTCTTATGGTATCTGTCAATTATATGTTTGTCTGCTTCAAAGGCCATAGGAGGATAAGATCCTGAAAGGGGAAACCACTCTAATCTGTCCATATCATCGCCTGGTCTTAGTGTGCCACCTGTTTTTTCGGCGAGCAGCACAATGACCAGGGTATGTAACTCAGGTGAGAGAAAATTAGAAACAACACCGATAACAGAGATGATTCTAATGGAAAGGCCGGTTTCCTCGGCTATCTCCCTATGGGCTGCAGATAGGAAGTCTTCATCAAGCTCGATAAATCCACCAGGGAGGCTCCATTTTCCTCCGAGAAAGACATTCTTGGCCCTTTTTCCTAATAATACCATGCCATCATCAACAATCAAGGCTACGACTCCTGGAGATGGGTTTTGATAGAGGATAAAACTACACCGCGGGCACTCTAGTCTGCTTTGTCTCCCAGAGGATATCAAATCACATCGTGCACCGCATCTGGGACAGAACCTCAGTGTATCAAATTTCCTTTCCCCTTGCCTGTTATAGGCCTCAAATATCTGTTTTGTTTTCATCTTTCTTTTAACGTTACTACTTTCTCTTCAGCAATTCAAGTGGAGGTAAAAGAAGAATGGGGGTCGAAAAAGAGGAGATAAGACGAGCAGGGTGTGCCACATGGGTGACGCAAAAATACTACTTGACAACACAAGGTCAAAGGAAGTGTAGTAGGCGGTAACCGGATAAGGTAAAGGTAGCGATCCGCTCGTGTTCCCATATATTGTTTAAGGAGGCACGTAAACGTGAAAGAGAGGGCGATTAGCAAATCTGAGGCACTGATCAAACTGACGGTCAACGGACAGGCATATGAGCGCCAGGTCGAGCCAAACTGGACCCTATACTATCTCCTCCACGATAAGATGGGGCTGACAGGGGTCAAGATGTTCTGCGACCGGGGGGCATGCGGATCGTGTACCGTTATCATGGACGGCAGGCCAATCCTCTCATGCATGACCCTGGCCATAGAGTGCGATGGGAAAACCATAGAGACCGTCGAGGGGATTGCAGCGGCCAACCACCCCCTCATTGATGCCTATGTTAAGCACCACTGCATGCAGTGTGGATACTGCACGCCGGGCTTTGTGGTGACAGCAAAGGCACTGCTGGACAGAAACCCCAACCCCACAGAGGGTGAGGTGAAAGAGGCCCTTGCGGGCAACCTCTGCCGGTGTGGCACCTATCCCCAGCACCTCAAGGCGGTGCTGGAGGCGGCCGAGAATCTTAGGGGAGAATGAATAGAATGGCAAAGAAAGTGCCAGGAGATTACGAGAAACTAAAGGCTGAAGGGAGATATCAGATTGGGGCGGATGTCCCCACGGTTGCCTTTAGTGAGATAGGGAGGCGCGGTATACGCCGTTTGGATGGGTATGAAAAGTCAAGCGGACAGGCAATCTATACGAGGGATGTGCAGCTTCCAGGGATGCTGTATGCAAGAGTACTTATGTCCCCCTATGCCCGCGCAAGGATCCAAGGGATGAACACAGATAAGGCTGAGGCACTTCCAGGTGTGAGGGCTGTAATCAGATACGATGACGGAGAAGTAAGGGATAGAATGCTCAATGGGTGTTATTTTGGCCCAGAATGGGTATGTCCAAGATTAGCGGGTTGGGCACTAAAACCGATACACCCTGTCCTTGGCGAGGAGGCATGGCATGAGGGACAACCGGTGGGGGCGGTGGTGGCTGCCGATAGCGAGGATATAGCCAATGAGGCACTGAGACTCTTGGAGGTGGAATGGGAGGAGTTGCCATTTGTCCTGGACCAGGAAGAGGCATTGAAGCCTGGTGCCCCGATACTGCGCCCTGGGGCCGACAGTAACCTGCTCGAGCGCCCGGGACAGGTGATTGAACAAGGTGATGTGGAGAGGGGTTTCAGGGAAGCTGATACGATAATTGAGTTCAGGGTCAAGCGGAATGCACATCTTTGGGCGGGAGCAGAACTACCAAGTGTTCTGGTCAGATGGAGAGAGGACAGCCTGGAGATGTGGATCCATGAGCAGCAACCCTACCATGCAAAGATGTTGATATCTGAATGGTTGAAGGTACCTATGAACAAGATCACCGTCCATTCAACATATCAGGGATGTTCATTTGGGGGGAGAGGTAATCCTGCCAATAACTCGGAGAATGGGATGAACATCCTGGCTGCCTTGCTGGCCAGGAGAACCAGAAGGCCCGTGAAGTTACTGTATGATCGAAGTGAATATTTCTTCGGTGAATCGGCTGACATGATGGTTGGCCGTTTCAAGGTTGGGGCCAAAAGGGATGGAACAATTACAGCGGTGCAAATGAAGAATGTGTTCGCCGTGTATATGGGCACACCTGGTATTGAACACTTTATTGAGAACACCAGGATTCCCAACCTATCATGCGAAACCTTGACAGTAGACGTCAGTAAAGGGCCTGCCTGGTGGTGTCGATGTGAGCAACTCCCAAACGCCTTGTGCCTGACTCTGGTATTCGATCACGTGGCTGCTGAGCTGGGAGTTGACCCAACGGAGGTTGCGTTGAAGAACGATGGCTATGATGGCCGCGATACAACGGAGCTTTCGAAATACAAGCGTGAGCATGGATTTCCAGATAGAGATAGTCTCAAGGAGTGCATAGAGGCCGGCAAGAAGGCGATAGGCTGGGACGAGAAGTGGCACCCACCAGGCACAAAGAGGCTTCCCGGGGGCAGGATGCACGGCATGGCCTTTACATGGAGCCATGAGTGGGATGACACACGGGGAACTGGTTCTGCAGCTGTCATGATTGAAAACGATGGAACGGTCAGCATCATAGGGGAACAGTCGGATATAGGAGTCAACCCCTGGACTGCTTACTGCCAGATTGTTGCCGATGAATTGGGGGTACGATACGAAGATGTCAATATCAAACCATTTAATCTGGACCATGGTTTTGCACTCATGTCGCCTGATGGTTCGGCTAACCTTTGCTGCAATGGAGAGGTACTTAGAAAAGCCGCTCAAAAGGCCAAGAAGATGCTCCTCGAGCTGGCTGCGCAGAGATTTGAAGGAGTGGAGGCTGAGGAACTGGATATCAAGGATAGCGTAATCTATGTGAAGGCGGCTCCAGAGGAGCAGAAGACAATAAAGGAAGCTGTAGCAAGGGCAATGCCCATGTTCGCCTCTGCTGCCTTCTGGACAGAGCCACCTGTTATAGCCTGGGCCTGGCATACTCAAGGAATTTGGGGCACAGCTCTGGAAACAGGACGACCCCGTTTGTGTAGGCAGGCCCATTTCATAGAAGTAGCGGTAGACACCGACACAGGAGAGGTGGAGGTGACAAAGGTAGTGAACGTCAATGACGTTGGCAAGGCCATATCTCCTGAGACGGTGGAGGGACAGATGTACGGTGGCACCTATATGGGTGTAGGCAGGGCCCTGAGCGAAGAGATGGTCTGGGATGAGAAAACCGGGGTGCTGCTCAACCGCAATCTTCTGGACTACAAATATGCCACGATGCTTGACTGCGGACCTATCGAGACCATTATCAAAGAAACGGGTATGGGGCATGGTCCTTATGGGACCGTTGGGATTGCTGAAGATGTTGCCACCCTTATCCCTGCACTCTTAGGTCCTGCCGTGTATAATGCCATAGGTGCATGGATTGATGAGTACCCTATCACGCCAGACAAGGTTCTCGAGGCGTTGGGAAAAACATGGGAAGGGAAGTGAAATGAGGCAGTTCACCCACATCGATGCAGCGAGCGTGGAGGAGGCGGTCTCAATCCTGAGGGAGTTTAACGGGACGGCAAAGCCTATTGCTGGTGGCACGGACCTGCTGGGCCAAATGAAGGACCAGATACTCCCCACATACCCTGCGGGAATAGTCAATATCAAGACTATTGCAGATCTGGATTATATCAGGGAAGAGGGCGGCACACTGAAGATCGGAGCCCTGAGCAGGCTTGAAGACATAGCCAAGGACAAGACAATAAAGGATAGGTATACCGGACTGGCGGAGGCTGCCCAGAGAGCGGCCTCCCCCCATATCAGGGAGATGGGTACCATAGGTGGGAACATCTGTCAAAGCACCAGATGCTGGTATTACTGGAGTCCTGACAATAGGTTCCCCTGCATCAGGAAAGGGGGCACGGTATGCTACGCCATGGTCGGGGAAAACAGAGACCTCCATTCAATATTCGGGGGGGTAAGGGTCGTTAGCCCCCCTTGCTCCTCACACTGTCCGGCTGACATTGACATAGCCTCATACTTAGGGAGGATCAGAGACGGCGAGCTGCTTGAAGCGGCCAAGATACTACTCAATTCTAACCCCCTTGCAGCAATAACGGGAAGGGTATGCCCTCATTTCTGCGAGCGGGAGTGTAATCGAGGTGAGTTCGATGAACCCATTTCGATAAGGTCTATCGAGCGGTTCTTGGGTGATTATATTGTCGAGAACGCAGAAGAGGTCATCAGACCTCCTGAAGTTGAGTCTGAAAAGAGCGTGGCCATTGTGGGTTCTGGACCGGCCGGTCTCTCGGCTGCATATTACCTGAGGAGGTTCGGCCACCGCGTAACCGTGTTTGAGGGAATGGAGGAACCGGGAGGGTGGCTCACCTATGGTATAGCGCCGTACAGACTCCCTCAGACTATTGTCAGGGGGCAGATTAAGGCCCTTGAAGGCTCAGGACTTAAACTCAACCTCGGGGTTACTATAGGCAAGGATACAGGCATAGAGGAGCTCATGGAGAGGTTTGATGCGGTATTCCTTGCATGCGGAGCCCAGAGAGAGAATGCCCTCGGGATAGGCGGAGAGAAGTGGATGATTTCCGGCCTGGAGTTCCTCAAGAGTGTGAACCGTGGGGTTGGAGAGGCTCCCGGGAGGGAAGTGGCAGTGATAGGCGGTGGAAACAGCAGCTTAGAGGTGGCCAGGACGCTCCTGAGGATGGGAGTCAAGCCTGTCATTATCTACAGGCGTAGCGAGGCGGAGATGCCAGCTGTGAGGGAGGAAATTGAGAAGGCCAAGGAAGAAGGCCTTAAATTTGAGTTTCTCGCTCTACCGGTCGAAGTGTCCAAGAGGGAGGGCAAAATAGTCCTTAAGTGCGTGAGGATGAGACTTCGGGCTCTGGATGAGACGGGGAGGCCCCGACCCATACCGATAGAGGGCTCGGAGTTCACCATTGAGTTTGATGCTGTGATTAAATCGATTGGGGAGGATCCGGACACGTCATATGTCCCTGCCGAATTCCTGGATGAGATGGGAAGGGGACAGCTGAAAATAGATCTCTCTCAGTATTTCCTGGGCAAGAACCTCTTTGCTGGAGGGGATTTCGTAACGGGCCCAGCAACGGTGGTGGAGGCCATAGCTGGTGGTAGGAAGGCTGCGGGATCTATAGATCGATATCTTGAGGGTAGGGAAACGCAGTTTGAAGACAAAGAAAAGGAAACCATGAGACTTCCCGAGAGATTTAACGGCTCGTGCCTTAAGGGGATGGGTAGGGTCAGGGTGCCTGAACTGTCAGTATCTGAGAGGATGAAGGGCATGGACGTTGAGGATATTCTTGGTCTCGGTCTTGGTGAAACTGAAACGGAGGTGAATAGGTGTTTCAATTGTGGATGTGTGGCAGTCAGCTCATCAGATATTGCTCCAGCACTGATAGCTCTCAATGCGAAGATTAAGACTACCTCGAGAGTTGTTGAGGCCGAGAAGTTCTTCGCGGTAGGAGTGGAGAAGACAACAGTCCTCGCTGACGACGAGATAGTGACCGAGATTCAGGTACCCAAACCGAGGAGTGGCACCAAGAGCACGTTCATCAAGTTTGCGCCTCGGAAGTCAATAGACTTCCCAATCGTCAACTGCGCAACAGCGGTAGAAAGTGAAGGAGGGGTCGTCAAGGCAGCCCGGATATGCCTAAACGCTGTATATAACGTCCCGTACCGGGTGACTGAAGCGGAGGAATCCATCATAGGAAAACCGATAGATGAGTCGACTGCTGAATCTGCTGCCAATGCAGCCGTTACACATGCTTGTCCATTGGCGAAGAACGCCCACAAGATCCAAATATCAAAGGCACTGGTGAAAAGAACGATACTGGCATGTAGGTAGCCAAAATCTCCTTCACCATATGTAAACTAGGGTAACGTCAAAGTCCCCAATTCCGCCTGAGGCGGAAAAAAACAATAGGTTATGTTTCACTATGACGTGGCCCTGGATGTAAACATATAGCACAATGTTGGGATCGTGGTAATGAGATGGTATCAAACATATACGGAATTGAAGCATTTCATTGCGGGAAATCACGGGACCGAGATCGACAAGGATGTAATAACAATACCTCAGCAGGTGAGGTCCAAGTTTTATCGGCTGTTTGATAGGGCCAGAACGGCATTCATAGAGGAAGAATTTCCAGATCTTCCTTTTGAGTCCGGATGTTTGAGCGAGAGCTACACCAAGGTCGAAGAAGAGGTGATCAATCTGAAGAACTGGGAGCAGACATTCATGTCCTTACAGTTGGCTTTGACCAATCCAAGCTAGCCACCATCATGGATGTATTGGGGAACCATAAAAATTAGCAGCCTTTTTGACATATCCGTTAATATTATGAAATGCCTTCAGGAACCCAAATTCTTCTCAAGAACTTCAACAGAGAGGTCCAGAAATGGGAAAATGCCATCTTTCAAATAGAATATTTACATTCTGGCTTTCTGATGCGACCAAACATATTACCGGTGAGATATTGGATGTAAATGGGGGCTTGTTAATGGATTAACGATGCATGTTTTATTATGAAGAAACGAAAGGAGGAAGCAAAGAAATGGAAAAAAGAAAAAAAGAACTTTTAGAAGAGGCCTATAAGCTGGGGTTCGAATATGAAAAGACGTATAGAGGCTGCTCGCAATGTGTGATCGCAGCCATACAGGATACTTTGGGTATCAGAGAAGACAGTGTATTCAAGGCAGGCACCGGACTGGCAGGCGGTGGCGGGCTTACTGGGATCGGAGTGTGCGGTGGCTATGTAGGCGGAGTGATGGTGCTGAGCCAGCTTTTGGGACGGGAGCGTTCAAACTTTGAGGACCCCGAACGAGTCCGATTCAGATCATTCGCCCTGGCCAGAAAGTTAGCAGGGGAGTTCATACGTGAATTTGGCACCATTATCTGTCGAGACGTTCAGACGGTAAAATTTGGGCGGCCCTATTACATTGCTGACCAGGAGGATTTTGACAAATTCGAAGAGGCAGGTGGTCACCTGGATAAGTGTACGGATGTAGTGGGGAGGGCCGCTCGAATTGCTGTTAAATTAATCCTGGATGAGGGCCTGGTTGACCTGCCGAAATGAAAGAGAGAGAGAGGGGTCTAAGATGAAAAAGGCAATTGTTATGGATCCAAAGGACAATGTGGCCACGCTCCTAACCGACGTTGACAAAAATGATGTCATTCAAGTAAGGACAGGAGAGAAATTGACGGAAATCCGAATACAGGAAAAGATCCAGTTTGGTCACAAATTTGCAGTGAAAAGCATAAGTAAGGGCGAGAATGTGATGAAGTATGGTGAAATTATCGGCCAGGCAACCCAGGATATCAATGAGGGACACCACGTTCATGTACACAATGTTGAAAGCCTGAGGGGACGGGGAGATTTGTCCTGGGGAGTGGACGGAAAGGAGCGGGATCAAGATGAAGCTCAAGAACGGCGCTGAATATATCAAGAGTTTGAGAAGATTGAAGCCCGTTATTTACTACAGGGGAAAAAGGATTGAGGATGTAACCCGGCATCCGGCCACCGCCCCGCACGTTCGGGCAGCAGCCATGACCTATGTCCTGGCCAGCTCCAGAGAGTATCGAGACCTGGCCACGGCCACATCCCATCTGACTGGCTGGACCATCAGCCGTTTCACCCACGTACACCAGAGCGTTGAGGATCTGATCAAGAAAATCAAGCTCCTCAGGGTTCTCGGTCAGAAAACAGGGACCTGCTTTCAGCGGTGTGTGGGGCATGACGGTATCAATGCCACCTATTCCGTAGCCTATGAGATGGACCAGAAATACGGCACTGACTATTTTGATCGGTTCAAGAAGTGGCTGGCCTACATTCAGGACGAAAACCTCATGGTGGTGGGTGCCATGACTGATCCCAAGGGAGACCGATCCAAGGGTCCAGCCGACCAGGCAGACCCCGACCAGTACGTTCATATAGTGGATCGTCGGGCCGACGGCATCGTGATACGAGGGGCCAAGCTTCACATGACCGGTGGGGTCAACTCCCACGAGATTTTGGTTATGCCCACCACGGCTATGGATGAACGCTCTAAGGATTATGCGGTGATATGCGCACTGCCCGTGGACGCCCCTGGGGTGACCATGATCTTCGGGCGCCAGGCAAGCGATGATCGACGCGATAGGAGGGAACGGATAGATGTGGGTAAACCATCATTTGGATCCGTAGGTGGGGAGGCTGTTATTGCCTTTGAAGACGTGTTTGTGCCTGGTGACAGGATCTTTATGGATGGCGAAACGGAATTCACTCCTGCTATCGTTTATCGGTTCGCTGCACACCACCGTGCCAACTACGGGGCCTGCAAGACCGGTCTGATGGACGTCTTAATAGGGGCTGTGAGCTATCTGATGCAGATTCAAGGAACGGCCAAGGCCTCCCACGTTCGGGACAAGGTCACCGAGATGATTCATCTGTGCGAGACTCTGTACAGCTCCTCCATCGCGTGTTCAGCCGAGGGCTGGCAGACCGCCTCCGGGGCATACATGGTGGATACCATGCTCGCCAACGTCTGCAAGCAGAATGTGACTCGGTTGCATTTTGAGGTGGCCCGATTGGCCGTGGATTTGGCTGGAGGATTTATCGCAACTCTCCCAAGCCAGTACGACTTGGAAAGCGAGGATGTGGGGCATCTGGTCAAGAAATATTTCATTGGGGTTGAGGGAATTCCTTACAAGGACCGCATAAAGATCGGTCGTCTCATCGAGGCCATGACAGGAGGCACGGCCCTGGTGGAGTCTATGCACGGCGCAGGCTCACCCCAGGCGCAGAGGGTCATGATCTTCAGAGAGGGAGACCTGGACAAAAAGATCAAACTGGCCAAAACACTGGTGGGAATTCCTGTGAAGAGACATCCATCGAAATGAAACATGGCATTGCACGAGAGGATTCCATGACGTTGATGCTGACCTTGGGGTGGCGCTGCGGAGAGAAGAAATTCTCTTGACAAAAGAAAGTGCTGGATATAAAAGCAAACTTTGATTATTTTATGGTAGTTATGATCACTGATCATTCGTTGTAGTTGTTAGCCTCAAATGAAAATTGATTTGACAAATATCCCTTTAGAGGGTAAAGAAACAAATTTTACTCTTAAACCGGATTGGTGGAAATCGGATCTTGAAGAGGATCGGATCGTGGGACTTGAGAGCCCTGTTTCTGCCTGGATCAAGATATACCCAGCTGGCAATAGGATTGCGGTAGAGGGTTCCTTTTCTACCAGATTGCTTTTGAGGTGCGACAGATGTCTTGAACCTTATAGCTGGGATCTATCAAAAGATTTCAGGGTATATTTGGCAATATCTCCATTTAAAGGAAACGGAGAGGTTGAACTATTAGAAGATGATCTTAATCTCGATTTCATTGATGGTAACTTCTTGCACCCTGATCAGATAATAAAGGAGCAACTTATTCTTACCGTGCCCATGAAGACTCTTTGCACGGTCGAGTGCAAAGGGCTTTGCCCCATATGTGGGTGTAATTTGAATACTACAACGTGCTCATGTTCATCAGGAGACAAAAATTTGTTTTCAGTAACCGGTAACCAGTAACGAGCTACCAGCATTATGCCTGTACCTAAGAGGAAAACATCAAGATCAAGGAGGGATAAGAGGAGATCCCATCATCACCTAAAGATGCCTACCATCTCATCTTGTCCCCAGTGTCACGAGCCTGTTCTCCCTCATCATGTATGTATGAATTGCGGTACCTATAAGGGTAAGGTAGTAGTCAAAAAAGAAGAGGGTTAGTTTGAATATTGCCTTAGACGCAATGGGAGGAGACAACGCCCCCGAAGTGATCGTTCGAGGTGCGCTCTGGGCGCACTCTGAATTGGGGGTGAATATTACCCTCGTGGGAGATGAAAACCTCATTCAAAGAGAACTCAGTAAGGGGGGAGGGATCGGCAAGGGCATACAGATTCATCATTGCTCCCAGATGGTGACTATGGATGAATCACCTCTCAAGGTTCTGCGACAGAAGAGGGACTCCTCTATTATGGTGGCCTTTGATCTTGTAAAAGGCGGCCAGGCTGAGGCAGTTGTCAGTGCCGGAAACAGTGGGGCGACTGTAGGAGCCGCTGTGCTTACTCTTGGAAGGATAAAAGGCGTGGAAAGACCGGCTCTGGCCGGGATTTTCCCCGGTGCAAGGGGAAAGGTTGTCTTGATTGATGTGGGAGCCAATGTTGACACCAAGCCCAGGCAACTCTTTGAATTCGGGATTATGGGTGATACTTTTGCACGCTCACTCCTTAATATGGATAATCCGAAGGTTGGCTTATTGAACATCGGGCAAGAGGGGAGTAAGGGCAATGAACAGGTCAGGATTGCCCACGATTTGTTTGGAAAAGGCCCGTTCAATTTTGTTGGGAATGTTGAAGGGAGGGATATCTTTTCTGGAGATGTACAGGTGATCGTGAGCGATGGATTTGTAGGGAATGTAGCAGTCAAATTGACCGAAGGAATGGCCGAGGCTATAGGTATCATGTTTGAGAGAGAGATATCCCGGAGCTTTTTCTCTAAGCTTGGTTTCTGGCTTAGTAGAAAGGCATTTGAAAATCTTAAAAGAAATCTTGATTATGAAGAATATGGTGGTGCCCTTCTTATTGGGATTAAAGGGGTTGGGATTATTTGTCACGGCAGTTCTTCCCCCAAGGCTATAAAGAATGCGATTAGAACAGCTGCAGGATTTGTCAACAACCGTGTTCAGCAGCGGCTGGAGGAAGGGCTGGCTAAATTTCAACTGAAGGCCTCTGAAGAAATTGCTGCCGTGTAGATAGAAAAGGGGAAGATTGCCTGAATCAAAAAGGATAGTAGTTGTAACGGGGGGTTCCAGAGGGATTGGCCGGGCAGTTTGCCTCAGGTTTGCCAGGGATGATGCAAGGATTATATTTGTGCACTATGACCCTGATGACCTCAAAGCAAATGAGACACTAGAACTTCTTGATAAAATGGGTGTGGAGGCACAGGCAGAGAGGCTTGATGTTTCTTCCTTTGAGGCTGTTGAGGAATTTTTTAGAGAGGTAGTAAGAGAGTTTGGAAGGGTGGATGTGTTGGTCAATAATGCCGGGATAACAAGGGACACGCTTCTGATGAGGATGTCCGCTGAGCAATGGGACGAGGTGCTTACGGTTAACCTTAGAAGCGTTTTTAATTGTACCAAGGCAGTGATGAGGTCGATGATAAAAGAGAGAGGTGGCAGAATCATAAATATTTCATCCCTCGTGGGGCAGATTGGGAATAGCGGACAGGCTAACTATGCAGCCTCCAAGGCAGGCATACTTGGCTTCACTAAGAGTGTTGCAAAGGAATTGGCTACCAGAGACATCACCGTTAATGCTGTAGCACCAGGTTTTATTGATACAGAGATGACAGAAAAGCTTCCTGGCAAGGCAAAGGAAGCCTTTTTGTCCCAGATTCCTATGGGCAGGATTGGCAGACCTGATGAGGTGGCCGAAGCGGTCTATTGGTTAGCTTCCGAAGGTGCAACCTATATTACAGGACAGGTTATTCATGTAAATGGCGGGCTTTACATGTAGGTTAGTTAACAAACAACTTATGGAGGTGCACATGTCGGTTGAGGAAAAGATAAGGAAGATCATTTGTGAGCAGTTGGAGGTGAGTGAGGGGGATGTGGTTCCAGGGGCATCATTCGTGGATGATTTGGGTGCAGACTCCCTCGATCAGGTAGAATTGATCATGGCCATGGAAGAGGAATTTGGTATCTCTATCTCTGACGAGGAGGCCGAAAAGATCATGACTGTTCGGGACGCCGTTGAATATGTTGGAAAGCATGTAGGATAGCCCCCATTTAGATGATCAAGGAGAATACCAAGATGGCCACGAGAGTTGTTGTTACCGGGTTAGGCATGGTTACGCCCCTTGGAATCGGGGTGGAAGAAAATTGGGAGGCTGTCTCAAAAGGCAAATCCGGCATAGGGCCTATTACCAGATTTGATGCTTCCTCATTTCCTTGCCAGATTGCTGGTGAGGTCAAGGGCTTTAGGTCTGAGGATTTTCTTACCTCCAAGGATACCAGGCACCTTGATGTCTTCATTCACTATGCCGTAGCCTCGGCTCGAATGGCCGTTGAAGACTCAAAGCTCAGGATAACACCAAAAAACAATGAGCGGGTAGGCTGTGTGACCGGTTCTGGTATAGGTGGATTGAGCACCATTGAGTTTTATCATAAGGTTCTCTTAGAGAAGGGGCCGAGTAGGATAAGCCCCTTTTTTATTCCTGGCATAATTGCCAATATGGCTCCGGGCCGGATAGCTATCGAGTTCGGGGCTAGAGGTCCAAACAGCTGTGTAGTGACAGCATGTGCTGCCAGCTCCCATGCCATTGGCGAGTCATGGAAGATAATCCAGCGGGGTGCGGCTGATGTGATGATAACCGGTGGAACGGAGGAGGTCTTAACCCCTTTGGCCCTCGGAGGGTTTACCTCTATGAAATCCGTTTCAACAAGGAATGATGAACCTGAGAAGGCATCAAGGCCCTTTGATCGAGAAAGGGATGGTTTCATAATGTCAGAGGGTGGTGGCATCGTTATTCTAGAAGAATTAAATCATGCACTTGAGAGAGGTGCAGATATCTATGCTGAGATAATTGGCTATGGCATGTCCTCGGATGCCTATCATATAACTGCCCCTGACCCTGAAGGAGTAGGGGCAAGCATATGTATGAAGGCAGCGCTGAAGGATGCAGGATTAAATCCTCCCGATATTGACTACATAAATGCACATGGAACGAGTACAAAATTGAATGATATCTCCGAGACAAAAGGGATAAAATCCATTTTTGGTGATCACGCATTCAAGATTCCCATAAGTTCTACCAAATCGATGACAGGTCATCTTTTGGGCGGTGCAGGAGTGGTAGAGGCAATATATTCCATTCTAGCTATAAGAAATGGCCTTATTCCCCCAACTATCAATTATGAGTTTCCAGATCCTGAATGCGACCTTGACTACGTCCCAAACAAGGCCAGAGAAGCAAGGGTAAGAACCATACTATCCAATTCCTTTGGATTTGGCGGCACCAATTGCTCATTGATCTTCAGAGAATTTGTGCCCTAACAGATTCGTTTGATTCCTCGTTGCTGGTTTTTCCTTCCTGGTTGGGAAGACAAGTAACGAGTAACGAGCCATGGATATCATCATCGGATCAGATCACGCCGGATTTGATTTAAAAGAGGAGATAAGGAGATTCTTATCCGAAAGAGGTGACTGTGGTGTCAAAGATGTGGGGACATTCAGCCATGAGCCAGCCGACTACCCAGTCATCGCCCACGAGGTAGCAAAAAACATTTGCGAGAAGAAGTTCAAAAAAGGAATATTATTATGCGGTTCTGGGATCGGCATGTCAATAGTTGCCAACCGGTACAGAAATGTCAGGGCTGCCCTCTGCCACAATCTCTATACTGTGAGACTCAGCAGAAAGCACAATGATGCCAATATACTTGTCCTCGGAAGCAGGGTTCTCGGTGTTGGTCTGGCCTTAGAGATGGTAGATCTTTTTCTCAGTACCGATTTTGAGGGAGGCCGACATCAGAGGAGGGTGGATCAGATTGATATCACGTAATTGGAGTCTGAGGAGGGTTGATTCTCAGATCTATCAGACTATTGTCCATTCTCTTTGCCGTCAGTTTCCCCTCTATTAGATACGCAATAAGCTCAATGACGCCTCGTGATTTGGGAGATCCATTGCCAAGACCTACCTGGCCAGAGTATTTTATGTCCATTGCAAAGCTGGTAAGCACAAGGTCAACCTGCCTGAGGAGGAAGGTTGGCGCTGTGCTGGTTAAAGATAAGAGGATAATGGCCACAGGTTATAATGGTGCACCAACTGGGATCAGACACTGCAAGGATACTGGCTGTCTGAGGGAGACGTTAAGGGTAAAGGCAGGTGAGAGGCATGAGCTCTGTCGGGGTCTTCATGCCGAGCAGAATGTAATCATACAGGCAGCCTATTATGGAGCTGTGAGTAAAGGAACAACCCTCTACTCTACCCATATGCCTTGTATCATTTGTTCAAAGATGCTGATCAATGCAGGGGTAGAAAAAATCGTTTATTTGGATGGTTACCCGGATCCTCTGGCAGGTGAGATACTGTCTGAGGCAAACATAGAATTAGTGAGGTTAACGATATGAAGTGTCCATTTTGTGGTGAGATAAAAAACAAGGTCATTGACTCAAGGCTCAGTAAGGATAGCAGGACGATACGGAGAAGGAGGGAGTGTCTCAATTGCCAAAAGCGCTTTACCACCTATGAAAAGGTCGAGGCTGTTTTGCCCATGGTGGTAAAGAAGGATGGCAGGAGAGAGCCTTTCAATCACGAAAAGATCAGGGCAGGCATTCACAAGGCCTGTCAGAAGAGGCCGATAAGCATTAATGATATTGATGATTTTGTTGATTCCCTGGGCCAGCTCTTTCAGGAAAGAGGCCATCGGGAGATAAACAGCTCCGATATAGGTGAACGGGTGATTGAAAGACTGAAGGAATGGGATGATGTGGCCTATGTCAGGTTTGCGTCTGTCTATCGGCAGTTCAAGGACATAAATGAGTTCATGACTGAATTGAAAGAACTTCTTGATGAGAGGAGAGGTGGAGATAAATAGTGTGGCCAATTCGAAAGTTCATTGAGTTCTTAGCGCTCATAGGCTTTTGACATTCACCCTGTGGAGTAGAAAAATGTACTCAGAATGAAGCCAGTTAAGGATATTATAATTCAAACATCATCCTGCGAGACAAAAAGCTTGCTCCAGAGGGCAGGTAAACCCAAGAACCACTTGAAACACACCAAACACCATGGATAGTGATGAAAGATTTATGAGACAGGTGCTCCGGCTGGCAAGAAAAGGGCTCGGGTCAACCTCTCCAAATCCTGTAGTAGGGGCGCTCGTCGTTGAAAATGGGCGGATTATTGGTTCAGGATATCATAAAAGGGCAGGGGTCCCACATGCAGAAATAGTAGCCTTATCCAGGGCAGGTGATGGTGCAAGGGGTGCAACACTGTACGTTAATCTTGAGCCCTGTAACCATTACGGCAGAACCCCACCGTGTACAAAGGCCATTCTAGATAGTGGTATCAGGAGTGTTGTTGTGGGCGCACATGATCCTAATCCCCATGTCACTGGGGGCGGATGCACGTTTCTTCGCTCTAACGGTGTAGAGGTGAAGTGCGGTGTGTTAGAAGAAGAATGCACTAGACTGAATGAGGTCTATATCAAGTATGTGACGAGAGGTAAACCTTTTGTGATCGTGAAGGGGGCCCTAACCCTTGATGGGTGGATAGCCACAAAGACGGGTGATTCAAAGTGGATCACCAATGAAAAATCAAGGAAGTTTGCTCACTCCTTAAGAAAAAGGGTGGATGCTATTATGGTTGGAGTGGAAACCATCATAGCCGATAATCCTCTGTTAACGCCTTATCTGACAAGAGACTCAGCCCCAGATCCTGTCAGGGTTATAGTAGATACTACCCTGCGGGTTCCTCTACAGAGCAGGGTCTTTGATTCAGGAACATCAGCCTTGACCATTGTGGCTTCAGGTAGTAATGTAAGCAATACAAAGAGAAAAAGCTTGGAAGGGCAAGGGGCCACGGTTGTCAAATGCCAGATGAGAGATGGGCGAATTGATCTTGCAGATCTGCTGGAAAAACTGGCAGAGATGTCAATATGCTCTGTTTTGGTAGAGGGCGGGGCAACCCTATTTGGTTCAATCATAAGAGAGAGACTTGTTGATAAGTTTTACCTGTTTCTTGCCCCCAAAATCCTGGGCGGCGATAATGGTGTGCCATTCACGAGAGGCCCCGGATGTGATATGATAAAGGATTGTCTGACCTTAAGGCCTTCGATGGCCAGGAGATTCGATGATGATATTATGATTGAGGCCTACCCTGGATGA
>Ga0209636_10003340_pt1 | contig 16359 bp, 18 predicted proteins | sample DeeMarSWOR152_54_FD_187464 | JGI IMG/M metagenome (GOLD analysis project Ga0209636, IMG submission 187464) | Marine sediment microbial communities from White Oak River estuary, North Carolina - WOR-1-52-54 (SPAdes) (version 2) | ecosystem: Environmental > Aquatic > Marine > Intertidal zone >...
AAGCGGGATTTCGAGCGAAGAGATAGATCAGACCTTTAACAGACTCTTCAAATCCTATAATAAGAAGATGCAACAGTACGGGGAGAAAATCAGCAAAGCTGAAAAGGGGCTTGAAAAAGCCCAAAGGAAAATGAACCATCTACAAGCAGAGGTTGAATCGTTATCTAAGGAAGAGGAAAAGCTACGAAGAGAAATAGACGCTTCCACCAATAGAATCGATACACAAGAGAAGGGAATCAAAGAGATAATCGCGAAATGGCCTCACTGCTTAGAATGCGAAGAAATACGAGACCTTCTGAAAGCTAAGAAGAATAGACTGGACGAGGTTGAAACCACACTGGAAAAAGTCAAGGGAGAGGCAGAGAACGCGAAAGAGTTGGAAAAACTCAAGAATGAACACGCTGAGTTGAAGCAGAGAATCGAGAAGAGGGAGGAGAGGCTGAATGAGATCAAGGAAGAACTCAAACGTCTTTTCAGCCCTCACACCGAGAAACCTCCTGGCTTCGATGAAGCGAAATCGAAGGGATGGATGGAACTCGTGCCCGGGGTCGGAGCATACTTCATTGGCAATAAAGGAGCGGAGGAACTCATTCGACACTTCGAAACCGTGGGAAATAACTACCAGAGACTCCGAGACGAATTCAAAGAACTCGAGAACACAAGAGATCAAGATGAGGAAGACCTGAAAAACCTAGAGAGGAGAATCAAAAACCAAGAGGATAGACTTACACGCGCAGATGATGCCCGTAAAGAATTGGACGAAGAGAGGGTGAAGTTAGAGGAGAACATAGACGACCTAGAAAAGAAGTATTCACAGTGCATAGAGAAGCTCAAGGATTGTCAATCCGAAACAGATGATCTACGCAGGAAACTCGAAGATCTCATCAAAGAATATGAGAGGCGATTGAAGGGAACAGAGAAACTCTTAGACAATGTTGAACGGCAGAAGAGGAAGGTCGAAGAGTTAAGAGGTAGATTTGAGAAAGCTATGAAAGATCTCGAGGATGTCACGACCAAGTTGAAAGACATTCTCAAGTTTCTAGATTTGCCGATGCCTGAGTTCTCGGGTTTATGGGATTGGGGAGGATCATTCAGCACCACACTAGGCTACGCCGCCGAAGATGTAGGAAAATTCACCATCCCGACAGACACGATCAAATTGGTCGGAGAACTCTATGGACTGTTCCAGAAATTTATAGATCCCAGAGAGGGAGGATTACTAACTAGTTTCATCTTAAGCCGGTACGGACTTGAAGAACTGGAAACTATCAGAGAGGCATTAAATAATGTCCGTTTGCGAAAGGATGGAACAAATCCCATTCACAAAATCGTTCAAGACATTCAAGATGCCAGAAATGCACTTAACGAGCCCATTAAAACCGTAAACGAAACCACACCAAGATTAAAAGCCTTGAAAGCAAATGGTGAAAAAACAATCGACGAAGTGAAGCGAGAGCTAGCGGACCTAAAAGAACCGGAGACTCTCGCAGACTGTCAGAAAATCAAGGATAAGTTGGAATCTTACATCGAACAACTGCAGAGAGCTATCGAAGATCTACAAAAATGCACCCAAACCTTAGAACAAGCATTGAAACAAGCTACTAGTCTAATTTACAGATTAGAATCAGACATCCTCACAATCGCAAACACCGCAAGTGGCCTTGAACTCTATAGAAAGGCTTTCACGAAATGGAGAGATGTAACTCCTCTAGGCGATATAACGAGGTTCTTCACGAGACTATGGCCCTTCTAGATGTTCGCCTACTCTTTCTTTATCCCCCTCTCTGCTTGGTTCTTCAATAATTGTTTGCCAACATTCTGTGTACTTGAGAATAAGTACGGTTTCCTATTGATAACCTCCCTAGGCTTCTCCGTTGGTCAAGACACTTCCTCATCAGATCAACTGAGAGGATCTTGAGAGGGTCGTATCTCAGATCCACGAGAAAGCGTCTAGTATAGAGGGCTCTATTACAACAATCGTTGCAGTAACTAGAATCTAAAATGAGAAAATAAGAGTTAATTTATTTAAAAAAAGAAGGAGTCGCGGGGGTGGATGCATTTTCTGGTAATGTCTCCAGCGATATGTTGGTCAGAAAAAAGTGGTATAAATTCTGTGGTATTGAATGGTAGTCCCCCGACTACCATCGCTTTAAAAGATAATTTAATCAATATTTTTAATGGTTAGATTATTTTGATATTTGAAACTGAAGTAAAAGAAATAATACAAAGAACATATGATGTGAAAAGTTTCAGATTTCCTCGTCCTTCCTCATTAGATTATGAAGCGGGTCAATTTCTATTCGTCACTATAAAATGGAAGAAGGAGAGGCTGAAAAAACATTTTACAATATCCAGCAGCCCTACTGAAAAAGGTCATATTGAGTTCACCAAAAAATTGACAGGGAGTAGATTTTCAGATACTTTGAATAGAATGGAGGTTGGTGATTGGGCTAAGATCGAGGCTCCTTACGGTAATTTTACTTTTAAAGGGCAGTATGGGAAGATAGGGTTGCTATCAGGCGGTATTGGAATAACACCTCTGAGAAGTATTTGCAAATTCTGCACAGACAAAGGATTAGATACTGATATCGTGCTTTTATACGGTAATGTCAGTGAAAGCGATATCGTATTTAGAAACGAACTTAAAGAAATGCAGAACCAGAATGAGAAGCTAAAAGTTATATTCACTCTTGAAAAAGCTGAAGAAAACTGGTCAGGGTACACAGGCTTCATTAATATAGACATGATTGAAAAGGAAATACCAGATTATTCAGAAAGAATTTTCTACATTTCAGGTCCAATAATAATGGTCAAAGCCATGGAGAAAATTCTTCTTAACCTAAAAGTTCCAGAAAGCCAAATTAAGAAGGACTTTTTTCCAGGTTATTGAGGCATATAATGACTAGTGGAAACTCAGTTATCCTACCAATAAACCATGAAGTAACGAGGTTCTCATTTTAACCAAGTACTATACAAGAGAACGGGAGGTATACAAAAGCGTAAGTAACAAAATCTATCGAATCCTTAAAAATAAAAGAGTTACTCAGGGTTTCTAGGCTCTAATCAGAGACAGGTCACTGAATAGGTGCTATCGTTACTCATAATTAATCTCGTAATCAATCAATGTGTAACCTGTTATTTTTGAGTATGATATTGCGTTTAGATTAGGAAGTTTAAGACGTGATTCCATACATTTGGTCTGGTGCCAGTATTTCGGGGAATCTGTCTCTTAGCTTCAATCTAGCTGAGTAGCATAGATGACACTCATCAACATATGCATCATCGTGATTGACACCATACCTCTTGACTAGTTCTACTGGTCCTCCATGAAGAATTGGCTGACAGATGGGGTGATCTTTGAGGTTGACATTGGAAAGTATTTCTGATAGAAGTGTTTGCTTCATGTTTCCGATGGTAATGCCCTGGCAGACATGCACGTAGCCAAAAGGGTCAATGTGTACTCGACTCTGATTCGAAAAGTCCTCATCCAAGCACCTATCAAACTCGGTCCAAGGCTTCTTTGGCAGATCATCCACGAGCTTCTCAGTTGCTCTACCCTTGAACATCACTCTGCCCTCAACAACTGGTCTGCCTTTCCATTCGATCTCCTCTCCTTTCTTAGGCTCCTCAATAATGAGTTTACTGGCAGGTAAACCAAGTTCTTTTGCAGCTTCATAAGCGTACACCGCGAGATTCTCCTCAGACTTATCATAATGATAGATGTCATCGCTAATCGAAAAGTCGAAGACGCCTATTGACTGGATTGGGTTGAGCCATACCTTAGCATCATCCTTTGAAGTAGCCCAGTAAGCGTTTGTCACTATTCCTGTGCTGAAACCATGTTCTTTAGCTAACTCTAATCCTCGAAGCATAATGGGATAGTATAAGAATGGTTCCCCGCCTTCAAAGTATATATTTTCAATGCTTCCAACCTTTTTTGCTTGAGAAAGGATTTCTTTGATATCTGAAATCTTCATAACACCTTTCGATTCGGGACAGCTGAAAACAAAACAGTGATCACACTCAAAGTTACACTGATACGTCAGAAGGAGATGTAAACCGGTTATTGTCATGGTTACTCGTATATGTGCTTAGACGTTCGATGTTCTTTAATTAATCGCACCGTGATAGTCGTTATCACGTGAGATGATCTACAAGTTATCAATCATCATCTCTACTATCGCGTGTTCGAATAGAAAAAAATACATAGTACAGTTTCTTATTTATTCTTTAAAGGAGGAATAGAAATGGTATCTGCGTGTGTTTTGGTGTGCTGTAATCCTGGAAGCTACAATGAAGTCGCTGAAGCTATGGGAAATATGGTTGGGGTGAAAAGAGCTTTTGGCGTTGTCGGTAGATGGGATGTTGTTTCCGAGTTGGAAGCAACTAGTCTAAAAACATTGAGAGAGGTTGTTATGAAGATCCATGATTTACCTGGAGTACGGGTCACGGAGACGCTTGTGGAGGTTCCTTTGTGAGGTGTTTATGATGGTTCAGGGTTGTGTCTTAATTAGAGTCAAAAAGGAGAAGCTTAAAGACGTACTTGGTGCTATGAAAGGAATCTCTGGAGTAAAGAAGGTTTTCCCGGTATTCGGTAGATATGATGTTGTCGCTTTTATGGAGGCTGAAAATCGTCAGGCTCTGTTGGAATGCGCAAAGAAGATAAACGCCTTCGATGGAACAAGAAGCACAGAGACAGCTATAGAGAGCTAACAACCTCACTTCCCTTTATTTTTTTTAATTATTATACTTGAATCACAATCCTAAAACGCAGTCATTCTCAGGTGTTCCTATGTCTATCAGTCCCCCTAATCAGAGACGGGTATGTAGCTAAAAGAATGAAAAGAAAAAAAGGGGTTGAAGGAGGGTCAGTTAAAAGGGAAAAGTTTTAAATATTATAACTTAGTTTAATTTTGAACTGAAGCATATAAAATAATGCTGCGGTGAACAAACTGTCAAAAAAAGCAAAGAAAGGAAAGAAAAAACCTAAGAAATAGATATTAAATTAGTTAAACTCAAATTTTTTTTACATTTTTTTCTTGCCATTTTTTTCCATCCCCAAAACTATCACCATTGGAAAGATGTATCTTCAGTACCATTTTTTATATGAGCGTATAAACCGAAAAATTAAAGAAAAAAATGGTGGTACTGGTAACGTATTTGGTGATATTCCCACTGGAATGGTCATAAATACTACCGTATATGATTGGTTGGCAAGATGACAGTGCCTTGCATCTGAATTATAATTTTTTCTGGGCGTTTTGAAAAGTCTCATAGTCTATTACGTCGTCCCATTCGCTAACGCAAGGGCCTTCAGGTCTAATTATGATCTCTGTTCCTTCAGGTAAAGACATCTCAGGGCGGGAACGAACATGTATAAACTTCTGTGGACCAGCGTAAGCGGTAATAGCGGTCTGAGTGTAAAATCTTTTCTCTAGAGGATTGTAAACCATGTGGAGTAGACTGCCATACTCTTTCAGAGGGAATTTTCCTTTCTCTTTTATGATTTCGTCCACCTTCTTGATGGCGACGATCACAGTGGCTTTATCGTCGAGCGATAGATCGAACACCACCCCAAAATTCTTATTGATGGCTGACTGTTGAATCTGCAGCTTAACCCTCTTCATACTTCTCCAAGATTCCTACATACTCTGATAATAAAAAGAATATCGTCGTTACTAATATAGAAGAGGAGTGATTTCCCTATACGGGTCATGAAGCGACCCGAATATGTATCAGATCACGATGCTGGATGATTCACTGAAGTAGAAATTACTATCATGCGCGATCAATCAATTTGTAGAATTATATGCCCTCTACTGTTTATAGCTAGGCTTTTTCGAGTTTTTCGAGTTTCCTTTTTTTCCTCCGCTCTTCTCTTTCCTTCTTGGTCAAAGGTTTCGGTTTACCCTGCGCTTCTACGGCTCTCTTCTCCTTCTTTGCTCTCCTCTTACCCATGGTCTCACTCAGTCTAAATATTCTAATCAATGAGATAAGAATTACGGTTCTCCGCATCGCTTGTTTTTACGGGTAATCTCTAAATTGGGTAAATCAAGAAAAGTCTTCTGATAACGGTTAACACAACAAATATTTACTGAATTGGTCTTTGTAACATGCGGTGTGTTTCCCTTGTCCACTCCTCATGGGCTTCATCTATGTTCTCCGAGGAGAGGACGTGGTCGAGATATTTTAGCTGGTTCTTGATGGAACTCACGATAACGTCGTCTGGAATATTATTGATCCCATTAATCCATATCAAGGTCTTGAGGGCTTCTAGTGGTGGTTTCCAGTAGCGCTGCAGATAGATGGGGTTGAACTTGAAGCCTTCTTCCCTCAAGTACTCCTTTAGAGGACGTGTAAACCCACTGTAAAAAATGATATTCTCTTCATTTAATCTTAGCAATTCAGATAGTGTCTCAGTAACCCGCTTCCACCCCTTCATCGAATTCTCATGTTCTTCAGTCAGTAGATTCCTCCATTCATCAACCTTCACTCCATTGCGCACCCTTTCTACCGCCTCTAGGAGCACGGTCTTCTCAGTCAATCGGTTATTGTCCAAATGGTACTTCAAATCCAGGTAACAGTAGACCTCCATTTCAGGAGTCTTTAATTTCAATTCTCTGAGCGCTTTGAGAACAGACCCAATACCATATTTCAATGCGTTGACGTAGGGTTGTTTAAATCCTGTCAAGTATTCATAGCTCCTCCAAAGCTCATCCAATGACAGCCTCTCATCCATGTATCCTATTACATAAGGTGTGAAATCCTCAGGTAGTTCCAAAAAGAGGCTCTCATACCTTAACCTACCTAGCCATTCTACTGCTTTCTCCGCTGCCTTCTTAAAACCGGAATGGATAAAAGCATAAACTCTTGGCATGATCATCCTCCATCAATAATCAGCCACCGAAACAACGAACCATCTATCTACAACAAAGATTTTCTACAATTTGCTAGATTAATGGCAGTGTTCTAGCCATCAAATTAACCTTATCTCTGATTTCCTTAGTCTCTTCAAAAAAAAGAGGGGAGGGTTAGTATTCTTCGCCCATTCCACCCATTCCACCCATGCCACCTGGAGGCATTCCAGGTCCGCCTGGTGGTCCCGCTGGAGGAGTGGTCTTTGAGGATGCGATGACATCGTCTATCCTGAGGATCATGGACGCTGCTTCTGTTGCAGACTTCACGATCTGTTCTTTCACAGCTATGGGTTCATAAACATCGAGTTTCGCCATGTCCACAACCTTAGCATTAAAGACGTCTACTCCGATCCACTTCTCTCCCTTATCGTGTCGTGCCCTCAGATCCACTAAGACATCTAAAGGATCCATGCCCGCGTTCTCGGCTAGTGTTGTGGGTATAACTTCCAGTGCTTCAGCGAAGTCCAGCGCTGCCAGCTGTACTCTTCCGGAGAGGCCTTCAGCCCATCCCCGGATGCGTGACGCGACTTCTAACTCTGGTGATCCGCCTCCGGCTACAACCTTTGGTCTTAGGACTACGTCACGAACAACGCTGAGAGCGTCGTGGATCGATCTTTCAGCCTCGTCAACAACCTTCTCGGTGGCTCCTCTTACTAGGATCGTTAAGGCTTTTGGGTTGTGACAGCCCTCGACGAAGACCCACTCGTCATCGCCAAGTTTTCTCTCCTCTACGAGCTTTGCTTTTCCAAGATCTTTCTTAGCGAGATCTTTGATGTTTGTGACCACTCGTCCGCCTGTTGCTTTTGCGAGTTTCTCCATGCTTGATTGCTTGACTCTTCGTACAGCGAGTATATTCTTCTGCGCCAGGAAGTGTTGAACCATGTCGTCGATGCCCTTTTGGCATAAGACTACGTTTGCGCCAATCTTAGCGATCTTGTCCGCCATATCTTTCATCATGTGTTCCTCCTCATCGAGGAAGGTCTGCATCTGCTCTGGGCTTTCGATGTTGATCTTCGCGTCGAATTCTGTCTTCTCGACTTCGAGAGCTGCGTTTAAGAGGGCGATTTTCGCGTTCTCGACTCTTTTTGGCATACCGGGGTGAACTACTTCTTTCTCTATGGCTATTCCTTCTATTAGCTTCGTATCGACGATGGATTCTCCTTCTTTCTTTTCTACCTCGATGTCGTCCAGATCAACTCTGTATGTGTCGCCTTCTTTTTCAGCTACGTCAAGGATCGCTTCTACAGCTATGTTGGCGAGGTAGTCTCTATTCTCTCTGACAAGCTTGCTGGCCATCGCGGTCATCGCGACTTTCTTCAACATATCACGGTCAGTGGGTTGAACATCGACCGCTATTTCACCAAGCATCTTCAACGCCTTGTCTGACGCCTGCTTGTAGCCATCAACGATAATGGTTGGGTGAACCTCCTTCTCTAGAAGCGCCTCTGCCTTCTTCAGGAGCTCCCCCGTGAAAACAACCACTGAAGTGGTTCCATCTCCCACCTCGTCATCCGTCGTCTTCGCCACTTCGACCATCATTTTCGCTGCCGGATGCTCAACATCCATCTCATCAAGGATAGTAGCTCCATCGCTTGTAATCGTCACATCTCCAAGCGTGTCAACAAGCATCTTATCCATGCCCCTTGGACCGAAAGAGGACTTTACCACATCAGATATTACACGTGCAGCCATGATGTTGGATCTCTGTGCATCTCTTCCTCTTGATCTGCCTGTTCCCTCTTTAAGAATCAGGATAGGCTGGCCACTTATCTTTGCAGGTATAGCTTGAGCCAAACTATATTCCTCCTGTCAAGCTAATACAATTTTCTTAGAATGAATTTAAAGTTTACTTATAGCTTATTAAATAAAATACGACTCATTTATGGTAATTCGCTGAGCGCTCTCTTCTTCAAACTTTCTAGATTCTTCTCCAGGTTGGAAAGGACCTGTGTATTCTCCTATATTGATGGTAAATTCAACTTTCTCAATAGACTTCTACCTTTCATGCCAAAGCATGAAAATATATTAAAAAGGTCTTTCCCAGAAAAAGAAAAATTAGAATGTTAATGTTTTCGTTTCTTGAATTTAATCTTTGGTTAAAGTCTTCTTCATCTCTCTCGAAAGCCATAAAAAGTATATGCCAAAGAAGAGATAATCAAAGACACCCCACCATAGTGCTATTATCCAATCAGATAAGCCAGATATTACGCCAAGATCACTGAGTAGTATTACGATGCCCATAACTATTGAAGAGGCGATTAGACCAATACCGCCATAATGCAAATGGTTTTTCCTTATTTTCCTCAGTCGCTCAATGTCTTTCTCTTTCATTCAGATCCCCATCCTTCTAGAACTTAGGATTCTGTCATTAAAAATATATGCATTTAAGACGTATCATCAAACTGATAATATAGGTAACCACCGCAAATCCCCCTTTTTTGAAGATACGGATTTATAGATTGATTATTCGATTATTTTTTGTGAGGATTACCAGTTGGTCAAGTTTGTTCCTTACGATGAAAAGACTCATAGAGCGCAGTTCTTTGATCTGAATGTTGAGTTTCTTACGTGGTACTCTGATAAGATGCTTGAACGAAGTAATATTAACGCTGAAGCTATGATTGGACAGAGCATTAGAGAATATGTGAAGTCATTTCTTGATGATTTTGTAAAGATACGACCTCCTGAAGGTATCATCTACGTTCTGGAGGCGAGAGGTAGAGTGGTTGGAATGGGAGCGTTGAAGAAACTTGAGACGGAAGTTGGAGAGATAAAAAGGATGTACATTCGTCCAGAGTATCGTGGAAAAGGTTTCGGAAAGGAGTTGTTAAAAAGGTTGATAGAGAAATCTAAAGAATTTGGCTATTCGACGCTTCGACTTGAAAGTGCAAAGTTTATGCCAGCTGCTCACCATGTTTATCGCTCAGCAGGTTTCAAAGAGAGAGGGAAATATTCTGGTGGTGAAACCCCCGAATGGGCATTACCACATTGTATCTTCATGGAAAAAAAGCTGTGAAAAAATCGCAATTATCCAAAATGTACGATAGTAATATTAAGCCATTCTATTCGCTATACTGGAGATTTCTTCAGTCTAGTTGAAATAAGCATTTACTGTAATATTTCTTTGAAGGCTGCTCTATATTGGCGTGATGCCAAGAAGCCCTTCCAATAGACCAGTTGATAGAAAGTAGAGAAAAACTGCTGCTATGTATACAAGAATCTGCATTGGAAAATTATGTAGGAACTTTGATTCTTGATAGGCTTCTCTCATTCTTGGTCTGATCACGAACAAGCAGAAGAGCAATGAGAAATATAATGGGGAGAGGAGAATTGAGAATCCGATAGCAAGTTCAAGAATAGTCGCATTTGGTCCTCCTCCAATATTAGGGTGGAACGTCCCTATTGTTAAAAGCACTACATCCGCCATGAGGATTATAGACGCGAGAATCCAAGAGAGCGATTTGAGAATGATCTGATTCTCCCTTTTCCTTGATAAGTAACCCCATAACCATGTGAAGACTAGTATTAAGACTGGGAATATCAAGAGCCTGATGAGTGCGATGGTAGTTTGTTCAGGGGTCTCTGGTCCACCGAGGGGATTAATCTCTGCGAACTGAGACAGAGTCCCTCCAATAATCGTGAGAATTAGGACAAGCCAATTAAATGCCTCATCTAATTGCCTTCCAATAGTATTATCAGTCATCTCTCTCTATCCTATTAAAATAGTTTAACAGATTCTTAGTATCGCCGATTCTTGATAAAAAGATTGGAGAAATAGATCTCACGCGATATCAATAAACCCTTGAATAACTCTGAATATTCGAAATTAAAGGTCTCTTAAAAAAGAGGAGTTTACAGGGTAGGCTATAATCGGATGATATCCCCAGCGGTAATATGACGCATTCTTCTTTTTATCTTAGGATAAATATTTCATCAACGAATAGAGAGAAAGGGCGGTTTCCTTTTTGATTTTATCAATCTCTTCTTATATTCTCTTTTTTAGAGAAAGTGCAGATCCAGATGTCATTAGTAATGGTATATGTAAGACACCATTCCACCATAACAGTTCAGGATACATCAGAAAGTTCAGAAGAATGTTATAGAAGGCGATGATTATTCCTGCGAGACCTGTAACTCTCAGTGTAGCCATGTTGATTCTTGGATAATGCAATATGAGTATTGCCAGATATACTGGTGTCATCATACAGAAAGTTAAACCTGCAACATTAGTGAATATGTAAATGGGATTAAAATCAGGTGTGAATGTATATGGATTCAGAGGGTACCAAAACGCTAAGAACGCTAAAGAAATTATCACCAAATGTTTCCATCTTGGTTGTTCTACTGGCACAAAATCATTTTTTTGGGCAAAAACATCCCAGAACCAGAACGCAGCAACGACAATAAGCATAATCAGATTACTTAAAACAATTGAAAGACCATATTCTTCAGTAATTGCTACATGCTGAAGAAATGCAAAAAGAACATAAGATGTTCCCACATATATATTGAACCAACGTGAACCCCCTCTCCTCCTCAAGACTATCAATGCGACTAAGATGATGGGAATTATCTTGAAGATTGGATATAAAGCTTCCAGCGAAGAAACGATAGCATTCTGTAAAATAATTCCAATTATCTCTCCCATTTTAGAAGGATCGTATCCCTTTGATGTAAATGAAGGAATCAATTGCATTAAGACAAAGAGAAGGTAAAACCACCACTTTCGTGTTGCTATTTCCAGTCTCTCTTGGATTTTTTCAATATTTTTTGCGTTCATTTGTCTATCTGCCATTAATTAGCTAGTTGTATATCGCTCTCAATTAGAAGAATCTTTGTATATATCATTTTTTTCTTCGAAACAAAGAAGGGGGGATTGCGGGGGATATTCTTCAAAAAGCAAAATGTTTTATTTTTTTACAAATTGTTAGTTTAATGACTATGGAGATTAAGATGAGAGAATTGAAGATAAACCCTTATCCAATCCTTAAGATGCTTATCGTTTCAATCTTTGTGATCATCAGCATTATTTTCATATTTAACTCTCAGATTATTGTTGCTGCAGATTGGGTAATGGCTACCATCGTACATGTCCCACAGTTCTTGATACCTTTTGTGTTGATCTACTATTTATCGAAGGGAGAGATCAAAGAGTACGGCTTTAATCTCAATGAGGATCCTCCAGAATTCACATATAAACGCATGTTGATGATTGGATCAATCTTTGGTCTCTTCTTCTCGTTGCGATTCTTCTTTCAATTCTTTAATGCTAAACCCATAGAAGTCCCGGTACCTATTACTGTAGTGAGTGTCTTTGGGAACATGGCTTTTCAATGGATAGTTGTAGGATTATGCGAAGAAACGATGTTTAGAGGTTTAATTCAAACATATTTAATGAATAATCTTGACGACCAGATTACTCTCTTTGGACATGACCTTCACATCGGCACAATAATAGGAGCAATATTTTGGGGAGGATTCCACTTCATTGAGATTCTCCTCCAGCCATTATGGAATGTGATAGGACTGGTACTAATAACGACGATAATCGGTTTATTCATGGGATACGCATATCAAAGAACAAGAAGTCTACTAACTACGATAATCGTTCACAACTCTATATTTGGCATACCCCTGACTATAAGTTACATTCTGTATTTCCTTTCATAAAAACGGGTACAATCATGATCAATTCGAGTTCGCGAGTATATATTATGAGATAAGGAAGAATTGAACATGGAATGGAAAAGATATGTATTATCATCTGTTGCTGGCATCTTGATGGTTTTACAGATTGTCCTTATTCTTTTCTGTGGTCAGGGGGATCTCAAAATTCTAAGGTATATCGGATATGCGCTATGGATAGTTGGTGCTTTCTTTGGTTGGTATCCTATCTTCTATCTTCGCCAGAAGGGTAGAGTGAAGAAGGGAGAAAGCTATGTCCACACTAAAGTTCTCGTTGACTCTGGAATTTATTCTGTTGTTCGGCATCCACAATACCTCTCTTTCTTCTTCCTTATCGTTGCGCTAATACTCGTTGCACAAGACTGGTTAAATACACTCATTGGCTTAATAGCCGTGTTTTTATTCTACATAGACACGTCTCAAGCAGATCAGAGCCTGATCGAAAAGTTTGGCAACAACTACAGACATTATATGAAAAGGGTGCCAAGACTTAACTTCTTTATAGGAATTATAAGACGATTACAAGACAAGAAGTGAGGATTACGAACTCAAGTGCATGAGAAATTCAATAATGTTTTGATTTATCTTTAACTCTTTTTTGCTTGTTATTATTTTATGTGGCGTGGCGCAATGAAGATACGATATATGGGTATGATGGGCGCCATGACCCACCAAAAGATAAACCGGTTTGCTACTGGGACTTGAGTGGAGGCTAAAAACCACAAGGCAGTTATCAACTGGATGTTTCTTTGAAGCTTCACCTGCTGTTTTTGTTTCGGATTGAGGTCTTTATTTTGTTGAAGAAATCTTTGATGGAAGTATCCAAGAATCAGATAAATTCCCACCATGTCCAATGCACACATTATGGATACTGGGTCCAATAACTCCTGAGATGAGAACATGGACTGTACCATGTATGGTGAGACCGCGACGAGGAAGAGAATCACAAAGTTGAGTCCAAGAAACGTGTCGTCATAGAGCGGATAATCCTCGAAGAATCGTGAGTGGGTCATCCAGATCACCACAATATAGAAGAAGGCAATAGCAAACGTGATTATAGTTTGTGCTACATCCAGCATTCCCCCTAGAGGAATCATTGAAAGAGAGAATGCTCCGAGACCGAGTGTCAAAGCGTAAACCTCGGTTGTGATCGTTTTAAACTTCTCTAATCGCTTAACCTTTTTGCTAGGCATAGTAACCCTTCCTTCAATAAATTCTATATATAATATTTTAAATGGTTGCTGACATGTTAGCAATTCTAACAATATGCCTCGTAATAGCAATATTACTCCTATATGCAAATTCAGCGGTCATCAAGAAAAGAAATCACTGGGCAACCCATTTTTTCAATGTGGGTTTTCCAATAATTAACCAAATTCAAGCATGATAGTCGAAGGAAAACCATCGTCCGAGAGTAAATTTCTGCTATTTAAGTAAAACATCTGCGATAAAATTTGTTTGTGTTGATTTTTCACTCACCTTTTTCGAATAGTAGATAGTGGTTGATTTCTCCCATGTACGGTCCGGTTGCTTGGTAGGAGTGTAAGCACCATCCTGTTTTTTGATGTTCTTCTATTGCTTCGCTAATCTTCTTGTGATGAGTGACTTGTGCACACGTCCATTTTTTCAATTTTTGTTCACCTCCTTTTACCAGAAAGATGAAGTTTAATAAATTATGGGTAATCTTCTGTTGTTACTTATCCTTGGGCATATCTTCAAACATTTTTTTCATGGTTCGCTGATATTCGTTAAAAGCAGCTCTTCCTTTTTCAGTAAGGTGAATCATTGTATGTGGCTTCTTTTCAACAAATTCTTTTTCAACTTGTACATAGCCAGCGTTTTCTAGTTTACTCACATGGGATGATAGGTTACCCCACGTCAAATCAGTTTGCTGCTTTAAAAAAAGAAAGTCCGCACTATCGAGAACATAGAGCTGCGCCATGATCATCAGCCTTGCCGGTTCATGTATTATTTTGTCAACGTCTGTAATTGAAGAGATGCGATTGCCATAATCTTTCTCAGTGCTCATTGTCTTTCTCCCTGATCTGCTTTTGGGTATTTTTGTAAAAAGCGGTATAGCAGAATAATACCGGAAAACAGGATCAGGCTACCTAGTATTATCAAGGACTGAAAGAGAGCTATCTGGAAAATGTTGATGCTTAGAAATGCGATTAGAGTGAGTGCTCCATACATATAGAATCGTTTAATGTCGGATAAGTAAGCAACGAGGCTGAAGATTGATGTTCCTGAAACACCCAATATGAGGATGCCATTTTCTATAAAAAATTTTCTTGCGTTTGGATTCATGAAGGCAATAACACCAAGAAATGTGCTTAGGACACCTGCTATGAGTAGGTATGTCATGATGTTCTTTGTTTTCTTCACTCGTTCAGGAGCAAATTTGACGTAGCCAAGCCGTGGAACTGTAATTGCTTTCTTCGAGGAAATGTAAAATAAAGGAATAATGGCAATTATGCCGCCTGCAATCGCAATCATATCTGCTAATATGCACACACAATAGAATATTGCGGAGAAACCTAGGTATATGTCTATTATTCCATCATTGTGGTAGGATAAGTAAGCTCTTCGTTCGATTTTCTTTAAATCGATTTTTCCGCTCATTTCCATCGCTTAATTCTCTTCGCGTCTTCTAATCAAAGGTAGAATTACTGTTAAAAACAAAGTCGTGGGTATTATTACAAACAATAAAACCCAAATGGCTGTTGGCATTTTTCGAATCACTTCACTTCCATTACAATGTACTTTGTAATATATAAAACTTTGTATCGCAAAATTATTTGTAAAAGAATAATAATTTGCTGTTACTATCCATTCGACCAAGAAATTAAAATGTGATAATCCTAAAAATCAAATGATTTCCTTATACCGCTATATGATTCTATGCTACGAGTTTGGATTTTTATTCTTTATATCGAATGCACGATTCAATAATTCATTAAGCCCTTTAGATTCATTCGTCTTTAAGTGCTTAAACTAAAGGAAGAATATATACACTATTCAAGATTTACTCTATCTTAAAAGAGATATTGTATATCTCTCGAGTGTTTTTCCCTCACTTGTCAAGGGGATTACATAAATAGTACTGTTATAGAGATTTCAGTACTCTTCTGTTCGCTGAAAGCATACCAGATGATGAAGCGCATAATAGCTTGATTAGTGATATGATTATAATGGAACTGATTCCACCTTTAGAGATAGGTTTACTCAATGGGTGGATTCTAATATTTTTATTATATCTGGTTTATGGCCTTTTGCTCTTGATTTTTCCTAAAGATGTTGTAGCAAGGCTTTATGACAAATCTGGACGGACTAAAAGGCATAAAATAATCATTAACGTAGGAAGCTTATTGGCTTTCATCTATTTTGTTCTGATTATCTTTACTCCATTAAAGATCGGTTCCAATGTTTTCATACCAGGATTGATTGTGTATGCCTTTGGGTTGATAGGGTTCGTTATCGCTCTCTTCAATTTTAAAAATGCACCGCTTGACCGACCGGTTACCAGAGGGCTCTACAGAATATCACGTAATCCACAGCAACTCATGTTTCTCATTTCATTTCTAGGAATCTGTATTGCCATAGGCTCATGGCTTGCACTATTAATACATTATATTTCCTCATTATTCCTTCACACTAGAATTCTAGCTGAGGAAAAAGCATGCCTTCAACGATATGGTGAATCATACCGGGACTATATGAAACGTGTGCCACGATATCTCCTGTTCTTCTAATGTCT
>Ga0209636_10003341_pt1 | contig 16358 bp, 12 predicted proteins | sample DeeMarSWOR152_54_FD_187464 | JGI IMG/M metagenome (GOLD analysis project Ga0209636, IMG submission 187464) | Marine sediment microbial communities from White Oak River estuary, North Carolina - WOR-1-52-54 (SPAdes) (version 2) | ecosystem: Environmental > Aquatic > Marine > Intertidal zone >...
AGCTGGTCCAGGTACACGCATGTTACTCTACGAATCAGCGGTGGCAGCTCTTAATGAGACCACTTCTGGGGCTAGTTCCCTCTTTGGGCCAAATATACAAACTCCGTTTCCCAATTATCTCTCCGGTTTAGAAGCGAAGTTTTCAAGCCACCTGACGAGGACGCTCTGCAAGACGAGATTCAAGCGTGAAGATGCCAATGATATCGCGAAGAAACTGATTCCGAAATACGAGGATAGACTAAAAAATCCACCCAAAGGTAAACCTTTCCAGGAATGCATGAACATAAAAACACTTAAACCAACAAAAGAATGGCGGGACATCTATCTTGAAGTGGAGAGGGAGCTAATAGACCTAGGTATACCTCTGTGCACGCGCGTACAATAAGCGCACGCGCAGTAAACGTTAAATTCGCATTTATCTCTTTCATGCGTGCATGCAAGTTCAAGAGGATTAAACAGGATGAAGCTCGGTTGGCCGAAGTTCCATTGGTTAAAAATAGAAAGGCGGGAGGAGCCAAGTATGAAAATGGAGGCCTTGGCCATAATTTTTTCGTTGTCTTTTGCACTTGGGGTTAGTGCATTTTTCATCATCTTACAAGGATCTGATCCTTTGATTGGTTATGTGGGTCTCTTTAGGGGCGCTTTCGGAAGTGCGCATAACTTTCTTGAGACTCTTGTAAAAATGGGCCCTCTTTTGTTTGTAGGTTTGGGAGCGGCGGTATCTTACAAATGTAGCTTCTGGAGTATCGGTTTTGAAGGTCAGCTATTAGCAGGGGCTATGGCAGCTACTTGGGTTGGGATCACTTTTACTGGAACAACTTCTCTTCTTGTTCTTCCCTTAGTTATAGTAATGAGTTTTCTTATGGGAATGTTATGGGCTGCTATTCCTGCATTGCTAAAAGTGAGGTTTCAGATCAGTGAAGTCATTACATCGCTTATGATGAATTACATAATTCTCTATTTCATCCAGTATCTAGTGTTAGGCCCATGGACGGATCCGTCGTTCGTCATGGCAGCATCAAGGCTTATTGATCCCTCAGCCAGGATTCTAAGGCTGCTCAGTGGAACGAGACTTCATGGTGGTTTTCTGATAGCTGTTGCATGTATACCTTTGGTATACATACTTTTACAGAAAACGAGCTTGGGTTATGAGATTAAATGTGTGGGTGCAAATATTACGGCTTCGCGTTATGCGGGTATACCAGTTCGTAAGATTATGATAATTGCTGCTGCTATAGGTGGAGGGCTGGCCGGTCTCGCCGGGATGGGCGAGGTCATTGGCCTCCATTATCGCTTACGAGCGGACATTTCTCCAGGCTATGGCTACACAGGTATTTTAATAGCCTTGTTAGGTAGGTCGCACCCCTTAGGGATAGCCCTGGTTTCATTCCTATTCGCAGGTTTACTGAATGGCAGTATAGTAATGCAACGTGTGGCTGAAATACCCACAGCACTTATACCGGTTATTCAGAGCATAATTGTACTCAGTGTTTTGGCTGGTGAAGTTCTAACACTCTACAGGATAACAATAAGAAGGACCAAATAATGGAAGTAGCCCTTATCGCAGCTTTGTTGATAGGTGTTCTCATAGCCACGATAAGAATGGCTACTCCCATTTTGTTCGCAAGTATCGGGGAGAACCTTACCGAACTTTCTGGAGTGATAAATCTTGGGATGGAGGGTACAATGGCTATGGGTGCCGCTATAGCTTTCATAACCTCGTATACTACTAAAAATCTTGTGTTTGGTGTTTTGAGTGCAATGGCCGTGGGAGGACTCATGGGCTTGATCATGGCTTTCATGTGTATAACCCTAAGAGCTAATCAGGTTGTCGTTGGAGTTACTGTGACAATTTTTGGTGGGGGTTTAGCGACTTACCTCTATCGAGTAGCTTTTGGTTTTGGCGCAACGCCGCATTTGATAGGCTTCAACGTCGTCAAAATACCGATACTCAGTGAAATCCCCATTGTCGGGCCAATATTGTTTGAACACTACGCTTTAACCTACCTAGCTATAATTCTCACTATAGCCTTTCATTTTCTTTTGTCTAGAACCCATTGGGGCTTAAGGATCAAAGCGACAGGGGAGAATCCCAAGGCCAGCGACACAGCTGGGCTGAATATATATGTTATTCGTTACTCATGTGTCATCATAGGAGCTATCATCGCTGCAATCGGAGGTTCTTTTCTAACAACAGCATACTCGGAAATCTTTCTTCCAGGAATTGTTGCGGGTCGCGGTTGGATGGGTGTCGCAGTGGTCATGCTTGCTCGTTGGGGCTTTTTGAAAGCCTTAGGAGGATCCCTGCTCTTCGGTGCCGCCGAAGCTATTCAATTGAGGCTTCAGCTCCAAGGATTCGGAATCCCGCCTGAGTTCTTTCAGATGTCCCCTTACCTAATCATCATACTCACTCTGGTGTTGGTGGCAAGGAGAATGCGACCTCCGCAAAACTTAGGCGTCCCCTATGAAAGAGGCGAATAAATTCTCAGGGGTAATCAATTACTGAATGATTCAAACGCGCGATGCGCTGCACAATTTAGAAAAAGAGGGTATGTGGGCTTGCATGCATGGGGGTTATTGCGTGTGCAATCACAAGTCTGGCCAATAGTCTTCAGGCGGAGCATCGATGTGGGGAATTACGAGTCTGCCCTCAAGGATATCTGTCTTCACTCGTTCAATCAATTGTTTGACGTCGGCCGGTACTTCATCTTCTAGGCTATGGTATGGAGCAAGCGAAATTCCACCTTGTGCTAACTCATAGATATACTCCTTTCCCTCAAAGGTTCCTGTTTTGTGACCTTCAATTACGTCTTTGACCGTCGTCGTGAGATTCCACAAAACTGATGTCAGAATCGCCTCTGGAGCTAGCTCATAGCGGTCGGTCGCTGTAGTGATCATGTAGACACCTCTATCTTCGCATTCTCCCTCAGCACCTACTTCTGTAGCAAAGATAACATCACACCCAGCCTCGATAAATGCTATCGCTGATTCCCTTTGCTTTGCTGGATTTGCCCAATCGAATATCCATAATAAACTGATTTCTATATCTGGATTTGCATCCTTAGCTCCCATTATGTAGCCGTTTAACATCGCGTTCTCGTCGCCCACGGGAAAGAGTCCAATCAAACCCAATTTTCCGGTGGTGCTCATCTTTGCTGCCAACATCCCAGCCATATAACTTCCCTCTTCTGCCCAATTATCATAGTGTCCAATGTTGGGTGGTGCTTCTTCAGGGGGAGGGTACAAGTATTTGAGTTCGGATCCTCCTCCACCACCCAAAATAGTAACCTGTGGGTACCTCTCTCCAATAGCCTTAGTTGCGTCAGGATACCAGCTGTGGAGAAAGAATACTTCGTATCCGTCTTGTACATAACTCTCCAACACTGATTCGGCGTCAGGTATACTAACCCAATCAGAATAAGTATACTCAATGTTCAAGTCTTCTTCTGTCCCTCTCAGAGCACTATCCAAAACTTGGTTCCATGAGGATTCTAGTCCATCGATGTAAATCGCAGCCACTTTAAGCTTCTCCGTCGGTGGCGGTTCCGGCCTTGTAAGGAGATATGCTCCTACACCAGCAATTGCAATGATAACTACTGCAGCGATTCCAAATACAATTCTCTTATCCAATTTTACCACATGTCAATGAATGATCTCATTTTCCTTTTAAAACTTATTGTACGCGCGTGCGCAGAGGTATCCCTAGATCTATTAGCTCCCTCTCCACTTCAAGATAGATGTCCCGCCATTCTTTTGTTGCCAATACACCCTCAACCTTAAGAAAACAGTTATCTGATCATTGTAGGGAATATGAGAATTTCCGTCGTTTGTTTCGGGTTTGGAGGAAGCTAATCCTTATGATTTCATCCCAGTCATCATCAATCCAATTCTCTCAATACTAGCTTTCTCCGAAGGAGATATCCCAACAATTTCACCTTCGTACATAACTGCAATTCTATCACTTAAAGTCATAATTTCATCCAAGTCTTCGGAAATGAGTAAGATCGCCATTCCATTTTTCTTTTGCTTAATCAGTTTATTGTGGATGAACATAGTAGATTTCACGTCAAGCCCCCTGGTCGGCTGAGCGGCTATTACAAGTTTAGGGTTAGAAGCTAATTCGCGGGCGAGGAGAAGCCTTTGAATGTTCCCACCTGACAGATGCCTGACTGGCGTATATATGCTGCGAGTTTTAACTTCATATTCCGAGATCAATTTTTCTGTGTATTGGGCAATTATTTTGTTATTCAAAATACCCTTTTTAACAAAAGGTTCGGTGTTATGTACTTTTAGTATTACGTTTTCGGTGAGCGTAAGATCACGTATTAACCCTGTTTCCACACGGTCCTCAGGTATATAAGCGATTCTCTGTTCAATTGTTTCTCGAGGTGAGCGATTGGTTACATCCTGTTCTAGGAAAAGTATCTTTCCCTTTGTCGCCTTTCGTAAATTGGCAATTACCTCTGCTAATTCTCTTTGGCCGTTGCCAGAGACCCCGGCAATCCCTAGAATCTCTCCTTTATGTATAGTAAAAGATACCTTCTTAAGAGCAAGTAGTCCTCTATCGTCTAATGCTTGTAGATCTTTCACTTTAAGAACAACATCTCCGACTCTAGCCACAGCACTCTCGGTCTGAAAGGACACTTCTCGCCCAACCATCATTCGCGCTAACTTTCTCTCATCAGCTTTAGAAGGTTCAACCGTTGATACCGCTTTTCCCTTTCTAAGAATAGTTATCCGATCAGCGATGGCCATAACTTCTTTTAGTTTATGGGTTATAAATACGATCGCAGACCCTTCATTAGCCATTTTTCTGATTGCTTTGAATAATTCCTCTACTTCTAAGGGAGAAAGAACAGATGTGGGTTCGTCAAGAACTAGCACGTTAACGTTTCGGTAAAGTGCCTTCAGAATCTCAACTCGTTGCTGTTCTCCCACGGACAATTGCCATATCTTAGCCTTGGGGTCAACTCCAAAACCATACCTCTTCGAAAGTTTGACTATTCTCTCTTCAGCTTTTTTGAGGTCTAAAAAACCTCCTTTGCGGGGCTCCAGCCCGAGGATAATGTTTTCGGTGACCGTGAGTGCGCTTGCCAGCGTGAAGTGTTGGTGAACCATTCCTATTCCAAGGTTAATCGCGTCTTGAGGCGACCCTAGCGTAACCCTTCGACCGTACACGTATGTTTCTCCCTCATCTGGGCTATATAACCCGTACAATATGTTCATCAGAGTGGTCTTTCCTGCACCGTTTTCACCCAGCAACGCGTGTATCTCGCCTGACTTTAGCTCGAAGTCGATGTGATCATTAGCGATCACTCCTGGGAACCTTTTTGTAATCATCTTCATTTCTACAATCGTTGACCCAAGCTTTACCTTCTTCAAATGTGTTCCCCGTAAGGATCTTTCCTCTTTCGGACGTTTCCAGTTCAAGAATTTCTTGACAGAATTGACAATCGAGGTCTTCATCTGTAATATCGCTCTCGCTCATAATGCAGTAAGTTGTAGCACATTAAAAAGAATTTCTGATTTGTGATGTGAAGAAGCGTAATGTGCGCTAGGCATAAGAGGCTTATTCATACCAAGCTACGCTTTCCCAATTTTGTCTGTGAGTAGAAATCTTTTTAGGTTGTATACCGCAACATATCGAGGGTCTCCGTGTCATATGATGTCAAGCATGCATTTCTTTGTATCTTCCAGACCTTTGGGTCAAGCTGAGATAACGCTTCTTTATGGTGTCAGTTGACAGCCAGATTCTGCCAACTGGGCCCAGCGCTTCACCCCTACCTATGAACTGGCCAGCCACCACTTCTAGTGGCACTTTGGCTTCCCACAGAAGGTTCACATGGATTTTGTCAGCATGCATGCATGCAACTGGGCAGTTTCTTGACCAGATCCCCCCTAACCTTTGTTTCGTAAAAGGCAACCGTAGTGAAGCTATCTTTGAACCTATCCCATGAAATGCCGGTCAAACCAGATTCTTGCCTTTTGGCGCCCTCTCTGGCACATGCATACATAAGAAGAGGAAAAACTTTGATAGGTTGCTTTCTCTTCCTTATGTTTTTCTTGTTTTGCGCGCACACATTTGATGCACATCGCTTGACAAATCTAATCTTAAAAGATTACAGTACAATAATCAGCTGTTTGGATGTTTGCTAAAGGTATTATGGTCACCTCAATCGATCATGAAGTCAAGGCCGGATTGTTTCTATATTTCAGAAACTTTAAGAGTCTAATACACTTAAATCTAATGCGAAACCAATGCAAAATTGAGGGAATCATATGAACGGATTAAAAGGGAGAGACTTTGTTTCCTTGGGTGATTTTTCTTCCGAAGAACTTAACGTATTTGTCGAAACTGCATTGGCCATGAAACGAGACTATATCGTAGGCGACAGGAAAAAGTTGCTTGAAGGAAAGACATTGGCAATGTTCTTTGAAAGTGCATCCCTTAGAACTAGAGTGTCCTTTGAAACAGCGATGACGCAATTGGGCGGGCACGCCATTTTTATATCAACTGAAAACTTATGGAAGGAAAGTCCAAAAGATACGGCTTCTGTTCTTGATAGATATGCTGATGGAATTATGGCAAGAGTAGGCACCCAACAGAGAATGGATGAACTAGCGAAATATTCAACTGTTCCCGTGATAAACGGATGTACGGACATGTACCATCCTTGCCAAGGTCTAGCTGACATCATGACTATATATGAAAAGAAAGGAAAGCTTAGTAAAATCAAAATGGTATATATGTGGGCTTATTCCCACAGAGCTCGTCCTGCTGGTGTTGTACATTCATTATTATTAGGCTGTCCAAAAACAGGGATCGACCTGACAGTCGCTTGCCCAGAAGGACTTGAACCCTCTAAAAATGTAGTCTCAAGAAGCGTCAGCGAAGCAGGTAAGTTTGGAGGGAAAGTAGAAGTTATAAACAACTTGGAGGAGGCTATTAAGAACGCAGATGTTGTGTACGCAAAAAATTATAAGCCTCCTACTCTGAGTGAAGAAGAAGAAAAGATTCTGCGAGAAAAAAACAAAGATTGGATACTTACAAATGAACTAATGAAGTTAGCCAAAAAAGACGCAATCTTTATGCATTGCATGGCAGTATATCGCGATGAAGAAGTAACATCAGAAGTTGTCGATGGACCACAATCAGTTATATACGACGAGGCTGAGAATCGGCTTCATGCACAAAAGGCTGTGTTAGCTCTTCTGATTTGAGGGGCAGACGGTGACATGTTGTGGTTGTACTTGACCTGAAGATTTTAGGTGGACACATTGTCGATTCCCATAATATTTATGAAGCAGACCTACTTATCGACGAAGGCGTAATCAAAGGAATCTTGAAAGACGCCTCAAGTGTCTCAACAGAGGAAACCATCAACGCAGAAAGAATGCTTATAATGCCCGGAGTAATAGACGCCCACGTACACTTCTGGGATCCAGGATACACTCAGAGAGAAGATTGGCATTCAGGAACTGAAAGCGCTGCAGCAGGAGGCGTTACAACAGTTATAGATATGCCTACAACTTCTTCACCACCCACAACAACTGTTGAATCCTTTGAAATAAAGAAGCACAGCGCTGAAAAGAAAGCAATAATAGACTATGGATTCCATGCCGGCGCCACCCCAGATACGATAGAAGAGATACCGAAGTTAGCTAAAATGGGCGTTGCATCATTCAAAATGCTGATGCATGAAACGACGAGAGAGATGAAAAAGGTTGAAACAATCGACATGGTGAAGATATTCCAACTTTTATCAGAGAATAAACGTGTGGGAACTGTTCATGCCGAGGACCCGATGGTGACTATGATAAAAAAGGAGATCAAAGAGAAAAGAGCGAAAGATCCGATTGCCCATTCCGAGTTAAGACCCAAGGTAGCCGAAGCCATAGCAGTTTACACAGCTGTATCATTGTCCAGAGAGTTTAATGCATACTTACACGTTGCTCATGTATCTGCAAAGGAGAGTGTAGCCATACTACAGAACGTCCTCGGTCAAAAAGTAACTGCTGAGACATGTCCACATTACCTTTTGTTTACGAAAGAAGATATGAAAAGGCTTGGTCCGTACTTGAAGGTGAATCCTCCACTACGAACCGTTGAAGACAGAGAAGCATTGTGGGAAGGCATAAGAAAGGGAGTGATCACATTGATTGCGACAGACCACTGTCCATTTTCCAAAGGAGAAAAAGAGGCTGGTTACAAAAATATCTGGGAATCTAAATCAGGAATTCCTGGTGTAGAAACGTTATTGCCTCTAATGTTAACCGAAGGCAATAAGAGAGGTATGAGTTACGCAGAATTGGTGAGCCTTCTGTGTCATAACCCAGCCAGAACGTTTGGCTTAGACCACAGAAAAGGCTTCATCAAAGTTGGCTACGATGCTGACCTAGTTATTGTTGATCCCCGAAAAAAAGTTGTGATATCAGCGGATAATATGCACACGAAATGTGAATATACACCATATGAAAACTACACCGCCAGAGGCTACCCTACTAGGACCATAGTTCGAGGAAAAACAGTCATGGAGCATGGAGATATAAAATCCAAACCTGGAACAGGAAAATATGTACCGAGCCATTCTCGCCAGCCTTAATTTATGATCTCAACCACGTACCTTTTGAAATTCATTGGGGGAGAGATGTTTGGAGATTCTTGATGTGGATGTTCTAGTTGTCGGTGCAGGTGGTGCAGGGCTTAGAGCAGCAATTGAAGCAGAAAGAAGCGGAGCGAAAGCAACCATGGTGTGTAAAGGCGGCTTTCCATCTGGGTGCACTCCGCTTGCAATGGGGGCAATGCAAGCAGTATATGATCCCCGAGACACCCCCGACATTCACTTTAAAGATACTATAATTGGTGGGCGGCTGATAAATGATCAAATTCTCGTTAGAAAACTAGTTGATCAAGCAACAAAACTTGCGCAAGAGCTTGAGGAGTTTGGAACAGTCTTCCAAAAAGAGGATGGAAAATACAAGCCATTTACTTTTGGAGGGTATAGTTATCCACGAGCAATAGTCGCCTCCGAAACTTATGCTGGCGGTTTCGTAAGAGGTCTTGTTAACAAAGTGCTCGAACTTAAGATCGAAGTAATAGAGAAAACTGTGATAACACGGCTATTGACACAGAACGATACAGTGGTAGGAGCAACAGGATTTAACCTTGAAACTGGAGATTTTGTAGTTCTAAAGGCAAAATCCGTGGTATTGGCTACTGGCGGGGCTGGGTGTTTATATCCGTTGACTACTAACCCCCAAGATGTTACAGGAGATGGTTATGCAATGGCTTATAGGATAGGGGCTGAATTGATGGACATGGAGTTCATACAAACTAGAGCATGCATCCTTCATCCTCCAACACTTCGAGGCAGACCTCCTCCAGCCGATGGGTTAGGAACTGTAGGAGGAAGATTCTACAACGGTCGTGGCGAACGGTATATGAAAAAGTATGAACCTGCTAAAGGTGAGAAAGTTACCCGCGACCTAATCTCCATCTTTACATATAAAGAAATCAAAGAAGGTAGAGGAACCCCTAATGGAGGCGTATACAACGATCTCTCTGGAGTTCCCGAAGGTGAACTGAAGCGTTTTCAATCCTTTCTTAAAGCATGTAGCGCTGCAGGCATAGATCCCACATGGCAACCGCTTGAATGGGCTCCAGGAGTTCACCATTTCATGGGTGGTGTTAGAATCAACGAAGAAGCTGAAACGACGATTAATGGTCTATTTGCATGTGGCGAGGTTGCAGCAGGTGTCCATGGTGCTAACCGAATGGCAGCCAATGCTTTGACTGACGTTCTCGTATTTGGGGCTACAGCAGGCAAGTTCGCCGCTCAGAAAGCGATAACCAAAACCTCTCCTAAGATTGACGAGAAGCAAATCAAATTAGAGAAGGAGAGAATATTCAACATCTATGAGCGGGATGAAGGAGAAGATTTCAAACAAATTAGAACAAAGACCCAGAATATTATGAACAATTCTGTAGGAGTTATTAGGAGAGAAGACGAACTCAGAAGAGCTATGACTGAACTGGAAAGAATTAATACCCACCATCTTTACATTGCAGGCAAAAAAAACTACAGAGAATTGAACAAGCTGCTAGAAACCATAAACTTTATTCAGACTGGCAAGTTGATAGCCCAAGCAGCTTTAATGCGAACGGAAAGTCGAGGAGCACATTACAGAGAGGACTTCCCGAAGGAAAACAATGAAAAATGGTTGAGTAACATAATCATTCGACTTCAAAACGGAAAACTTACACTAGAAACCAAGCCAGTAATCCTTTCTAAATTAAGGCCCCCGCAAAACTTTGGTTCCTTAAATAAGGAAAAAATTTAAATTTTAATAATCTTTTGGAAAATGGAGGTTAAGAATTATACATCCGCAACAAGTGATGCTACGTTGCACGATTTATAGGGGAGGCACCAGCAAGGGAGTTTACATTCATAAAAATGAACTTCCATCCAATCCATTAATAAGAGATAGAGTGATACTCGCAATTTATGGAAGCCCTGACATAAGACAAATTGACGGTCTAGGCGGCTCAGATCCCTTGACCAGCAAGGTAGCGATAATAGGTCCTCCCACCAGATCAGATGCAGACATAGATTATCTTTTTGGTCAAGTTAGTTTAACAGAATCATTCATCGATTACCGTGGGAACTGTGGCAATATCTCGGCGGGGGCAGGCTCATTCGCTATCGACGAAGGACTAGTGGTCCCTAAGGAGCCAATCACCCAGGTGCGCATTCACCAAGTGAATACGAACAAAATCATAGTTGCGGACGTTCCCACAGTTAGTGGAAAAGCTGCAATAGAAGGAGACTATAAGATAGATGGAGTGCCTGGAACTGGCGCTCATATCATGTTAGACTTCGCTGACTCAGCTGGAAGCGTGACTGGTAACCTTTTGCCAACTGGAAACATTGTTAATGAGCTTAATATGGAGAGCGTTGGAAAAATAGAGGTTTCGATTGTAGATGCAGCTAACCCTACAGTCTTTTGTCGGATGATGGATGTGGGCCTTAAAGGCACAGAAACCCCTCAGGAAATCAACTCTGATGACAGTTTATCTAAACGTGTTGAAGATATTAGAGGAACAGCCGCTGAGCTTATTGGCCTTGTCAAGAATAGGAAAAGGGCTGCGATCGAAAGCCCCTACATCCCTTTCATAGCCTTCGTCAGCAAACCAATGACATATGCTACATTCACAACTGGCGAAGTCGTAAAGGCTGAGGACATAGATTTAACATCTCGTTTGTTTTTCATGCAACGAATACATAAGGCCTATGCTGTGACTGGTACCGTTTGTACCGGTGTGGCTGGCAAAATACCGGGCTCGATTGTTAACAAAGCACTTTCTGATAGAGGTAAGAGAAGTGAAGAACTACGTATAGGACACCCAGCTGGGATAATCACAATTGAAGCGGACGTACAGAAGGAAGACTCTGAGTTCATTATAAAGCGAGCGGCAGTTGGTAGGACTGCAAGGCGCATTATTGAAGGTTACGTTTACATTCCAAGAAGAGTGTTTGAGACATGACTGCTCGTGATTTTAAATAGATCACTTATGAAATCTTGCTTCTTATCTGCATCTCTCTAGTACAAATTCCATTTTTAAAACCCCGCTATCTGTCCATAAATCGAGTTGCTTTTAGGTGCATTTAGAAATATGATGTTGTGAGCCAAGCTTTTGTTTCGCAAATCTTATAAGAATCTGGTTCGTCCTCCTAGCAGAGGAAGTCTAATGGTTCACTTACTTGAGTACCAAGGAAAGGATTTGCTTAAAGGTATTGGGATTCCTATTGCTCAAGGAGAGGTTGCGTCTAATCCAGAGGAAGTGAAGCATATAGCGGAAAAGATTGGTAAACCCGTAGCAATCAAGGCGCAGATCTTGACAACAGGCCGATTTAAGATTGGAGGCATAAAATTTGCAGATAATCCCGACGAGGCTGAAAGGGTTGCTGAAGAAATCTTGAGTAAAAACATTAAAGGATTTAGTGTCAAAAAAGTTTTGGTTGAAGAGAAGCTCAATGTTGAAAAAGAGTTCTATGCTGGAGTTATAGTAGATGATTCTTATAAGGTTAAAGGCCCTGTCCTAATATTTAGCACTGAAGGTGGCGTAGACATAGAAGAAGTTGCAGCCAAACATCCCGAAAAAGTGGCAAAAGCTAACGTCAATATTCTTGATGGATTAACTCTTAACAATGTCGAAAATTTGATTGGAAATCTAGCCCCTTCCCGAGGCACAATTAAACTTCTGAGTAAAGTTGTTTATAGTATTTATGAGGTCTTGAGAAAATACGATGCACGGAGTGTTGAGGTAAACCCGATGGTATTAACTACTGATGGAATGATTTATGCAGCAGACTGCCGCATCGTTTTGGATGAGGCTTCAATATTCAAGCATCCGGAGCTCGGCATCGACTTCCCGCGGGAGATAGGGAGGCCTCCAACAGATCTTGAAAGGGCAGCTTGGAAGATTGAGGAGACGGATTTCAGGGGAATCGCATATTTTGTTCAGATGGTTAAAGAAGTGCCCAGTGAAGGTTACGTAGGTTTTCATGGAATCGGCGGCGGAGGTGCGATGCTAGGAGCTGACGCATTAATACGTTATGGGCTTAAAATCGCTAACTACGCTGATACCAGCGGTAATCCGACGGCTTCTAAAGTCTATCGAATTGTCAAACTAATTTTTTGTCAGCCTAACATTGAAGGCTACGTATTAATGGGAGCCGTAGTAGCTAATCAGGAGCAATGGCATCACGCGCATGCCGTTGTGAGGGCTTTACAGGAGGAACTTGCAGACAGGCCCAACTTCCCAGTAATAGTACTGATAGCTGGGAACAAGGAGACTGAATCTATAGAAATTCTTAAGGAAGGCTTGAAAGGCCTTCCGGCGCGAATAGAAATCTATGGGCGAGATTACGTTTACAATACAGACTATATAGCCGCGCGCATGAAGAAGCTTGTTGAGGAATACAGAGCATTTAAGCTTGAAAAGGGATTGTAGAGGGAGAGCAAACGGAATTGCAGGATTACAGATTTCGCTTTAGAACTGGAGAGGTAATCATAGATTATGAAAAATGCAGAAAATGTGACACCTATGCTTGTATTAAAGCGGATAGTCTTTTTGGGAGAAATGTCTTGAGAATTCATGATGGAAAACCCCAACTAGCGACAAGCTTCGAGGATGCTGAGAGGATTTGTAACGAATGTTTGGCTTGTGAGCTTTACTGCCAAGCCTACGGAAATAAAGGGTTGATTATAAAACTTGACATGTTTAGCCTAGACGAATATAAGAAGAAAAGATCGGAAAAAGAGGTGTAGTGTGAATTGGCTATATTGATTGATGAAAGTACCACAGTGCTTGTGCAGGGAATAACTGGTAGAGAAGGCGTTGCACGAACTAGAACTATGCTTGACTATGGCACCAAGGTTCTGTGTGGAGTTACACCGGGTCGTGGAGGCACTAAGGTGTGGAGTCTCCCAGTATATGATAGTGTTGAAGAGGCTATTGAGAAGCACTCCATCATCGATGCGAGTGTGACTTTTGTGCCAGGTCCGCATGTTAAGAACGCTGTATTTGAGGCCCTTGAGGCTGGAATTAAGTTTGTAGTAATGCCCGTCGAGAGAGTTCCACTGCATGACAGCCTCGAGATGATTACTTTAGCTCGTAGGAAAAACGCGAGAATCCTTGGGCCAGGATCCTTAGGCATAATAAGTCCTGAAAGATCTTTGATGGGGTGGATAGGTGGAACCGAAGAATTTGCTAGAGAAATTTTTAAGCCCGGATCTATTGGAGTAATGTCGCGAAGTGGCGGTCAAACAACCACTGTTGCTTGGAGTATTACCAGAGCTGGGCTAGGAATCTCGACCGCGCTACATATCGGATCTGAACCTGTGGTAGGATTAAGCTTTGCAGAAATACTCTCAATATTCGAAGAAGATGAGGAAACTCAAGGGGTAGTAATGTTTGGGGAGATCGGAACAGTCGCCGAAGAAGAGGCTGCTGAAGTCATAAAGGAGGGCAGATTCAACAAGCCTCTTGTAGCATACATTGCAGGTCGCTCTCTACCACCAGGGATAAGATTTTCTCATGCCAGCGCAATAATTGAACGTGGAAGGGGAACAGGCGGAAGTAAGGTTAAGGCTTTAGAGGAAGCTAAAGCCTACGTTGTAGAAAAACCTGAAGAAATAGCGCCAACATTAGCCAGAATATTGGGTGACAAACAATGATTGTGTTAAGGTCGATGCTTTATTTTCCAGGGAATAATGTTCGGATGGCTGTCAAAGCAGCAACTTTGCCAGCAGATGCGGTAATATTTGACTTGGAAGATGCCGTGACTTTGGATGACAAGGAAACCGCAAGAATCATTGCAAGAGACTTTATTGGGCTGATTAAGCGACATGGGATCAATACATTTGTGCGTGTTAACTCATTGACTACGGGTTTAACTATTGAAGACCTCAAATCTACTGTTGTTGAAGGCTTGGATGGCGTAATGCTCCCGAAGGCTGAGACAGAATCCGATTTGTCCGAGCTTGATAAAATACTTAGTAAAATTGAAGAAGCTTTAGGGCTTACAGCTGAAAGTATTAAATTGATCCCGTTAATAGAGACTGCCAAGGGTGTAACAAATTCTTTTGAGATAGCATCGGCTAGCAGTAGGGTAGTAGCTGTCGCCTTTGGAGCAGGTGACTACTACAGAGACTTGGGTAGGGACGTCAGCTCACTCTCTAAAGAAGAAAACGAACTGTTGTATGCCCGTTCCCAAATAGTTAACACGAGTAGGGCTGCTGGGTTGCAAGCAATAGATACGCCCTTTTTAGGTTTGCTTACCGACAGGGAGGGTTTCCTGAGGGAGACAAGGCTTGCGTTGCAGTTAGGCTTTAAGGGTAAGCAGTGTATACATCCATCCCAAATTGAACCCCTGAACAACATTTTTTCACCGTCACAGGAAGAGGTTGATCGCGCCAAAAGAACGGTCGAAGTCTTTGAGGAAGCTCAAGCTAGAGGGTTAGGGGCTATATCGTTTGAGGGCAAAATGGTGGATTATATGACCTATCAACATGCTAAAGATGTAATTGTAACCGCGCAGATAATATCGGATAAAGAAAATGCGACGGACAAGATGCATCCTGTAAGTTTATCCGAAGTTTTCTCATGTGATAGATAATTTCTAATTCAGTCATCAAAAAATCCAGAATCCATAGACAAATGATTGGTCTAAGAAACCGCTAATTAACTTAAAACATCAGGTTCTCATTATAGGCTAAGTAACAGTATGCGCGCGCATATTGTTTCAATTAGTAGCCAAATGAGGCATTTTGGCTTGAGATCCAAGTTCTTCAGATATCCTTATGAGTTCGTTTAGTTTTGTGGCGCCTTTTTCGCCTACTGCAAATTTGTTTAGTGGACAATTCAAAGCGACTGCAAGGTGCGCGATGGTTGCGTCTTCAGTTTCTCCTGATCTACATGACTTTATTGGTACATATCCATTTAGGTGTGCAAACTTTACGACTTTCCAAGTGTCTGTTAAGGTGCCAGACATGTTGACTTTGATTATTAATGAGTTAGCTGCTGCCATTTCTACACCCTTTTTTAATCTGTTGAGGTCGCATGCAAAGAGGTCGTCCCCATCAATCAGCGCTCTATTTCCGTATTTTTTCGTCAATTCTTTAAAAGAGTCGAAATCATCGTCGTGAACAAAATCTTCAATATGATATAAATTGAACCGCTCGATCAATTCGCATATGTGTTCCATTTGTTTATTCGTATCTCTTTCAACGGCTTCACGGGGATAAACGTAAACTTCTCGCTTTTCGTCCCAAAGGGTACCTACAGCACAGTCTAAGCCTAAACGCATCTCTACACCCATCTCATCTTTAACTTCCTCGCCGACTTTTTCGAGTATTTCAAGAACCTCCCAATCAGTTAGATTTGGAACCCAAGCACCTTCATCATCCTTACCACCAGTCCACGTTGCGTCCCTATTGATGCAGAATTCCCTTGCTTTTTTATAAGACAAGACTACAGCGTCTATTGCCTCTCTAATTGATTTTGCGTTCATCGGAACAACTTGGTGTTCTTGAAAGTCTGGAGCAAGAGCTATTCTAGCATGTGGACCACCCCCTATAACGTTGGCAATCGGAACAGACATTTGATCCGCGAAAACTCCTCCCAAATATCTATACAAGGGTATATCAAGTTCTGTCGATGCAGCTTTGGCCACTGCAATCGAAATGGCAGTCGCCGCATTTCCTCCAAGTTTCGAAAAATTCGTTGTCCCGTCGATTTCATGAAGAGTCTCGTCGACTAATTCCTGGTCTAAGGCATTCATTCCTTTAAGTCT
>Ga0209636_10003342_pt1 | contig 16358 bp, 16 predicted proteins | sample DeeMarSWOR152_54_FD_187464 | JGI IMG/M metagenome (GOLD analysis project Ga0209636, IMG submission 187464) | Marine sediment microbial communities from White Oak River estuary, North Carolina - WOR-1-52-54 (SPAdes) (version 2) | ecosystem: Environmental > Aquatic > Marine > Intertidal zone >...
TCTAATGTGTTGATGATACTCCCGTCCCCTTTGGGGGATCCAGCATCAAAGGAAAAGATCCTCGTTCAAACCTGGTAGGAATCCTTTAAAACCCGCCCCACGAGCTTTGGAAGTATTTGGACGGCCCGCATCAGGAAGTCCCGCATAAAACCCGGCAATTTATATCTGTGAAACAAACGTTCTAAATGGAAACTCGGCTTGAAAGCCACATACATAATAACCGTGGGTTGGAACCAACCGCCATGGTGACGTGAAATGCGAGCAAGTTCAGCATGCCTCTCTTCTTGTCTGGCTCGGCTTTGCGTCTTGGACTGGCTATGGAGCCGATAATTAGCAATATGTTCCTGGATGAAAAAGATCTTAGTATGACGTGCTGCTCTAATGTACCATTCCCAGTCAAAGCCCCAATTAAGGTCTACACGCAGCGGTCCAACTTTTTCCCAGAGTGTCCTATACCAAAAACTCGTTGGCTGCACAATGGGATCGCAATTTAACAGGTAGCGAAAGGTGAAATCTGCGCGGATACACTCGCATTTCCTCAGACGGCGCCCAAACTCATCAATATACCACGCCTCCCCATGAACGATTCGGTAGTCTGGATGTTTCAGCAAGCTCTGCACAATCTTGCGGCCAGCTTCCGGTTCATAAACATCGTCCGAATTAAGCCATCCAAGGATTTCCCCGCCGCTCTGTGCAAATCCCTTATTGATCGCATCAGACTGACCTTTGTCGGGTTGGCTACTCCAATATGCGAGCCATGGTTCATACTTGTGAATGATCTCGACGCTGTCATCTGTACTTCCGCCGTCCATGATTATGTACTCTAAATCCGGATAGCCTTGTAGCAACACAGATCGAATGGCCTCCTCGATGAACCGTCCATGATTGCATGACGGCGTCACCACGGTTAGTCGTGGCCAATGGCGGCCATCCTCCATCTTACCCTGAAGTGGTGAGCTTTCCTCGGTCCACGGCCAGCCGGTCTTGCCCACCGGAGCTGGTGGAAGCTCATTCAGGGCTGGACAACGCATAGGCAACTCCCCTCATCACAGCAACCGCCGTCCCACGAACACCCCGCGTTCGAAGTAACATCATCAGTGTTGATACCCCACACATCCACCTTTTGGGCCCTTTTACGGGCTCGTTCAACAACCAGGCGAGAGGAAACGTGAGCCGCGGGCTCACCCGCCGCGGTCGATGCATTTCCAACAATTGCCGTAATTCCTGGTAAGGATATCCGATTTCCTCGACGATTTCGTTGCCCAAAAGTTCTAGGTAATCGTTTGCTAGCCGCCAAACCTGAGGATCGGCAAGCATCTTCACCCACTTCTGTATGTTTTCCGTTGCAGGTTGGGCATGCTGATAGATCCCCTCTGCATCGCCTAAACTCCAATGAGGAAGATTAAGGCGACCATATTCGATCATTTCCGGCACAAAATCGAGCCCCAGCAAGTCACAGATTCGCTTCACCTCGCCCCCTGGATTCTCCACCAACGGCTCATAGTGAATAACGACAACCCCTTTTCCCAGGAGCCCCAAACCTCCAAGGAGAAGCCGTGGTGCCCGGATCAGATCATTCTTGGCCCCGGAGAGCGAGAACCAATCCTCCTTTACCCACGTTTTGAGAACCGAGCATAACACAGCGAGCGGATTACGAAACAGGATAATGTATCGAGCTTTCGGAAAAGTACGGAACAGTTCTGGAATGATGAGGTAGTACCGTGGCGTCTTGTCGAGGAAATACCGCTTCCCTGAACCCGCTAAAGCGGACTCGTACAGATAGCTATACATTCGTCGCACGCCCTTGATGTATTCATCCTCTCCTTTTGGAATCACTTGGAGAAAGGCCTCCATAGCTTTCCGAGCCAGCTCCTCGTTATATTCAGCGCGATACCCATCAGAACGCAGGGCATAATGAGGATGCAACATCAACCACGGCTCAGACGTTGTATAAATGTCTGGATGGACCGCTAGTATGCGCTGGACCAGGGTGGAGCCAGACCGTGGTTGCGAGATGAGGAAGATGAGATTTTCGCCCTTTGCTCCAATCCTCATTGTCTTTTCGGTAAGACCTTGCGTTTCATGCATATCATCAACGAACTGCAAAAATCGCTTTAAACCCTTTCAACTTCTACTCTTGGCCGAAACCTTCGAAATATTTTGCGGATCCGGTCAGGAGTCACCCAGGCTGTTACATTCCGCATGTCATTTCGATTTGCAACACCTCGGAACATCGATGATAATGTTATCAGAAAAGCTTTGCCCTTCTCTCCTCGTTCGACGGTCTCACAAATATGGAGCTCAAATAGTTGCCGTGACCAGGCGCTCACAATGTCCTTCCTTTCAGGCGCGGAAAGATCTGAAAGCAATGGCACCATTTTCCTGTATATCCCCTCTAAATCGTCCAGGCGATCTCTCGTTTTGAGACCTTTCGAATCGCTAGCAGGATGCACTCGATACTCAACAAGAGGCTCCGGGACGTAGACAAAATAACCTCGCTTTGCTAATCTTACCGTGAGTTCGAAGCCATCATACTTTGGAAATCTTGCATCTAAGAACCCTACGTCTTGAAGCAGATTGTAATCTATGAGCATGCTCCTTAGTAACCCAAATTTTCCCCGTGCGACATAAACAAAAACATCTCCCGAGGGCTGCTCTTCTTCATCTCGATTGCCCATCAAGCGCCCTTCTGCATCGATGAAACTCACATCGCTGTAAACGCATCGTGCTTGTGCGTACCGTTGTAAAGCCTCTATTTCCCTTTCGATCTTGTGAGGTAAAAACCGGTCATCGCCATCTAAAATACTTACATAATGTCCCGTCACTTGCTGCAAACCCGCGTTTCGATTTCTGGGAATGTGAACGTTCTGCTTCTGGAATACCCCCTTAATCCATCCCGGATGGCGTGCGATATATTCCCGTATAAGCTCAACGGATCCATCCGTGGAATGGTCATCGGCGATGATAATCTCATATGGCTTAACAGTTTGCCCGATGACGCTCTCGATGGTTTCAATGAGGAAATCCTTTTGATTATATGATGTAATCACAACGCTGACACGGAAGTCATCCTTCCCCATTTTCATCACCTACTATTGAGAGAAATCCCTTATTCCTCATAACCCATCCACTGCAGATAAGTGCCAAAATGTTCCTTGCATAAATCCAACTGTTCCCTGTTCATAACCTCTCTAAACCTTCCAACAACACCTTTGTTGAAATGTAATCCTTTCAGATTTCCACTCGAAGGGTCTACCTGGTAAGTTTTGATTATTTTGTTTAACACCTCAGCCGGCACCTCAATTTCGAGAAAGTCAGCAAGTCGTCTCAACTCGCCCATAGGATCTGCAAGGAGATCCTCATATCTAACCAACAACACGTGATCACCTAATACCCGGCTGTATTGGAGCCATTCTTTCCAGATAGTAAGCAATGTCTTAACAAAATAAATCGAAGCTTCGATGCTATCCAATTTTCCAAAGGTATGCATTTGACCACTGGCCCGGATCTTCTCACCATGTTCAAAGGCCGAAACCGCAACGTCTCGCGGATCACGGTAGCAATAGGTGGCTTTCAAGATCTTACGGAACATGAGATAACGTAAGACTCCAGAGGAGGGGCTATCGTGGGTTTTCACGACGAAGGTATTACCGAAAAAGTGGGGGATGAAAAGACACGTCCACTTCACGAGGGTAGGTCGACCCATATTGCAATTGTAATCCCTAAGGATGGGGTGGAGAAAGAATTTTCGTCGCACCACACGTGCATCCTGGTAACCAGCAGAGACGAGAAGATCATTTGTCATGTTGAAGTACCAACCAGTGCCGGATTTTTCCATTCCTGCAGATAAGATAATCATCTGAAAAACCCTCTCGTACAGTCTTTGAAGCCTTCTCAGAGGTACCCCAGATCTTTGAGTCGCCGTTCCACTTCCTCACGCTCCTCTTCATCGTACGCCTGATGCCGCAGATCTTCCTCCCCTCTTCTTATGGAAATCCGCATTGCTTGTTGAAAGAGGTGTCCAGCGACGTCAGGCCTCCGGGCGATAAGGTTGCAATTCTCCCCGGGATCACAAATTACGTCATATAATTCCCGACTCCCGTCTAACATGTTCACAATCAACTTCCAGCGAGACGTGCGCAATGCAACATAGTGACCCTGTAAGTCATTGATGTTCTCCAATGACTTCTCCATCCTCGTCTCACTGTACGCTACTCTGTCATCAATGTCTTTCCCATCTATCAGCGGTAATAAACTCGTTCCTTCAATGGGTATGCGTCCTGGGGAAGCATTATGGTTTATGCCAAGCTTTTCGTATATTGTTGGAACGAGGTCAATGGAGCGCACCATAGTGGATACAACTTTGCCCTTGTGGACCGGTATATTCGTCAGTACAAGTGGAACGCGTAGTGTCGTATCATAGAGATACAGACGATGTCCGGTTTCTCCATGCTCGCCGAAGGCCTCACCATGGTCCGAAATAATAACAATCAAAGTCCTACCGAAGAGATTTCGCTCTTTCAACGCCTGGACGATTCGCGCAATCTCTCCGTCTACTCTCCGCACCTGTCTGACATGAAACGGTTTACCGCATCGCCCTTGCCTCGCGTACAATGCATCAACCTTGAAAAACAACCTACGCACCGGCCCCCTTGCCATTCGGTTTCTGCTCATTCTGTAGATTATCGCAGCGATACGGTCATATTTGGCCAGAATGTGAGCGGCAATTTGGTGCGCATCAAAATAGTGTATAAACAGGAGAAATGGTTCATGAACCCCTTGCACCCAATTCAATGCTCGATCTGTTGCCTCTGAACCCAGCCTGCGATACTGCCCCTGAACCCAAATGTCCATTCTGCTTTTAAAGTCAGTATCGTAGACGTCAAAACCCCTATCCAACCCATATCTCTCATTAAGTGCATCGGCGCCAAGAAAGGCTGCCGTGGAATATCCCTCCCGCTTCAACCTTTCAGCTAACGTTTCGGCTTGTTCAGCCAGTTTGTGACCAAAAAAGGCGCGGACGCTATGACTGGGTGGGTTCAGGCCTGTGAAAAAAGAGGCATGGGACGCCGGAGTATATGGGGCCTGCACGATGCAGTTGGTAAATAACACGCCTTCGCGTGCGAGTTGATCTATCGCTGGGGTATTCACTCGCCATGGGAAAGCCTCCCTGTATGTGAAGTGTCGAGGGTAACAACCCAACGCTTCCGGCCTCAGCGAGTCAATACTGATGAGGAGGATGTTCTGCATCGCCATGTTTGCACAGCTTCGGTTATAAATTAGATTTATTTTGAACCGGTTACTTACACCCACTCCTTAATGTCTTCAGAATTCTCATAGCGGTTTTGTTCAAGAGACGCCATTGGGTAAATGACAAGACGAGATCGTAACCATGATTGACCAGTTCCCATCCGGCGCAGAGCTCGAACAAGATGGCTTGGTGCCATGTCAATTCCGACCGCCACTCGGAGGTTTTGTCAGCATCAACAGCCCTGAGCGTTGCCTCGTGCCAAGCAAGTCTGTGCTTCGGAACGAGCTGCCGGGATACATTCACATATGGATATGAAAGCATCTCTCTGGGAAGGTAGGTGATTTCGAGGAAGTGGCACAAGCCCCAGAGCACCTTCTCGGGGTTGGTTACTAAATCCTCGTAACGAAGTTCGAAATAGTTGGGGTGCTTCCGAAACGGGTAAACGGCCTTCAAAGCGTCACACCAGTATTGTGCAGCTTCATAAGGGGTGTTAGGATAGATCCTTCCCTGTATGCAATTCGCCTTGATGAATGAATTAAATACAGCTCGCCCATCCCTAATGATATGCAGGAACTTCGCCTTTGGGAATAAATCCATAACCAGCCTAATGCGATTCACATACTGGGGGTTCTTGTCACCCCATCGGGCTCCATTTTTATTGGTCTGCTCCATGTACTGACTGTAAATGGTATCGACGAATTCCCGAAAGCTAAAAGGACGAATATTTTCGAGCGATCCCAAGATCTGTTTTCGGCCCAATCCCCAGTCGCGGAATTTCTTATCACATGAATACAACTCATCACAAAGTTGTTGGATTTGGTTTCGCGTTTGTACGCTTCTGTGTCCCCAATTGGGATAGAGTTTGGCTATGAAGGAGCTCTCCGGGGGGATACACACGTCTGGGTGACAGGTCAACATCAATCTAAGAAGCGTTGTCCCCGATCGGCTGCAGCCAACCACAAATATAGGAGACTTTTCCAATACCCTCAGATCCGAACTTTTCATATTCGATTCGTCTCCCGTTCAGTTCCGGTGGAGCGGTTGAGAACTGATCGTGTCGAAGAAGGCATATCTGGATGCTTGATTTTACCGGTTACGCCCATCAAAAAACGGGCAAATGCTTCATGATGGACCGTTCAAGAGCCCAACGCTTCCAACGAGGCGTGTGCACAGCGTCTTCTATCCGTTGCCATATCAACGGATTCCAATAACCAAACCGTTCTAAACTAACCCGTCCTGTCTTCATGATTTCGTAGATTTCTTTCATCGGGCGCTTTCGCCAACGGCCAACCGAAGCGGGCGGCGTGACCTCAGGCATGGCAGGACCCAAGTCGGTCCTCTCGGGCATGCCCAGGAAATGAGAAATCTTCCTGATTACACCCTCGGGTTCAACGAATATGTCTTCAAAACGAACCAAGAGATAATGATCCTTTAAGCATCTTTTTCCGTAATCATTTCCCATCTCATTTATCCGACCCCAATACTTGATGGATTGCACATAGGGCGGACAGCTATGATCTTCTGGTTCTAAGAGTAACTTACCGTTAATCCGTAATCTCCAATTCTGGGAATATACCATATCCAAGCCGTTGCGTATTATATGGATGAATTTCATGTTAGGATAAGCAGAGTGTATGAATGGGAGAAATAATATGCTCTTGGGAACTTTGAACCCCCAGGGCAAAGATAGATGTGGCAAGGTACTTAAATGTCTGCCGATAGCATGGCTGAATTCATCGAGCATTTTCTGCGTGATTCTTGACCTTGCTGGAGTTGCAGTTTTTTGCTGAGATACCTTAAGCCACTCGTAAGACCATCGCCGAAAAAAATCACGGACGGGAACAGCATCTTCATTTGTGTTGCAATACGTCCCCATGAAATAACCCGCGCGTTCTACGATCCTCTTGAACACCCTCGTGCCCGACCCTCCCAGAGCCCCTATGACTATCGGATCTTTCCTCGCTTTCAAATGCCCCTCAACAGTACTCATTACTTATCCCAGCCGAAATCTACTGCTAAGAATTCATAAAGTCTCTCGTTATGCTGTCTGAAGAAATCGATCAAACGCTCTCTCATTGTTTTATCCATCTTTGGGTAGCTCGGATAATCGAGTTTCCTGAACACTCTCGGTTCCCACCTTGACAAATCCAAGAACTCAAGGACCGATCTAAAATCATTTTTGGATTCGGTGAACAAGTCCTCGCTCTTTATCACGAGAATTTGCTCCTTCGAGAAAAGAGCCATCCAAAGCTCGAGTTGATCTATATAAATTCCCCTCGATAAGTATGCGTATTTCTGATGACGAGAGCTGTAATAATTCTCGTCCCGAAGCATTTTCTCCATCTCACCACAAAGCCTTTCTTCTTCCTTTTTTATCGCATCCTCAAAAGAAAAGGTTTCAAGCCCCTGCCTCACTACATGGTGATAGTGCGAGTAAGCTCTGTCAATTGGATTTCTCAATAACACCATTAGCTTAACCCGTGGAATTACCCTGGCGACCCTCTTTGGAGCATGGGGGTGAAAAATGTAATAAGGGCTGGCCTCGCCTGTAAGGAAACACGTCTCCTTTAATCCTATTGCGATTTTTGTCAAAAAAGATGGGAAATGAGCGCGATACCACGCAATACCCTTTCCATAGTTAATATCGAAAAAATGAATCTCTTTCTTAGAGGCACTAACAACACATGGATGCTTGATTAAGTAATCGTAGAGCGCGGTCGTACCACATCTTTGAGCCCCAATGATAATAAAATCCGGCATCAGACGCATCGGACTTGTCAATATTCTATGGAATCCCACATGAGTCTTAGCTGTTCGCCTCATAACTCAACCTCTAAAACCGGATCCCCAGCATCTGCCTCAATTAGATACTAAAGGTCTTAATCCTGGTCGTTCCGTCATCGTAAATGCTCTGCTCATACCTTTAGCGGGGAATTTAATAAGATCGAAGATCGCATCGTCTCATTCCACAATTAGTGCTTTTCGGAGAAAACCCGTTCCTTGGTATCTTTTGGAGATACGAGGCTCTTAAATCGTCTGATAATCAAACTTAAGATGAATCGATCCTCTTTATCCAATCTCAAGAAATAAAGGACAGCTATATAAAGACTGATGCACCATAACATTTCAAGAATTACAATGTTTACAGAGGTTTCTCGCAAGAACTTCTTGATAGCGAGGGTCACAAGAAATGAGACAATTCCTGCAAACAGCGGCTTGACAAATCTGGTACTGTACGGGTGAAACTTAAGCAAAGAATAAACTTCGATGATGCGTATCATATTGACGGCCACGATGGAAGCTCCTGAAGCCATTGCCGCTCCCATGAAACCATAGCGAGGAATTAAGAGGTAGTTCAACACGATATTGCAACAAACGAGTATAAGAGAATTAATGAGGCTTATATGAGGATGCCCGGACATGATTATCACCCCCTGAGTGGGGCCTGAGGAACAATTAATAAGTTGAGCCGCTCCCAAAACCATTGCAGCATATGCCCCGACAACAAAATGAGGACCAAAGATGGAGAGAATATGTGGTGCGAAGAGGGTAATAATTAAGAAAATGGGGATGCACAGAGAAAAACTCCATTTCGTCGTCATTTTAAATAGGTCTTCTATTTTCTGTATCTCGTTTCGGCCAAAGAATTCCGAAATCATGGGCACAAAAATCGGCCTGAAGGCGCCCAATGGAAGAAGAATCAGGGATGATATTCTGTAAGCAACGGAATAAATTCCAACCTCGGATCCCGTTTTGAAATATCCCAGCATAAGTGTGTCCGTTCGCCTCATAAAAAAACTGAGGAAATTGACAAAAAACAGAGGCAGAGAAAAGGAAACTAATTCCCAGTTGAACCAAAGCAGCTTTGCCTTCTCCCAAAATCCCACGCTTTTCTTAAGAAAGAACAGGACAAGAACGCAGGTCATCACAGAAGCCAGAACGCTGGCAACCAAAAGCCCCAGTAGCCGCCAACCCAGGAGAAAAGCGATTCCGATAAAACCTAAGTGGATCAGAGAAGAGAGAATTCCTATCAAAACCAGACGGCCTATTTCCTTAAACCCTTGGATAGCACTGAGCCAGATAGCAGCTATTCCGCCAAAAGGCAAGGAAATTACGAGAATTTGGATCACTATCACCAAGTCAGGGTTATGAAAGATCCCGACGGCAATGGGCTTGGCCAGAAAATAGAGGAGGATGGCAACGAAAGTGCCAATGACCGAAACCATGAAGGTGCCCGAAATAATGGTTTCACTTACCTTGTCAGACTTCTCACGTCCCCTGTACAAGGAGACAAACCGTAAGACCCCCCTTTGTAGCCCGCCCACGATAACGAGCTGGCCTACATTAACTACGGTACCTCCTAGGACAAAAATGCCATAAAATTCAGGCCCGAGGAACCGCGTAATCACGATGTTAGTGAAGAAGCGGATGATGGCACCGTAAATATCCCCAATTCCGCTTATTCCGGCACTTTTTACGGTCTCCTTAATTTCTGTAAGTTCCAACGCTTCCATCATTCTCACGGAATCTATTTAAGGATCTGATAGGTCGTTCACCATCAAGATTAAGAAGAAATCGTACAACTGGTTCTCGAAAAGACCGCTATAATCGCTCAATGCGAATCTTCGTGATGTCTATCTGTTTCTTCAATCCCCCGAATATCCTCTCGGTATCACTTAAGGAGGTGATCAACACCCCATCTGGTCTCATAGCTGCAATCGCCTCGGGCTTTTGTACCCTATAGTTGAAGAGATCCATCCCCTGCTTCTCCTCATGGTCATCCACGATCCCGACCAGATCCAGATCCACTCCCTGGAGGGTGACATAGGCGACTTCCATCTCGTCGCCAACCCCGTAAAAAACCACCCTTCTTATGCCCTTGGTTTCCATTTCCAGGAATTTCCGGGCAAACAGGTTCTTCAGATCCGTGTAGAGCTTGACGTTATAAGCCAGGTATTTCAGGGTGAGCTTGGCCTTCATGCCCAGGCCCTCCGAAGTGAGATGGTAGTAAATCTGGCGGTGATTGAGTCCTCGAATCTTAACCCATCCCTTCCGCGCCAGTTTCTTGATGCACGCGTTGGTCACCCCCAAGGCAATATTGAATTTTCGGGAGAGTTCCCTTTGAGAAATAGTGGGATTTTTCTCCAATTCCTCGAGGAACTGGAGATCCCTCATGTCCTCAGATGGCCTGAATAGGGCCTCTTTCCGCTTTACCATCTTCTCCTGCTGTGATGATCTTTTCCGGGTCTCATTTATTGAATGTTCATTTTATGAACGTTTTTACCAAAAAAAAACGACCTGGTCAAGGGGAAAATGTTCATTTTTCGAACATTTTTCGCTAGAAACGTGGTCGACGACGACCCGGTTGATCTCCTCGGGCATCCTTCGGTTGTAACTCCTTAAACCAGCTTCGACGTGGGCAACGGGAAAATGGAGTTTACACGCTGCCAATGCGCCAGCCAGGGTGCTATTGGTATCCCCGTAGACGACCACCACATCCGGCCCCTCCTTCAGGAGCACCTCCTCTATCCCCTCTAACATGCGACCCGTCTGCTCTCCGTGACTTGCCGACCCTACTCCGAGATGGTGCCCGGGTTCCCTCAGGCCCAGTTCTCCGAAGAAGATTCGGTCCATGTTGTAGTCGTAATGTTGTCCCGTGTGAACCGAAACCTCCTCGATACACTCCATTCCAGCCCGAGGCCCGGCCTCCACGTTAAAGGCCTTGATTGCCTCGGTCACGGCAGCAGCCTTGATGAACTGGGGCCTTGCCCCGATAACGGTAAGAATCTTCATCGGGTTTCTCGTTTTCGACCCTGTCGTTCATCTCCCTGTTAGCTGATAGCCCAACGATCACTCAACCATAGAACATCTTGATCTGGTCGACTACGTATTCCTGCTGTTCGGGAGATAACTCTGGGTAGATGGGAAGGGCCAGGGTTTCCTCCGCAGCCTTCTCCGATTTGGGAAGATCGCCCCTCCCATGTCCGAGATATTCGAAGCACTTTTGGAGATGGAGGGGAATGGGGTAGTACACCTCGGTCCCCACGCCATTGGCTCGAAGGAATTCCCGGAGCTTATCCCGATGGGGTACCCGGATCACGTACTGATGGAAGATATGTCTATTCCCGCCCCTGACAACGGGCACCTGTATATGTTCGGCCAGCCCCGTCTCCTCGAAGAGGCTATCATACCTCCGGGCATTTCTCCGGCGTGCCTCCGTCCATCTCTCCAAGTGGAGAAATTTCACGTTGAGGACCGCTGCCTGAAGTTCGTCCAACCTGAAATTACCCCCGATGAGGTGGTGATGGTATTTCGGTTGACTGCCATGCACCCTGAGAACCCGTATCTTTTCCGCTAACGGCTCGTCATCGGTAACCACCATGCCACCATCCCCGCATCCACCCAGGTTCTTCGTGGGGAAAAACGAAAGGCATCCGAGCCTACCCATGCTCCCCGCTCTGCAGGCCGTCCTCGGACCCTCGCCCCACCTCCCAGCCCGTTCCTCCAATGCCCACCCCTCAGTTTTGGCCCTCTGTACCTTTCCATCCAGCCCCTTCGAGTAATAGATCGCTCCAATGGCCTGGGCCGCGTCCTCCACGATATCGACCCGAGCTCTTTGGGCCATCTCCATGATGGGATCCATATCGGCACACTGCCCGTACAGGTGAACCGGAATAACGGCCCGGATTGCACACCCCATCTTCCTCTCCACTGGTTTCCCGGTCTCCTGGTCCACATCGCATCCGGCCTCCAGGAGTTCCTGAAGTTTTTGGGGATCCAGGTTGTAGGTGTCAGGCTCGATATCGATGAAAATCGGTTTTGCCCCCAGCCGAGCAACAACGCCGGCGGTGGCGAAGAAGCTAAAGGGGCTTGTGATTACGCCATCCCCTTGCCCGATTCCCAGGGCCATAAGGGAAACGAGAAGGGCATCAGTCCCCGAGGCAACGCCGATACCATAACTCACGGTGCTGTATGTTGCGATCTTCTCCTCCAGTCTCTTGACGTTGGGCCCGAGGATAAACTGTTGGCTCTCGAAAACGGAATGCACGGCCCGTTGAACCTCTTCCTCAATTTCCGCATATTGCGCCTTGAGATCGACGAACGGAATCTCCATAGCCATTATCAATCCCTCAAACGGGTGAGATGATCCCTGCATCGTTTCGGAATTTCAAACCGCAACGGCTGCACGTAGCAGCGGAGCCATAGAATTCCAACCGGACCCCGCATTGACAAACGTGGCCGATAACTCTCGCCGGATTTCCTGCTGCGAGGGCATAATCGGGAACGTCCTCCGTCACCACTACCCCTGCCCACGAACACGTTCCCCCTGTCCCTCGGAATACCCTCATGAGCTAACGGCTTTGGCTCGCCTTAACCCCCACAATGCGATATTGGATCGCCAAGAAATCGATCAGTCCACCCAGCAACAGCTTGTTCAGCAGCCTCATGATTTTCCCACACCGTTTCTTCTTTATCACCCTTTTCAGCTCGTATCCCGTCTCCCGGAACATGTCCTCAATGGTCTTCAAGGTGAAAAAGCGGAGATGGGTTCGATCCAAAATCCCGAGGCGAGTATAGTCCCATCGCCCCTCGAAAATCAAGGATCCTAAGATCCGGTAATATCGAATATTGGGGATGCTACAGATGATGGTTCCGTCATCTCGGAGGATTTCCCTATGCCTTTGCAGGACCTTCCAGGGGTCAACCAGATGCTCCAGCACATCCCCGTAAACGATACAGTCGAAGAATCCCTTGCCGAAGGGCAGGACATCCCCGTCGACATCCCCCACGATCACCTCCTTATAAAAGGGCCTTGCCTGGTCAGCTGCACTAGGGTCAACCTCAACCCCGAAGATTTCCTCGAACCCCCTTTCCCTCAGGACCCGTCCCGTCTTGCCCATCCCGCAACCTACATCCAATATTCTCCTCGCTCCAGGGGGGATGAGCTCGACGAGGTCCGTCCGCGGAAGCGACCATTGGAAGTAATCGAACCCATCATCGTCTATCGCCCTTCCGAATTCCCTCATCTCTCCATTTCCCGCCCTTGGGCCGAAGCTCCCCCTGGCCTGTCCTTGGTTATCTCCAGGATCTGTCTGTCCCTCAACTTCTCCTCGCCCTTGGACATCCTTTTCGCAGCTTCTCTTTTGAATCGCCCCCATTCCCACAATGCCTGTACAAACCCGATGGGGTAACTGGACTTTCCCCTCAAGAGGAAGTACGTGAGGACAAAGGGAATGAAACAGGCATGTTTCACCATCAGCAGTGGATCCGATATGGCGTGCCATTGGAAGAGGAATCGGTTCCGATCCCGTATGTTCTTCAACCGTTTCCAGTGGAACACCTTCATGAAAGAAGTCCCGTGGTCGTGGTAAACCAAGCTCCTCGGCTCGTAGATCGTCCTCCATCCCTTCTGCTTCCACGCCCGATAACCCAATTCCAGATCCTCCCAGTAGAGGAGTTCCAGCAGTCCTCCCAGTTCCAGGTACTTTTTCCGGTCGAAGGCGCCCGAGCCCCCGGTGGCCCAGAGGCACGGAACCGGAGACCTATAGATATCCCCGCTGAACTTGAGCCTAAAGATCCCACGATAGAAGTAGGCCCCCGTCTTTCCGATGGTCAAGGTGCTCCCATCCAGCCCATAAACCTTCGGAGTCACCGAGAAGACCTGTTCGTCGTCGAAGTGAGGGACGATAGGAATGAGAAAGTCCGGGTGAACGTAGGCATCGTTGTTGACCAGGATGACGATATCACCCCTGCTCTCCCCCACGCCGATGTTGTTCCCCTCGCTGAAACCGAGGTTCTCCCTGAGCTTAATAAGCCTCACATGGGGATAACCCTTTTCAATGAGGGCTACGCTGCTGTCGCTGCTCCCATTATCAACCACGAGGATCTCTCCCGGGCCCTCGTACTTGTCCAGCGTCCTGGAGACGGCATCAAGGCACCGGGGAATAACCTCCTCCCCGTTCCAATTGACCACCACAAAGCTGACGCTTCTCGCCATGTTTTTCCTGCGGTCTCCCTCACAATCTGAAGATGAAATGGCCCACGTCCTTTCTGAGGAAATGGAATGTCCCCCTGATTTTCATCGCCCTCCTCTTGGACTTCGAGGCGTCCCTCCGTATCGTTTTGTATTTCAAAAGGGAGAGGGAGTCAAACATCAGATCGTAAAGGATACCAATGATGAAGAGCGGCTTATAGAGCATTTTGAATAAGAACGTCTTCTTGGGCCCCTCGAATTTCGTGAAGTATCTCATCAAGCTGTTTTGGCCAACCATGACCAGCTCCCCCGGGTTTTGACGCCTGCTCTCACCTCCCAAATGGGTGATCACCGCATCGGGGACGAAGTATATCCTGTGCCCCTGTGCTCGCATCCGCCGACAGAGGTCCAATTCCTCGATGAACATGAAGTACCCCTCATCCAACGGGCCCACCTGGCCCAACACGTCCCTCCTCACCATCAAAGCGGCGCCAGATGTCGCATCCACCTCCTCCACCCTGTCAAAGGAGAAATCCGTCATCTTATAATCCTCAACCCTTCCCCTGAAGAGGAATAGCCGCCCTAATATCGTGTTATCGTGAAGCGCTATGCCGAAGGTGGGGAAGCGCCGTATGGAGTGCTGAACGGATGCATCGGCGTTGACCAACTTAGGGCCTATAGCCCCCGCATCGGGGTGGCCCTCCATGAACCGAACCATGGTGCCCAGGGCGTTATCCATGATCACGGTGTCGGGGTTGAGAAGAATCACATAGCTCCCCCTGGCCAAACGGATCGCCTGATTGTTGGCTGCGGCAAATCCCCTATTCTCTCGGTTGGCGATGAGGCGGACACCGGGAAAGCCGTTTCTCACCATCTCCACTGATCCATCCCGCGAGGCGTTGTCCACTACGAAGATCTCGTACGTTATCCCTTCGGTGTGCTCGTAAATGGACCTGAGACACTCCTTCAACTGAGACTCGGTGTTCCAGTTCACGATGCAGATGGAGAGATCAACCACCTTTATCCCTCCCCTTTCGGGGAATATTCACGCTTTTCAGAACCCCTCCCTCACGAGCTACCGGAATCGCCCTTCTCCGCCACCACGATCAGGGTATTCCCTCCCATCAGGATTTGGTCGGAAAGGGTTTCATCCAGGAGATAGGCTTTCCTTGTCTCCTCTGGCCAAAAGAAACAGTAAAATCGGATGAGCCAGACCAGGGGTAAAAAGTATTTCAGCTTCGGTTTGGGCCGATCGATATCCAGCTTAATCACCCGGAATTGGTTCCATTGGAGGAAGAACTTGAGCACGGGGTATCCCATCTGGTTGATATGGAGCATGGACACATCTCCCTTGAGGACCTCCCGGTATTTCAGTCGGGGGGCCAGCTTCGAAAAAACTCCCGTAATCAAGAATCTCATCCTCCGCTCGATGTTAAGGTAATTGGGGATGGAGATAAATAACCTCCCCCCCTTCTTGATGATCCTGCTGAACTCCCGTATGGCGTTCAAGGGGTTTTCCGCATGTTCCAGGCCATCGAGGCAGATGATGTAGTCGAAACACTCAGCCTCATAGGGAAGATGTGTGTTCATGTCGCCGAATTGGACCGTTAAATCCTTGGCGGCAAAGAAGGATGGGTTAATATCGCAGCACGAGACGTTAAACCCCATCTTCTGCAAGCGGTCCGCCAACACCCCGGTCCCCGTGGGAACATCCAATAACCTTCCCCTTTCCTGCTCCGAGAGCATCCCGATGATCTTGTCATAGATCTCATCTCTGGATAACGAGATGAGCCCGAGGGATTTCTCTCCGCCGTCCATCTATCCTCCCCTCAAACCCATTCCTTCCGGATACAGCCTCAGGTGCCAATAGATGAGCCTGGCGTAGATGCCCAGCTTTTTCCTCAGCCTCTCCTTGCGGAAGGCCGTGAAGAGACAGGCAAGGGATGTCAGGAGAAAATCGACGCAGAACCGCGTAAAGAGGAAACCCCTAAGCATCATCCACTCCATGATTCCCCTATGTTTCTTAAAGAAGAGGTAGAGGGACCGATAGTATTCTATTTTGGCCCTGTCCTTCACGAGGTTTGCCGTTCTCCCCTGGAGATGAACAATTTCCGCTTGGGGCACGTGGCACAC
>Ga0209636_10003343_pt1 | contig 16355 bp, 20 predicted proteins | sample DeeMarSWOR152_54_FD_187464 | JGI IMG/M metagenome (GOLD analysis project Ga0209636, IMG submission 187464) | Marine sediment microbial communities from White Oak River estuary, North Carolina - WOR-1-52-54 (SPAdes) (version 2) | ecosystem: Environmental > Aquatic > Marine > Intertidal zone >...
CACACGAATTGCATCCTGCGTTCAGTGTATACTAATGTATCATCGATGTCAACGACGACAGTAACCAATGCAGTACCTTCCTTCAACCTATGGATAGAGCACGAATCAACTACCATTATTTGGTATATGATTCAATGCGACCTATATATAAACACGAACCAATGTTGACAGCATGGGGAAACGTTACATTTACGTGTAACACGAGTGTAACATTATGCAAAGTGTTAACAGTTTGCCTTATAAATACATTATTTTCCATTGTTTTTTCCATTGCGAAAGTGTTAACAGTTTCGAGTTAACTTTTGCACTTTTCTATAGATATTATCCTCTCCTCTCGGGATGAAAGCTTAAAGAATATACGAACTTGTAGGAAATAAAGCGGAAGTTACCGTTCTTTCAACATTTAAAGCTTCTAGCATGTAAATCTCCGTTTTTCTTTTCCATTAAGTGTTAACAGTTTCAGATATTCTTTGATTGATAAGACTCTTCGGCAATTTAGCCTATGTTACCTAGCTTGGAAATAGCCTTCATTGCCATAATAGAAATCATAGATTGTATGCAATTCAGCATAAGCCTTTAGCTTGATTCTGGATTAATGGAAACATGAAAAGCGTTATTCCAACATTCGTTACATTGCTCATTCGTTAGAACATGAACAGCATTCTTTTCTATGAAGTCTTTGGCACAATCTAGTTTTCCGTCTTGTCTTTCATGTTTAAAAAGACATGTTCCATTTAATGACAGCAATTCAGTCTTAGGCTTTTCCTTAGATGTGGCTATGGGCACGTTTTGAAGTTTCTTTCGCTTGATCTTCTTAAGTGTTGCAAACTCTTCGTCTTTCTCTAAAAGCATTGAAACAACGTCATTTACTGAATTGAAACTTAATTTGGCTTTCTTCTTTTCTAAAAGCTGTTTATTTTCAATAGAAATTCTGATATGTGTTTTTTCCTTAAGGGCTTGCATGCTTAATTATTTAGAATCTCTTGTTTTTTAACATTTTCCAATGCAACTTTGAAACTATCATTACTTAGTTTGTTCATTGAACGGTCATGGCAACTCTGAGTAAATTCCATATAAGCTACTGGAGAAGTCTTAAGCTCTGTAACTATTTCATCACATGCTTTATGTTTGTCTGGATTCCTTCTATCACATTCATAACAGACAAAAGGATGTTCTTTTCTCATTCTAAGAGGATTCAAACAGATTGGAACATTTTTATGTATAACTTCACCGTCAAACTCTTCTTTGCAAGGTTCGACTTTGAAAACAATTCCATCAACCATACTCTTAATAAAATTCCATTTCTGTTTCAATTCCACATATTGTTCAGTTTGGCTTTCTACAGTTGCTAATTTTCCTTCCAAAATTTTCAATCGTTGTTCTGCTGGATTATTCTCAAGTTCAATGATTCTATCCTTTGCTTTCTTAAGTTCCAATTCCAAGCTTGGCATTTTCTCGATATCTTTTTGCAAATTCTTAATGCTGTCCTCTTTGTTTTGGATTTGATTATCGAATTTTCGAGTAGCTGCCATAAGTCTCTTATCATACTCGTTCTTAGCTTTTGCCTCAATTGTATCGTTTCTTTTCACCATTGACTGTTTCCATGTCTTCTCATCATACAACCTCATCGCTTTATAGAATGTAGAGATTTGTTTGCTTCTCTGAAATTCCTTAACTTTAGAAATAAAACTTTTTGGAAGTCTTTCCTGAGTTGTTGGGTCTCCTCTTGGCATGGCATCATCGCTTGTTTGATGGACATTCTGCAAGTTTAAAATCAGGCACTTTATGATGTAGTGCATTCTGTTTAAATTCAGCGATGTAGTTTCTAATCGCTACTTTTATAGCGTGATGTCTTGCAATCTCTCTAACTTCGCAAATCTTCTCAAGACCTTTCTCTTCCTTATCACTCAAATAAACCGTTACTTGTCTCATTGCTTTCACCTAAGCTAGATTAAGATGTAAATTTAAAATATAGTTGGTCATTCTCAAATTTGTAACATCATGTGACATTTATCCATAATAGCTAACATGATTCACCCTTTGTATATCCTCAATCAGAAATTCAACATAATTGACATGAAAATGTTGAAAACGAAAACTTAAAAAAGCTTCACCATATAGATTGTTTTGAATCAAATGATCCGCATACGTTCCTATGTTCCCTTATCTTTCGTTCTTTTCTTATGCCTAATCAGTTCCATACCTTCTGTTTATGCAGCTGAAGGCGATGGTGTCAACTTCATGGATTTTCCTCAATACCTCGCAGAAGCCATAGGAATTCCAGTTTTCGCATCTCAACTCTTAATCTCTACGATATTGCTTTTTGCCTGCTTACTTCCATGTGCTATATGGGCGAAATCATCTTTTGTAGCAATCATTGTTGGTTTTTCAATGATGGGTATTTTGGTTGCTCTTCAATGGTTGCCTTACTGGTTCCTCTTGTTGATTGCTCTAATCGTAGCTCTGATATATGCAAAAGAAATTAAAGGCTCAGTAGGTGGCGAATCTCCCTAATCTTTGTCTCCAATTCTGTTTTTGTTTCCTCATCTGCATGAAGCTTCTGTATTTGAACTTCTACTATGTCCCTTTCATTGATTCCTTTCAGCTTCTCTATTGGAATCTGGATTCCATTCTTTTCAACTTTCATAATGAAACTGTTTTCCATTCTAATCACCTCAAAACTCCTTCGCTTCATAGAAACTTAGATGTTCCATATCACAAAACATCATAAAATCTTGTTGTGCTTCATTCATTCACATATTATGACATCTAATTTTCTAGTGTTTTAACTCTATATGTTTAAACAACAAGGGAAAACCTTATCTTTTTACTGTTTCATATAAACTTTCAAGATGCCACGAGAATTCTTATTGACTGAAAGGCTTTTCAAATTACTTTCAAGTAGATGTGGGATTTTAGTATGTTCAGCACAAAGATGTGGAAAACCTCTAAGACCAAACGACAAAATCGTTTCAAGTGGTGCTACTGGTAGAAGGCATTGTAGGCGTTTTCATAAAGAATGCTATGAGGAGCTCTTTATTGACGTTTAAGATGTACTCCGTAATTGCTCTAGGGCGTATTCCATAACATGGCTTCTATTTCTGAATCTCTTTGTGGCGATTTGTTCATTCATCCATTTCAAAATCTCTTCATCCAATGATACGCTTGTCTTTATCTTTTTACCCATTATTACCACAACCTAATAATAATTACCGAAACGTATTTAAATAAATTGCTACCCTGTTAGGGTAATGATTACCGAAAAGGAGTAAAAGAGTATGAGAAGTGTTCAGGTATTGAAACCTCAAACTGAATTTGCCTTAGAGAAATCCGTCATAAAAGAAAGGAGAGTAGGAAGACCTCAGAGAGTTTCAACTGAAGATGTGATTCAAGCCATTAAATTGTATGCGACAACTTCACCAACTGAGCTTTCTAGAAGATTGAATGTAGCAAGACAAACAGTCTATCGGAAAATGGAATTGATTCCTAACGAAACCATCATTCAGATTTTCAATGAATTGAAAGAGACCGATCTTAAGCCCTATCAATTCAGCTATGAAGGATTCTCAACGATTCCAGAAATAGAGCAATTCAGAAAGGTATTGCAGAGAAGGCAAGTTTCAAAGAAATATGCGAATGGAATACTCAGAACTTGGTGGCATGTATGCCTTCATCTGAAAAGGCATCCACGTAATTTATCCATTGAGCAATGTGCAGACCTTCTAATCATTTTGAAAGGAAAGAAAATCGAAAATCTACATTACTATGGTACAAAACAAGCTATCCGTTCATGGTTTCAAAATGTCTATGGAATCAACGGCGAAATCTTAACATCTAAAGGTATTGATGGAACTCTCACCTATGAACTAGGTAAGCGAGCGCATGACCGTCTAACTCAAAAACAACGATCTCTTTTCATTAAAGCCTTAAAGGACATTGTTGAAAAGGATTCATTGTTCGATGTATGGATTAGCCTATCTTACTTTCTCTATTATACTGCTACTCGAATAAGGGCTTCATTGAAAGCACGAATTGAAAATATTGAGAAGCATGAAGGCTATTGGATAATTACCATTGTTGATAAAGGCAGACATAAGAATGGACGTAAGACATGGCGAAAATTCATTGTTGGAGAATTGAAAGAGAAACTCGAAAAGAATCTAGCATCAAGAGGCAATGGTGAATCTGGATTTCTATTTCCATTACGATACCGAAGAGCATTAGATATTTTCAAAGAAGCTTATGAACAGGCCGCGATTCCGATTCCAAAACAACCATGCCATATTTGGAGACACACGGCAGCCCAAGATTTCTTAGGAGCTACGGATTGGAATTATGAATTGTGTGCTCAAACCTTAGGATGGGAAAACTCCAACATTCTAAGGAAATGTTATGGTTCAATGTCCGAGATCGCTAAGGAAAAGGCATTACGGAAAGCTATGGGTATGCCGATAGCGGAAGAGACGAAAAAGGAATTCAAATTCTAACCGAGGTTTTTCATTGAAGCGACATAGAAAAGAGAAACTGAAAAGGTTTCTCGGTCAGATCGCCGTAGTGCTTATTGCCTTTCTCTGTTTCGTAGCGTTCATAACGTTGATTCTGTTTTTTGCAGTTCCATGTTCCATTCTGGCTGTTATCCAATATTTGAATGATAAGCTACGACATAAGGATGTTCAGAAAAGGCATGGAATAATAACGAGATGAAACAACTTGATGCATGGCTTAATCGGAGACATCATCTTAAGAGTAGCAATCACAATGATGATACTCGGAATCTACATGATGCTTCATTCAATGTTTGAAATCAGATCAACACTTGACATTGAACAATACTTTTCCATTGAGGAAAACTAGCCTACCCACACACAGTTTAACGTCTCAAAATTTTTTTGCTCAATTCTATTCAGCTATTCTGAGAACCTTAGAATGTAACATAAGTATATTCTTCTTCCATCAAAGAACGTTGAATAATGTTACAAAAACGCTTTATATAAGGGAGGGTCTAGTCGGACGGAGAAAGCTCTCGCTTCAGACCCCTTCTTAAGCTGCAAATGAACGACCATACAAAAAGAAAAACCGTCTAGTTTTCAGTTTTTGGCTTAATCTTTGGAAGAAAATCCTTATACACCTGAACAACGCCAAAAGTCGTAATCCTATATTCTTCGTTAGCAATCTTCACAGAATATCACTTTTGACAAGTTCTCCAATGCTTGTGCTCGAAATTTTCGCATTGTTTATAAAACTTCAATTAGAGTATGTGGGGGAAGGTTCGATGAAGAGGAAATTCATCCTTGCAGTGGTTGTCATCTTGCTCGTTGGAGTATTCAGTCTGGCATTCGAAATTCGAGACGTGAAAGCAGCAACCCGCAACTTCAGCTTATATGGCTACTTTAATCAAGGGTGGGGTTTTACGCCTTTGGTTTGAACTATTTTTGCGATGGCTACTGCGCCCGACAGTACGCTATTGTTAAGGAAGATCAGTTCTTTTCCAGAGTCCAACACGATGACAGTGTGAAGCGGGGTCAATTCTCTGACAACTCCCTCTTCATGCATGTACGTGCTGACTACTCTGTCTCCAATGGCGTACGGGAGTCTGCTGAGCGATTTGACCTCGTGTTTGTGGATGGCAACCATGATTACCGTGCCTGATGCTATTGCGCTGTTCGGAATCGACATCTGTCCCACATCGGTTCTTATTTTTGTAACGAGAGCCGTCATGTCTATGATCTTGCCTGGAATATTGTTCACCAAAACATCATCGCCTACCCTGAAACCGTGAGTCGTAAAAACGAGTGCGCCTGCAAGGATGGCGCCGACGAATGTGGATATGATTAGGCCTATCGTGATAGAAGCGATGCCTGCACCAGCTAGAAGGCTTTCCGGTGAAACTCCCAGCGTGTGAAGCACCCCGAAGCTCATCACCAGAACTGCTATGGCTCCAATCGAAAGCTGTAGAACTGTGGCGGCCTGGGCTCCGATGCGTGCAGTCATGAACGACTTTGCGTGTCGTATGAACAGCAGGATTACTAGCCAAAAACCGACGATTAGGATGATTCGGAAGGTTTCTGTTGAAAAGACAAACAGGTTTATCGGTGCAGTTACAAATAGGTCAAAAAGATAGACGGTGCCAAAGCCTAAGACTATCAGAGAGGCTAGGATGATGGCGAATTTTTTGAAAGAATCAACGAAGCCAGCCAACTAATCACCTTCATAGCAGTTACTGATAATTGCGCTTCTATAGTTTTCTCAAGCCAGATCACATTCTGAACAACTATAGCGCACGGCAATCAAGCAGACTTCTTGCATTTTGTTTTTGGCCACGCAGAATGTTTATTTGTCTGACGGGAATGAGTCCATGTCGCAGCTTCGTATTAGGGGTGCTGTCACATTGTGGCGAGATTCTCGGTACTATCGGCTACTTTGTGGTTGGTTGGGATAAAGTTTTATCTCAAACCCGAATGAGGGTTATTACTCGCTTTCCTGAAATGCTCTTAGCTGAAGTGCGTCCAACAGAATGAGTATAAAGCCGAGCCAAGAATTACACATTGCCGAAACTGAAAGAGGCTTAAAGAATGAATAAGTGTTTATGCTGTAAAGGAAATTGCGATACTATTTTAAGTCCGCTTAATTGCAGAGTTTAACAATGGAGGGGAATGCATGCACAAGATAGGCGAAGCAAGTTTCGTTGGCGACCAAAATCCACACATGGCCGCATTCATCTCGTTGAAGTGTGATATGTTAGTAGTAGAAGAACTGAATGCTATAGTTCCTGAAGCAATCAAGCATTTTCCAACCAAGAAAGAGACTCTATTAGGCATGTTGGATACTCTTTCTCAGAGACTGAAAAAAGGTGAGTTCGTATAAAGTGAACTGAATGAATTTCTCGGGAAAATTACAGAAAAGCTTGGAGTCTATAAGAAAATACGCCAAATTGCGATGCAAGCCAAAAATGAAGTTGAAGCGAAAGGCATGAAACAAGGTTATCTTGGCTTAGACGAAAAGACTATTGTGGGAAAAATGCTCCTTGACGAGATTCGTTATCACGTTTTCCCCAAACGCTTCACTACGTTTATTCGGAATATGAGCTTGGTTTACTTAGTCGCACTTTTCGAAAACTATCTCGGCAAAGTTCTCCAAATCGCTATGGAGAATGAGCCGAAAATCCTGATGACAAGTCAGAAGAGCATAACAATCGAGGAGTTACTGAAACTCAATGACATTGAAGACGCAAGAAAGCAAATCATTGAAAAAGAGATTGCTGCTATTATTAATGAGGATTTAGACAAGGTAGCTAAGTATTTTGAGGACAAATTCAACTTGAAACTGGCAGAGGTCTCTGATTGGAGTCAGTTCAAAGAAAGATTCTATAGAAGAAATATCATTGTTCACAATTCGGGTTACCCTAACAAACTTTACAGACAAAAAACTGGCTACAGGGGAAAAGATAGGAAAATGGACGTGTCTGAAACCTATTTGCAGTATTCTATTAAGCTTTTTGGCAAGTGGGCAATGGGTATTTCGATGCATTTCACTCAGAAATTCATCTGCAAAAATCCACAAGAGAAGACATCGTGACAGCTATTTGATAGAGGATTCCTCCATTAGTCCTTAAATATTCAGTTTGTGCTGCACAGCTTGGACACAGGACGAAACGATTAGGACGTAACTTTCATATATAAGGGAGGTCTAGTCACCACATAGCATCAGAATAAAATCAAAAAACCTAGAGGGGTCTGTGAATTTAGCAACCGAAAACTTCCTAAAATAAACATCCACCAGCCCGAAGACTAATTCAACCTATTTATAGAGGGGCATAATAACCACAGAAAGCACCAGTTTACCGGTTCTGTAAACCTATCGGTTGGTGAAAACAAAAAAGGGAGATTTTATTTAGGCAGAAGGTTGTTTGGCTTATTTCAGTAGTTTCATGGCTTCTTCAGTAGTCATTGCTATTTTGATTTCAGTCGTGTGTTGAGCCTGCCATTTCCTAATTGCCGGTTCCATTTGGAATTTTAGGAAAGCATCTGCACTCCGGGCTTCATACACAATAATATTTAGATGCTCTCGCACTACAGTCCAACTTCCAACCATTTTAATTTCATGCTTCTTTGTCAGTGCACCTACTTTGTCCATGATTTCTAAAGCCATTTTCTTCATTTTTTCATTATTCATCGGACAGTTTTCAACCGAATGCCTCTGAAACACAATTATTGATGGCATACAAAGACACTCCTCGGAACTATTATTTCAAATGCAACAACATATAAAGACTGTGCCATTTAATTGCTGACAATACGCAGCTAGCGTAAGTTACTAACCGATAGGTTTACAGAACCAGTTTACCTAATCTATTTTCGCTTTTATCTTTGGAATGATATCTTTCTGCATCTGCACTAAGCCAAACGTTGTAATTCTAAACTTCTCATCACTCGTCTTCACAACCACATTATTCTTAACAAGCTCCCCAAGCCTAGTACTTGCAATCTTCCCACTCTTCCCAAGCTTAGCCTGCAACTCCTCCTTACTGACAGCATCACTCCCAACCAAACCCAACTGAAGACCCACATAACCAGCCAAAAGCCACAACAGCAAAGTCTCATTATCCGTAAGCTTACCCTTACTCACCAGCAAATTCGCGCCTTCCTTTGAAAAAACAATAAGCCCCTCGCACTCCTTCACAAGCATCTGCAAATCAACACTCAAAACAAGCCTCCTCGCAACACTAAAAGACGGAACAAACTCGCCAAAAAACCTGCTAAGGCTCAACCAAACATCTTCTAAACTGCCACTAAATGTCTTCTCAACATCCCCATACTTAACGTTCACAGTTATTTTATCGCTCAAGCCATCTTGCCCCTAAGCCTAGCCAAAACATCATCCTCAATCCACCTCTCACCCTGCACCGTCAACTTAAACTCAGGCCGATTCGGATCAGGCTTAAACACCTGCCCCCTCTTAGTCATCTCATTCAACCTAGCCGGAACCATACTTCTAATCCCACTCGACTCCAAAAGCCTCGTAATCTGCGCAGACGTATTCTTCCTCTCCTCAGAAGCATACAAAATCAACCCCACAGCCTCATAATGCGTAAGCTTCTCACTAGTCACCAACACAGGACCCTCAGTCGTAAATTCAATCATACCCTTCAGCTGAATTGCAGCAGTCGGCATCAACTTCCCTGACACAAGATCCGACGTTTTCTCCATGAAATTCTCTGGAAAGCTCTCAAGAATCTCCAAAACCTCTCCAGCATTTTCCCCTTCAACGACAATTTCACCGAAAGACGTTTTTATCTTCGCCTTAACCTTTCCCATCTCGACCACTCCCTTCAAGCCGCATCTTCTTCAGCAAGAATGTAAACACAACCAGCATCAGTCTTCCACCGCCTAACCTTCCTCTTCCTCACAAGCCCCAACAAAACCCCAGCCAAAGTACGCCCCGGGTAACCCAACTTATTCGCCTTCAACGCCTTCTTCAATTCACCTACAGTTCGAGGACGCCACTTCCCCCAATCACTCTCAAGAATCCTTAATACCGCCTCATCACAACTATCAACACGCAAAATCCTAGGATACTTCTCCACAGCAACTTCTTCCTTCGCAGGCGACGTCTTAACAGTAAGCGTCGCTGTCGTCTTAGGCTTAGAACCCTCAAAAGCCTTATAAACATCAACCATCAAGCTCGGCAATTCCTTAATCGTCTCCAAAACCTCCCTACGATGCCCACTAATCTCCACTTCATAATCCCCCATCCTCACACGAAACACAAAACTCCCCCTCGGCACCCCTTCAACCATCCCACCTGACAACATCCATCCCCACATATAAGAAGCTCTAACCCCTTTTAGAATTTACGTATCACGATATATTCCGAATCGGGAATAGCATATTAAATGTCACGATATGCTAATTTAACTGTGAAGCTTGCACAGAGGAATGCACTTGGCCAAAAAGGGAATCGGTATATGGCTTTTCAGCACTCTAACCTTCATAGCGCTCCTACACCTAATCGACGCAACTTCGGCCTTAGTTTTGAACAGTCAAATCAGGCTTTTTCAACTGTACCCGTTCCTCGGCGATAAACTACAGGCTGTAACACCTAGCGCATATTTCTGGATCAGCGCCACGGCAACTTTCCTTCTCTGGGGAATTACCTGTGCGATAGCTTTTGAGAACCCAGTGGAAGCCTTTCTAAACAAAATACTTTCAGACGCTAAGACACAAAGCGCCGTCGAGGCTCAAGCATTAGACGGAAAGGGCGAATTACTGGACGCAATGAATGAAACGGTCGAAATGAACAATGCCCTTTTGGCACATGTTAAAGACATAATGTACAATGTGAGAACAGAAGTCAAGGAAATTCAACCATTAATGGAGAACATGGAGAAACTCAAGACCGAAATAAGCCACTTGAAAAAGGGATTCAAAAAGTTTGAAGAAAACATGAAACATTCGAATAGCTGCCCAACATGCGGAAAACCAATACTGCCGGAATTCAAGCTTTGTCCCTACTGTGGCGAAAACATAAAGATGCTGCAGGAAGCCATGATAACATTGAAAGATTACAAATGAACTTGCAACATGCTACATGAAATAAGACAACTGTTTTAAACGAATTGAGGTAATTACTCTTCATGCCAAACAAAGTTCATTGCGCCCACATCCTCGTGAAAACCCAGAAAGAAGCAGAAGTGGTTCTGGAACGGTTGAAGAAAAGAGAAAAATTCTCAAGCATTGCTGAGGAAGTTTCGCTCTGCCCCTCAGGAAAACACGGGGGAGACCTCGGGACCTTCGGCAGAGGAAAAATGGTGAAGGAATTCGAGGGAGCCGCCTTCGCCCTTCATAAAGGGGAAATTTCGCCTATTGTAAAAACGAAGTTTGGATTTCACATAGTACAGAGGCTTGAATAGCCAGACTCTCCTTCAAGCAACCATGGCAAGACACTGGTTAGACAGAGCTAAATGTGACACAGCGACCACGCATACCACTTGCAATCCTCATCAGACAAAAGGTCTAACGAAAACTTCAACAGAGAAGACATCCTGGCGGTGATGTATTGTTTAGTTGCATTTATAAGGGAGTTTGAGTGTTCTAAGGCAGTAACGTTGTGCAGCTGAAAAACAAAAAGAACACAGCAACGTTACACGCTACAATCAACAATAAAAGGAGTGATGGAAAATGGCGGAAAAATCAGGAATTGTTTTCGTCGGAAACAAGCCCCCAATGAGCTATGTTCTGGCAATCATCACAAGTCTATCGGCATCCAACGCCAAAGAAATAACCTTGAAAGCCCGAGGCCGAGCAATAACAACAGCTGTTGACGTGGCCGAAATAACCAGAAGCCGCTTCATCAAGGACTTGAAAGTCAGCAGCATCTCCATAGGAACAGAAGAAATGCCAGCAAGAGAGGGCGAAAACAGATCTAGAATGGTTTCAACAATGGAAATAACGCTTGCGAAAAAGTAGAAAGACATCGAAGCAAAGTAACAGTGCCGAAAACCTCGTTTTCTTTCAACAATAATTGTTTTGTGTTTTTTATGCGTTTATCTCGTAAGTATCGCGTGTCTCCGACAATCTGGTTGTTTCTAATGCGTTCTCCTTGTTCCGTTTAGAGTGATCGCTACTGGGATTATTAAAGATATTTCAACTATAAATTTTGAGCATAACCACTAAAATACTCTAGAATCAGTCTCTATTTTTGTTAGAAAGGATTATCAGGTTTGTTTAACATGATTGAAGTGAGTTGATGATTGATGCCTTACTATGTGTACATTCTTCTTTGTGAAGATGGTAGCTACTACACCGGACACTCCAAAGACGTAGAACATCGCATTGAACAGCACAGAAAAGGTCAAGGTTCAAGATACACAAGAATGCATAAGCCTGAGAAGACAGTGTACACAGAGCAGTTCAACGGGCGTGGCGAAGCCATGAAGAGAGAACAAGAAATCAAATCGCTCAACCATAGCCAAAAAGAACAATTGATAAGCTCATACAACAGGTCAACACATGCAACATCCAAAGACATTCATCACTAAACGCAAACTAAAACCCCTGAACCAAAGGCAAGACAGAAAACCAGATCGCCGATGAGCATGAGAATCTAATACATGCTAACACGCGAATAAGAGGCTATTGTATGCTTTTCAACGGAACTTGACTCCAGCAGTTTTGACTGATTCCAAAACAGACCCTTTAAGGGGGGTAGATTTATTTTCTAGAACGTTCATCTATAAGTTATTGGATGAGTTATGAATTCAACTTTTGCATCCAGGAGAAGGGGAGCTCTAGTTATTTCTGTAACCATTCTAAAAACTGCGAAGAACGGCGTCAGAAAAACACACCTACTCAGTTCAGTTTCTTTGAGCTACGAACAGCTTACTAGATACTTAGAATTTCTGAAATCCCGTGGTTTTATCAGAGAGCGCGATACTTTGCTTCAAACCACGAATAAAGGACTGGAATTGGTGGAAGAGTTTGACTCTTGAATTAATACGCAGCGTACTGCCCACATGAAATCGTCAAGCAGACATAGCTTCCTCTTTTTTTCTAACGAACGCACATCACTAAATGATCAATAACAACAAGGACATTATGAGAATCTAATCCTACTGGAAAACGCATTCGGCAAAACCGAACATTCCTTCGTTCCGTCTATTCCTTCAATTTATCTCTTAGCACTCTGCTGACTAAGGCAGCGTCCACTCTACCCCGTAGTTCCTTCATGATTATCCCCATGAGAACACCGAAGCTATTTTCACCACGTTCTTCAATCAAGCTTCTATTGTCCTCAATCACCTTTTCAACGAAGCTTCCAAGTTCATCTCCAGAAATAGTCTTCAAGCCAAGACTCTTGATCGCCTCCTGAACCCCTTTATTCTCGTGACTTGACAGCCAAACAATCACGTCGGGCATAGCCTCCTTTGTCAATTCACCAGAATTCACGTCATTGAAAATTTCCCGGATTTGGCTTTCTGAAACCTTTTCGACCTCAACACCGTCGCGTCCTAAAGCTTTTAAGGTTTCCGTCAAAAACGCCGCTACAGTTGTTGGTGAGACTTCTGTCTCTTTTACGATAGATTCGAATAGCTCGCTGTGTCTGGAATCTAGAACTTGTCTGGCCAACTTTTGATTTAGCTTATACTCTTTCATGAAACGTTCGAATTTTTGTTCAAGAAGCTCTGGCAATCGCGAACTGATCCCTCTTACATAGTCTTCTGTAATTTGTATCGGCGGAATATCTGTTTCAGGATACATTCTTGCCGCTCCGGGCCTGGGTCTCATGTAACGTGTTGTTCCATCAGGGTTTGGTGCTCGCGTCTCCTGTGGCACACCCTTTATGGCCTCCCTTGCTCTCTCCACAACCGCTTCTAATGCATCTTTGCAGTTTTCCAAATTGTCTGCAACAAGCACCACAGCATCTATATCATCAACCGCAACAATCTCTCTTAGTTTTCCTACCTCTTCTTTTGTTATCCCATAAGCTGGCAGCTCGTCAGTGTGGAATATGCCGCCGACTCTTCCCCAGAAACGAGCTCTGTCAGACATCTCTGTCCCCAAGCGAAAACTCGGCAGCAACTCTCGTCTAAGAAGACCTTGGAACTTGGGTAGTTTCACGGCTAAGATCTGATGTTTTCTGTCCAAGGCTTTGCGCAGGACCTTGCACTGCGTTTGTTCAAAAACATGAGTGACGTCGATGAAATTCCCTTGGATATCATCCTCATTTACTCCCCTCGTTCTCAGTTCTTCACTTATTTTCACAAGTTTCAATTGGCGTTGAACTTCATACTTGACAACAAGCTGGAGCACTTCAAGTTCCTGAACTCCCTTAATCTCTATGAGTGCACCGTCTGGAATGGATATGTTTATGTCTTGGCGAATTGTGCCCAAGCCCCTCTTCACTTCTCCAGTGGCTCTCAAGACTCTTCCGATTGCCAATGCTACCTGCTCTGCCTCTTTGGGCGATTTTATGACGGGTGCAGTTGCAACCTCTATTAAAGGTATGCCTAGACGATCTATACGATAACGTATCACGTTGCCTTCTCCACCAGTTTTTCTCGCAGCGTCCTCTTCTAGGCTTACGTGCTGGATCGGAACGATTTTTCGTCCGACCTTGACTTCGCCATTTAGGGCTATCACGCATGTTCTTTGGAAGCCCGTAGTGTTCGAACCGTCTATGACTGTTTTACGCATCACATGGATTTCGTCAACGGGTTTCGCGTTCATCATTAAGGCTGCTGTTAAGGTTGTTTCAACGGCTTCCATGTTTAATGGATGTGGTGGTTCTTCATCCATTTCAACAAGGCATGAGGTTGCCTTATTTGCCTCGTAGAGAATTTTCACTCCTTTCTGAAATTCGAAGTAAGCCGCTGGGTCTATTTGCCCTAACTCGCTTTGTGTTGGCCGAAGCCTACGGAGAAAAGTTATTTCTGGTTCTTCCTTGAAGAGTTCCAGCCTACAATCGCAAAACAACTTCGCGGAAGTGTCCAACTGTTGATGGATTTCCAAGCCCACTTTTAGGCCGATTTTCTCGTAGTTTATTTCCAGAAGTTTCTTCCTCCAATCAAGCCCTGCTATTCGGGGAGAGTTCTTGGCGAGATTTCCCCTATAATGTTTGTTTTCAACAGTTTTTTAGCTTCTTCCACATCCTTGGTCTGTCCGAAAATCCACATTAACTTGACAGCGGCTGTTTCTGGAAGCATGTCCTCCAGCGGGATCACGCCTAAAGCCAACAGATCGCGGCCTTGATCATAAACGTTCATGTCTACTCGGCCCCAAATGCACTGGGAAGTCATACCTACTACGACATCGTTCTCTGTCGCGTTTCGTATCGCTCCAAAAGTGTGGCTACTGACATGACCTAGACCTGTTCCTTCAAGAATTATACCCCTGTAGCCTTCATCCACGTGCCAATCAATTATGGACGGATTCATCCCTGGATGAAACTTCACCAAGGCCACCTTTTCGTCGAATTCCGCTTTCAGTGTAACCTTTCTTGTGGAGTCGCGCTTTCGATATTCCTTTGTAAGCATGGTTGTTTTCCGGTTTTCCACTCTTGCTATTGGAGTCGTGTTAACAGATTTGAAGGTGTCCCTTCTGCTGGTGTGACATTTTCGAACTTTCGTGCCCCTGTGGAGTATTATGGAAGTGTCTGATGTTTCTTCATGCATTGCTACGGCCACTTCTGCAAAAGGTCCTTTAGCCGCCGTTATCACTGCTCCTATCAGGTTCGTTGCAGCATCTGAGCTTGGTCTGTCTGCTGAGCGTTGCGAACCTACAAGTATTACTGGGACTGGGAGGTCTTGCAGTGCGAAGCTCAAGGCGGCAGCCGTGTACCCCATAGTATCTGTTCCATGAGCTATTACTACGCCGTCGATGCCTTTGGATGTTTGCTTTGAAACAGCTTTGGCTAATTTCGTCCAGTGTTTAGGAGTTATGTTTTCACTGAAAAGACTGAACAGTATTTGCGCCTCTATGCGCGCTATATTGGCAAGTTCTGGAACGACGCTGTACAGGTCGCTTGCTGTTAGGGCGGGTCGCACAGCTCCTGTTCTATAATCTACACGACTGGCGATTGTTCCACCAGTGCTTATTATAGCGATCTTCGCAAGCTTGGGATTCTGCTTCGGTGGGGCAGGAGTCTCAAAAGCTGGCTTGGCTCCTTTTCCTTTTCTCTCGATTTTTGTGTCTGGTGTTATTCGTACTCCAATGTTGTAGCCGCTTCTCAGTTTTATAACGATGTGTTTTTCGTCTCCATATTCTGAGCGTGGAATTAGAATGCCTTCGTAAACCTGTCCTTCTTTTGTTACACAAATGAAGTCTCCGATTTCGGCTTCAGCTTTTCTGATGGCTGCTAATGCTTCACCTTTGTAGCCTGAAAGCTCTTCTCTTCTACTCATATGTTCGATTCCCCAAAATTTTTGACATGTATGGGCCATCATATTCGTAGCCAAACCGCTTATAGTACTGCTTTGTGCCTAGAGCACTCATGACAAGAATCTTTCTGACGTTACAGTCTTCTTTTGACACACGTTCTGCCTCACTTAAGAGGATACTGCCGTAACCCTTGTGCTGCCATGCCTTGGCCAAATGTTTGCCAACTGGAACAAGAGGGCCATAGACATGGAGTTCTCGAACTATGGAACATACCGTTGCTTTTATCTCTGGCCTGTGAGCCTTTTCTGAAGGAACCCTCAACCTCAAATATCCTATTAAAACGTCGCTTTCCGGGTCTTCTGCTGAGATGAAGATCTCCTCTCCTTCAGACGCAGCATATCTTGTACTCAAAACTTCGATTTTTTCCGGGTCGGGTTTCACTTTGTCTTTCAACATTCTGTGGCCCACTTCTCTACATCG
>Ga0209636_10003344_pt1 | contig 16354 bp, 27 predicted proteins | sample DeeMarSWOR152_54_FD_187464 | JGI IMG/M metagenome (GOLD analysis project Ga0209636, IMG submission 187464) | Marine sediment microbial communities from White Oak River estuary, North Carolina - WOR-1-52-54 (SPAdes) (version 2) | ecosystem: Environmental > Aquatic > Marine > Intertidal zone >...
CTTTCAAGCACCATCTTGAGAAGATGCCACTGCCTTAACCGCTTCTGACTCAAGGTTAGTTTGTCTCCCATAATGGGGACATTTTACCTTGGCAGTTAAAGGGGACATAATCGCTAGGCTAACACAAGACTCGAAACCATGCGCCACCGTCCAATTCTATCGATATGCGTTTGAAATCAAAGCTGGAGCTGGGATCAGCGAATTCCTCTGTTTCAGTTAGTTATCGCTTACTCCCAGTTTGAGTTAAGTGTCTGTCGAAAAGAAGCCAGCACGGATAGAAGTTCGTTCGAGTGCAGATAAAATTCTCACGTTTAAGGAAGCCGCTAGCTCGATTGACGACTGAAGGAGTCAAGGATGTTTTAACCGAAAAAGGAGCTTGACAACAGGCGGCCTCATAGAAGGAATCGTTCCCCATGGGTTCAACACGACCACCGACAACAGGTGATCTCACAGAAGGACTCTCTCATTCGTTACCTTATTGGATACGCTCTGGTTCTGCTTTATCCTATAGAATACTTTAGAATTATTTGACAAGAGTTATCTGCTTTGATAAAGTAGAGAAAAATTCGACAAAGCCAAACCACTCGTGAGGGTGGGGACCGGAAGCCACGGGTCTTTGAATCTCATTGGGTATTCTCAAGTGGCTGCTACGTGATTGGGCAAGGGTCAAAGGCGGATTGGTAGAACCGCAGTAGTCAAAAAGCCATAAAAATCTGTGGGGTTTGAAGATAGCCGGGTTTGTGAACCGAACGGGTTCCCCGGCTTTTTCATTGGGAGGGAAAGATGAGATAAAACCAAGGGGGTTTCAGACCTTAAATTCATAGCCTTTTAGGCAGGGATAACGTGTACACTGCTGGGAAACCCGAAGCACAGGTGGCATCTCGTTCGATGTTCTCCCCGGAAAAACATATTCACGGACTCTTAACTAAGGAAGAGAGGGGGTGGAGAAATGGCAAAGGCAAAAAATGGTGATGCCGTCAAGGTTTACTACACCGGCAAATTGGAGGACGGGACAGTCTTCGATTCCTCGGAAAGCCGCGAGCCCTTAGAGTTCACCATAGGTGAGGCCAAGGTAATTCCTGGCTTGGAGCAAGCGGTTGTGGGTATGAGCCCTGGTGACTCAAAGACCGAGAAGGTTCCAGCTGATCAAGCCTTCGGCCCATACCGAGAAGAACTGGTAGTGGAAATTGATCGGGGGAGGATTCCAGAGGGGGTGGATCCGAAAGTCGGTAAGCGGTTACGGGTTGAAAAAACGGATGGAGGTATAACCGAGGTGCTGGTCACGGGTGTTACCGAATCGAAGGTGACATTAGATGCGAATCATCCCTTGGCAGGAAATGATCTGGTCTTCGATATTCAGCTTTTGGAGATTTTGTAAGTCCGGCAGTTCAGGGCATACGGTGACCCCATGGATTGATTGAGATCGCTTACACCATGATCGCTCCCGGGCTTGATGGGGTGGGTTCGGATATTCGAGGCGGCAGGAGTATAAACCACAAGGCCTTAGGAACGTCCAATTAGTCCTTCTCTTTCTAAAAGGGGAGAACTGGCTTCGAGCTTTCTTGAACCTGGGTTCCTCGGAGGGCCCGGTCGTCAGGGGGTTGGATATGATCCCGGAAGGCGTCCGCAGTCGTTGGGAAGAAGAGAGGATTGAAAACGTTCACGACTCGCAAACCATTGCCGAGAAGTTTGGATGGCGAATGGTACGCCCCTTGATCGAAATGGAAATCGCCCAAAGAAAACGAGAGATTCAGGAGGGTACGAGAAAAAGTTTCTTCAATTCCGAACAGGAGAAGAGGGCGAATCGTTGGCTCAAGAAAGTATTGTCTTCCTCCGATCCTGAATCGGCAGTTGTCCGCCTCTTGAGCGAAACCCCCTGAGCTCATTTTGAATCGCAAAATCCAAGGTGATGAGTCGGGGGAAGGAAAATGATCCCAAAAGGACTCAAGAGAGTGGTGGGTCTCTCTGCAGAAGAGTTGAGGTAGTTAAGATGGCCAACAAGAACTTTCTTTCAGGAACTTGGGAAGAGTTTGAGGGCTGGGTCAAGACCAAGGTTGGCGGTGAGATTTCGTGGAAGGTAAGGCCACGGGATACAAAGGTTAACCGGATGATCGTCGCCGAGAGCATCCTCGATACCCTTAACCGTAATGGTGGTGAGTTTCCACCGTCGCGAAATCTCTTTCTGGGGCTCAAGAGGGATGAGGGTAGCTCCTGAGCCCGAATAGATCCCATAGAGGGAGGTGCATCCATGGAAGGACGTAGCCCTTTAGATCCCATTGATCGAACGATATTACGGGTCCTCTCCTTGTATGAAGATCTCGACTTGCTACAGCTCTGGTATGAACTTGGCGAATCGGAAAAATCGTTGGCACGTATGACCAAAGAGGAGATTTTGGAGAGGTTGAAGTCTCTCAAGTCGCAAGGGTTTGTGGAACCCATCAAGGAATCGGAAAGCGGCACACGGTGGGCTTTGACCGGAAAAGGGGAAGTTGAGCGGTGATCGAAGGAATCTTCACAACAGGATCGCCACGAAGTGAGGAGGTGAGTTATGGTTCCGGTGGTTACTGTAGTCCCAAGGAAAGATGAACCCTTCGAGAAGGTGTTGCGGCGGTTTCGGAGGGAGGTTGAGAAAGATGGAATACTGAAGGCAACGAAGGTACGGGATCATTATGAGAAACCCAGCGTCAAGAAGAAGAGAAAGGCTCGTGCGGCCAGAAAGAGATGGCAAAAGAGGCTAAGGCGGGTTAAGAAGGGTTTTTAGCTGATCGAAAACGCCTGGAACTTTCAACTCTTTGAGGGAAAGGGAAACAGATTACGATCATGAGGAAGCTAAAGAGCGGTTTCTGTATATGGGCGTTATTTGGTCTGTTACTCTGTATTTTTCTCTTTTGCGGGTTGGGTGAATGCAGCAACGAGCTTCCTTTGGAGATTCGTTCCCGCTCTGCCGTTTTGATGGACGGGGTAACTGGGCAGGTGATCTTCGAGAAAACCCCGCAGAAAAGGCTTGGCCCCGCGGGCTTGGCAAAGGTGATGACTCTCTACCTGGCCTTTGACGCGCTCAAGGAAGGACTGGTAAAGCCTGACCAGAAGGTCGTTGTCAGCGAGAAAGCCTGGAAAACGGGCGGCTCACAGATGTTCTTGAAGGTCGGGGATGAGGTGCCATTTGTTGAATTGCTGAAAGCAGTCGCCGCCATATCGGCAAATGACGCTTCGGTGGCAATCGCTGAGTTTTTAGAGGGAACCGAGGACGCGTTTGTTCGTAAAATGAATGAAAAAGCCAAGGCGTTGAGGCTTGAAAACACACACTTCGTTAACTCCCACGGGTTGTTTAGTGAGGATCAGTACACAACTGCTTCCGATGTAGCCATCTTAGGACTTCACTATATTAGGGATCACCCGGACGCCGTGGGCCTCCATTCGATTCCCGAGTATGAGTACGGGGGTATCAAGCAGAAGAATTGGAACGGGCTCCTTGAGGTTGACGAGAGGGTTGACGGTTTGAAGACGGGTTATCTGAGCGATACTGGCTACCATGTCTTGGCGTCTGCAAAAGACGGGAACCGGAGATTTATCACCGCGGTCATGGGAGCAAATACTTCGAGACAGAGAGACCAGGATGCGCTTAAACTCCTTGAGCACGGGTTTAAGAATTTCATGACAAAGGGGATTGTAAGAAAAGGGAAAATTGTGGGAAAGGTCAAGGTCCAAAAGGGAAAATTGCCGGATGTGGGTCTCTCCGCCGAGCATACGGTGATGATAACCGTGCGAAAGGATGAGGCTGGAAATATTCCGATCGAGAGGCAGATACCTCAGTTCGCGACCGCCCCGATCGTGAAAGGCCAAGTATTGGGCAAACTCATCGTAGAAATGGAAGGAGTTGCCAGGAAGGAAGTCAATCTTGTCGCCTCATTCGATGTGCCAGCCAAATCCTATACCAGATTTTATCAGTTAGGTTTGCTCGTTGTAATAGGGCTTTTGGCGTTAGCTATTTGGAGGATACGGAATCTGAAAAGGAGGAGATGATACGGTTCGGCAGAGGCTTCTATGCTTCTAAGGGTACGGAAATACGCCATCATAGTATCGCCCGAAGCTGGGGGGGCTGTCTTATTGCTCAAAGACGAGACAAGCGATGCAGCCCTCCCTATCGGAATTGACCTCCATATGGGGAGAATTATCTCGGATCTGATGAAGAGAATTCCCAGAAAGAGGCCTTGGACGCACGATTTGATGGGAAAGATCCTATCGGAATGTGGAGCAAGGCTAAATCGAGTGGCGATTAAAGACCGCAAACAAGGGGTCTACTCCGCCGATATCCACATCGAGGCTCAAGGGAGAGAAATTGAACTGGATTGTCGAGCAAGCGATGCTGTTGCCCTTGCGATTTGCGAGAGGGTTCCGATTTATGTTTCAGAAAAGCTTCTATCGGTGGGATATGTAATCAAAATCAAATCAGGAGACGAGGATCCCTATAAGACATGGCTTCAAAATTTAAACCCGGATTTTTTCAAGTATAAAATGTGAGAATCCGCTGTGTTCAGCAGGATAGCTGGAATGCTTAACATGGCTTCGCTAGTCTAGTTTTTTCACCCGGTTGATTGCACTTGATGAGAAAGCAGTGAGAAGTTGAGATTTTTTTATCAAGTTGACGTCTTCGGCAAAATATATGCTGACATCCGAATGCTCAATGGGTTTTTTACAACTCAAATGGAGCTGTGAAAGAAGGTAGGTCATGGCAGGGCGGGATATTCTCTTTATTACCATTATGTTCCTGCTTTCCCCTTCCCCGGCTCTCGGACAAGACCAAGGGCGGGAATTACATATAGAGTACAATCGAGGCCTCCTGACCTTGTCCGTGGAGAATGTGAACCTCAAGCATGTGCTGACGGCTGTGGCAGAAGAGACGGGTATATTTGTTTGGTATCTGAGAGATTTTGAGAAGCCAATTACGACTGATTTCAATGACTTGCCCCTCCAACAGGGTCTGCTTCGAATCCTTAGGGGTATGAACTATGCATTGATCTACTCCCCTTCTACTGAAAAAAAGCGAGGGGAGGTCCTGGCGGGTGTGTATGTCCTTTCGAAGCAAGGGAGTAGATCCAGGCAGACTTTCCGGCCATCTGCTCAACCAACAACTCTAGAGGAGCGCAGAGCTGCCGCTATTGAAAGCTATAGGAGGAGACTGGATATTCTGGAACAGCAGATGGCACGGGTCGGGATGAACAGTCCTCGGGGCAAGGCCATTCAGAGACAGATTCTTCAATTCGAACAGGTAATTGAGAAATTGATCCAGCAATAGAACCTACAATTCCTTGTCGGCTTTGTGTTTGTTACGTGCTAGAAGTTGACATCTTGTATAACGGGACAAGCGAGAAATAATAATTTACTTAGAAAATATCACTACCTGGTAGAAGCATTTTCATATCTTTAGGGTGGCCAGCAGGGCATGACAGTTGGGTTTGGAATCTTAGATAGGGCCAGGGGTGTGGTACTCCGGGCCATCATGTATCTCTGTCGGGTTCTACGAAAAGTGTCAGTCCGCGGATGCCCCGCACCGTAACTTTTTTCCCCTTCCCGATGGATGGATAATTTCCCATTACCTCCGCGTTCCACAATTCGCCGTGTACCCGAATGTAACCCGAACGATCCAACCGATCCTCCGCTATGCCCCGAGAACCAACCATCGAACTCGAATCGTCCCTCCGTTTCTGATCGTAGGCAAGCCAGACAGCGGGGAACAAAATTAGGTCCTTAATAACCCAGGAAGCCACGAGGCTCCAGATAAACCACGTGGGGAGGGCCACCACTTGTCGAGCCAGAATCAGGAGAAGGTATAGCAGGATCACCTCCGGGACCTGGAATAGCATATACCTCACGAAAATCCGAAATGACCAGCCGTGCTTCCTCATTGCTTTCTCTCACACGGGCTAATGAAAAGTTTCTTACACATCTTCATTCTTGTACATACAAGATATACTTCATTACCTTATTAATGCAAATCGTCATAGTCCTGGAAAGAGGGATTTATGGGATCGAGAATTATTGTGCCAAAGAGGCAGAGACAAGACGCTATGGGAAAGAATACAAGAAATCGGAACCGTGCCTCTCTGTCCAATTCTATCGATTAGCGGTAGAAACATGCACCAGATCTGGACTGACGGAAAATCCATAGTTAGTATCATTTCGCTGGTAACTTCCATGGGCCTCGCTACCTGTTTTATTCTTTAAAACATATCTTAAATATTGTTTGACAAAGCTCCCCAGATTTGATATAAGGGTGTCGTTCTCCGACAAAGCCTAACCATCCGTGAGGGTGGGGCAGAAAGCCACGGACCTTTGGATCTCTCCTGATAGAACTTCCATGTGGCTTTTATCTAGTTGGCGATCTTGAAAAGGAAGCGGTAGTTAGTAAGCGATAGCGAAGACAAAATAAGGGTTCAAAGACAGCCGGGTTGCCGAAGTCGATAGGTGATTCGGCTTTTTTATTGGTTGGCAGTTTCTAAGGAGGACAGATGCCCGGGAAAAAGGAAGTGCCACCCCAAACCCTCGCTTCCTTAAAAACACAGAGGCGGTCCAGGCGATCCCGTAAACTTGTTGTTTTCCTCTTTGTCGTTTCCGGAGTTTTGCTGTTGGCGATCATCTTCTTTATGAGACCAGAGGCCAAAAGGCCGCAGATCGTTGCCCAGCGGGAAAGGCGTCCTATCCCGTCAATCGACACAAGAGAGGAGCCTACGATTCCAGGAATTGCTGGAGAGATGGGGATGGAGGAAGGACCAGTGAAAGGCGGTACACCGGAGGAAGAAAAGCCAATTGTATCAAAGCCGCCGGAACCCTTGATGAGGGTCCCCTCAAGAGAGTTAAAGAGGGCGGCCACTAAAGGCGTGAAAGAGTTACGCAAGGCGGAAAAGATCAGCCAGATCCTCGTGGATAAAGGGGAGAGGGTGATTCGGGTCACCTTGATCGGAGATGGAAGGATAGGAGATTATAAATCCTTCAAGCTGGAAAATCCCCCGCGCCTCGTGATCGATATCGGGAATGTGGAGAAAGAATATCCCAAGAGCCTCATCCAAGTCGACCACCTCCTCCTGAAAAGAATTCGATTGGGAAGGCACCCTAAGAAGACCCGGTTCGTTTTCGATTTCGCTTACCCTGAGGTGGCTCATTTTCAGATCCAGAGGGCCGAGAACCGATTAATCGTCTCCTTTGATCATATGGAGTAGGCTTCCCCTGGCTCAAAGGACTCGGTTCCTTACTTGAAATCAGCAGGAGGTAAAAATGTTCAAAAAAAGAGAGGCCAAAGGATTTGTTGAGTTTAGAAGACACTTGCTCAATGTGAGAAAAGAGGTCTTGTTGGGAGTGAAATCTATCATTGACTCTAGAATTAGGAGCCTTGAGAAAAAGATGAATGAGCTGGAAAAAATCAAGAAAAAGGGCGAAAAAATGCCCGTTGAGCCAACATAAATGCCCCCGTGATAATAACGGTAAGCATTGGCCTGGCGGCCGTAAAACTAATCCCCAATGTATTTAAAGAAGCAATACCAGCCATTCCAGCAACCTGCATCCAGAATTCAAGGAGATTTCCTCCCCTTACGACGCCTGCGTCCCCCTATCTGAGGTGAATATGAAGCTCTGAAAGAGGCGGATCGCTAGAGGAGCTCTCCTTTTTAGAGAGCACCCCCTTCGTTGAGAAATTTCGGGAAACTCTATATTAATTGGCAAAAATCCGAGATTTGATCAGCCCCTACACCCTAACCATCGTATTTCGCTTCGTACTGCATTTGATATACATTTTGAACAGTGATAGGATAATAGCCATGCCAAAGAAACCGGTAAATATCCGACTCGATCGCGAGATGATCGAGGAAGTCGAGAAAAGGGCAAAAGCAGCGGGGGTCAGCTTCAGCGACTTCGTCAGGAACGCTATCGCGAAGGAGATTGGGCGCGAGGATATCGTGGAGGAGTTGAAGAGCCTCATACGGGAGCAGAATAAGTGGCACAGGCGTATGGCGCAAGGGATAGATTCCATTATCGAGTTGTTGAAGAAGATCTATCCCGAGGCGAAGAATTAGACCCGAAAGAGGTTTGGTTTGAGAAAAATGATCCTAGCGGAGGTTCCGAATCACGAAAGCCGACAGTATGGAGGATTGGGACCGACCTTAATGTTCGGATATCGCCCGTTCGCTCTATTTGAACTATGTGGGGAAAGACATCGGTCCTTAACTATTTGAGAGAGTTTTAGGCCACAAGGAAGCAAGCCCAATGAAAACCCTGCCAGGCATTCAAGAGGCTTTCACGCTACCCTTGTGGCCTTTTTTATTTAAGCAAACTTTGGATGGGGAATTCAAGGTGAAGAAGGCTCCGTCAGAAATTTCCTAAATGGCGGGCTTCTCGGTGACCATGAGGCTGCCCGAACAGGAAGAATCAGGTTGGGGATCAAATGCTGAATCCTGCCTGACATTGCCGGACGGACCGTGAGATTTAGTGAACACCCGGGGCCGCCATGATCCATCTCTCCCCTTCTCCCAAAAAAGGGTCAGGCGGCGGTCCCGGCCCGAAAATCAAATGCTTGCTACTTCTCGTTCTCGAAAGAATTAAGAAGATCGGCGGCTTCAGGACTTACAGGAGGGATGGCGAGGAAGTTTTGGGTGATCCGCCCGCAGAACCTTTCCAGCAAGTTTCTTAGCAATCTTGGAGAACGCAAATTACAGGATCGTCAATTGGGCCATACAGGAGGACATTTCCCTTGATCACATATTTAGGCGAATCAAAGAGGGGGGAGTGAGGGAAATGGAACAGAAATATTCAAGGGATGAAGCAGAAAAACATTTCGGGGCAAAACCAGAGGAAATTGTATTGTGGAAAGATGAAGAAGGTAAGTGGTGGTGGCTGAGAATCACAACCGGAGAAATTGTGAGGGCAAAAAAGGAAGGACGGAAGGCGATGCCAAGGAGAAGGGCGTGAGGTAAAAGAGCGGACCTTGCTGAAATACCCATGTGGAAGCCCGAATTTGGCTCATCGTGGGTAAAGGATGTTCAAGTGGGGGTTGCCCCCCCTGGGGTTGCCAAATCTTTCAAAGGGAAGGAAACACGAGCCGGAGAATTCAATAGTTGATGAGGTTATAAGGGTCATCGCGGCTATCGTGGTATCACAGGAGGCTGAGAAGGCCGGAAAAAGCCGTGAATACTACGACGCCGTTGGGCCAAACGCCCAATGAGATCATGGCGAAAAAGGGTGTTGAGATTTCGAAGGCTGTCTATTTCAGCTATGAGACATTCAGGGTAGAGGGCCACTTTATAGTGGTAGCTACAGCCTTACCTAAATCAGGGATGAAGGGGAAGATCATCTATGAAAGCAAAAATGGGAAGTGGGCGGGGACCGAGGCCACTAAAGAGTAAAAGGCCAAGGTCAGGAGAGACCCGCGATGGTAATGAAGAGAAGTTACCCCGGAAGCGTAGAACTACGGGCTTTTGGGGATGGCCTTAGAAGCCAGGAGGGGATCATTAATGAAAGTAGAGATGTTCGGAAGTAGCGATCTCGGAACCCTTCAGGAGAGCATCAATAAATGGCTAAAGAAACACCCGAAGGTGGGGGTTGACCATATCCTTCAAAACACAATTCCCCCAGGGGAAGGACTTCACGGATGGGTTGTTATCTCGATCTGGTATGAAGAGGAGTCATGATGGGTTTTTGGTCCTGGCTGTTGAGAATCCTTTCCGAACCTCCCCCGGAGAAGCGGGGGAAGAGGAAGAGAAGGGATCGCTACATTCCCGGAGGTCTGGACCGCTACGGACCCTCTAGCATGAGACAGCCGTTTTCCCGTTTCCGTAGGGCATTTGGAGAACACGATCAGGACGAGGACAAAGACCGGTAAGCGGTGGATGGATTGGACTAATCCTCTTCGCCGTACATTTGAAGGCGAATCCAGAGAGAAGGTTCTAAGGGCATGGGAGGATCATTTCAGGGGAAAGAGGATTAGGACCCGCAGGATAAAGGGAAGGGTAGAAACGTCAACCCGCGCCGGGAAAGGTCAACGCGGGTACGATTGGATAAAGCTTCAAATCTGGATTGATTAAACGGGTAGGCCCAGGAAAAGAGAGAATTAAGGTGTGTCCACACTGCCGGCACATTATGAACCTGTGGAACGCAAGGCGTAAGGGGAGAACCAAGGTTAACATCCTGGCCCGTGGGGTCCCCCAGCACCTTCAGGAAATATACCGATACTTTAATGAAGACCTGGGAACGCTCGTCTATATCATGCAGTGCAACCACTGTGGGCAAACCTTTCTAGTGCCACACTGAGGAGCCCTAACGTGAAGGGCAAGGGATGCTGAAGCTTAGCTGTGGCTGGCCGTGCTCGTTCTTATTGCCATCCTCTTTCTCTGGTGGTGTGGGAGAGGATGAAAGGGAGGGCTAAGCCGTGAGGCCCTTAGATGATTTTGTGGGAAGGACGCTCCCCAGGGTTGTGGGAAAGCCTGTCCCGGAACATCTAAGATTCGCCGGACGGTGTAGGTCGCAGTGTAAGATCGGGGAGGGATGTAAGTGGAGAGGGCAACGGGGTATGACCTGGGAGCGGCTAATGGAGCTATGCCCTAAGAAGAAAAGGGTGGGATGAGCCTATGCTTTCGCTAATCTTCGGAATCTGGGCGTGGAGGAGAGGCTGGCGGAATTGGGTTCTGCTCGCTTGGTTAAGTGAGCTTATGGTGGGGATAATCGTTGCCGTCGGTAGCGTTAGTAGTGAAATGGCTAAACCCGCAATGCTTATAGGGGAATTTGGGGCCATGATAGCCTTCATAACGATGATCTGTAATCCGAGGAGGTAAGAGGAGGGCTAAGCCTATGTCATTGAAAGTCGTGGGGTACGTGAGGGTGTCCACGGAGGAACAGGCTGACCAGGGCGTGAGTCTCCACGTCCAGGAGGAAAGGATTAGGGGCCAGTGTGTTGCCCGGCAGTGGGAATTGATTGAAGTGGTAAAGGACGAGGGGAAGTCGGCCAGGAACCTGAAAAGGAATGGTATCCAGAGGATCATCGAGGGCTGTAAATGCAAGGAGTTTGACGTTGTGGTGGTGGTGGACCTCTCGAGGTTGACCCGTAGGTTGAAGGATCAAACCCAACTCATGGATGATGTTTTCAGGAAACACGGGGTCAAGCTCTGCACGTGTAACGGGGAGTACGATACTTCTACCGCAAAGGGAAGGTTGATAATCAACATCGAGGGCTCATTCAACCAGTTCCTTAGCGAGGATACCGAGGAGAGGACAAAGCTATCCTTGAAGCGGTTAAAGGAAGAGGGCAGACGCTACGGGCCGATCTCATACGGGTACAGGGAAATTGATGGAATGCTCCACGAGGACCCGGAGGAGCAAAAGGCGATCCGTGAGGCCAGAAGGCTGAGGGGAAAAGGCATGTCATTGAGGGCGATCAAACGAGACCTGGAAGCCCGTGGGATTCGTTCTCGCAACGGAAATGGTTGGTATCTTGACGTGCTCAGCCGGATGGTTGCCGGGGGGTAGGCGAAGGGAGCAGGCGATAGAAAGGAGGCAAGGGTTGTGAAATGGGATAGTAGCGATCAACGGGATTACCGGGTTGTGGCTGTTGACGAGTGGCGATTCCTTGGGATTTACCCGACCTTGAAGGCCAGGGCCGGGGTATACATCTTTGCGGATGCGAAGCTTCAGGTGAAGTATATCGGCAAGGCCGGAGCAGGCAGGATGGTGAAAGAAGTGGCCGATGCCATACGGAGGGATAAGGCCTATCACGCAACGCGGATCAAGGCGTTATACACCAACTCAGAGGCAAACGCCCGATCGCTGGAAGCCGCATTGATTGATAACTACAACCCACCGAATAACCGCACCTGATGGGTATTCGGTAAAAGGCATACTGCGGGTGAACCTACCTAAAGACTAATCACCACCCCGGAAGGATGGATTGGCCCTCAGGGTCCCGATCCACCCGCAGCATTCTGAGCATACCATAACCATAGAAAGGAGGAAAAGGATTTTTTTGAGGGTGGTGAGGAGCCCGATCGAGCAGTACCAGGAGATTGAAAGGCCCCCACCATCTTGAGTAAGGAAAGGGTAAGCACCCACTGTCAGCAAGCATCTAACCACAATCCTAAACCACAAGCGAGGCAGAGGCCATGAGAAAGACTAGTGCAAAGGCGAAACAATGTCAATGGAAGGGTTGGCCGGGATCGGGAGCGGTTTTTATCTTGGCCCTGGTAAGTGTTCTGGTCTTAGTCTCAGGATGTGCTGGACCCAGGGCTACTACCCGAAAGGGTGAGCCCACCCAAAAGCCGTATGTCTTCAACGCTACCTGGGATCAGACCTTTGATGCTTCAATGGTTGCCCTGGAAAAGATGTGGTATGGGATCATCACCAAGGACAGGGAGAAAGGGATAATCCAGGCCGGGTTTAAGGACCTCCTGGGAACCAAGGTCAAGGAAATGTACGTCTATCTGGCCAGGGTTGATGATGCTCACATCTCGGTGCGGACAGACCTTTCTATGGACCTCGGCTTTTTGGGGTTGGCCACGAGGTCTTACGAGATAAAGAGGTTCTACCGGGAACTGGCGAAACTGTTGGAGAAATAGCGGGTAAGACCGCAACGCTTGTCGGCAGTGGGTGTTTAGCGATAGTAAATGACACCTTGGCCCCAGGTATCGAAACAGGAGGGAAGCCATGAGAAAGAAGACTAAATCTATTGGATTCATCAGGTGGTGCTGTGTTTTCCTGTTTGCGATCCTTATAGTCAGCACGATGGGACCGAAAGCATACGCCCAGGAGCAGAAGCTGTGGTCGGGAAACATTAATGTGTTCGTCGGCACAAAGCTCCTGGATGCAGACGATTGGGAGCCCGTTGAGGATCAATTTACCCTCGGTGTCGGGCTCGATTTCAGACCTCCTAACTGGCCAGTGAGTCTCGCCCTGGACTGGTCATATAGCTGGGATGAGGGTGAGGAGAGCGTAATCGTGTTTGATCCTTGGCTTGGCCCCTTGACTTTTAACGTTGACCTTGAGGGCAAAACCATGGAGATAGACCCCGGCATCCGGTACATCTACGAGAAGCTCCCCTATGTACGACCCTTCATCGGAGCGGGCCTTGCGGTGATTTGGGCCGAGGCCAGGGCCATGTTTATGAGGAATGGGTATACCTGGACCGAGGCCGCGCTAAAACTGAAGGCCAATATCCCCGAAGAGGAGTGGATTAAATAAAGCGTAAGGAAGGAATGTTCTATGAAACCGTATAGCCTTGTAATGGGAAGTCTCTTGGTCCTGGCCCTGGCAGTAATAGCATGGGGCAAAGGAACGGTCTTCTCTATACGAGATGTCGATATTGAACTCTGCCAGGAAAAGGTGCTGCGGATTGTGGCTGAAAAGATGGGCGTGGAGCTAGATCCTGCTATAGACCGTCCTCGGGTAGTCGTTGATATGCCGGCTGAAGAGTTTAATGCTGAGCTTTACAAGATGGGGGTACTTACAACGTTGAGGCCTTGCTCTCACCATACGTATCCGATCTACTTCCCCAGGATCAACGTGATTCATCTAACCCCCAACTCGGACCTATCCACGTTGGCCCATGAATATGTTCACTATCTTCAAGTAAAGTACCCGAAGGCCAATATGCGCGGTGATGGCGCAACGCCGGATTGGATGGAGGAGCAAGCCCGTAAGATTCAATACTGGTTCTGGGATACCTACGTAAAGAAAGGAAATAGGCCATGACCCAGAAAACCATATCCATGACCCTGGCCATCCTCTTTGTTCTCCCTATGCTGTGCCTTGCCTGGGATGTTGAAATGGGAGAGGTCAAGCTGAGATGGAAAAAAGGCTTTGGGAACTATCATTTTCTGCTGGCAGAGGTTCAGATCGCCAACCGTACCAATACCCGCTGGAAGGCTACAGGAAAGTTCCTGTTCTACGATAAGGACGGGTTTGAAATCCAGAGTATTCACTTTTTCGACTCCATAGAAGGAATGGAGAAAAAGACCATACACGTCAAGGGCATAGTGTCCAGATACGACTATGTGAAGACAACAACCTTTAAGATACAGTCGGAATTAGGATCCTTCTCGTGGACCGACCCGGGAATCCTCCCAGTCACAGCGGAAAGGGCCCTGACTCTTCCCCCGTGGGATTGATACCCAAACCGAAACCCCATCATCCATGCAACATCCCAGGCTTGGATCCCCGAGCCCATCGGCCGGCCAAACCCAAGACGCTTTCCGTCCCACCCATCTGAGCTTCGCATCATAGATCGCCGCATAATCTCGCCTTAAACTCAAAACATATTTTTAAAAATTAAAGAAAATAGGAGATATTCGAAGGAAATTTAAGATTTTCTGAGAGTTCTGAATTTAGATATCTTAATACCACGCATTGAAATATAAGTATTTGAACATTATAAGAAATAATAAACGGGAAACTAAGTGAGGAAAAATCGCCAAAATCTACCATAAATCGATATTTTATTTTTTGTTAATTCGTGTTAAGTGTAGTTTAACGTGGACGGCGGGAGCTTCTTGCCAGTTCTGTTCCACCCTCATAGGCTTCCGGGCAAGGTCATGGGGTTTTATCGTCTAAAAGTGACGGTAACCCCGTTGATGGATAAGAACTCGCCATAAACCGGAGCTTTCGCCCTCCGCGGCGCTGCGCACTTAGTATGCAGGAGCCGTGACCCGGATTACGCAGGGCGGCGCACCGGACGGGCTTTATTCCTAAAGAGGCTCTGCATCCCCGGCTTATTTCCCGACGGCTCCCGCATACTAAGCACCTTGAACCCGAAAAGCCCAACCATCCGTGAGGGTGGGACGGAAAGCCACGGGTCTGGTTAAAACCAAGCCATAGAAGAAGGGAGGAAGGCCGGAAGAAGTTCATAGTCGGCACTGGATCGATGAATTGTCATGGAGGAAGAAAGGAAAAGGGTCCGATGTAAGACAGCTCCGAAAACCTCGACAAAGTTACGTTTTTTCCCTAAAGGATTAATCTAGTATGGCGATAGGAGAGGAGAAACCAAATAAGCATTCCATTAGAAAGAGACAGCTCATGGGCTACCTCAATTATAAAGAGGTTAGCGAGATGTTAGGTCAAGGCGCCCACACATCTCACGATGCCGAATATCTGAGGAGCCCTTTGGGAGAGGATCACCCTCAGGACCTTCACGGGAGAGGTGAACCTGATAAGGGGAGTAGGGCTCGTGGCCAGGAATTGAACCCTTTTGAGCCTGAAGCTTCCGAGAATCTGTTTGGAGCCTATATGAGGGAAGTCGGGAGGATCCCCCTTCTCAGCGGGAAAGAGGAGAGGGTATTGGCAAAGATGATTCAGGAAGGGCAGAGGGAATTCGTACGCCGGCTCCTGAAATTGGACCTGAAAATAGACGAGTTCGATACCCTTATCAGAAAGGACCGGAATGTCTCCGATGAGTCATTGGCGACGATCATGGGTGCATTGGAAAAGCTTGAAAGGGAAGAAAAGACCTCACCGGACAAAAAGGCCTTTCTATCGGAAATCAGGGAACGCTATTATCGGCTGACTCGCTTCAAAGGTGAGATGCTCAGAAGAAATTTACGCCTGGTCATTAGTATTGCCAAAGGTTTTAAACATTCGGGTATAAGTCTATCAGACTTTGTTCAGGAGGGGAATCTGGGGCTCATGAAGGCCGTATCGAAATTTGATTACCGACGAGGGTGCAAGTTCGGCACCTACGCAACATGGTGGATTCGCCAGGCCATTCAGAGGGCCATCGTCGAGAAGGGGCGTACCATACGGGTTCCGGTCCATCTCATGGAGGAGAGGAAGAAATTAACAGAAACGTACAGGAGGCTCTTAGAGAAACGGGAAAGAGTCCCTCAACCTCAAGAGATAGCCAGAAAGGCAAAGGTTCCTTTGAAGCTAGTCTACAAGGCCCTCTTTAACCTTCCCGAGACGATATCGTTGGAGACTCCGGTGGGAGAATACACAAATCTCGGATATTTCATCGAGGACGAGGAGTCACCCTCCCCCTTTGAGGTGATGGAAAGGAAGGAAATCCGTCAGATGGCAGAGAGGGTTCTTTCCGATTTGCCCCCGAGAGAGGCTGAGATCTTGCGCTTGCGCTTCGGAATCAGCGGGAAGGGTGAGCATACCTTGGAAGAGATCGGCAGGAAGTTTGGCATCAGCAGGGAGAGAGTTCGGCAGTTGGAGAAGAAGAGCATCAATCGATTGAGGCACCACCCGAAGAGGAGACTATCCGCGCACAGGTTGAAGGAGTATTGTGATCGACCAGAAGGAATCCGTGAGGGCCACGTTTACGTACCGTACCGAATTTTGCTCAAAGGCCTTCCCTGGACGAATTACTGAGGGGTTGGAAACTGAGATA
>Ga0209636_10003345_pt1 | contig 16352 bp, 12 predicted proteins | sample DeeMarSWOR152_54_FD_187464 | JGI IMG/M metagenome (GOLD analysis project Ga0209636, IMG submission 187464) | Marine sediment microbial communities from White Oak River estuary, North Carolina - WOR-1-52-54 (SPAdes) (version 2) | ecosystem: Environmental > Aquatic > Marine > Intertidal zone >...
AAAGCGGTCCTGACTTTTTGGTCTTTAACTTCTTCAATAGCATAACATACGAGACCAAGAACCTCTTCATAAAACCTGATTGCTTTTTCAAGATCTGACACTGCAATCCCTATATGCTCAATATGTGTTGGTTTCATCATAAATTCATTTAATACCCATACATGCATCATAAATCACCTGTTGAATGGCAGGTCTGATATTCATATCATATAATTTTTCATTATCCTGGTCGGGATGAACACGATTGGAAAGAAAAACATAGACAATCCCTGTTTCCGGATCAGCCCAGGCGAAGGTACCCGTAAAACCAGAATGTCCAAAACTGCTCGGAGATATACTTTTGCATCCAGGTCCTTCTTTTTCAGGATCTAGCTCAGGTTTATCAAAGCCCAGTCCTCTCCTGTTACCTTCGTCACAATAGGGGCATGTATTAAATTTATTAAAAGTGCTGTCCGAAAAATAGGTCTTTCCACCATAATAACCTTTTTGAAGATACATTTGCATGATCTTTGCAAGGTCATTTGCATTGCTGAATACTCCGGCATGACCTGCAATTCCCCCCATCATGGCTGTTCCGGGATCATGAACGTGGCCCTGCAACAGCTGCCTCCTGAAATAAACATCATTTTCGGTTGGAGCGATGTATTCTTTATCTATTCTCTTTAACGGCACATAGCCTGTCAGATTTGTTCCAAGTTGCTTATAAAAATTATAATATACATAAGAGTAAAGACTGGTATCAGTAATCTCTTCTATTACCTGCTGAAAGAAATAATATCCAAGATCACTATAAACATATTTTTTCTCTCCTGAGAGTTCAGAATTGATGATCCAGTAATTTATTGAATCTCTGTATATCCTGTTCAAATAAAGGAAATCTGCAACCTGATAAGGAAAATCCTCGGAAAATCTGTTAGAATATGCATTTTCAACATATCTCAAATTCTTATTAAGATATACGCCCTCGGAAAGGCGATACGGGTATCTTGGTGATAACCTGTTGCTGACCAGTGAGTCATCAGGATCCATTGTCTCGAGTGTATGATAATAAAAAGGAATCCAGGCACGTAATCCGGCATAATGCGTCAATATATCCCTGATGATAAGATTACCTTTATCGCAGGTGTCAATCCATGGAAGATAATCTGACAGTTTACCGTTTACATCCAATAATCCTCTGTCAACCAATCTGATAAGAGATGGCAGAGTTCCTGTAATTTTAGAAATGGATGCAATATCATAAATATCCATCAGACTAACAGGACGTTTTTTATCATAAGAATGATATCCGAATGCTTTATGATAAAAAACAGTTCCATTCCTGGCACCCAGTATCTGGCATCCTGGTATGGCTTTAATCTTAATGGCATCCAGGGCGATAGAATCTATCTTATATAAAATCTGTGAATTAATACCTGCTGCTTCCGGTATAGAATACTTTAATCTGATTGCATCACCACCCGATAATCCATATCCTGCTTTATAAATCCCATTAACACTAACAGGTAATTTCCCTGATACAGGAATTCCTCCGAATATCATTTGTGCAGCAAATCGTTGTGTAAGAACATTATCCTCATACCCCATGATTAATACCTTGATCTTTCCATTATTCCTGAATCGGCTGAGGCTATAAGGATTAGCAAAAACACTAAGTATTAAGTCTTTCCGGGATGCTATTTGTTCAATAAGTTGAATGGTTTCATCAGTAATGCCATATTTCCTGCTCACCCGCATATCGGTATTGTGGATACCGGTAATGACCAGGTTATAGGGTTCAAGAAGATTAAAAAGTGAATCGGTTTGGATATCAGCAATGTTGCCGGATACTTGAAAATGGTGAACATCAGTATATAATTCGAGATACTGTTGAAAGTCATTGATAGTGTCTTCACCAAATGCCATGCTGGCAATTCTGAGGGTATCCAGCCGTTTGAGTGGAATCAGGTTTTGTTCATTGCTAAGCAGAGTCAGGGCACTTTCAACAAGCCGGGTTTGCAATAACTTAAAACTGTTACCGTTAAGATCATCTGCTATTCCCTCAAGGTTTACAGGTATATAATTATCCAGGCCAACCCATTTTTTTGCAGAAAGTATCCTCTTGCACCGTTGTTCAACATCATCTCTCGGGATATTTCCTCTTCTTATTTCCCGTTTGATGGCCTGGATAGCTTTTCTGACATCCGGAGGCATCACCAGGATATCATTACCTGCCAGAGCAGCCTGTACTGCCAGCTCATCAGGTTCATAACGATTACTCACAGCCTTCATATTCAGAGCATCTGTAAACACAAGCCCCTTAAATCCCATTTCCTCCCTGAGCAGCCCAGCAATGACCTTTTCTGAAAGTGAAGATGCACGATCAGGTGTCGAATCAAGGACAGGTACATTCAGATGTGCCACCATAATTCCGGTAATTCCATTCAGAATACACACCCTGAATGGAGCAAGTTCAGTTTCATCGAGACGATTTCTGTTATGAAAGATGACAGGAAGAGAAAAGTGCGAATCAGTATCTGTATCACCATGACCCGGAAAATGTTTTGCTGTACACAATAATCGATTATCCTGCATACCATTCATATAAGCAATTCCTTTTTGAATTACATTTTCCGTTTCTTCACCAAATGATCTGCTGTTGATAACAGGGTTTGCCGCATTATTGTTTACATCAACCACAGGAGCAAAATTCACATGTATACCTATTCTCTTAAGCTGAAGGGCTATATCCCTTCCCATCTCATAGATCAGGGAATTATCCTGAATGGCTCCAAGCATCATCTGTCGGGGATAAATCAGGGTACTGTCAAGCCTCATACCCAATCCCCATTCTGCATCAAGTGCAATCAGAAGTGGTGTTTTACTGACCGATTGAAAATGGTTTGTCATGGTTGCCTGACGGACCGGTCCGCCCTGAAAAAAGATGATACCACCTATTTCATATTTTTTAATAATATCAGCAATTTCTTCTTCATGTTCCGGTCCACGGTTTGAGTATGCAGCAATCATGATCATCTGGGCAATCTGCTCATCAAGGGAAAGTGAATTGAAAACAGAATCTACCCATTTTGAAGTGGAATCGAGAAATGGTGGATCAACAGGAAATTTTTTCTCTCTTTCAGGAAAGTAAGGATTAAAGCTAATACTCAATATAACAGCTACTAAAACGATCAGATAGTAATAAGATTGATTGAATTTGCTCTTCAGGTATTTCATCGCTTTTGAAACAATTGCTATATCAGGCATGATTTGGTGAATATACACAAATATGTTTTATACGGATTATGAGATGAATCGGTTTCTGAATATAAACAAAAGGTTTATTTCGCAATTAAAAAATAAGCTCTGCTATTATCATCCCTACAACTTGTCTTGCTCTGTAAATTCATGTCCTGAGCCACCTGCCTCCCTCTTTCTGATAAAGGCTTATGAAATAATCAACAGACCTATCATATGTCCGTTCAGCATGATCCGGGAAGTAACATGCCGGTAACTCACCCATACGCCTGTGATAATGAAGACAATCACAACATGTTCCCTGTTTACTGCAGGGATATGTACAATTACAGTATTTACAATTTGAATCTTTTTTACATTCCATGAATTATGATATTAATGTGACTTTTTTCTTTTGAATTCCAGTTCTGTAAAATCAAAATCCGGATTCTGGATATCAATTTTCATTTCTTCAACTGAACCATCCGGAGCAATGACAAATTGAACAGTACCTTCGGGCAGGGATGGAATATCTTTTAATCTTATCCTGAAAATATCAAAATGCCAGTGTGTTAAAGTACCGGTAAATATAGGTGTGGGTTTGAATTTTATAATCAATTGATTATCCTCAAGTAATACTTCTGTGTCACCATACATCTCTCCACCATATAATCCTGTATATTCCTGTAATTCAAGAGATGGTAAAGTGCCTTTTATCCTGTTGCTGCTAAATTCCTTTTCTTCCTTCATATTGTTCTCCTGTTGTAAATTATAGGAATCCAGATACATCCTGCTATAATCCCGTGCGGAGCCTTCAAAATACAAATCGAGAATATATTCAGATAAGGCAGATGGAAGATAATTATTACTGTTTGTGAGAATGACGAAGCCAAAATGTTCCTCAGGAACCATTGTTACCTGTGAAATCATCCCATCTGCCCCGCCTCCATGACTGATAACTATTTCTCCCCTGTAATCCCTGACACTCCATCCTAATCCATAACCCCTGAAATGCCAGTTTGGCTGGTAATTACCCCTGTTTTTTCCAATTTGTTGAAAATTATGAATGGTTCTCATTTCCCAGATGTTTCTTTCACTGATGATTGTCTGCCCGTCCCATTTCCCTTCATTCAACTGAAATTTAATCCATTGTGTCATATCACTTACGGATGAATTAATGGATCCGGCAGGGCCAATATTATCCCAGTTTACATAAGGGATGGTTACTGTTTTACCAGTCTCCATATCAACATAATGTGGTTGTGCTACATTACCCAGATTTGCGAGATTCCTGATAGTTGTTGTTGTCCTTGACATACCAAGAGGATCGAAAAATGATTTTTTCAAAAACTCATCCCAGCTTATTTTTTCAACAGCCGGAATAATTTCACCGGCAGTCAGGAACATAATGTTGGAATAACCATAATGGTAACGGAATCCATATGCCGGTGAAAGGTGCTTTGCTCTTTTGATTACTTCCTGGCGTGAATAAGTCGTTCCATACCATAACAGATCACCACTAAATGTTTCAAGCCCACTTCGATGACATAATAAATCTCTGATCCTCATTTCATTAGAAACATAAGGATCATAAAGTTCAAACCAGGGAAGATGATCTTTGACACGGTCATCCCATGAAATTTTACCCTCATCAACAAGTATTGCCAGCGCAGAAGCCGTAAATGCTTTGGTATTTGAAGCGATTGCATACAAAGTATTTTCATCTACAGGGTTTTTATCGTTGATATCCCTGATGCCATAACCCCTGGCAAGAATAATTGTGTCGTTTATGACAATCGCAATTGATAAACCCGGAATTTGCCATTCATTCCTGGCATTTTCAATATACTTGTCCAGAATCTCCAGATCGAGTCTTTGATATGCTGTCTGGGATAAAAGCAAAAAATTTTGAATGATGATGATCAAAAAAAGTGTTAATACCTTTTTCATGATTTTGAACTAATAAGCGACTTTATTCGGCTTATTTTACAAATATAGAATTTCCGGATGAAGGTTGGTATGATATAAATATTTATGAAGGTTATTTTAAGAAAAACAATAGGTCACGGAGAACCACAGAGAGAAGCAGCGGGTCACAGAGAGTATCATTCCGGGAAAAGCTTTTTCAGGATTCTGTCAGGTAATGCGTTTTTATTAACGATAATAGCAATTGTCTTAAACCTGACATATGGATCGGAAACATACAGGTAACCATTATAAGGACTTCCCGATAATCCCCAGGAGTTTTTAACAAGGAAATATTTATTACCGTGCTTATCAGTGGCCAATCCGGTAATGTGCATGCCATGGTCATCGGTTGTTGTATAATTGTCAAATCCTGTCTGTCTGAATTCCTGTGATATTTTTTTTTCGGGGACAGGTCCGTTAAAGCTGAACATCATTTTTTCCTTTTCCTTTTGAGTTAATTCCATCCATTTTTCCCTTTCAGTTTCTTCAAGATTTGTCAGATCAATATCAGGAACCACTGCAATACCGTTTTGCCAGGAAAAACCTTTTTCACTGATATCAGCTGACCAGGCAATTGTATAACCTTTTTCAATGGCATGATACATAATCTCCAGCATTTCATCAAGTGGCACATTGTATACACTTCCCCATGCCCAGTTATCAGGTACTTCAAGAATAAACTGCTCGTAGAAAGGATGGTGAGTAAAGGAGGATATCTGGATAAAATCCTGCGGATTCAGTCCAAGTTTAAGGGAAAAAGATATTGGGTCATAAGTTTGTCCATCATACTGAAAATGAGCAGGAATTTCACCCAGGTATGAATCCAGAAGGGATGAAAATCCCTGGTGCCAGACAGGTGTAAGTTTCTGGTTTTGATTTTGTATAATATCATCAACATAACTTTTTAATACGTTATCCATTTCAGTATGAATATGGTTTTCTTCTCCCATTGTTAGTCCACTGTATACTTCATCAGGAACAATTCCATAAGCTGATATTATTTTAAGGACATCATGAAAAAAACCACCTCCCCCAAAATTAACCGAGCCATGCATTCTCACATATTTTACTGCTTTTTCTTCATAAACATGTCTTACGATGAACATTTCAGAAAGATCATATTCCCCCTTACCCTGTCTTATCAATTCTGATTCGAGCATGGAAAGCACAGAGAAACTCCAGCAGGTGTTGGAGAGGTATTGATTTTTTATGGATGTAGCAGGCTGGTTTGCAACAATCTTAAAATGGTAACCCTCGGGGATATCCGGAGCCTGGGCAAATCCGGGTAACACAAAATAAATGATCAATACAAGGTATAATACACCTGACAATACAAGTCGGTTCATTTTGAAAATTTTATAATCAATCTTTTATTCTTCCAATATTTTTAACTCTGTTCGCCTGTTTTCTGCCCTGCCTTCTTCAGTTTCATTGGAGGCAACTGGTTTTGTTAATCCATATCCCACTGCTGTCATCCTTGATGATGATATCCCATATTCAATCAGGTAATTCTTAACTGATCCGGCTCTTCTTTCTGATAATCCCTGGTTATATTCAGACGTACCAGTATTATCTGTATGACCGCTAATTTCCACAACGAGGGAAGGATTTTCATTCATCAGTAGAATTACTTTATCCAGTTCAATTTTCGACCTGTTTTCAAGCTCGTATGAATTATAAGCATAAAAGACATTTCTGAGGATGATGCTCTGTCCAATTTTTATTGGTTGGAGTGGCACATCCTTCAGATAAGGTTCACTGCGTTCATACACTTTTTCAAGTGAAAAATGATCTGAATAGAACAAATAACCTTTTTTTGAAACATTAAGTGCATAATCGGTACTGGCAGGTATGCATACAAGGAATTCGCCGGTTCCCGCCTCAGAAACAGACATCATAACCGTTTCACCTGTATTCAGGTCAATCAGTTCAAATCTGGCCTGGAGTCTCTGCCATGTTTCAGCATCATAAACTTTCCCTTTCATGTATGAAACTTTAACAGGACGGACATTCTCATATAGTTCGAATTCGAAGATATCCCTGCCCTGGTCACTGATCCGGTCGGATGAGAAATATGCCTTATTACCTGTGGCATTGACAATCAATCCTTCTTCATTATTATATGTATTGATCGGATAACCCAGGTTTTCCGGCCTTGACCATGCATTATCATCTTTCCTTTTGCTGAAATAGATATCATAGCGTCCAAGACCTGGCCATCCTGTAGAGCTGAAATAAAGGGTCTGATTATCATGATGAATAAAGGGAGATTGCTCATCGCCAGGAGTATTGATGCTGTCTCCGGCATTGACAGGCTCTCTCCAGGTGCCATCCTCATTCCTGCGACTGATCCAGACATCATACTGTCCCTTTCCCCCGGCACGATCGCTCACAAAATAAAGTATCCTGCCATCAGCCGAGATAGATGGTTGTTTTTCATTATATCCGCTATTTACCGGTTGGCCAAGGTTAAGGGGTACACTCCAGTGGTCTCCTTTCTTCTCAGAATAATAAAGATCGCATTTCCCTAATCCTCCATGCCGGTTACAAGCTGTAAAAAACAGGTATTTACCATTTGCTGATATTGCCTGTGCACCTTCATTGTTTTCGGTATTTGGCGGATACCCCGCATTTTTTGAAGGTTGCCATTCTCCCTCCTTAAATTCACTGAAATAAAAATCTTCCTGTCTGTTCATATATACCCCTGGATTATGCTCATCAATCGGTATCTGTTTGGTAAAGACCAGAATACTTTCATCAGCCGACAGACTTGGCCAGTATTCATCATATTTGGTATTAATATTCCGGCCCAGATTTAAAGGTTCAAAAGGAACCGGATTAGCAACTGCCTCAATTGAAAAATTACAATCCTCAATGAGCCGGGAAGCTTTAACTTTTATGTCTTCAGATCCGTAACCCAACCCCAGAAATGCTTTCATATGTTCCCTGGCTGATGGATACTGACCTATTGAAAATTCATTCTGGGCAAGCAGATAAAATGCAGGTGGGAAAAACCCGGCATCCAGATTTATTGCATTTTTATATGCATCTATCGATTCTTCAATTAGTTTTGCCTCGGTATACACCTGTCCGAGCAAAAGCCAAGCCTCAATAAATTCATTATCAGCCTTAAGTGCCTCTGTTAGAAGTACAATAGCCCTTTGATAATTCATTAACTGGTATTCTCTGCCAGCATTTTCATACAGGCCAATTGCCTTTCTTGACCTGGTCGTATAGTTATCCTGGCCTGCCACTGATAAAACAAGCAAAAAACATATTAGAAATTGCAGAATATTTTTTTTCATGGCACGAGATATAATACAGACATCGTACCAAAAGTTGGATTCAACAAAGATATTAATTTATTTCCCGATAATACCGGTTAAATCGATCCGGTATACCTGGGGTGGAAAAGAACTACGTTCCGAAGAGACAAAGACGACTTCTGGCTTTTGAATTGCTATACCCTCAGTCTGAAGATCAGGATAATCAGGAAATTCAAGTCTGCTTATTTTGCCGGAAAAAAAATGTGGCATCTGGATGTCATAAAAAACTATCAGAAAGGGAATATAATCTTTATATCCGGAGAGTACAATAAATTTGCCATCCATACTGATGTCAGCACCGGTTACAAGCCCGTCGGAAATGTAAATCCTTTCTGGTTTCAGAGTATACTTGCCGGGTTTTGCCGGAACAGAATAAAGGGTGGTTGTGTAGCTATACCGATCCTTGGAAAACAGATAAAGGGTGTCATTCCAGGCAAAAAATGCTTCACAATCAGGAGAAATACGATGCTTCCTGGATGTACTTCCAGGGATGTCAGTATATGTGAAACTTATCACTTGTGCTTCCAGGTCATCATTCTGACGCAAAGACAGATCTTGCTTTCTGATAATATAAATGTATAGCTCTTTTCGTTTCTGTTTGTTATTACCAAAATCTCCTATATAAATGTAATCATTATCCTGTGCGATATCTTCCCAATCCCGGTTCTTTGCATTTGCAATTGAGACAGATTGAATGATTTTTCCCGTTTTGGGATGAACAGCATATAATACCGGTTTGCCACCGCTGTCGTTGATTGTCCATAAATATCCCTGGTACAGGATAATCCCTGAATTTTCGTTTAGCTTATCATCCAGATGATCAATACAAAGCTCCAGTTCCGGCTTTTCATTGTACTGGTTTATTGGGGCCTCTCTCTTTCTTTCTGCCAATCCGCTGCATGAATTGACAGCAGAAATAACTGCCAGGCAAAGGAAATACCAATATTTTGAAAGGATGTACGTGGATATTGTCAATATCATTATATTGTTGAATTTGCGAATTGGTAAATTGGTTTATTTTTAAATAGTTTATTATTTAAGCATTTGATATAATATTAAAAATGTTGAATATTATATTTCAATATATTACTTTGTGTTTCACCCTGTAACTCTGCAACCCGCAACTTGCACAACTCACTTCTCCTTCCTTTTTTACCTTTTTCCTTTTCCCTTATCCTTTCACCTCTTATCCACTTTAAAACCATACGCTTCCATCATTTTAAAGAATATTGCCGTATTTTCATAAATCCCTGAAAATTTTCCGGCACCGGGGCCATAAGCAAAAACAGGAACCATTACTGCAGTATGTCCATCAGTTGTATAGGCTGCTTCAACAGTTCCACCAGCGATATCACCACCAATAATTCCCATCCCACCGGTTTCATGATCAGCAGTAATGATAACCAGTGTTTTTTTATTTTTTTCCGCAAAATCAAGGGCTACACCAATTGCCTTATCAAAATCAAGCATTTCGGAAATGATTCCTTCCGTATTATTATCATGTGCAGCCCAATCAATCTGAGATCCTTCGATCATTATAAAAAAGCCTGTATTTTGTTCATCAAGAAACCGGATTGCTGCTTTCGTAGCATTTGCAAGTATATCTCCTCTACCCCTAATAACAGACGGATTATGAAGATCAGCCGTAAAGCATGCTATTTTTTTATTGGATGATTCTATTTCTGAAATATCATTGATTACATGGTACCCTCTGTTTTCAAGAGAATCAAGCAAATTCAGGCTGTCTTTGCGTCTTGTAAAATGATCTCTTCCCCCTCCGATAAAAATATCAATTCCACTATTCAGAAAATCCATTGCAATTTTTTCATAATCGGCGCGGTCTGGCTGGTGTGCGATGAAGGAAGCAGGAGTGGCATGTGTAATAGTGCTTGTTGCAATTAAACCTGTTGACAGGCTGTTGGTTTCAGCATACTCAAGAATGGTCCTGACAGGCCGGCCGGCAGTATCTGTAGCAATCATCCCATTTTTTGTTTTTATTCCGGTTGCCATTGCAGTTCCTCCTGCCCCGGAATCGGTAATATATGAATTAGCGGAATAGGTCTTCTGTAATCCGGTGTGGGTGCAATTTTCCAGATAGAGACTACCGTGATTTGCTGTCATACCGGCATAAATTTGGGATATACCCATTCCATCGCCTATCATCAGTATAATATTCTCTGCTGTTTGTTCCTCAGGTTGCTTTTGGCAGGAAAAAGTGATAAACACCAGCAGGATCAGAAATATAATTCTTTTCATGACTTTAATTAATAATTTTGTTACATTCAGCGGATTAAAAATTTCACTATGAAAACCATCAATGTTGGCCTGGCTTCTTATGGTATGTCAGGCGAAATTTTTCATGCTCCTTTGCTACATATGCACGAAGGTTACAATATTATCAAAATCCTGGAACGGACCAAAAACAGATCACGTGACCAATACCCGTATGCAAATATAGTCAGGAGTTATGAAGAAATCACGGATGATGAGAATATTGATCTGATAATTGTTAACACTCCGGACAAAGAGCATTACACAATGGCGCTGCAGGCAATCAGAGCTGGAAAACATGTGGTTGTTGAAAAGCCACTCACATTGAAGGTGTATGAATCTGATGAACTGATTGCAGCTTCTGCAAAAAAAGGAAAACTGCTGAGTGTTTTCCAGAACAGAAGATGGGATGGGGATTTTCTCACAATTCAAAAGATTATCAGTGAAGGATTACTGGGCAGACTGGTCGAATATGAAGCTCATTTTGACCGGTACAGGAATTATTTGCAGCCAGAATCCTGGAAAGAGCAGGCAGTTTCGGGTACAGGTACAATCTATAACCTCGGTTCGCACCTGATTGACCAGGCACTTGTATTATTCGGATTACCGGAATCAGTTTTTGCAGATATCCGCATGGTGCGTTCTGGTGCAGAAGTTGATGATGACCTGACACTTCTGCTTAAATACCCTGAAATTAAAGTTACCCTGAAAGCCAGTTATCTGGTGCGTGAACCAGGTCCTAAATTTTTACTGCATGGTACTCAGGGATCATTCCTGAAATGGGGAATCGACCCCCAGGAAGAAGAACTTAAGAGTGGAAAATGGCCTTCCGGGGCTGACTGGGGTAAAGAAAATGAAGAGAATTGGGGTATTTTGAATACTGAAATCAACGGACTGCATTATAACGGAATGATCGAGACTTTACCAGGCAATTACATGAAATATTACGATGATATCTACGAGGCTATCATCAATAACAGGAAGCCTGCTGTAACAGCCGAACAGGGAAGGGATGTGATCCGGGTGATCGAAGCGGCGAAAGAGAGCAGTAAAATGGGGAAGGCGGTAAAGCTTTAGTTTTTTAGCTATTTCATAATTACTTTGACTTTGAAGATAGATAGTTACAATTACGGAGCACGGTTCTATGATCCAGCTTTAGGACGGTGGCATGTGCCGGACCCGATGACAGAAAAATATTTTAATCTTTCACCGTATACCTTCTGCGCAAATAATCCTATTAGTATTATTGATCCAAACGGCATGGAGCTTGATGGGTACAGATCAACTTCAGGTTCTTATAAGTGGTTTGAAAATGAAACTGATGATATAATTCTTCAGGAAGATCAGCTTTGGTATAAAATATCAGATAATAAAGATCTATTTTTTTACGAAGCAAATAGGAATATTGGAGGGATCACTGATGCATTTCTGCCAAATGGTAGTATATCAAAGATAACCGGAATTGATGTATTTGAATCTTGGCTTGAAGAACCAGCTTCTTTTAAAGGTGAAGGCTTGTTAAAAGTTGTATAGGCTTGTTTTGCTTTAAAATCCAAGATCTTAGCGCTTTCATTTACACAAGCTGTTGTAATAATCTTAAAAAAAATTACCAAACTAGGTACGATAATTCCGATTTTTGTTATAAAGGAATAGGAACATTCAAATTCAGACTGGATTTGTATTAAGATGATTGCATCAGGAGATCTAATAAAGTTCATCCTGTTTTAGGACAAATTATACGCTGTATCAATCGGTTATGGTGAGAATTTCTCCAGTCGAGAGATGACTCACCGGGTGACTGACAGTCACCCGGTGAGTGCAACAATTAAAACGATCCAATGACCGGTTCCTGGGGTCTGAAGTGATATATTACTCCCACCTTTAACACTTTCCTGCTGTTCCCACTCCGATTGCAGGATATTCAGCCACTGAACGGAAAAATCTCTTTCATATTGAGTGAGATCAAGACTAACTTCTCCTCCATCCGGAAAATAGATTGCATATTCTTTTCCGGGAAGACACCTGCAATATGCTTCATGTTCTTCCCTGTCTGATAAAAGGCTATTATCAGGATAAATGTTGAACCAATCCATCCGGTCGGTCAGGTCTCTCATACTTCTGATAACGGCCTGTGCAATTTTATTCAATCCCTGACCCGATGTTGGCCTGTGAAAACGTGCACTTGCACAACCTAAAAATATATTCTGAATAAATGATTCTATTCCGTTTCTTGTAGTCTTGTGCCTGCCACCATCATTTCCATATACTTTTACGTTATTGACCGGCCTTAGTGCACTAATATTCTTGAGTCTCTGAAGCTGTGTCAGACCGTTTACCCAGTGTTTTTCACCCGTAATATGGTTATTCTGAGAAATATCTACAAATCCATATATTTCAGGATGGTCAAAAGTCTCATTATGAAAAGGATGTGCAAGATCCCATGGATCCCACATTTCAGTTGTGTAAACAGTTTTATTTTTTTCTGCTGCTTTTTTCTGTATGTAGAACGACCAGAATTTACCCCATTCAGCCGTAACGGAAGTTTCATTATCCATGCAATAAAGAATATGATCATACGCCAGGCTGTATGATAACAATTTATCAACATATTTCCTCTGGTAATCCAGAACCGTTGCAATAGCCATCTGTGATGGAACACTTCTGAAAAAATTGTTTTCAGTATAAACCGGATGAGTTTCAACTTTAACAGGAAGTTTCGACACCCGTTCGTCATAATTGATATTATTTGCCGGATTATAGGGATTTATATCCCAGTTTTCCCTGTAGAAGTCGAAAGTTGCCCATATTTCTATCTGGACAATGATATTCCTTTCGTCCGTTAACCTGAGGAACTTTTCAAACCGATCCCAGTATTCCTGATTCCATTGGTTTAGATCATAATGGCCATCTTCAAGTTGCATAAAGGGCCACACATTTCCGCTGTCACGGGATGACATAGTATTTCTGACATAATTGCCACCGACAGATTTTAATAAATCCAGGTGTTCTTCAAGGTCAGGAATCTGGAACAGGTTGTCTTCCCTTGACCCGCCGAGCAACAAGATCTCTTCTCCATTATACATCCAGTATTGAGGGTATTTTGTACTTGGTTGTATTGAACTATTGGAAATTTCTGTCTGGTTTGCCGGATTTGTGCAGGAAAGTGTAAAAATCGACAGTAATAAAAACAGATATCTCATAATTATTTATTTAGCCTGAGTTCAATATTAACCTAATAGTTACAATGTGTGATTGGAAGAATGGAATGATGAAAGTCATGTGATCCCAAGGCTAAAACTTCAGGTTATATTACCAATATTTCATCGGTTTTCTTTGTCTCTGTAGCACTCTATTATTCTCTGTGATCTCTGTCATCACACTCCCACCTAATCCCACACTTACCGAGAACCGGGAACCATTATTCCTTATTTTTCAGTCATTTCTCGCTGAAATTCCTGAACTGCTCATTCAACTCTTCATCTGCAGCTTTATAACCTGAAGTAATATAGATCCTATGCTTAAAAGTGACGCTTTCATTTTTAGTCAGTGAGAAATTAAACTCTTCTTTTCCTTCACTGAATATTTTTTGTCCCAGGTTGTTCACTGCAAAGAGTCCATATCCCCTGGTATGCCAGTAGGCAGGATAGCCCGGATTTGCAGGATGATCAAAGATAGCTATGGTAATATCCTCACCATTTTTAGTTGCTGACAGACCTACCCAGTTTGCCCGTTTACCCCATACATCCAGATCCTCAATGCCATTACTATTTCTGTAATATCCATTCACATTTTCATTATTCAAAACTTCCACTTCCGCAGGTTCTCCATGTGCATTGGTGAATTTCAATGGTTCATCAGAAGGATATTCAAATACCCTGTCGAGACGAATAGCAAAGAGCCCTTCCTTATTATCTTTAAAAAGGACATTTTCTGAAACGGCAGTCAGGGTCGTGATCCTGTCAATTGTTCTGGTATGATCATCACCAGCAAATTCGTAGCGTGTCTCTTCTTTAATAATTGGATATGCTGGCAAGAGTGGATCATGCTGTACCATCCAATCCATTGTAACTTCCAGAATTCCTGTATGATCAATACTGGTTGCCCGTTTGACTTCTTTATGGATGATTTTTCCGTATTCTGCCTTCTTGTCCTCAGGTACAGCTGATGAATTATTCCAAAAATCAAAACCATTCACATCACCATAATTGAACCATAAACCAATCTGATGGGGATGATCAATCCGTTCTCCTCCTCTTGGTTCAAGCGGGAAACCACGGGTAATAATGGTACCATGTGAAGTTCTTACCGGAAAGAGAACTGGTTTTTCAAGGTCTTCAGGATAGAAATAGGAAGTAAAGATATTCCCATCAATAAAAATATCCACCTTCCTTTCAGACTCATCATGAACAAGAACCACACCCTTTCCTTTAATATCCTGATCTGATGCAGTCTTATCTTTTTTACCCGGTTTACATGCAGAGGTAACCAGGATGATACAAACGAGGATAACCTGGATGTAAAATATTCTGTAGGAAAATGTAATTAATTTCATCACTGTAACATTAATATGTAAAAATAGAATCTCCAGCCATAACTTCTTGTCCTTCTTCATCAAATGTGATTTTCTGGCCTGTGTGAAGGGCTGCGGTTGTCATGATCACCGCAATGGCATGATTATATCCGGCCATTACATCAGCATTTGGTTTCTTTCTGTTTCTTACACATTCCATCCAATTTCGCATATGGGCTGAGGTCATATTATCGACTCCTGTATCTGCTGCTGTTTCAACATAAACTTCAGGGAGATCATAATCTTCTAGCAGGAATGGCATCATATTCATAGCGGATGCATACCTTTCCTCGAGGCCCCCCTCTGATGTAACCTTATTTGTATCAAGATTCAGTGTGCCTCCATTTGAACGGTATAATTCTTTTGTACCACCTGCTGAATTATGCATGCGTGATGTGTATAGCACTTGAAAACCAGTTTCCGGATCATTCGAAGGTCCATAATCAAGAACGGCTGTCATCGTATCAAAATTTTTTCTTCCATCTTTCCATACATAAACTCCACCGTTTGCTGCTACTGTTCTTGGATGAGGATAACCGGAAAACCAGTGCACCGTGTCAATCTGATGACACATCCATTGTCCTGGAATACCACTTGAATATGGCCAGAATAATCTGTATTCCAAATATTTCCGTGAGTCCCATTCTTCATAGGGCCGATTCATGAGATACCTGATCCAGTCTGTATCTTCTTTTTTAATGCTTGCCACTAAATCAGGCCTTCTCCAGCGGCCAGGCTGGTTTACATTCCAGGTCATTTCTACCATGGTGATAGCACCAAATTTTCCGGATTTTATATAATCTGCAGCAGCATGATAATTTGGTCCACTGCGTCTCTGGGAGCCGATCTGGATGATTTTTTCTGTTTCCATGACAGCTTTCAATGCTGCACGGGCATCAGCCATGGTTTCTGCAAATGGCTTTTCAACATAGGCATCACATCCGGCTTTTACAGCTTCGACCGTATGAAGTGCATGCTGAAAATCGGCTGTTCCGATAATT
>Ga0209636_10003346_pt1 | contig 16352 bp, 11 predicted proteins | sample DeeMarSWOR152_54_FD_187464 | JGI IMG/M metagenome (GOLD analysis project Ga0209636, IMG submission 187464) | Marine sediment microbial communities from White Oak River estuary, North Carolina - WOR-1-52-54 (SPAdes) (version 2) | ecosystem: Environmental > Aquatic > Marine > Intertidal zone >...
CTCGAGCATATTTACACCCCTGTACCATAATCTTAACCAGTTCCTTCAGGAAGTTCTCAAATGCTTCTCCCAACACATGCCGCAGGTAACGTATTTCATCAAAGTGCAACACTATTGAATGAATATTATCATCGTGAGACAAGGTTTTGATAGCATCTGCAAGCGTCCCCCTCGTTCCGGGCATGCTATAAAATATTGGCCAAGCATCCAGGGGATTATTTATGCTTGTTCCCGCCACCGGAACCATTTTGCGCAATTCAGCTATCGTTTCTTGCGTGAATTGAGGGACTTCCAGTCCAGTTTTTACACATAAATCAGTTTCAAGCACGCTAAAACCACCGGAGTTGGTAATAATAGCGGTTCCTTTCCCTGAAGGGAGTGAAACACAGGACAATGCCAAAGTGGTATCCAGTAGTTCGTCGAAGTCCTCTACTTGAATTACCCCGGCCTGTCTAAAAAGCGAACCCCAGATTTCTGGCGAACCGGCTAATGAGCCTGTATGAGAAGATGCTGCTCGGCGGCCGTGCTCGGTTACTCCTCCTTTGAGTGCCACTACCGGCTTTAGTTTTGTAGCTTCGGCCATCGCTGCTTTGAGACGCTTACCGTTTTTTGTCCCCTCCATATATAAAGCTATAACCTCGGTTTCGGAGTCATGCGCCAAGTATTCCAAGAAATCGGGACAGTCGAGATCTACGGCATTCCCATAGCTGATAACCTTACTGAACTTTACATTTCTTAGCTTCCCGATAGACAAGAATTGCTCGGCAAAGGTGCCGCTCTGTGAAACCACCCCAACCGGGCCTTCTTCGGTTAAGACATCGGGAACAAAAGCTAAGCCAGACTTAGGGCAACATATTCCCATGCAGTTAGGACCAATTAAGCTGACTTTACCTCTGGCCATCTTCCGCACCTCGTCTTCTAAAATTTTCCTTTCTTCTGCTCCAGTTTCACTGAAACCGGCTGTAAAGACATGAACCGCTTTTACGCCTTTCTTTATACATTCGGCCAATACTACTGGGACGAGCAATGCCGGCACTGCTATGACAACATAGTCAATCCCGCCTTCTATATCTAAGATGCTGGCGTAGCATCTTTTACCGTGGAGTTCTTCATACTTGGGATTAACCAAGAACAGACTGTCTCTGAGTTTTGTGCCCATTAAAGCCTGTGAGAAGCCATCGCTGTCGGACGCTCCTATTACAGCTACCGTTCTTGGGTTGAAAATATACTCGAATTTTCCTGGTTTCTCTGCTTTCAATACAAACCTCCTAATTACGATGCGAATTGAGAAATTTTTAGACTGGATTACGATCAAGTCGTAGCAAAAGCATTATGCAATAATTACTTGGTTTTCCCAAAATCTAAATAATTTACCATATCTTTATTAGCCCATCAAATTAGCCTATCGAATACACTTTTTGGAAAAGCTGCTAAGTAGCTTGCTCAGGGTAAATCTCCAAGCCCAAAGTAACATTTACAACCCATAAACTCTTTGCTATACTTCCAGATTCACCTGAATTAACGAAGTACTACTGAGCAAGGAGTTATGAAGAATACGTATCAGCATAACTTGGACTTTCTCTTCCACCCTAATTCGCTCGCCCTTGTTGGCATCACAACTGCCGAGACTTGGCACTGGACACTCACTTTCCTCGAGGGCCTTATGAAAATTGGATTCGACCGTCCCCTCTATCTAGTTAATCCCAAAGGAGGGGAGATCAAAGGTCACAAGATTTATACCAGTCTTAAAGATGTCCCCGGCAACATCGACTACGTAATCGGCTTGGTTAACGCCCATGTTGCTCCCAAGCTTGTGGAGGAATGTGCCGAAAAAGGGGTACGCGCAATTCACTTCTGTACAGCGGGCTTTAGTGAGACTGGTGAGGAACAGAGAATAAAGCTGGAATCTGAACTGGCGGAAGTCGCCCGCAGGAAAGGGATCAGGATTATCGGTCCTAACTGTATGGGCATTTACTGCCCCAAATCACGCCTATCCTACAGTCCGGCTTTCCCCAAAGAAAGCGGCCCGGTAGGAGTCATTAGTCAAAGCGGTGGCAATTCCATCTATTTAGTCAGGCAAGCAGCGTTGCGAGGCGTTCGCTTCAGCAAGGTCATAAGCTACGGCAACGCATGTGACATCAATGAGACCGATTTGCTCGAATATCTTGCTAATGATCCGGATACCAAAATAATAGCCATGTACATCGAGGGAATTAAGGATGGGAAGCGATTCCGCAGGATTCTACAGGAGGCAACGAAGGAAAAGACAGTTATATTGCTCAAGGGTGGAGCTACCGAGGGAGGCGCTCGAGCAGCCGCCGGTCATACCGCGGCACTCGCAGGAAGCCGAGCTACCTGGGATGCCCTCTGCAAGCAATTTAGAATCATTAATGCCAGTAGCATCGAAGAAATGATCGATGTACTTGTCACACTTCTGTTCTTGCCTACTCCCAGAGGCAGGAATGCGTTGTTATTCGGTGCTGGAGGTGGAGCCAGCGTCCTAATCGCCGACGAGTTTGAAAACAGAGGGCTACGAGTCCCTCCACTACCCCCGGAGATCATTGCTCAGATACAGGAGTTTACTCCCATTGCCGGCAATATCTTACGAAATCCAGTGGATTATTCACAAGCCATGATGAACCTTGAGGGCGTAATTAAAACCTTCGGCATATTATCAAGGTGGGATGGGGCCGACTTACTAGTCACGTTTGTCAGGACAGGTCAATTCACAACGTCTCTGATTTCAGAAAACCACCTAGACTTGTTAATGAGTAGGTTTTCCATAAAGCAGGGGCTTCTTCCCAAGCCAGTAGCAATGGTGCTTGAACCCAGTATTATGCCCAAAGAGGCTGAGGCTATTCTGACTGCTATCCATGGCTGTATTTCGGCCGGCTTGCCTGTGTACTACTCCTTTGCCGCTGCCGCCAATGCCATCAATTTAGTGTTGAACCACACCGAGAAGCTGCCCAAAAAGTTCTAGGCGGAGACTCGGGTAAGCTGCTCTTGATTACAGTTGCCGGGCTAGCGAGGGTATAATACCAAAAGGAAAGATAACAGCAATGGAGAGAAACCTTATTATCCTTGCCAAAATCCAGACGCCTCAAAATAAAGGTTTCGAACTTTAAATTAGCTAATTTGGACTTGTTTAGGATTTAGTGTTTAGAGTTGGGGGCTTAAGGTGGGTACATCTCGGAATTATCAAACACAAGGCATCATCTTAAAACAAACTAAGCTGGGCGAATTCGACAAGATTGTTACTATTTATACCCCGGAATTTGGCAAGTTACAGGCAGTAGCTAAGGGAGCCTGTCGTCCCAAGAGCAAATTGGGTGGCAATATAGAACCATTGACGCATAGCTTGATGTTGCTAGCTAAAGGGCGTAATCTCGATATTGTTACCCAAAGTCAAACGATAAACGGTTTCCTGGCTTTGAAAAGCGATTTATGGCGCATGGCTTGCGGCCTTTACATCTTAGAGCTTATTGATTCCTGTACTGTCGAGGGCGGCGAGAATCGTCCTTTGTTTGATTTACTGCTGGATATCTTAAATCAGTTGAGCGAGCCCGACAGCAATGAGACTGTATTGCGTTATTTTGAGCTACATCTTCTTCACTACCTTGGTTACCGTCCCCAGTTGCGCCGATGTGTTAACTGTGATTCGCTTCTCAAGCCGGTAGTCAATTTTTTCAGCCCCAGCAAGGGGGGGCTCTTATGTCCTCATTGTAATTCTGAAGAAAATCAGCGCTACGAGCAAATAGAAGCAATTTCATTAAAACCCTCTCTTCCTCTTTCGGTCGAGGCTTTGAAGGTTCTTCGTTTGTGGCAAAGCTGTGACTATGCCACTGCAAGGCGGGTCAGAGTAAAACCGGAATTATCCGGGGAGTTAGAGCAAGTATTGCGCGAGTATATAAGATATATTTTGCAGCGGGAGCTTAAATCACTGACTTGGCTAGAGGAGTTAAAAAAGGAATTGCCGCCAATATAAACTCAGCACTTGACAAGCATGTCAGGGGGGAGTAAAATCGCTCGATGCCTAAAAGCGGTGGAATAACAAAGTATGTGAATGGAGAGTGTTTGGTATTCTAAGTCAACCTTCAAGCTTATTTACCCCCTTATCTGAAACTCTTTTTTCAGTATTAATTCTCTGATTCGTTGAAAGTATGGCAAAATTAACTCGCTACTAAAGATAAGCAATGTATATCGTAATAGCAGGCTTAAGTGATATAGGGAAGAATTTGGCGGAACTCCTTGTTAAAGAAGGGAATGAAGTACTGGTTATAGAGCGGGATTCTGCGAAATGCGCTGAAATAGCAGAGGGTTCTGACATAATGGTTATCACAGGAGATGCTGGCCAGAAGTCCACCCTCGAAGAGGCGAGAGTCAGAAATGCCCATGCCTTTGTCGCCGCAGCTGGCGATGACTCGGAAAATTTAATGCTTTGCATGGTAGCCAAGGAAATTGGGACAAAAACGGTAATTTCTCTTGTAGATGATGCAGAGCATGCGGAAACCTTCCGACAAGCTGGGATTAATTTGCAAGTTAACCCAGACATAGTCGCAGCCAAACACATCTACCGCATGATTTCACAACCTTATGTAAAGGACTCCCTCTCTCTCGAAGGCGCAGATATCTTTGAAATAGAGATTGAGGAGGGTATGAAATGTGTCGGGCAATGGGTTTCCAAACTGGCAACCCCAAATGGGGTAAGGGTCCTCGTAGTGCAAAGAGGAGGGAAATATCTGCTTGCGGATAGTGAGATAAAGCCTAAAGATTGGCTGACTCTCATCGTGACCCGGGAATCTGCCAAAAAGGGGACCGAATTCATGAATAGATGGTTCGCCAAAGGGTAAGATTAACCCTACACATCATTGGCTCATTCCTAAAATACTTCGCCTTAGCCTATATCGTTCCTCTAGTAACCGCTCTTTACTATGGCGAGGACTGGCGGATTTTCTTATATTCGCTATTAGCCACTTTAGCTATCGGGTTACTTCTCGAATTTGGTTTTAGGACCACCAAGGAAATAGAGCGTGGCGATGGTTTTACCATAGTGGCTTTCACCTGGCTTTTCATCCCCCTCCTTGGCACACTCCCTTATGTATTTCTGGGGTTGGGTTTTCTCGATGCCTTTTTCGAGACCATGTCAGGCTTCACCACCACCGGGGCCACCATCCTTAACACCCCAACAACAGAGTGGTTCTTTGCATTACCGAGAAGTGTCCTCTTATGGCGTAGCCTTACTCAATGGTTGGGTGGGATGGGGGTGATTCTTCTCTTCATTTCTATCTTGCCCAGACTGGGGGTAGGAGGCTCTCAGCTCTTTGACCGGGAGTTCCCCGGACCATTACCCGAAAGGCTGCGTCCTAGATTCAGAACCACTGCAAGGCTTCTCTGGACGATTTACGTAGGTTTTACTGCTGCTGAGATAGCACTCCTCTATTTTTTGGCCAGGCTCCCACTCTTTGACTCAATTTGCATCTCCTTCTCAACCATACCTACTGGCGGATTCACCCCCACCACGGCAAGCATCGGAGCCTACGCTAATCCCCTGGCTGAATATATCATTATGGTATTTATGTTCTTGGCGGGTACAAGCTTCATACTTCACTATCAGGTTTTACGGGGAAACTGGAAAGCGATTAAAGGAGAGGAATTCAGACTCTACTTGATTATTCTGGCGGCCGCCATCTTCCTATTAATAGTTTCGCAAGGATTTAACTCATATAGAGAGGGAATGTTTCAGGCAATCTCAACCATGACTACCACAGGCTTTGTCACCGCTGATTTCGGCTTCTGGCACTCTGGCGCCAGAATAATGCTTCTGGCTTTGATGTTCATCGGAGCCTGCGGTGGCTCTACTGGTGGGGCAATAAAAGTGGTACGGGTTTTAACCCTGATAAAACATACGAGAGTAATGATGAGGAAAGCTATCTCCCCGAAAGCTGTGATTCCAGTGAAACTTAACCAAAAACCCCTGCAAGAGGGAACAATTCGGGATATAATCTCTTTCCTCTTTCTCTATATTCTTGTTGCTATTGCAGCCTCGGTAGTGCTTTGTTTCCTGGGGGTGAATTTAGAGACATCAATTTCAGCAGTAGCCGCTACTTTGGGGAATGTGGGGCCTGGTTTAGGTGGAGTGGGTCCCGGTTCGAATTATGCCTTGCTTCCTGGGGCAGCCAAGTTCATCTTGATTATCTGCATGTGGTTGGGGCGGTTAGAATTGTTTACAGTTATTATGATATTTTCTCCTCGCTTCTGGAAAGGTTAATCAAGCTACAGTGGAAGTTCAAAGGAGGTTTGGGATATACTTTGCAATAGGTTTATGGTCAAGGTTGCTTTTCAGGGAGAAAGAGGCGCTTTCAGCGAAGATGCTGCGGCAAAGCTTTTTGGCAAGAACATTTATTTTTTACCATGCATCAAGCTGAAAGAGGTTTTTGAATTCGTGTCGCAGGATAAGGTTGAATTTGGGGTAGTCCCTGTAGAGAACTCTCAAGCCGGTAGTATTAACGAGACCTACGATTTGTTATTGGCGTATCCTCATAATATATTTGCTGAAGTTATTCTCAAAGTAAGTCATTGTCTGATGGCTTTGCCAGGGGAAAAGTTGGCTAATATAGCAACAATTTGCTCCCATCCTCAAGCCCTAGCTCAATGTGAGGAATTTTTAGGTAAACTGAAAGCTGAAATTATGCCTAGCTATGATACCGCGGGCAGTGCCAAAATGATAAAAGAGAAGAAGTTGAGGAACTGTGCTGCTATAGCTAGCAAAAGAGCTGCCGAGATTTATGGGCTGGAGATTCTGGCGCCGGAAATTGAGACTAGCGTCAACAACTACACCAAATTCGTGGCCATCTCTAAGCAGAAATCTAAACCTGCGGAGAGAAATAAAACCTCTCTTGTTTTTGCTGCTGAACACAAGCCTGGCTCTCTGTACAGGATTTTGGGTATCTTCGCCACCAGGAATATAAATTTAACAAAATTGGAGTCTAGACCTAGCCGAACTAAGCCCTGGGAATATGTTTTTTATGCTGATTTCGAGGGGCACTTAGATGGCAAAGTTTACAAGGAAGCTGTGAGAGAGTTACAGAGAGAAGCTGCCTTCGTTAAGATACTTGGCTCCTATCCTCAAGCTACCTGAAGTTGAGCTACCAATAACCCCACTTCTCCAATCTTGTTCGGATTCTGGGAACTTCCTGCCAGCTTTTTCTTTGGTAAAAGGCTACGCTGCTCTTCTCACTAAGAAAAACAACGGAATTGAAGTTAGCTCCATGACCACGGTAAACAGGATTAAGTAGTTGATAGAAAGCTCATAGAGTAGTCCCATGAGGGGAGCTCCCAAAAGCCAGCCCGCTCCGTACACCGTATTGAATATTCCATAGGCAAATCCTCTTCTATCCACAGGCGTTAGGTCGGCGATGGCGGCACGCATAATCGTCTCCTGAATTCCCATGACCATACCCCATAATATTATGCTCATTAGCACTAGGTTGTAGCTGTGGGAAAAGGCAAGGAAAGAAATGGGCAAGGTCAACAAAGGAACTGCCAATAATGATATAAGCCCAATTCTATCGTATGTTTTGCCCACGAGAAGAGCTGCGATGGCATCCACACCCATAGCAATGGCATACATCATGGGGATTTGAGCATCAGGGACGATAGCTTGGACTTTGAGGTGGTAGGAAATTAACTGGAAATTGGCAAATCCAGCCACGGAAAATAGAGTAAATACAGTGTAGAGCCAGAAAACCTTGGGGAGCTTACCTTTACCATTTTGCTCGTTCGTTTCCCCACGAGTCTCGAGTTTCTGCGGTGAAGGGACTTTCTTCCTGGCTAGTGTTAAAACAGCCAGGGTTAGCAAAGCGGGTATCCATAACAGGGTAAAACCTTCATGATAGCCAGCGTGGGAAAGAAGAACAAGGGAAAAGACAATGGGTCCAATAATAGCGCCAACCTGGTCCAATGCTTCGTGAACAGCAAACCCCCAGCCCCTCCCCACCCCCTTCGCGGCATAGGAAAGCATGGTATCTCTTGCCGGAGTTCTTATGGCTTTCCCCATCCGTTCCAAAATGATAAGCACGGCAGCAAGTTGCCAATAGCCAGCAAACGCCAGCAAGGGAATGGACAGGAGCAGTCCATAACCAATAAAGGTCAAAGGCCAATATGCTTTAGTGCGGTCGACAAGATAGCCAGAGGCCAGGCGCAGAGCATAGCCAACGAATTCGCCAATGCCAGCCACTAAACTGACGACTCCAGCACTCGCCCCCAACGTATACAGGTACGGCCCAGCAACACTCCTAGCTCCTTCATAGGTTATATCCCCGAATAGGCTGACAATCCCCAGGAGAATTATGAAATACACGGCAAATCCCTTTGTATTTTTGAATTACTAAATGACCTCAAGAAATTTGGCAGGCTGGCAACTATGCTACAACTTTGCCCTTAGCTTCTGGTATGTGCCACTCACGGCTTCTGATACGACTTTGGTATCAGCCAACACCGGCATAAAGTTAGTGTCACCTTGCCACCTGGGAACTATATGAGTATGGAGGTGCTCCGCTATCCCGGCTCCAGCCACTTTGCCCACATTCAAGCCGATATTGAAGCCAGCTGGCTTCATTACCTCTTTTAGAAGTCCCAAGCCTTTCTTGATAATGTCAAAATGTTCCTCCGCTTCCTTATCCGTTAAGTCCTGCAAATTTGCTATATGCCGATAGGGAGCGACCATTAAATGCCCTGGATTATAGGGGAAGGCGTTCAGGATTATGAAATTGTGTTGACCACGATAAAGGATAAAATTTGCCTCGTCGTTATTTTCCCTGGGTTTCTGGCATAAAATGCAGCCGCTTTCTGCGGCTCTCTCTATATATTCTATTCGCCATGGTGCCCAAAGATATTCCATTAAACTTATATAGTATGCTGATTCTGTGTTAAGTGCAATAGTATCCCTAGTTTGAGATGAAAAATTCTGGACATGGCAAAACGAGTTGACTATGGGATTTAGCTAAGACTAAAATACTTCGGGGTTAATATGCTTGAAGTTTTGACCCAAAAGCTGACCAGCATATTTGATAAGCTTGGCAGGAAAGGCAAGCTTAACGAAGGTGACATTGACGATGCTTTACGTCAAGTACGGCTGGCGCTTTTGGAAGCAGATGTAAATTTTAAGGTAGTCAAGGAATTCTTACCCAAGGTGCGAGAGCGTGCTCTTGGCTCCGAAGTATTGCGCAGCCTAACACCAGCCCAGCAGATTATCAAAATTGTCAATGAAGAATTAATTGCTATCCTAGGTGGAGAGCCTGGCCGTTTAGCTTCGGTTACTAACTTACCAGCAGTCGCTTTGCTTGTAGGATTGCAGGGCTCCGGTAAGACCACTACAGCAGTAAAGTTAGCTGTTCAGCTCAAACATCTAGGGCAGCGTCCTTTATTAGTAGCTGCTGATACTCGCCGACCTGCGGCTATTGAACAACTCAAATTACTGGGTGAGCAACACGATATCCCGATATACAGTGAGGATGCTAACGTAGCAGCAACAATAATTTGCCAGCATGCTCTAAAGCAGGCTAAAGAAAAGGGATTGACTTGGGTTATAGTAGATACTCAAGGGCGCCTGCATATTGACGAAGCCCTGATGCAGGAACTGGCTGATATCAAATCCCTGGTACAGCCTTCAGAAGTATTACTTACAGTAGATGCTATGATTGGCCAGGATGCCGTAAGAGTGGCCCAAGAATTCCACAGTCGCATCGGCCTCACGGGACTCATCCTGACGAAGATGGATGGAGATGCCCGAGGTGGAGCTGCTCTTTCTATTAGATTTGTTACCGGGGTGCCCATAAAATACCTGGGCACTGGTGAGAAGATGGATGCGCTGGAAGTATTTTATCCTGACCGTTTAGCATCTCGCATCTTGGGTATGGGAGACATGCTCACCCTCATCGAACGAGCTGAGACGGCTTTTGACCAGCAACAGGTCAAGAATTTGGAAGGGAAAATGCGCACCGGGGATTTCGACCTTGAAGACCTCCTCAGTCAAATGCGTCAAATTCACAAGATGGGTTCCTTAGGACGCCTGGCGGAAATGATACCGGGCTTTTCCAAACTCGCTTCTCATTTGCCAGATGACGAAGGTGAGAAACAGCTAAAGAAGATAGAAGCTATTATCCTCTCTATGACTTATGAGGAGCGGCGCAATCCAGCCATTATTGATGGCCGACGGCGAAGTCGTATTGCTCGGGGGAGCGGCACCACATCCAAAGACGTTAACCAACTTCTTAATCAGTTTCGTGAGATACAAAAGTTGACTAAGTCACTAACACGAGGCAAGTTACCTAAAAACATGGGGCCTATGTTTGGTATGCCCTCGAGATGAATCAGTCTAGATAGCCCTTGAGCTTCCGACTGCGGGTGGGATGACGTAACTTGCGCAGAGCCTTGCCTTCAATCTGTCGTATTCTTTCCCGAGTTACATTGAATTCTCTACCCACCTCTTCCAGAGTTCGAGCATGTCCGTCTTTAAGGCCAAACCTAAGCTGCAACACCCTTTTTTCGCGCTCAGTAAGTTCACCAAGCACCTTATCTATTTGTTCTTTGAGTAGCTGCTGCGAGGTGGCTTCAGTCGGCGCTAAACTGGCATGATCTTCAACAAGGTCGCCTAATCGGCTATCTTCATCCTCGCCAATAGGCAGATCTAGCGATATTGGCTCACGGAAAAACAAGGCCATGACCTCTTCCACTCTTTCCGGCGACATACTTAGGCGGCCACCAATTTCTTCATAACTTGGCTCACGTCCAAGTTCTTGAACTAACTGCCGCATTGTGCGTAATAGCTTGTTAATCGTTTCTACCATATGTACCGGAATGCGAATAGCACGGGATTGGTCAGCTATAGATCGAGTGATACCTTGCCTGATCCACCAAGTGGCATAGGTACTGAACTTGTAGCCTTTTCTATATTGAAACTTATCTACAGCTCGGATAAGGCCAATATTCCCCTCCTGAATAAGCTCAAGGAGAGGCATGCCATGCCCAATGTATTTCTTTGCTATGCTCACCACCAGGCGTAGATTTGCTTCAGTGAGGTGCCTTTCTGAGGCTTTTGCTTCAGACTGTACCAGCCTAAAGTAAGTTTTGAACTCATTGCTATAAGAATCGATTTGAGAGAAGAATTTCTCTTTAGTCAGAAGAGTCTTTAGTTTTTGCCATGAAGTTTTATCTTTAGCTAGGAGCTCCAGCAACTGTGGGGGCAGGAGTTGACTATTTATAGAAAGATTTACTATTGCTTCTTCGGCTGCAGTGACTCCTTTGCCTATGCCCTTAGCAGTTGCCGCTATTAACGATGAATCTATAACATCATCAATGGCGGAGCGAAATTTAGGATTCCTGATCGTCTCTACCACATTGCTTGAGGGCTTGATACCAATACGTTCTTCGACAATCTGAACAACCTGATATGCCTTTGATAATTGAGAAATTATCTGAATAACTATGTCCACGGGCGAAGGGAATTTCTTATATTTCCTGAAATGGTTTTCTTCAATTTCATCTAAGCTCCTGCCCAGCTCTATCTTCCGGCATAGTAACTTCTCTTCATTGACATTTAGAAGTGGCACTCTGCCAATTTCCTGAAGATACATACGAGCTGAGTCATCGGTTATCTCGTGTTCTTCTAGCGGTGCCGGTGGCTTGATTTCTTCAGTTTCCTCAGCGAGGGATTCTTCATTTTCCTCTTTTTCTTCAGCTTCCTCGGCTAAGGTGCTGACATCCTCAACTTCAGCCTCATCGCTGAGCAAGCCTTCAGCCACTACTTCATCACTATCCAAGTTGACGGCTTCTTCTTTCATTGAACCCATGGTTTCCTTTTTTAACAAAGACTTCATGAAGTTGTTGCCCGGAACTTATTCCTTGCTCCTCTAGTTTGGACAACTCTGAACTTATACCACCCTTTTCCCTCTCAATCTCGAGCGTCGCCTCTTTCTCAGTTTCTAACTTTCGGGACAACTTCTCCTGCAGACGAAGAATACAATCGGCTAAATCACGGTGTCGTACTCGCTCACTCTCCTGTATAGCTGGCGGGAAATTTTTATCAACCAAGTAGTATAAATGTTCTAATAAACTAGTGTCAAGTTTATTTTCAAGCTCTGAGATATCGGAGGAATGTTGCCATTTGACAAAGACCTCCCGATTTTCTGTGTATTCGAAGTGTTCCGGCGACAGTTCTCGAGCTAAAGGACGAAGCTCTGGGTACTGAAGGAGAAGTGCCAAGCAGTATTCTTCAATAGGGCTAGATACAAACTGGTGGGCAAGGCGAGATTGTTCTGTGGGCTTGCTAGGTTGAGGCCTTTTCCGACCAGCTTTTGATCCTCGCAAAGCAGCTCTTATGGCGGACTCTTCGATTTTTAATTCACGTGCCAGTTTCTTCAGGTAATGGGATTGTTGTACAGGGTCTTTTATCTCATAAATTGAGGGCAGGAGTTTTTGTACAGCTAGGGACTTGTCTTTGGCTTTATTAATATCGACTTTGCTTATTACAGATTGAAAAGCGAAGTCTAGAATAGGCATAGCTTGTTCCACCAGTTTTTGCCAGAGAGCAGGGTCCTCTCCTATTACTTCGTCTGGGTCTTTGCCTGGAGGCAATAAAATGACATTTGCTTCAGCATTGGAGTAAGCTAATATCGCTTTGCCTCGCAAGGTAGCTTCCTCTCCGGCAAGATCGGCATCAAGTGCCAGGGTTATGTTATTGGTTAATCTTTTAATGCCTTCCACTTGCTTCTCGGTTAAAGAAGTTCCCATTGAGCCAACTACATTTTGCCAGCCGTGTTGGTGTGCAGTGAGAACATCCATGTAGCCTTCTACGATTATTACCAAGTTTTTCTTTCTAATGGCAGATTTAGCCTTATCAATGCCATATAAGCTGCTACTCTTATCGAAAACTGATATTTGGGGAGAGTTGATATATTTAGGCAGGGAGTCATCCAGAACTCTAGCTCCGAAACCAGTGACTCGACCTTGGATATCACATATAGGAAACATCAGCTTATTGCGAAATCGATCGTAACTACCTCCTTCCTCTCTCTCAATTATTAGACCAGCTTCTACTAGCTCTTTTTCTGTGTAACCTTTACCCAGTAGATAATTCTTAAGAGTTTCCCAGGCATTGGGACTGAAACCGAGACGGAACTCTTTGACAGTCTCGGGCATGACTTTTCTTCTTGCCAGATAGCTTCTCGCTGCCTCCCCTACCCTAGTGCTCGAAAGTAAATGGCGATAGTATTCAGTAGCTGCCTCATTAATCTGAAATAATCTCTCTTTCTTCTCATCTTCAGCCTTGCTTGGCGCCTCAAGGGGGCTTAAAGTTATGCCTCCCCTTTGAGCCAAAAGACGAAGAGCTTGGCCAAAATCAATGCCTTCCTTTTTCATGATAAAAGAGAAGATATCGCCACCAGTTCCACACGCACCAAAACAATGCCAGCTTTGTTGCTCAGGAAAGACAAAAAAGGAAGGGTGTTTCTCACTGTGGAAGGGGCATAAGCCTTTGAAGTTACGCCCCGCTTTTTGCAGAGTAACATACTCGGAGACAAACTCTACTATATCTAACCTCTGCTTTACTTCTGTGATTACGCTCATTGAGATATCTCTTCAGCTAATCTTAGCGCATATTGATCGGTCATTCCAGCAATGTAATCAAGAACTTTGCGCTCCTTATTATCCGGCAGAGAGGCAAATTCCCGTGGTAATCTATCCTCGTGCTTCAGGAAATGAGAATATAACAGACGCAATACCTTTCCCGCCCTTACTGCCTCCTCTTCAGCTAAGCTGGGATAATATACTTTGTCAAATAGAAACTGGCGGAGCATGTTGGTTGCTCTAATGACTTCCGGACTCATGCCCATAGTTGGATTAGCTAAATTGCCATTGCCACTAACAGGCCAGGAGCAGTCTATGATATCACAAACCAGAGTATTAATTCGCTGTGAATGCGTATGTCCCAGAGTTGCTACTACTGGGTTGGGCAAATCATTTTGGGAGATAACGCCAGCTCTTATAGCATCTTCGACGTCGTGGTTAACATAGGCCACGATATCGGCTATCTTGCATATTTGTCCCTCTAAAGTATTGACACCTCCCCATCCTTCTCCTAAGATGTCAGCTTGTCCCTTGGAATGATTAAGAATGCCATCTCGCACTTCCCAGGTAAGATTTAGCCCCTGTCCCTCTCTCTCTAATAAATCAACTACTCTTAAGCTTTGCTCATTATGCCTGAAGCCGCCGTGATACAATTCATTTAGGATCTCCTCTCCTATATGACCAAAAGGCGTGTGCCCTAAATCATGTCCGAGAGCAATAGCCTCAGCGAGGTCTTCGTTCAGATTTAGAGCTCGAGCTATAGTTCTGGCTATTTGGGATACTTCCAGAGTGTGAGTAAGCCTGGTGACATAATGGTCACCCAAGGGAGCAATAAAAACCTGTGTCTTATGTTTTAGCCGACGGAAGGCCTTGGAATAGATAATACGGTCACGGTCACGTTGGAAACTGGTTCTTATGGGGCATGGTTCTTCCCACTTCAGCCGACCACGACTGAACTTACTCTTAGCGGCATAGGGAGAAAGGGCTTCTTCTCTCTTCTCTGTTTGCTCACGTATATTGGGTTTGCTAACCATGGAATCACTGTAATATTGCAAGTCAAGACAAAATCCTTAATTTATCGCAGCAGCACCATCACACCCTCACACTCATTTTCTTTTGGTTCTTGATTTTATTCTCTTTTCCACCTCTGCGATATTTAACCTCGTTGACAATACCACATCCGGGTTCAGAGACATTGAATCTATCCCACACCCAACTAAATAGTCGGCAAATTCAGGGAAATCACTCGGTGCCTGCCCACATATCCCTATTTTTCTCCTCGGTTTATGACGGTGCGCAGCATCTATGACTTGCTTAACCAGCCTTTTCACTGCTTCATTTCTTTCATCAAATATATGTGCCACAAGTTCGGAATCCCTATCCAAACCAAGGGTTAATTGTGTTAAATCGTTCGACCCTATACTGAATCCGTCAAACACATCGGCGAATTCCTCAGCTAAAACCACATTTGATGGTATCTCGCACATCACATATACCTCCAACCCATTTTTTCCTTGCTTTAAGCCAAACTCTCTCATGGCTTTTATCACCTCCCTCCCTTCTTCCGGCGTCCGGCAAAAAGGAACCATCACCTTGACATTGGTCAACCCCATCTCATCCCGTACTTTCTTTATCGCCTGGCATTCCAAACCAAAAGCAGGCTTGAATTTCTCATCATAATAGCGGGACGCCCCCCTCCAACCTATCATTGGGTTACTTTCCTCCGGCTCGTAGCGATATCCCCCAACTAAATTGGCGTACTCATTTGTCTTAAAATCAGAAAACCGAACGATGACCTCGTTGGGATAAAACCCCGCCGCTATTTTCGCTATCCCCATAGCTAAGTTATCAATGAAAAACTCCCTTTTATCCTCATATGCTGCGCTCTTCTTATTTATATCTTTAATTACCTTTGCCAATTTTTCGTCATTACCCGCTGCTTTCTTCAACTCATCATATTCTATTAGTGCCATGGGATGTATGCCGATGTAAGAATTGATGATGAACTCTTCTCGAGCCAAACCTACACCGTCATTGGGAATTTGACTTTGAATAAAGGCACCGCCGGGAATGCCGAAGTTCATCATTATTCTGGTCTTGGGTCTGGGCACCTTAGTCACTTCCACCTCATCTATTCGATATTTCAGTTTCCCTTCATATATCCTGCCCTCGCCTCCTGAGCAATCTATCGTGACCTCTTTTGTCCCCTTCAAGACCTCTGTCCCCTTGCCGGTGCTAATTACACAGGGTACTCCAAGCTCACGACTAACGATAGCTGCATGGCAGGTCCTGCCGCCTTTGTTTGTAACTATGGCGCTGGCAATCTTCATTATCGGTTCCCAGTCGGGGTCTGTCATATCAGTTACCAAAACTTGACCGCTCTTGAATTTGTGGATTTCATCACTGTCTTCTATTACATGCACTTCGCCTTGCCCTATCTTTGTACCCACTGCCTCCCCTTTTAGCAGTAAATTTCCCTTTTCTTCAAGCACGTAAGTCCTCAGTGAAGCCAAGTCTTCGTGTGAATGCACTGTCTCCGGCCTGGCCTGGACTATGAAAAGCTCTCCAATTACTCCATCCTTTGCCCACTCGATGTCCATGGGCAGGCCATAATGCTCTTCTATAATACAAGCCCACCCCGCAAGAGTCAGGATTTCATCGTCACTTAATGCGAACTTTCTTTGCTCCGCAACCTTGACCTCTTTTTGCTCCGTTCCAGCTCCATTTCT
>Ga0209636_10003348_pt1 | contig 16349 bp, 10 predicted proteins | sample DeeMarSWOR152_54_FD_187464 | JGI IMG/M metagenome (GOLD analysis project Ga0209636, IMG submission 187464) | Marine sediment microbial communities from White Oak River estuary, North Carolina - WOR-1-52-54 (SPAdes) (version 2) | ecosystem: Environmental > Aquatic > Marine > Intertidal zone >...
ATGGCTTCATATGGCTCGCGGACAGAAAAAAGGACGTTATCATTATGGGCGGAGAAAATATCTTTCCAGTGGAGATTGAGGATTTTCTCGCATCCCATGAAAAGATCCAGGATGCCGCTGTCATAGGGATACCCGATGAACGGCTTGGTGAGATCCCAGCGGCCGTCATCAAGATAAAGCCTGGAAGGGAATTGACTGAGGATGAGGTAAATGAGTTTTGCGAACAGCTGCCCAGATATAAGCGGCCTCGGAGGATATTCTTCGGTGATGTGCCCCGGAATCCCACTGGCAAGATAGAGAAGCCGAAGCTCAGAGAGCGCTATGGAGGGAGAGGGGAGAGTGCTCGGTTTCCTTGAAGATGGGAGTTACAGAATAGCTAGATTGTAGCTAATATTGAACTTAATGTCAGGTAAAGCCATGCATAAACTACTCATGGATTCGCCGGGAAGGGAGATGTTCCTGCTGGGCAACGAGGCCATTGCGAGGGGTGCTATTGAGGCGGGTATTGGGGTTGCCACCTGTTATCCAGGGACTCCATCTTCCGAGATCCCGGATAGCTTCTTCGCCATGTTTAAGGAGGGAGGATTCTATTTTGAATACTCGACAAACGAGAAGGTGGCATTAGAGGTGGCAGCCGGCGCTGCCATTTCCGGCGTAAGGAGTATCTGTACCATGAAACATGTGGGGATGAATGTTGCCTCTGATTCCCTTATGACCCTGGCCTATGTAGGCGTTAATGGTGGCCTGGTCGTTGTGAATGCTGATGATCCATCCTTGTTTTCGAGCCAGAATGAGCAGGATAACCGATACTATGCGAGGCTTTCCGGGCTTCCCATGCTAGAGCCAACAACTGCCGGAGAGATGAAGGATATGACCGTTGCCGCATTTGATCTCTCTGAACAATTAAAGTTACCAGTTATACTGAGGACTACAACGAGGCTGAATCACCTGAGGGGGATCGTCAAATTCGGATCAATTCGGCGGGTACAATCTAAGGGCTTTTTTAAAAAAGACCCATTTCACTATGTGGCAGTCCCCGCCGTCTCCAGGAATTTGCACAAGATCCTGGTTGAGAAATATGAGCAGGCAGTAGAGTTATCTGAGAACTCGGGGTACAATCGGATCATCGGTCGTGGGAGATGGGGTATCGTTACCAATGGCGTGAGCATGAACTATGTGCAGGATGCCATTAATGATCTCGGGATTGGTGAAAGGGTGAAGGTCCTCAGGCTCGGTTTTTCCTTCCCCATGCCGGAAGATTTGATTGCCAAATTCCTCACCGGTGTGGACAGAGTCCTCGTGGTTGAAGAACTCGAGCCGATAATGGAGAGGGACATTCGGTCAATAGCCCAGTCTAAGGGAATAGGTATCCCCATTAATGGTAAAGGGGATGGGCTTTTTCCACGCATCTATGAGTTTGACCCTGGGCTTGTCCGAAAGGCCATTGCCGCGTATTTTGGGGTGCCTGATCCCTCGCCAAAGGCAGTAGATGTAGCTGATATGCCTGATCTTCCAGGGAGGCCACCTACTCTCTGTGCTGGTTGTCCCCACAGGGCCATGTACTATGCGATAAAGAAGGTTTATGGACCGGATGCCCTGTACCCATCGGATATCGGCTGCTACACTTTGGGTATGCTTCCTCCCCTGTCCATGGCCGACATTGTCATATGTATGGGGGCCTCTGTTGGTACCTCCTGTGGTATATCAAGGGTCACAGATCAAAAGGTCGTCTCCTTTATCGGGGACTCAACTTTTTTCCATGCGGGTATTCCTGCCCTGATAAATGCTGTCCACAATAACCACAAATTTACCCTGGTAATCCTTGATAATGGGACGACTGCCATGACAGGACATCAACCTCACCCTGGTGCAGATACAGCTCCCATGGGTGTTGATACCAGACAGATCTCTATTGAGTCGGTGGTAAGAGGTTGTGGTGTAGAGCATGTACAGGTGGTTAATCCACTTCAGGTTAAAAGGAGCGTTAAGGCAGCTCAAGCATCAAAGGAGTTTGATGGTATCTCGGTTATCATATCCCAAGAGCTCTGCCCCTTGTTTGCCAGGGCAGTTAAGAAGGCAAGAAAGGTCAGACCATTCTACGTGAATCAGGATAAATGCAGGCAACATCGCGACTGTATTAATCTCTTGGCGTGCCCTGCCATGTATAGAGCTGATGGTAAGACGATGATAAACGAAGACCTGTGTATTGGGTGCACCGTGTGTGCCCAGATCTGTCCAGAGAACGCCATTCTTCCACTAAGAAAGTAGGTGATGTTGGTTGTGCGTTGAAAGAGATCGGAAAGCAAACTGTAGGATCTCAGTGAAGTATTTGCATACTGAAATCCGAATTTCGAAGGTCAAGTGCCAAAATGCTTCCCACCGCTGACCAGTATTTTCGGCATTTGGTAATGTGGATTTGATTTGAGCTTTGGATTCTGACATTTGTCATTTCCAATAAAGGATTTGGCTATGGAGAGCAAACGGATAGTCTTTGTTGGTGTCGGGGGTCAGGGAAATCTCCTTTCCACAAGGCTGCTCGGTGAGGCCTGTTTAGCAGCTGGAATCCCCGTGATGGCAAGTGAGATTCATGGGATGGCCCAAAGAGGGGGTATTGTTGAGTCAGCTCTTGTTATGGGAGACGCAGCCAGTCCGATCGTCTCAAAGGGCGAGGCTGATATCTTGGTCGGTTTTGAGCCATTGGAGACATTGAGGGCCATACACAAATGCAATAAGGATACGGTCGTTATCACCAATATCCACCCCCTTCCTCCCTTTACCGTGGCAATAGGGCAGGGGGCCTACCCCGATATTAAGCGGATACTTGATCTCGTTAGGGCTCATGTCTGCTCACTCATAACCGTGGACGGTGATAAGCTGGCAGCAAGGGCCGGAAACCCCTTATCCCTGAATATGGTTATGCTCGGGGCATTGATCGGCAGCAGGCTTATCCCCGTACATGAAGGTCTGCTGAAGGAGACAATTTCCAAGACAACAAAGCAGGCATTCCTAAAGTCGAATTTGAAGGCCTTTGATCTTGGCATTGCCGCCTCAACGTCTTTTTCTCGGTAGCCTGCCTAGCGATTGTATCTGTTAAGCTCTCTTTCAAGAGCTTCTCTATCATCTGTTTTTATATGTGCTAATTCAGATATTATCTTGTAATCCTTAAGTATTTGGTTAATCTCTCTACAGCAATTATCGATCTCTGCTATCATTCCCATAACCTTTTCCTTAGCTTCACCATGCTCTTCAAGCATCCTTTTGTGCCCATGCATTTTCGTCTTAAGGGTTTCTAATTTCCCGGATAGTGTCAATATTGGATCAGATAACTCAAAGAGGATTTTTTCCACGTAGCGGCCTAACGTTGCCAACGTTTTCGCCTCCTCTAATTCTGATTCCAGTTTCTCGATGCTTTCTCCTAGTAGGTCTTTTGCCTTGACCTCCTTCACTAGTCTGCTGCAGTAGTAAGCTAACGCATTTAATAATACGGCCTCTGGCAGGGGCTCGATAAACTTGACGCCCATTCCGTTTCTTCTACTCTTGAAGAGCTGTAATCGGTTCCATACCACAGTTCCCTCAGTGCGAAAAATTTTGGAAGATTCTTGATCGAGAGGAACGGTGAGCCGCACACTAAATCCGCTTCCAATGCTTAGGTGATGGTCATCTGAGGAGATAAATGTCCCCTTTTTACTGAGATTCAAAGAGTAACTCACTATACTTGAGTCGTCGGGCAGAAAATATTCAATGGGAACGACTACAGGGAACCTAAACTCAGATCGTCTCTCGACGGCTTGCTCCACCATAGTTTTACGGCCTCTTCTACTCCAAAGAAAGTCAAAAAACGACCATTTTCCGTATAATTTGACTAATTTTTTAAATAAAAAAGATACCCATGACTGTCAAAGGTGATTATGCGAGAAATTAGCTTGGCCCTGTTCTCCATTTTCAACAGAGATAATATATTGATTCAACAAAAGGAATAAGGTCCGCTCCTCGTAATCCTTACTGAACATGGAGATAAGTATCACAGGAAATTTCAATTGAATTCAGGTAGTTTTATTGGTTCTCGACAATAGGTCCTTACTTATTGACATTGTCAAAACTTTCACTCGCTTCAAAAAGCACTCATTTTTGAAGCTTTTCTTTTTTTCATTTACATTTTTCGCTTTTTTAGATAACGGCTGCTATCACTGTGAACACTTACTCACTGTCAGCTTTTTTGGGCGTCAACCTGTTCAAAGACAGCACAGGAACTGTCTACCCATCTACAAATTCTGCCAAAATCATGCCATAATTCTAGGTTCGAATATTACTTAGGTTCTACATAGTTAGCTTGACATCAGCTAACACAGATCTCGAGAATGGCAAATAAAATGCCCAGTTATGTGAAATTAAGTTCCACTTTTTTCTGACGTGCTACATACCTACATAGGCAAAAGGGAAGGAAAAGAGGGGGTGAGTTAGGCTTGTCGTAAGTAAGGCAGGGGGAATTTATGCCCAGGCACTAATGGCATTTTTTCACTTCCTTTTTAAAGGATAACCATGGATAGCTACGAGATAAGTAAGATTATCATAATATGAATGGTTTTGTATTCGCTCCAAGAAGGGCATTTCCACATACACGCATGAGAAGCGTTGGTCATAACTCAACTGGAGGACTCTGTTTTTTCCTGCTATTGATTCCCTTATACTTTTGCTTCTTGGCTTCAGAGGCTTTTGGCCTCTCCCCAGCCGATCTGATTATTGTCTTTAACCTCAACATGCCAGAAAGCAAGAGGGTTGCCAGTTATTTCGCAAAAAAGAGAAGAGTACCTATATCCAACCTTGTTGCAGTGGATGTCCCAACATCTGAAAGGATGCTTCGATCGGATTTTGAAAAAAGGTTGGCTCACCCTGTTTCGGCCGCAGTGGAGCGGCTAAGAGCAGGCGGAAAGGATCCGGCCGTCCTTCTGGTTTACCGTATCCCCCTGTGCGTGAAAGACCCCGCTGATATGGAGCCTTACGAGCCCTTCATGCCTCTTGTAGAAGGAAAGGTAAAGGAATATAAAAATCTGGTACTGCAAATAATCAGGGAACTTGACCATCTCATAGATGAAAACGAGTCAAGAGCTACCCAGCCTCAACGTTTGATGGAAATATGTTCACCTGAGGATATACTAAGGATGGCAAGAGAATCACTTCACCGTGGTTTGGAGCACCTGGGAAAGCCACCGGCAAATAAGGACCACAAAATGAAGCTTCTGACGGTTTCCTCTCTCTTGATAAGGCTTGCGGGGACATCCCTTGCGGCAAGGTCTTTTGTTGCAGGCATGTCCGAAGAAGAGGAAAAGGGTCGAGCTGAGGAGGCCCTTGGCTTTGGAACCAAGGCTCTTAATCCTTGATGAGCCGGCAGAAACTAATAAGCCGAGGAGAAGTCACTACAGGGTTGACATAATGCTAGAGGATAGTATATTTTTATGTTTAGATTACACGCTCCATGTCATTGCCTTATAGGGTTTAGATAAAAGGGGTATCCCGAGACAATGGAAGTGCGCCTGGCATCTAGAAATTTCTTCTGGGACGCGGAATATCCAATGATTGTAGGTGAAAGTGACGCCATAAACTCAGTTAAGGAAAAAATAGGAAAGGTGAGTGACAAGAATGTAACTGTCCTGATACGGGGTGGAAGTGGTACAGGCAAAGAGCTTGTAGCCAGGGCCATTCACCTTAGATCTAAACGAAAGGAACAAAGATTTGTTACAGTTAATTGTGCAGCCATACCGAGCGAATTACTGGAAAGCGAACTATTTGGGCATACCAAAGGAGCCTTTACAGGCGCTACTCACGATAAGTTAGGGAAGTTTGAAACGGCTCATCGGGGAACCATCCTCTTAGATGAGATAGGATCGCTCAGCCTCCCACTACAAGCGAAGATCCTCCAGGTATTGGAAGACCAAAGATTGTCAAGGCTTGGCAGCGTAAATGAGACACCAATAGATGTCCGGATAATAGCTGCTACCAATTCAAATCTGGAGGAAAAGATTTCAGAAGGTACCTTCAGGACCGACCTGTATTACCGCTTGAACGTAGTTTCTATTGTAGTACCCCCGCTACGAGAAAGAAGACAAGATATTTTTCTCCTCACAGATTACTTTATGGATAAGTATTCCAGTGAACTAAAGAAAGACCGTGTGCATATCGACGATTCTGTGAGAGAACATTTTCTACAATACCATTGGCCAGGGAATGTTCGGGAATTGGAGAACATAGTTAAAGGGATTATAGCTCTACAAAAAACAGATACAGTTTATACCGATTTGAAACTTAGGGAGGTAACAGACAAAGACGAAGAAGCTTTGAGCTCAAGGAGTAGTGGTCTCTATCAAATCTGGGATGACGGAAAAATAAGACAATTGATTGAGGATGAGGGAGACGTTTGTTTGAAGACAATACGCGGGCAATACGTTGCTGAGGTTGAAAGGCAAGCTATTTGCAAGGCCTTGGAATGGACGCGCTGGAATAGGAAGAAGGCGGCAAAATTACTGGGGGTTAGTTATAAAACTCTTTTAAACAGAATTGAAGAGTTCGGATTAACGAAATGAGGATTTTGCTGGTTACTGTTCTTGGGGGAAATTTTGAACAAACTATATGTCATTGAAGGTTCAGATAAGGGCAGCTCTTTTACCCTTCATGGTTTGGTCACCACTATCGGGAGATCCTCTGACAATGACATCCGTATCTCAGATAGAGGAGTTTCACGGCATCATGCCAGGTTTCTCAAAAGAGATGGTAGCCTTTTCATAGTTGATCTGAACAGCCTTCAAGGGGTCTTCATTGATGGAGAGAAGATAGAGCCAGGGTTAGAGGCTGTGATAAAAAAAGACAGTACCGTGAGGATAGGAAACACTGTCCTCTCATTCCAGAAAAAATCCTCCGCACAGGAAAGGTTCTTTGATACACTCGAGTCCCCCTTGGTAAAGGTGAGCTCCAGGAACTATGTACAGAGTTTGGAACTGCTCCTTAAAGTGTCCAACATCCTTGCTCAATCCCTCAATATCAATGAATTACTGAGCGAGGTGATAGACCGGGTTTTTAATCTATTGAAGAGAATCGATCGTGCGGGCATATTGCTGTTCGACAAGGAGACAGGCACAGTACAAGAGGTGGTTTCAAAGATCAGAATGGGGGATGAAATAGGCGTCTCCCCCACGATTAATTATAGCAGGACTATCGTTAATAGGACTATAAAGGGCGGTAAGCCGGTAATAATCTCCGATACAGACTCTGCAGACAAAGCTGATCTTTCCGATAGTATGATAGAGATGGGTGTCAGGTCAGTTATGTGTGTACCGCTCACCTATAAAGGTGATATCAGGGGAGTAATTTACGTTGATTCTATCGCATCGCCTGAAGGATTCAGAAAGGATGACCTCCAATTGCTCACTGGCTTAAGTAACACTGCAGCTATCGCCATAGAGAATGCGCGGCTTTACTCAAATCTAGAAGAATTGGTTGAACACAGAACAAAACAATTAAAAAAGGCTCAAAATGGACTAGAGGAGAGTGAATCGAGGTTTAGAGCGGTGTTCGAACACATGAGCAATGGTGTTGCTATATTCGAGGTGATAGGCGATGGTGCGGATTTTGTCTTCAAAGATTTCAACAAGGCTGCTGAAAAGATAGATAACATAAGCAGGGAGGACGTCATCAACAAGAGCGTCCTCACCGTGTTTCCAGGTTTTAAAGATTGTGGCCTTTTCGAGATACTTAAGAGCGTCTGGAAGACAGGGAATCCCCAAGATCATCCTCCGATGCTATATACGGATGACAGATCCATATCCTGGAGGAAGTATTATGTGTATAAGCTGCCCGGTGGGGAAATCGTCTTCATTTACGAAGATGTAACTGAACAAAGACGGGCGATTGAAAATCAGGAGGTCCTTCAAAGGCAGCTCTCTCATGCCCAGAAGATGGAGTCCTTAGGCAGGCTGGCGGGCGGTGTGGCGCATAATTTCAGAAATATCCTGCAAGCTATTATGGGCAATAGTCAATTTCTTCAGATGAGATATAGTCAGGATAAGCAGTTACAAACAATTACAAGGGGTGTCAATGAATCGGTAAGAAAGGGGTCCGATTTTATTGATAGCCTGTTGAAATTCTCAAGGCAGGAAGATGAAATAGAGATGGTTCCCCTGGATTTAAAGGATGTCCTCGATGAGACGTATAAGATAATCAGTAATACCTTTGATGCGAGAATAAGGATTGTTACCAGGACAGAGGGGCCATTACCAGTTAAGGGCAACCATGCAAATCTAAACCAGGTTTTTATGAACCTATGTAACAATGCACGGGATTCAATGCTAGACGGTGGTGAGCTCACCATAGAAACAAGGAGAGATAAGGGGAAGGTTGTGGTTGCCATTTCTGACACCGGATGTGGTATTGACGAGGAGACCTTGAGAAATATATTTGACCCCTTTTATACCACGAAAGATGTAGGAAAAGGAACAGGCTTGGGTCTGTCAATAGCTCACGGTATTGTAGAGGAACACCATGGTACCATATCCGTATCATCGCAACTAGGTAAAGGGACAGTATTCGAAGTTTCCTTTCCTGTAGCTGAAGAATTTGACCGGATTGAATCAGAATCTCCAGCGAAAATCGCGCGCGGCAAAGGAGAGAAGATCTTAGTTGTAGATGATGAACCGGAAGTCTTAAAGAGTCTTGAAAATATGGTCAACGCGATAGGGTATGATGTAGATTCAGCAAGAAACGGGAATCAGGCCATTGAGCATTACAAAACCCATAAAGCTGATTTAGTCTTATTGGATTGGAAGATGCCGGAAATGGACGGAGCAACGTGTGCAAAAAAAATTCTTGAGACTGACCAAGCTGCCAGAATAGTGGTCATTTCTGGTTACCATGAGGCAGCTATAAACATATCAGATGTGGGCTTGAAAGATGCAGTAAAGGGCATTATCTTCAAGCCCTTCGATTTAATGAAGTTAAGTAAGGTTATTTTAGAAGGCCTTAAGTCCCAAGAAGTCAAGCCATCTTAGCTCCCAAGCAATTTCTCCACATAATCTCTCAATTTCGCCATATCAAATGGTTTTCTTAACACTACATCTGCCTGTTTCTCAGCTGCAAGTCTTTCAGGGTTTTCCCCATAGGCAGTAATGGCTATAACTGGCAGATCCGGAGCTCTTTCCTTGATGAGAGAGATAATTCCGAGTCCACTCACATAGGGCATTACGATATCCGTAATTACCAGATCATATCTCTCAGATTTGAGCATTTTCAGCCCTTCCATGCCATCTAAGGCAGCCACTATATCATAACCCAGGTATTCGAAATAGTTCTTCATCATAGATAGGACATGCTTATCGTCTTCAATAATAAACAGTGTCTTCTTCATATGGTCTCCTTCGTATGCCTTCTCTGATACAACTTACTACTGAGAGCATCAAATAGTCTACAATGTCGGCAAGGGGCATGAGATCTTTGCTGCTGTGACTGGTGGGAGGTCGCTGTGCTTTTCACGACTTATCAGTGGGGGAAGCCGCAGCCCCCGAGTTGTCGGGGGAATGCGGAGGGGGCAAGAGTCCCCCCGCAGATAAGTCGTAGAAAAGACCAGGCCGGGAGCCTCGGAACAGAAGAAAAGATCTCATGACCATCCCAGAGCTTTCTGGATTCTGCTCATTCCAAACAATAATATGCTCTCCTTAGTAAATATAGTATCTTCGGTAGTTCATGAATTGTTTTACGAACCTGATATAGTCTCTATAAAGGCCATATCTTGCTCTTGCGTATTTTTAGTGCCGATGGTAACTATTTCCATTCTCTTGTCATCTCTTTTCTTAAAATATATCCTCCCAGAATAAGAGAAGATCACCTCAAATACATCTGATCTCCCTTTCTTGGTGAAAAATTTTCTTTTTATAGGTACTAGAGAATCATCCTGATCCAACCTGTGGACAATCTCTTCGGCCTTCAATTGAAATTCCTGTGGTAATGTCAAGTAACCTTCAATAGCTTTTCTATGAAAAGTCAGGTTCTTGTATATGGTGCTAAATCTTTTTTCTACAGACGTGATATCTTTTTTCCTCTTCTTTGCACCTCTTTTCTCCATCCTTTTCAGCTGGTCCATTTCTTCCTGTAGCTCTTTAATTTCGCGCTCCTTTTCTTCTTTTAGGGCTATATTTCTGCTGGCTTGTTCCTCGACCTTTTCCATCTCCTCAAGGAGTTCATCTATCTCCAACGACTTTTTCTTCTGAATTTCCACTTCATCCTTAAGGAGCACTATATCGGATTTCAAATCCTCTTGATCGTGTTTAAGTCTTTCTATCTTGCTTATATAGTCACCTTCCTTTTTAGAAAGCTCTTCTAAGGATTTCTCACTTTCAGCCAGTTTTCCTGAAAGCAGATCAACCCGCTTCTGTTCATTTTCTCTTTGCACCGTCCAATCCTTGACCCTCTTCTTGTAATACCAAAACAGTATCAATATCGAGGAGAATAGATACAAGATCAGAATGCTATTAGAGAGCCAGCTGTTATGTTTCACCTTCAAATCTACTGACAACGTAAGGCCATCATTTAAAATCTGGAAATTCCTTTCTGCCACCTTAACATAGTTGAATGACTCTCCACTGATACTTTCAAATTCCCTGCCTTTATCGGAATTAATAGCCCCCTCTTCATAGTAAAAAGGATACAGGAATTCCCCTTTCTTTGTAGTAACCACAATCTTGGTTATAACACCAAGAGGCCTTAGTCTGTCATTTTCCAGATATCGTTCTATATTAGTGTTTATCTCTTCCCTGATGCTGTGTCTGCCACTATAGAGTGCCTCATAATCTTGAATTACTAAATTCGCTAAGTCTTTTGTCCGTTGTTTCTGTAAGTATTCTTCAAGGGATTGGATTGAAAATATGTACATAACAGGTGGCAGGAATATGCAAATAAAAAGTACCCTAAAAGAGATATGATTCACCTAATATCCTTCAAGGCTTGCCGTGCCTCCTCGTGACCGGGGAACTCTTTATCGAGTTCAAGGGCCTCTTCAAGGGCGGCCTTTGCCTCTTCCTTCTGGTTGTTTTTAAGGTATGCCATACCCAGATGATACAGTATCACGGGATTTGCTGGCATGTTTTCATGACTCTCCTGTAACTCAACAATAGCGCTACGATACAGGCCTTTTTTGTAATATATCCAGCCCAGGGTATCCATAATTGAGGGATCCTTTGGCATCTTTTCCTTTGCCATTTGTGCCAAACCCAGGGCCTCATCTATATTTCCTCCATGCTCAGCCAGCAACCAGGCCAGGTTATTGGCAGCTGGTGCAAAGTCGTCCCTGATCTCAAGTGCCTTTCGATAGTAGGATTCTGCCTCTTCAATATTCCCTATCTGTTGATAAATGGTTCCCAGTGACATATATGCGGGCAGGTAGGAAGGCCTCTTGGCCAGGGCCTCCTGGTATTTGGAAATAGCCCTCTCTGTATCCTTTTCTCTTAAATAAATTCCGGCCAGGGCTACGTACGGGGATAATATTTCCGGATTGATTTCGATAGCCTTCTCAAAGCTCTTTTCGGCCTCGGAAATCTTCTTGCTTACCAGATAGATTCTGCCTTTCAGATCATAGATAAAGGCCAGGGATATTGAATCCTTCGGCAACCCCTGAGATTGTTCATCACACAATTTGAGGGCTTTATCAAATTGTTTTTGTTGGAGGTAAATTAAAACACTATAACGCAACGCCTCCCCGAGCCCAGGTTTTAACCTGAGGGCCTTGCCAAACTCCTTAAGTGCACTGTTATGGTCTTTTTGTAATAGGTAAAGGAAACCCAATCTGCTGTAACCTGTCGGATTTTCAGGCGCTAGCTCAATTACCTTTTTAAAGCTCTTTTCAGCATCAGCATGGTTATTTTCCAATAGTGCCAGATTTCCTTTATAGACCAGTGCCTCAATATTTTCTGGATCCTGGCCCAAAACCTCATCGAGCTGTTGTTTAGCAAGATCCGGATTTCTTTCTCTCAGATAGAATCGGACCAAAACCAGCCTTGCACCTATATGCTTCGGATTAAGTTCGACTGCCCGGAGAAGATCTTTCCGGGCCAGGGCCTCTTCTTTCTTACCCAATAAAGCCAGGGCTCGATAAAAGTATGCGTCGGGGAGACGGGGCTCATTTTTGATTACAGTGTCAAAGGCAGCTACTGCTTCGGAGAATTCGCGCCTGCTCAGCAAAAGCCTCCCCTTGATCAGGTTTGCCACTGGATGGCCCTTGTCTTTGTCAAGAAGGGCGTTAACTGTCTCCTCAGCCTCAGGGAAGTGTTTGTATGCAAAGTGGAGCCGGGCAATGGCGGCCTGAATACTGGTATCCTGTCCTTTAATAGAGGCAGCCTTCTTCATGGTCTTCAGTGCAGGCTCATAGGAATTTCGGCGAGCATAATAGTTGGCTAAAATCATTAATGGGCCGACATTGCCCTCGGGTGCGGCCTCAACAGCCTCCAGGTACGTCTCCTCTGCTTGCTTCCATTTCTCCGCATTTTCATAAAACCGTCCTAAGGCAATTAGTGGGGCATGTTTAGACGGCGAGTCGGCGACCAGCGTTTTCAGCTCCTTTTCAGCATCATCATGCCGGCCCATTTTCACGTATAGCTTTGACAACTCGACTCTGAGAACAGGCGAACTTGGGTCTTCAACCAGTGCGCTTGTATATTCCGCCTCTGCCTTTTTGTATTTCCCGGTCAGGAAAAACAGTCGCGCAAGTGCTAATCGAACCTTGACCTGCTTAGGATCTATACCTTTAGCACTTTGAAGGGTTTGAATAGCCTCGTCTATCTTTTTCTCTTGAACTTGAACGCCTGATAGTAGCATTAATCCATCGATGTTATCCGGGTCCTTTGCTAAAACAAGTTCTGCCTTTTTCCTTGCCTCCTCAGTCCTTTTGCTCAGAAGATAAAAGTTGCCCAGCTTTAACTCGGCATCCAGGTGGTCGGGATCAAGTTCAACTGCTCGTTCAAAGGAGCGAAAGGCCTCTGGTCCTCTGTTCAGCTTCAAATAGACCTCCCCAAGCTGATAGTGGGCCGCGGCATCTTTTGGATCAATCTGGATTACATTTTTATACTCAATTGCAGCCTTGTTGTATTCAGAACTCTTGGCGTACTCTTGGGCTTTGGCCAGGCGCTTGGCCTTTTTCTCTTCGCTGCTACCACAACCGCACCACATGATTGCAATCACGAGGATCAAAAAGATGCGAAAACTCCTCCTTGGCTTGAGGTTCATGATTTTACTTCTCCTTTCAAATAATGCTCAAAATATGGAACTTGACTCTAATGCTAAAGGTAATGCTATTCTTTTGTCAAGAGGCAAGGAGCATTCAAGGAAATCTACACCAAAGCCTTCCCATTTGGCCTTGCAACCGCTCGGGTTTTTCGGGTATTACGGAGATGCAGTGCCTTAGAGCAGGAAGATGGTCCTTCAATCAGGATGATTGTTGGTAACCACTCAAGGGTGGCTTTACACTTCCGGCTTATTATTGCGCAAAGTTGCGGTTGGATCGTAAGAGACGTGTGGCAACGTATGCCACGGGTGGGAGCAGTAAAATGAGGCCAGACAGAAGGGCCACTGGGTGAATATGAAGCAGCATGCAGAGTAAGGAAGTTACCGGGGTAAGACAGTACCCCGCAGCAGTCCTTGGAGAACCATGAACACCCCTTTCTACGTTCGAACCAAAGCCCGCAGTGGCAATAAAGCATCCGCCACCTACTTCCGCGGCATTGTCTGAAGTGCTCGAAGAGATTTCAAGTTTCGCCTGGACTGCGGAAAAGTGATGAGCCTTGATCTCGATTGTGGATGGATTTCCGCCATTATGGTCTACCCGTGAGTCCAGGAGCATCCACGCCTCGCCATGGGGCTGTACTTCTCCCTCGTTATCGCAGGCCCGGACCCAGCGTGCACCCTTGTACAAATAAATATGCAGGCTGCTTACCGTTTCAGCTCCTGGATAGGGGATGAAGATCTTTACCGGGGTGTTGAATACGGTAGAGGGCTGGAGATTCATGGGCGTACCACCGGCTCCGGAAAGGGAGGGAATTTCATCTGTGGGCCCCAATCTTGGGGTCACTGGCTCGTTGCTGTTATAGATAATCTTAGCGCCCTCAAGATCACCGCTGTTCACCTGGATCCCTGCATCATAAAGGTATTCAGGGTCTTCAAGGTCAGGGTCATCAGGGGGAACTGCGCTTGTGTCAGGCAGGTTATCCACATCGTGGGCGTAATCGTGCTCTGCTTGTGATTCAATCTTGAAAGTATAAGTGGGTACTGCGTCTATGGGGGTGCCTCTTCGGTCCTTGAGATCTACCCCGATAGTGATGATGGAATCAAAGGCGTAGCAATTTCCATACTCATCGTCGTTAGACCTGTCATACACTGCCCAAAGCTTTGTGACTTGTGTGTTTTCCTCCTCAGTAAGCTTTACCCCTCTAACAACCGTGTCATTACTTAAATCTCGCGTATATGCCTCATGGACTCCGTCATTGATAGTAAAGCTGATGCTCCCAAGATCAGTAATGTCTATCCCATCAGAATCTTCAATCCACACACAAAAGGATGTGTCATTGGGAACGCGGGTCGTGTCCCCGTTGAGCCCCGCACTGTGATGAGGGATGGTCTCAACTATTTCAGGTGGTGACACGTTTGGATGGGAGGTGTCATCAGCAGGGTTTGTACCGGCCATATATTCTTCATAATTGGTCCAGCCGTCGTTGTCCGGGTCGCCATCTTTACCATTTTCGCCAACGCTATCCAGTGGATCCAGGCCATTATCCTCTTCCCATGTGTCAGGTAACCCATCGTTATCGTCGTCGCTATCTATGTAATCGCGTTGGCCATCGCTATCAGTGTCTCTGGTATCAGTCGTAAAATTGCTCGATTCCTCTACAGCGTTCCCGAATAGATCAGAAACATCCGAAATCGTAACGAGATTCACTCCATCAACCACTGTGGAGCCGTTATGCCGCTCAACGATGATGTTATAGGTCCATACACTCCCCGAGCCGGTCATGTTGGTAGGCCCAATAGTCGACATTGGATTCGGCCTATCGACAGTAATCTGGGGCGTGCTGCTCAGTAGCTCGCTGGAATTTGCAGTGATGGTAAGTGTACCAAGATCCACGTGGCTAGAATTGGGGGAACTATAAGTAATACCTACCGCGGGCCCCAGGTTATCCACAGGAAAGTCCTCTGAAGTCACCGGTGATACGCTATCGTAAGCGCCGTCATTCACCGTAAAACGAATCTGGACATCACTCTGGTCTTCCCCATCAAGCCCGGTGACGTCACCGTGTTTAGTGTTGAAGGTAAAGGAATGTTCTTCAGCTGCATCAAAGTTGCCTCCTGAAGTATATCTTGAGCCACTGTTATCGAGCCAACCGTTGCTCAAACAACCGGAAGTATCGCCACCGGTGGGCGTACTCCAAGTATTTCCACTGTTAACGCTGTATTGAAAAGTATGCAGCGTACAGAGATCATTTGTCGGGTCTTTTATTTTGAAACGAATGGTGGTCATCCCGTCCCCGGTGGTCGACTGGGTTATCTGAGCAGCTGGGATCACATTGTCGTTGTTGTAACCCCCTACGGGGCGCCCGTCTATTGCAGTGTAGGTAATGGTGATTGAATCTGCATCACTGGCATTACCTGCTGCATCTGCGGCAATTATTGTGAAGGGATTCTGACCTGTTTGTAACGTCCCGTTATAACTCCAGGAGGTTTGACCTGCTGTGTAGGATACTCCATTCGTGGATCCATTGACATAAATAGCAGCACTATCCGCCGCACAACTTCCCTCTAACAATATGGAGGGGTTATCGGTTGTATAATCATTACCGGGGCCAGCCCCGCCATCGGTAGTGATGACAGGGGGAGTAGGTGGTGTTCTATCGAAGTTGCCGTTAACAGCCTCTGAGGTGCTGCCATCTGACTCAGCAGTCAAACTTATCGCTCCTTCGTTGCAAGGTGTGAAGTCAACGTCTATTGTCCAGGTACCGTCAGCAAGTGCTGTTGTTGTTCCTAGCGATATGGGTCCTGCGAGAATTTCTTATTGGAGGGCAATAAGAACTTTTGTGTCAGATGATTGTTGACCAACTGGTAGTGCCTATATTTAGAAAGAGGCTGAAGTAGTAATAAAACATCCTGCGCCTTCATCCGCCTCCACCCCGCTGAGGGTAGGAGAAGGGGGCGGCGTGTTCCCCGTGACGGTAATCTTTACAGTATCCGGAGTGGGATCGGAAAGCCCCAGACTATCCGTGACAGTGAGGGTTACATTGTAAGTACCTGCTGTGGTAAAGGTTATGGCCCCTGGGTCCTCATCTGTTGAG
>Ga0209636_10003349_pt1 | contig 16347 bp, 13 predicted proteins | sample DeeMarSWOR152_54_FD_187464 | JGI IMG/M metagenome (GOLD analysis project Ga0209636, IMG submission 187464) | Marine sediment microbial communities from White Oak River estuary, North Carolina - WOR-1-52-54 (SPAdes) (version 2) | ecosystem: Environmental > Aquatic > Marine > Intertidal zone >...
ATAAAGGTATTTACTATCCGGGCATTTTTCAAGAGCAAATCAGCCGGTATTTCCCCTCTAGCCACGGAAATAAGCTCCCTTAAACTCATCTCCTAATCCTCCAGGGCATATATGTGGGGTAAATAGCGGAACTTCTCCTCGAAGTCGATTCCATATCCCACGATAAATTTATCGGGCACGGTAAAGCCAAGATAGTCAATGGATACCGGGACTCTGTGCCGGGAGGGTTTGTCTGTTAGGGCACAGAGCTTCAGCGAAGCGGGCTTCTTCTTCCTTAAGCAATCAAGTAAAAAAGAGGTGGTAATTCCAGTGTCCACGATATCCTCAATCACCAGAACATCCCTGCCTTTTATAGGCGTCTTGACCCCTTGAACTACTCTAACTCTGCCCGAACTTTCCCTGGCAGCGCCGTAGCTGGAGAGCCTGATGAAGTCGAGCTCCAGGGGCAAATCAAGCTGGCGAATAAGGTCAGCTGTAAACATAAAAGACCCCTTGAGGACACCAATAAGCAAAGGCTGCTTCCCTTGATAATCCCTCTTGATTTCGGAAGCCAGCCTGTCTACGGCTTTAGCTATCTCGTCACGGCTGATAAGAATTTTGAGTTGCGGCTGAAAGACCATTACATCGTTCCCAAACTAGTTACTATGATAGCATAATTGCATCTGGTTACGGGTGCTGGACTTTTCCTGTGCCCTGTTGTATACTTAAAGCAAGAGATTAAGATGCGGTCCAGCCTTATCGGGAAGATTGAAAAAGCCAAAAGGTATGCTCAAGAACCAGGTCGTGTCACTTTCTCAGGTTTAACCGCTGTTTTCCATGGAGAGAACGATAACCATAAGCTAAGCTATGCCAATGGGAAATGGCATTGTACGTGCCATTTCTTTTCCCAATGGGAGACATGTAGCCATATCATGGCGCTCCAGCAAATTCTAGGCAACATGTTACCCAAGGAAGCCCTTGCTTCTCCTATGGAAACTCAGCCCCTCGAGAAATAAGCTAACGCTTCCGCCACGACAAACAGAGAGCCGGTAACGCAGATAATATCTGTCTTGTCTGCCAGAGATAAAGCTCGGGATAGAGCTTCGCTTACAGTTTCTTCGGTTTCAGGCTCAATGCCTCGTTTGCTGAACTCGGCAGCCAGGGTTGAAAGGGGGGCAGCACGGGAATGTGCTGTTCGTGTAACTATAACTTGAGGAGAGAGGGGAACCAGCGCATTCACTATTCCCGGTATGTCTTTGTCACAGGATGTCCCGAAAACGAGAAACATCCGTTTGTAACTGAAGTACGCTTTGATATTGCTCACCAAGCCTCTCATCGACGTTACATTATGGGCTCCATCAACCAACACTGTAGGGTGTTGCTGCAAAATTTGAAATCGCCCCGGCCACTTAACTCGGGCAAGCCCTTGAGCAATATTGGCGGCTGAGATGGAGAAGCCCTCGGAAGCCAATATCTCTAGAGCAGCTACGGCGGCGGCGGCATTCTCAAGCTGGTAATCACCTAAAAGAGGGATGCTAGCCTGGTATTTACTCGTTCTACCCTCGACCACCAGCGATTGATGATGGAGGTCACCGCCTATCTTATGCCAGGTGACATCCTTGCCTACCTGAACCACCTTCGCTTCCTTCTCACGACAAATATCGGTGATTATCGAAGCCGCCTCTTCTGGCTGGGGGGAAAGCACCACCCAGCAGCCGGACTTGATAATGCCTGCTTTTTCCCGAGCTATTTCCACCAGGCTATTACCTAGAATCTGAGTATGGTCCAGGCTGATAGGGGTAATAATACAGACTACAGGCCTGGCTACATTTGTAGCATCAAGCCTGCCACCTAGACCTACTTCCAGCACTTGAAATTCCACCCGCTTTTTCTTGAAGTAAGCAAATGTCAGCGCAGTTAATGCCTCAAAATAAGTCAGTTGCCTGAAAGTAGAGTCGTGCTTCATTGATTCAATGAGGGGCTTGACTTCTGCCATGGCAGCAGCAAAATCAGCTTCAGAAATCAAACTGCCATCCACGCTAATACGCTCCCTTAGAGTATGAAGGTGGGGGGAGGTATATAGCCCTGTTTTATAGCCCGAACCGCTCAAGACCTGTGCAATCATAGCCGCCACACTCCCTTTCCCCTTAGTGCCTGCTATGTGAATTGTCCTGGCTGCCAACTGCGGATCACCCATACGGGTTAGTAGCTCTTCTACGTGCCTTAAACTATAACCAGGCTGAGCATAAGATATGCCTGGAATCTGCTCATAATTAACAAAGCTATCGAGATACTCTTCTGCTTGGCTGTAATTCAATTCCTGGCCTCAATGTCCAGCAATTATACTACTTACGTACCACGCCCTGCTTAGCCTGTGATAAAATCTTAGGATATTATTTGGGGGAAGAGCGCAAGCAAAAAATTAAGTGAAAATCACGCTTAAACCGTTAGGCAATATAGCTGACGAAATAATGGAGGAGCTTAGGGATAGGGTTGGCGGTATTTTCCATTGTCCGGTAGAAATAAAAGCAGGTTTTAGCGATTTGGCCCAGGCCTATAATCCGGAAAGGAAGCAATACTTTTCCTCAAAATTGCTGGTCTCTCTTAAAAAGTCGGAAAAGGATGAAAGGGTTGTAGGTATAGCTGATGTTGACCTTTATGTTCCCAGGCTTAACTTCGTATTTGGCGAAGCTGATATAGTCTCGGGAACAGCAATCGTATCCTTGTGCCGACTAAGGCAAGAATATTATGGTTTGGCTCCAGATGAAGCTTTATTTCTGGAAAGAGCCACCAAGGAAATAGTTCATGAACTGGGGCATACCTTCGGCCTGGGACATTGCCCCAATAACAAATGTGTCATGCACTTTTCCAACAGCCTGGCTGATACTGACTTGAAGGAGGCAAGTTTTTGTAGTAGCTGTCGCCCCAAGATAATCCTTTGATATAGCCCAAGAATTTGATATACTTGGTAAATTCACAGGTAAACTGTCCCACAGTAAGGCCCGAGGCATTACGGGAAGTGATTTTGCCAAAAAAAGCCATGACAATGCCCGTCTCAACTCTGAGGCAGTTTAATGTCTCCATCCGCGATATGAGGAAATTCTGATAGAAGGAGATTAGAGCATGCAAAAAGAAGTAGTTGTCGTCAGTGGTGCCAGGACAGCAATTGGCGCCTTCGGTGGTTCTTTAAGAGATATACCTGTTGTTGAGCTAGGTGCCGCGACAATCAAGGAGGCGCTTAAGAGAGCAGGACTAAGGCCGAAGTCCAGCGAAGAATTACTCGGTTATGGCCCTGACGCACTTGAATCTGATGGAATAATAGAGCTGGAGAAAAAGCACTATGATTACGATTCTTCTTTGCGTCCTGTTCAGGTTGACGAAGTAGTTATGGGGAATGTCCTTCAAGGAGGGCAAGGACAGAACACAGCTCGTCAGGCCTCCATCTATGCTGGCATTCCTAAAGAGACACCCGCCTTTACAGTGAATAAGATCTGTGCCTCAGGTTTAAAAGCTATTACTTTGGGAGCAGAAACCATAATAGCGGGCGAGGCCGATATTGTGGTCGCTGGAGGCATGGAATGCATGAGCAACACCCCTTACGTTCTCCCTAAGGCCCGCTGGGGCTATCGCATGGATGTTGGAGCCAGGGGAGAGCTTATAGACCTCATGGTTTATGATGGAGTGTGGGAAATATTCTACGGCTATCATATGGGAAATACCGCAGAGGAAATTGCCAAGAGATATGGCTTCACTCGCCAGCAGCAGGATGAAATAGGCTATCTTAGCCATATGCGGGCGCGCAAAGCTATAGCGGAGGGTGTATTTAAGGATGAGATAGTTCCTTTTACTGTCCCGCAGAAAAAAGGAGAACCCATTGTTTTTGATACTGATGAGCGGCCTATGGACACTTCCATGGAGAAAATGGCTAAGCTCCCGCCGGCATTCCGAAAAGACGGAACAGTCACTGCCGGTAACTCTTCAGGCATTAATGATGCTGCGGCTGCCGTAGTGCTTATGTCCAGAGACAAAGCTAGAGAATTGGGTCTCGAACCTATGGCAATCCTTAGAGCCTGGGCTTCAGGCGCGATAGATCCCAAATACATGGGATTAGGCCCTGTGCCGGCAGTAAGAAAGGTGCTCAAAAAGACGGGGCTTGGCAATAAAGATTTTGATGTTATTGAGCTTAATGAAGCCTTTGCTGCTCAGACACTAGGTTGCCTGAAAGAGCTTGGTTGGGATTTTGACCATGTTAACCCTCATGGTAGTGGTATATCTCTGGGTCATCCTGTTGGCTGCACCGGAGCGAGAATAGTAGTTACCATCATCTACGATATGGTGCATAGAAATCTGCATCGTGGCCTGGAAACCATGTGTATTGGTGGTGGGCAGGGGATGGCAGCCGTGTGGGAAAAGCCCTGAAATTTCACGAGAAGTCTGGTGTCAATATTACCATCTACAGTCAGAGCCCTTCTTGAGTCCCAAGCCTATCCCCACAAGCCGCAAAAAATAGAACTGGTCCAGACCCCGATGTCCTTTATTTTCCTTACCGGCGGATATGTATACAAGATTAAAAAGCCGGTCAATCTGGGTTATCTGGATTACACCACCTTGGAGAAACGCCATTTCTTCTGCCATCAAGAGCTGAAACTAAACAGGCGCCTTTGTCCCGGTGCTTATTTAGCCGTGGTGCCGATTGTTGAAGAAAAAGGCGAGCTTCGCATCGAAGGGCGAGGCAAGGCGATAGAGTATGCCGTCAAAATGAAGCAGTTGCCTCAGGACCACATGATGGACGTGCTTTTGCCCCGGGGTCAAGTAACCCTGGAGATGGTGGCCAGGGTGGCTGAAAAGTTAGTGAACTTTCACCAAAAAGCCGAAACAAATCAAAAAATTGCCGCCTTTGGCAAATTGGATGTTATACGCCAGAATACCGATGAGAACTTCGCTCAAACCGAAAAATATATTGGAACCTCCATCACCGCCGAGGAATATCAGCATATTAAGAATTATACTAGTAACTTCATTGACAGTAACGCCAGCCTGTTCGATAAACGAGTAAGGGAAGGGAAAATAAGGGATTGCCATGGCGACCTTCATGCCGCTCATGTTTGTTTCACTGACGATATCTGCATTTACGACTGCATTGAATTTAATGAAAGGTTCAGGTATTCCGACGTGGTCTCGGAGATCGCCTTTCTGGCTATGGACTTGGACCGTTACCGGCAGGCTGGTCTTTCCCGACATCTAGTAAATACCTATGTGGTGCTGAGCCATGACGAAGAGCTCCTGAAATTGCTCGATTTCTACAAATGCTACCGGGCTTACGTCAGGGGCAAGGTGGAAAGCTTTAAGCTCGACGACCCGTATATTCCCGGAGAGGAGAAGGCAAAGGTGTTAACTGCCGCCCAGAGCTATTTCGAGCTTGCCGAATCGTACGCATGATATGTACAGGACAGGCTAAAATAAATCGGACCAGGCAACCCTAGAGTTCGTCTATTTCGGTGTTACGTGAAAATGACATAGAAGTGAGGTGGCGATGGCATTTAAGTTCAGAAGTTATTTATTGTCATTGACAAGGATTTTTTCTATCGTATAGGATGGATAACATAAAAGGAGAATTATCATAATGGAACAACAATCAATCGCCACAGAGAAGTCGGACCGCTGGTCCTTTCTTTGGCTGGCTCTTGCAGCCATATTTATCTTGTTTTCGAATGGAAAGTGGAACATTCCTGTTGCAACCTGGCTATCCTTGGTCTTTGCGCTCCGCTTCTGGCGAACACAGCCACTTAAACGTGGATTCATTATCTATACGTTTGTATCCATGGTTCCGTTTTATTTTGCCTGGCAAGGTGTGGTGCCCCTTTCAGGGATAAGTTATTTCGTTTTCGTGGTGATAATATGTCTCTCTATCGCCTTGACCTTCCTGACCGACCGCCTCCTTGCTCCCCGACTGAAGGGGTTTGTGTCAACGCTGGTGTTTCCTTTGGCAATGGTAACGATGCAATACATCATGACAATAGTAAGTCCCTATGGTAGTTTTGGTTCGCTGGCATACACCCAATATGGTAGCCTACCTTTGTTACAAATTCTGTCGGTTACGGGACTATCAGGAATAACCTTCCTGCTCGCCTGGTTTGCATCTGTGGTGAACTGGGCCTGGGAGCAGCAGTTTGCATGGAAGAAAGTCTGGAGGGGCGTGGGGACATATGTTGGCATACTGGCTGTGTTGTTGCTCCCTGGCGGTGCATCTCTTATCTCCCCACCATCATCCGACACCATCCGAGTGGCAGCCATCCCTGCGACTGAAATATTTGAGATGAGTCAGGATGTTCGGGACTCCGCGCAAAGTTTTCTAGAAGGAGAAATCACAGAGACAGAACTGGAATCTATTCGTGCAGAGTTCAATGCTAATATCGACGATTTGCTTGAGCGTAGCGAACGGGAAGCCCGCGCTGGTGCTGGTATCGTCTTCTGGAGCGAGGGTGCTAGTTATGTGCTGAAGGAAGATGAGACTGCACTTATCGAGCGTGGTCGCATGCTTGCTCGTCAGGAAGGGATTTATCTGGGCATGGCACTAGCCACGCTGACCTCCAGCCAAAGTCTGATTGAGAATAAAATCGTGTTGATTGAACCGTCAGGAGAGGTTGCCTGGGAATACTTAAAAGCTCGACCTGTTCCGGGCGAACCTGTTGTGCGTGGAGATGGTGAAATTTTAACCTTGGACACGCCCTACGGGAAAATTGCTGCGGCAATTTGTTTTGATATGGATTTCCCCAACCTGATTCGCCAGGCTGGCGAGGCTGGAGTGGACGTAATGTTCAATCTGGCAAACGACTGGGAGGAGGTTGCCCCTCTTCGCATGCGAATGGCGACGTTTCGGGCGATTGAAAATGGTTTCTCACTGGTCCGCCCGACCAGCAATGGGTTCTCGGTTGCTGCGGATTATCACGGACAGGTGCTGGCAATTACGGACTATTTCAAGAGTGAAGATCCGGTAATGATTGCATACGTTCCGACTGAAGGTGTTGCAACCATATATTCACGGATTGGCGACCTTTTCGCCTGGCTATGCATGGCAGGTCTTGTCACAGCTATCGGGTGGGTTTTGGTTCGGCGTAAAGCAGCGAAACTTCCTCGCAAGCCGACTTCCTGAGCGCAAGCAGTGAGCGAGCGTTTGCTATGAGTTTGGAGAGAATCCGAATGGCGTGGAATTGCTGAGATTGCTCAACTTCTACAAATGCTACTGGGCTTACGTCCGGGGCAAGGTGGAAAGCTTTAAGCTCGACGCCCCCTACATTCCCGAAGAGGAAAAGACAAAGGTATTAACTGCCGCCCAGAGCTATTTCGAGCCTGCCGAGTCGTACGTATGATATATAGTTGCCCATGTCGCTAGTGCCACTGAAAGCAGCGCCACCAAGCCTATTAGGGCTGTCTTCTCGGCCGGAGTAGTGTTGACGGCTACGGTGCTCATGGCCACAGCGGGCGACAGTCCAACCCTCACTACTGGCTTCAGGTTGGGATGTTCGGTTATGAACTCGGCCATTGGTGGGCTGACCCTGTAGTAAAACTCCACCAAACCCTTTCCCAACGGGTTGGTGAGCAGGTATTCATCTCTGAACTCACGCAAAATTTCTAGTTCCTCGGCCACGGGCGTGCCGTAGGCCGCGGTGGCAACGCAGCACCGCGAGCCAGTTCTATTAAAATTGGCTCTGATGGAGTAGGAGTTGTCCATGGTGATAGTAGTCGAGGCAGCGTCGACATCAGCGATGGTGTCCACATCGCCCGACCAGCGGGTAAACTGGTAGCCACTACTTGCCTCAGCCACAAGGCTGACCTCGGCGCTGAGAGGACACAAGAATATCCCCTCACCGGGGGTGGTTACCGAGCCGCCTGCGGTGCTGGATACCATCAATAGCGCCATGGGTTTGGGATGCCACGTCTCAAAATTGGCAGTGATGGAGTAAGAGTCATGCATGGCGATGGTAGTCTCAGCAGCATAAACATCGGCGATAGTATCCACATCGCCAGTCCACTTCACAAACGCGTAGCCTTCGTCAGGTTGAGCGACAAGGTCGACCACTGTGCTAGCGGCATGGATAGAAGTCCCCTCACCGGGGGTGGTTACCGAACCGCCTCCGGTACTGGAGATGGTGAGGCTATACCAACCTGGCATTAGTTCAAAGTTGGCGGTGATGGAGTAAGAGTCGTACATGGTGATGGTGGTTATGGCGGCGTAGACATTGGTAATGGTGCCCACATCGCCAGTCCATTCTATAAAACGGTAATGTGCGCCAGGCCCAGCAACGAGAATGACCACCTTGCCAGCTTCATAGATAAAAGTCCCCTCACCGGGGGTGATTAATTCACCGCCTCCGGTGCTCGAGATGGTGAGGCTATACCAACCTGGTTCTAGTTCGAAGTTGGCGGTGATGGAGTAGGAGTCGTACATGGTGATGGTGGTCGTGGCATCATAAACATCGGCGATGGTACCGATATCGCCAGTCCATTCCACAAACCGGTAGTGTTCGCCAGGCTCAGCAACGAGATCGACCACTGTTTCGGCATTGTAGATAAATTTCCCCTCACCGGGGGTGGTTACCTCACCGCCTTCGGTGCCGGAGATGGTGAGGCTACACTGACCCTCCGGAGGCTCAACAGCGATACCAAGCCCATCAATAATGTGCTCTGCCTTGCTGATGACCGCGTATTTTTCGGAGCCAGCAAACATCAGCCCCACAAACTCTCCATCTTTATCCACCGCGGAGCCTGAATCACCTGACGCTGCGAAGGACCAATTCTCTTGAGTTACTACAATCTGGTCCACGAAATAAGCTGATTGGCCGTCGTACTCAATCCAGATAGAGGCACTGGTGTAAAACACCTCGCCGGTGGTTACTCCAGTCGTGCGCCCAGATTTTCGTACCATATCTCCCTCAGAGACCTCGGTCCACCCTTCAACCCAGTAATTACCTCCTTCATCAAACTGCTCGCCAGGAGACGCATCAACACCACCATCAATACTGCCTATAGCAGCATCAGCATAGTTTTTCGCGTCAGGCGCAAAGTTAATAGGTATGTATGCCTCGAGTTCCCCCACGCGATTGCCTAACCTTCCTCCGTCGTGACTTCCTGGCTGGATGATGGGTGTTCCTATGTCGAGAAACTCACCCGTACCCGGCTCTATAGCGATAACGTGGGCACAAGACAGAATCTTGTCATTATAGGTGACCATACCCAGGGTTCCGGCATACAGGTATATTAGTGCCCCTTTCGTGACGTAGGCTGACAGGCTTGTCCCGCCGACCAGGGGTCTAACCTCTTCTTGCCTATCCTCGCTAACGTCTGTTATGGGCTCCGCTACCTGAGTAGAAAGTGTTTGTATTTTCCCGGTAACTTCCGTCCGCACCGTGTAGCCTTCAAAGGAGTGCGGCACTCTTTGCCTCGTCTGTTCATCCTCGACGAAGACGATGACTTCGCCCTCAGCTTCCGAATGGGCGATGCCAACAAAACCAGCTCCAGTCAGAGGCAGAAGTTCTTGTTCCAGGGCATTTTTGGCTTCCGCCAGTGACTTTCCGAGTTCAGGATTTTCACCGGCTGAAGCAGAGACAGAGATAAAAAGCAGCGCACCAACAAGAACCAGTGCTAAGAACAATAGAAGCTTTTTCTCTTTCTTCATCTCTTCTCACCCGTTAAATCGGTCATTGCTTTTATAGTCAACTGCATAAATCATTATAATTCTCTCTCCCTTGGCGGGAGAGAGCTATAGAAGGGGAAATTTACCCTCACCCAGACCCTCTCCCTTCGCGGGAGAGGGTTTTATTTATACGAAATTGTGCGCAGGGCCATAGTTAATATTGTATCACCTCCCACTGTCAAGCATTTTCTCGAGCTTTTTGTCGAGAATTTCATCGCTGGCTTTTCTGGTCAGACTCTCGATCAATTTCTTCATCCCGGTTCTTTTGCCTGCTGCCCAGGTAGCACTAAACACAAAATATCTCCAACGATTGTAGGGGATGTGAAAGGATTCCTGGTTTAGTTGACATAATATACTGATGCAGAGTTAGCACTGCGTCACAATGACGGGTACTTTTTAGCGTGGAAAATTTACAAGGTCGCCGAAAAGAAGTGATAATGGGAGGAATAATCCGGCACATTTCAAGGGTAAATGGCTAAAGCCTCCAGCCCCGCGGTCTCAGGCAGGTCGAACATCAGATTCATATTTTGCACCGCTTGCCCGGCCCCTCCCTTGACGAGGTTGTCCAGACAGCTAATAACTATAATTCTAGCTGTCTTCGAATTGACAGTGGGATAAATAAGGCAGAAGTTGGTCCCCCAGACATGCTTGGTATGGGGGGGCTGGGTCGTTATTTGAACGAAGGGGGTATGCTTGTATAATTCCCGGTATAGCTGTTTCAAGCTGTTATTTGTCAACCGACGGCTATTAGTCAGTTTGGCATAGCAGGTGCTCAATATGCCTCTGGTCATTGGCACCAGGTGAGGCACGAAAGTTATCGAGGGAGAAAATGGCGGATTAAGTGTTTTCAATTCCTGTTCTATTTCAGGTAAATGGCGATGTCCTTCAAGGGAGTAGGCACAGACGTTCTCGTTGGCCTCAGAATAATGAGTAGTCAAGCTCAGGGTTCTGCCGGCGCCCGAGACGCCTGATTTGCTATCCACTACTATATCGGGATAAATAAGCCCTTCTTTGATTATGGGTGCCAGGGCCAAGATAGCACCAGTGCTATAGCAACCCGGGTTTGCTACCAGCGAGGCCGAGGCAATTTCCCCCCGATGCAGCTCGGGTAAGCCAAAAACCGCCTCTGTCAATAGCTCGGGCGATGGATGGGTAAATCCATACCATTTGGGATATTCGCCAGCGTTCTTTAACCTGAAATCAGCGCTGGCATCGACAACCTTGATTCCTTGTTTTAGCAAAGATGGTACTACGTCTACACTGCTTTTATGGGGCATTGCTGAGAAGGCGACGTCGATTTTGCTATCAAGCGCGGCTTTTATTATATAGTCGGTTCCCGCGAAGTTGGGGAAAACATCGCCTAGTTTTTTCCCGGCTGCACTTCTCCCGGTGACAGTAACGAGCTCTACTTGGGGATGTTGGTAAAGTAAGCGAGCCAGTTCGGCACCAACATACCCGGTAACATTTATTATACCTGCTTTTATTTGTGACATGGGAGGTTCCACGCATTATACAACATAATGGGTAATGACGGGGAGGCAATAAACAATCTCTCTTCCCATCTTCGTTCCTTTATTTTCCCTGCCTGAAGTTATGTCGCTTCTCCAGGCAAATCGGCGTAGAGGATACACTTACTGGGCTAGCCCATTAGATTGCATAATAATATATAATATATTGTATGATACTACATAAAGGAGGAATTTGGCAGGCATGAAGTTTGAGAGCAGCATCGACATCAATGCCCCTGCCGAGAAGGTCTGGGCGCTGGTAGACAAGCTTGAAGAATGGCCCCAATGGATGCCGTCCATCAAGAAGATTGAGAGGCTCTCTAAGGAGCCTTTGGCAGTAGGATCACAGCTTTCTGTCACAGCTAAGGTAAGCGGGCTCACGGTTGAATTATTGATGACGATTACCGAGTTTGTCCCAGAGCGGAGTGTGGTTCTGGAGGGGAAAGCCTTAGGCACTAAGTTGATACGCTTCTACACCCTGGAACCTGTAAATGGTAAGACGAAGGTTACCATTGGTGGCGACGCTTCAGGGGCTTTAGCTTGGCTGGCGCGCCGCGGTGGTCAAGAGGTATCAGCCGAGATTGCCCAAGCAGTGAAGAAGAAGGTTGAGGGGCGGGAATAGCAAGCTGAGAACCTTTAGGGGAGCAGGTATAAGCTCAATCGGTTCGAATACAGCCGCGATGGTATTGTTATAACCCTTTGGGCTTTGCGACTTCCCTTGCTTGGTCTAGCTTCAGACTACTGTGTGAAGAAAGATGGAAAGTCCCCTTGGTTCAATACCGCTGAATTGCGTTGATAAATGCCTGCTCGCTCTTGATAGCATACATGAGCCCATGCTTATTCACGTAATTCTGAGCCTTGAAGGGGAAATAGAGCACGTTAGATTGAATCAAGCGATTTTCTCGGCGCAACAAGTTTATCCCATTATGAGAACGATTTTGCGAAGCAGGCATTTCAGACTTTTTCGCGAAGTACAAGAAGACCTTGGAAAGGGAGTCCTGAGCGTCCCAGACCAGGCTCAACTCCAGAATACAAACCACGAGAGCTATCTTTCTTCCTGGATGAACCAGCCCCTTAATATTAAAAAGGAGTTCCCGGTAAGAGTTCTTCTATTAAGGAAAAACGGGCAGGAATCCTCGCTGGTTTTCACCTTTCATCACTCGGCGGCAGATGGACTCCGCGCTCTTCTTTTCGTAAGGAGGGTTATCGAGAGTTATAACAACGAGCTTTTTCAGGATTCTAAATCGTGTGAGGATATCCGCATAAATCGTAAAGGAGATGAATTGCTGGAATTTGCCCACAGCCAGAGGTCAAAGGTAGGACACTATTATAGGAAAATGATTTCCAGTCTTTTCCATCGCTTTGTTATAGCTGCCCTCCCTCCCCCAACAAGGGTTTTCCATGATAAGTCGGGACAGTCTAGGGAGCTCCATTTTTGTTTTAAGATTATAAGTCCCAGGGAATTCGGGCAGATTCAATCCAAAGCAAGAGCAGCCGGGGTTGAGCTAAACGATGTTTTTCTGGCTGCTTGTTACCGAGTGGTGGAGAAGTGGAATAGCATGCACGGGAAGACCAGTAAAAAAATACGAGTAATGGCTCCAGTAAACATAAGCCCAAAGGGTTTTCGCTATGTTGTTTCCAATCAGGCATCCTGGTTTTCGTTACCTACCACACCCAAAGATAGGGCTGATCCCGCAGAGCTATTGGGCAAGGTAAGAGCCAATACCATAGATGCGACTATGAATAGAATAGCCTTCTCCTTAGTTTATTTCTTTTACTTTTGCTCTCGCTTCCCTCTGTTCGTTATGAGGGGGATATGCCGGTTCTTTATGATTACCCGGACATATGTTGATACTATTCTCATTACCAACGTGGGCTTTATCTGGCCGAAACTAGGCTCTGAAGAACCGGCAGTGCGGAACATGGGTAACGCCAAAATACGCAATGTTACTGGCTCGGCACCAGTGGTAACTCCAATGGGACTGAGCATCGCCGCAGGTATCTACAATAAGAATCTAAATTTCTCTCTCACTTATAGGCCTGCCCTGTTCTCTGAGGAGAAAGCTCAGATGTTCCTGGACTTATATGTTGGAGAGATTAAAAACGTGCAAGGAAGAGATTAAACAGTATTAAGGTGTGTAGAGTGTATGACAGTGTCGCTGGTAAAATTTGATGGCTCCCTGGATTCGCTTCGTAAGGCTATCGAACTGTGTCAGGGATTTGAAAAACTGGGTAGGAATGACAGAGTCCTGATAAAACCCAATAATTGTTTCCGACACAAAATAATACCTCCCTATGGAATGGTGACTACCTCGAAGGTTATAGACGGAGTCGTGCAATTATTGCTCGAGTATGGCTGCAAAGATATTTCTATAGGAGAAGGAGCTATCATTGGTATATTTGATGAACTTGAGCCATATACGAAACAGGGTTTTGAGGGCACGGGCATTGACAAGGTAGCAGAAAAATACGGAATTAAGTTGATTGATTTCAACCAAGGTGCTTTTCACGAGCTAGATTTAGAAGGGGTAAAGGTCGAGGTCTCGAGAGCAGCCTTAGACACAGACTTTCTCATAAATGTCCCGGTGCTTAAGACTCATTTTCAAGCAAAGGTCTCTCTGGGTTTTAAGAATCTGAAGGGCTGTCTCAGCAAAGATTCAAAAAGACGGTTTCATATTAGTAAGCGGCTGGACACCCTAATTTGCCTTTTGAACGAAGCTATCAAGAGCGACTTGGTCATAATTGATGGCATATATATGCTGGAAAAGGGACCGGAAACTCTTGTAGGTGTAGCCCACCGCAAGGATTTGATTATAGCCAGCCCAGATATATTCGAGTGCGATGTTGTCGGAGCCACAGTCCTGGGAATTGATCCGGCACAAGTTGACTATCTGAGAGAGTTTGCCCAGAGACACAATCGTTCTTTTGATATCAGCGCAATTCAAATTAAAGGAGAGGATATAGAATCTCTAAAGGAGCAACTTGAGTGGCGATTTGAACCAGACAAAGAATTACTGACCCCGGCGAAAATAACAGGACTTTCCGCTCCCTATCCGGGGCAAACTCTTTGTTCAGCTTGCGGTGCCACGCTTGCCCTGGCGCTGTCAATATTCGGCAAAGATAATCCTGGAATGGATTTTGGCGGTGCGGAGTTATATTACGGGCTGGGATTGAAGCCGGCAAGAGATACTCAAAAGGTCTTCCTTTACGGTGATTGTGCCATCAGAAGCAATAAGAGTTTACAAAATGCCACCAAAATAGAGGGATGCCCGCCTACACTAACTAAAACTCTCCTTGCCTTGATGAAAACTCTTCTTAATAAACCCAGGATGTTCAGAATGCTGCTTCTGCGAACTATAAAGTTAATTGGAATAAGGCTCGGGGTCTACCAGGAGATTTTTCCCAGATGGGAGCGATACCGGTCAAAAGAGTTTGATAAAACCCACTTTTGAAAAGCTAAGTCATGTTGTCTGGAAACTCGTCCAGAACTACCCATTTGATTTGGTTATCGTCCTTGAGGACGGAAACAATGTGGTTCTTGTATCGTAATTGTTCCACCAGAAAAAATTGCCCCTTATAGTCCAAAACAATATGATTCTCATCGGGGACTGAGATTATCCGACAGGTCTTTAATCCGCTTATGCCAATTCTGATAACCTTCAGAGCGGCTTCTTTTGCCGTCCAATAGCGAAAAAAGGTGTCCCAAGATTTCTCCTTTAGCTTCCATTCTTCATCACCCGCCACATAAGCGAAGAGTGATTCAGTCCGGGGCTTCATTTCTTCAATATCGATCCCGACCTTGTCTTTGCTAACCACCGCCGCTACGCACTTAGGTTTATGGGAGAGAGACCAATAAGTGCCAGCAACGGGACATGGTACACCCTTTTCATCCTTGAGTAGTTCTCCAAGCCTCACTCGGCTTTTTTCGGCACTCAGTTTTAGCGCCTCTCGAGCACTTCGGCTTAGATGATCCACCTTTTCTTTCCCTGAGGGTTTATGTCCAACTTCGATAACTGGCATGACTACAGGAAATAAAGTCATTGGCTTACTAAAACCTTGTTGCCTTCTTAATGATGTCTTTATCAAAGTAGTTGATTGACATTCCAGCATCCACAACGATGCCCTGGGCGTTAATGCCGCTGGACCGCTCGCTTAAGAGAAACGCTACCGTATTGGCTACCTCTTTGGTGGCCAGAGCTTTCTTGCGCAGGGTTAATTGTTCGGCAAAGAGGTAATAGTCCAAATATCCTGGTATCCCTGCGGATGAGGAAGTTTTTAACAATCCGGCGTTCACGGAATTAAATCGGATTTGGGAAAAAGAACTGAAGGATTTAGCCAAGAAGCACAGGGTTGAGTCCAAGGCAGCTTTTACAGGGGCCATAAAACCATAGGGTTCGGCTGCCATTTTGGTGGTTGAGATGGATATGGTGACTACAGATGCTTTTTCATCCAATAGGTCTTTAAACGTATTAGCAATGGCGATTAAGGAATAACAGGAGATATCAATTGATTGCAGGAAGTCTTTCCTTTTTGTTTCGTGAAATGGCTTAAGTCCCTCTTCATAATTGGCAAAAGCTATGGAATGAACGATACCGTGAATTTTGGGATACTTTTTGGAAATGGCTTCAGCAAGTTTCTTAATTTCATGTTCCCGTTCGACATCACACACGAAGATGTCAGCACCATGAAGGATTTTGGAAACACTCTCCTTTCTTTCTGCTGATTGAACACTATAGATTACATGTGCTTTTGCCTCGGAAAGAACCTCTCCGACGGAGAAGGCGACGCTCTTCTTGTTAGCTACCCCAAAAACAAGAACAGTCTTACCTGCAATGTCTAAGAAATCCATATGTTACTCCTTATCTTCTCTGTTTTCCCCATTTGCCGAAGGAGATCCGGTAGAGAAAGGAACCCCATAAGTCTTCTACAAGGAGGACCAGCCGGATTGGGCGTAGCACTACATTGACCAACTTTGCCTTTTCTCTGCCGTAGGTCTCTTCTAGCCTGCGAACAGCTTTGGGGTCAGGGTGAGCGTTGGACTCGGCCCAGTGCTGGGCGTAAAGCACTGCGATGCTGTACTCTTTGGGGCAGCCTTCCATGACACCCCCGACGAGTCTCGCTAACTCTTCTTTGTCAACCCCAATTCTTAGTGCTTCTCTGGTGTGA
>Ga0209636_10003350_pt1 | contig 16347 bp, 11 predicted proteins | sample DeeMarSWOR152_54_FD_187464 | JGI IMG/M metagenome (GOLD analysis project Ga0209636, IMG submission 187464) | Marine sediment microbial communities from White Oak River estuary, North Carolina - WOR-1-52-54 (SPAdes) (version 2) | ecosystem: Environmental > Aquatic > Marine > Intertidal zone >...
CGATGTTTTAGTGAAAATACTTCTTTAAAAGTTTGGGCTGCTAAATTTACTGCACGTCATCCAAACCTTATCGCTCTTGATCTTTCCTCATTTCGATGCGGCCACGATGCACCGCTTTACTCAGTGATAGATGATATCTTTAATCAGACCAGCTCCCCTTACTTTACATTTCATGAAATAGATGAAAATAAGCCACTTGGTTCAATCAAACTCAGGGTTGAAACGATAGACTACTTTCTGAGGAGATTGAAGGAGGGGGACTTTGTATGCCAACGATCTTCTTTGGCGGTTTAACCAAGGCTCACGACATATTAATCGAGGGTATATTTAAACGCTTGGGTTTCAATGTTGAAAGTTTACCCGAAACCGATAATGAGGCTTTAAAACTGGGTAAGATGTACTGCAATAAAGGACAGTGTAACCCCATCTACTACACAGCAGGAAACATTATAAGATACCTTTTTAATCTCAGAAACAGAGGTGAGAAAGATATTGAAAAAAATTATATGTTTGTTACCGCAGGTTCTTGTGGACCGTGTAGATTTGGAATGTATGAAATGGAATACAGGAAAGCAGTCAGGGATGCCGGTTTTAATAATTTTAAAATAGTTGCTCTGCAGCAGGATCATGCGCTTCTGAATAAACTGAAAGAAATGGGATTTGATCTCCCAAGAAAATCCTTCCTCAGACTCTTACACTCTTTCATACTCGCTGATTTGATAAATAACATATTTTACAAAACAAAGCCCTATGAGATTGTCCCATATAGTATAGATGATTGGAAAGAGAAGTCTCTCGGCATCCTGTATAACTCTTTGAGCAAAGGCAAATCGATCAGAAGGTCGCTACAGAAGATAAAAAGAAATCTCGATAGTGTAGAGCTTGACTACTTCAGACTGAAACCCAAAGTAAAAATAACTGGAGAATTTTTTTCCCAGATGCAGGAGGGAGAAGCCAGCTACAGACTTCCAGGATGGCTAATCGAGGAAGGAGCAGAGATCGAGGAAGGAGCAGAGCCGATAGTTGAGCCCCTTACCACATGGCTCGACTATCTCTTATGGGCAAGAATACGTTTCACACGGGAACGGGCCTTTCGCTCAAGGTTCAAGGCTTTGAACGTCATTCTCATATTTACCTTTTTAAGGTTATACATTCATGTGATATACAGGAGATACCGATATTTTCTTGGTAATAAACCTGATTTACCCGTAGGTCAAAATAGGCTCGCCCATTATGCGTGGAGTTACTATTCAACAAAACTTGCGGGAGGTGAAGGTCACCTGGAAGTGGGGAAACATATCTATAGCATTAAACACAAAAAGGCACACATGGTCATTTCGATAAAACCCTTTGGGTGCATGTGCTCAACTCAAAGTGATGGGGTTCAAACAAAGGTAACTCGCGATTTGGGAAATAGCATATTCGTATCTGTCGATACATCGGGTGATGCAGAAGTGAATTTCAAAAGCAGAATCCTGATGAAGCTGTATGAGGCAAAAAAGAAGGTGGCTCAGGAGTTCGAAACAGCGAAAAAATTATTGAATATCAATGGCAGTGATATCGAGCGACAGAAGGACAAGAAACCATATATAAAGAGGGCATCACTCAATCTCCGGGGCAAAGGCATATCAACTGCAGTAAAAGCCCTTCACCTCATTGCTTCTTGAGCACCTCCCTCAATTTTCCGGATAGGACTGAGAGATTATAGGGTTTCTGTAAAAAACCGAGAGCACCGGAATCTAAAAGGTCCTGGGCTGGACCGTCAATGGAATAACCGCTTGCCAGGATCACTTTTGTTTCAGGCCGTGCTTCCTTGATGTGTTGAAACAGATTTACTCCTTTCATGTCAGGCAGGCCGAGGTCGAGAATTGCTAGATGTATCGGGCCTTTGTGTTCTTTTACTATTTTTACTGCTTTCATACCGTTTTCTGCTTCGAGCACTTGGTATCCAAGAATCTTTAGCAAGTCACTTGTTACCTGCATGACAGATTTCTCATCCTCTATGATGAGTATGGTTTCTGAGCCCTCTGAAATACTGCATACTGGTTCTTCTTTTATTTCTTTCTCCGTACCTGCCGCAGGCAAATATATCTTTACAGAGGTGCCGCCTCCTGGGCTTGAATCTATATCGATCCACCCATTATGATTTCGTATAATACCGTACACTGCTGCCATGCTGAAACCGCGGCCTTGAAACTTGGTTGTAAAAAAGGGCTCAAAAATCCTTAATAGTGTTTCCTCATCCATACCTATACCGTTATCTTCAACAATCACACACGCATAAGGCCCCGGCTCTATATCAAATTGATCTTTGACAATCTTCTCTTTGATCTCCTCGTTTTTTGTTTGAACCCTTATTTTTCCCGATCCTTCTATAGCCTCTTCTGCATTGTGGATGACCGCAAGGAGTGCCATCTGCAACTGTGTGAGATCAGCTTTCACATTGTACGAATCTCGCGCAAACTCCTTCTCAATCTGTATATGCGGTCCAATCGTATGTTTGACGGACAGCAGAGTATCCACAATAATAGCATTTAAGGAAATCAATTTCGGCTGGTATTTTCCACCCTGGGCATATGCAAGCAATTGGTTTGTAAGACAGCTCATCCTATCGACAGAGGATTTCATCGGATACACAAATTTATCAATACTTTCCTTTTCCTTCACATTCAGCTCAAGAAGATCGATGTTTCCTGCAATACCTTGTAGAGCATTGTTGAATTCATGAGCAATACCACCTGCGAGAGTAGCAATTGCCTTCATTTTCTGTGCCTGAAGGATCTGCGCTTTCATCCTCCTTCTTTCACCAACATCATCGACGATCACTATTAGAGAAAGACGAGTTTCATCTCTCACAGGAAGAAGACTCAGTGTAACTTCTTTATCATTAAGTAATACGGGAACATCTTCATTTATTCCTTTCGGAGTGGCTTTGATATTAATAAAAAGTCCCTTCACAGTCTTTCTGTATTCCCCATGAAAAAGATCTGGAAACTTCATCCCAAGAAGATTTTCTTCAGGGGTTCCAATCATTGAAAGAGCTAAGGGATTCACGTAAACTATTCTCCCATCAGGGGTAAGCTCTAATATACCCTGTGACATATTGTCCAAAATGATTTCAAAATGCCTTTTGGAAGAAAGGAGCTCTTTGGTGATATGTCGCTTATATACCTCTTCCAGTCCGAGTGTCTTCCCACCACATGCATACAGGGCACCACTTTCGGCTTCCTCGAGAACAGAAAAGACGTATCGCGACATTTTGTTCAGGGGTCCTTTTGCGATACAGGCATTCGCACCAAACTGAGTGCAATCGACCTCCTGTTCGGCAGCGATAGCCGACAGTATACAGATAAACACATCCTTCAATCTTGGTACATTACGGATGATTCTACACAGCTTTTCCCCACTGATATTGGGCATCACCAGATCGACAAACATTATATCTGGAACATAGGAACCGAGTACATCCAGCGCTGAGATACCATCCACAGCAGATCTTACCTCATATCCCTCTTTTTCAAGCAGATCGGTCATATATTTTTGAATCATGGGATGATTGTCTACTACAAGAACCTTGCCTTTCATTACAGTACTCTTCCTATATTAAATAATTTTCACCATACCCAACCCCTGGATGCTGTTAGACCCTAATTCGGCTCGCAATATTATTGAGCCACTTTTTTAATAGCAGAATATCGCTGGAGGCTCCCTCAAGATTCCCCTCTCGTGCTTTCATTTCGAGCTTTTTTGCAGTTTCCGAAACCTCAGTTAATTCAAGATTAACTGCAGCCCCTTTTATAGAATGGGCGGCTTGGGCTGCCTTTTCACCTTCATGGTTACTGATCGCAGCAACTAACCGCTCAATGTCATTACGACTGGTTTCAACAAATAGTTTCACAAGCTCTACATATTCCTCTTCCTGAAGTTTCAGCTCATCTGCCATTTTCTTTATATTCATGCAACCTCCTTGTCGAACACCCACTTTTCAAGTATATTCAGCACCTGCTCTCTTTTTATTGGTTTGGTGATATAATCATTCATACCGGCAGCAATACATTTTTCTCTATCCCCCTTCATGGCATGTGCAGTCATAGCGATAATGGGGATAGACCCGAATCCATTCTTCCGTAAGTGTTTTGTCACTTCCAATCCATCCATCTCGGGCATCTGAATATCCATAAAGATAAGATTAAAACCCTCAGGTGATTTCACAATTTTGTCGATTATTTCCTTACCATCACTGGCAACGTTTACCTGATATCCAGCCTTTTCAAGCATGAGTTTTACAAGTCGTTGATTCACAGGATTATCCTCTCCAAGAAGAATACGTACAGAACGCTTCATAGCTTCACGTACAGAATATTGCGTTACTATTGTTCGCTTATTTTCACCCTTTTGAGTTATACTGTCTTTAATTCCCCCCAGTATACTCTCCAACAATCTGTGTAGTTCTCTACGCTGAATTGGTTTGCTTAAAAAGCCGTCAAAACCGGCCTCACTGCATCTACCTGCCTCCCGATCCATCATTGAAGAGAGGGCAAGCAGAGAAACGTCACCACACTTTTCCTCTGATCTCCTGATTATTTGAGCTACCTCGTATCCATTCAGCTCAGGCATCTGTAAATCTATGATACAGACATCATAAGGCTCGCCTTTTCCATAGGCACTCATGAGCGCAGGAACAACATCAGTACCATGAGTGAGAGAATCAACCCTCATGTGTACCGATTGCAGCATGTAATTCAGGATTTTCAGGTTTGTACGATTGTCATCCACAATAAGAGCTTTCTTGTTTAAAAGAGAATTGGGTGAATATTTATTACTTCCATTCTCAGCTACCTTTTCGAGCCATACGGTAAAGTGAAACGTGCTCCCTCTTCCTAAGGTGCTCTCAGCCCACATGTTCCCATTCATAAGCCGTGCAATCTGCAGACAAATTGATAGTCCCAGCCCTGTTCCACCGTATTTTCGTGTCATAGAACCATCCACCTGATGGAACGGGAGAAATATGATATCCAGTCTTTCTTTCTCTATACCGATACCTGTATCTCTGATTTTTATGTGGAATTTTAACCTATCCTCTTTTTCATCCTCAAGGTTCAGTGCCACCTCTATCTCTCCTGAATTGGTGAACTTTGCAGCATTATCAATCAGATTGGTCAAAACCTGTCTGAACCGTAGTGGATCGCCTTTTACGAGAGCAGGCACTTCATTTCCAATGTGACAGAGAATTTCGATTGGCTTCGAGCCGATTCTCGGTCGCATCATTTTACATATATCATAGACATGAAGCTCGAGATCAAACTCAATATTTTCAAGCCCCAGCACTCCTGCTTCAATCTTTGAGAAATCGAGGATATCATTTATGAGAGTAAGCAGCGCATCACCACACCGTTTGATTACTTTGGTATATTCAAGCTGGGTTTTGTCTAAATCTGTGTCAAGGAGCATATCTGTGAAACCAATTACGCCGTTCATGGGTGTCCGAATTTCATGGCTCATGTTTGCAAGGAATTGGCTCTTTATTTTTGCCGCCTCCTCTGCCAGCTTTTTTGCTTCCGACAATTTCCTTTTCTCTTGTTGAAGTCGTAGTTGCTGTGCCTCCATATCTGTGTGAACTTTAAAACGAACAAATTCAAAAATATAAGCCATGGCTGACACAATAAAGAAGGATAATAAAAAGCGTAAGATAAACGGTTGGTCAAATTGCAGACCTGGCAAAAAGCGGTTTCCAAAAAAGATAATTAAAACTGATACAGTAAAGATTCCTGCTGTCCAGATGGCACCCTCTTTCTTACCGAGGACAAAAAGCGTAACAAGTGGATATGTATACATCCACAAGGCCTTATAACCGCACCGCGTTGCCGTAACAAAGAGGTGTAAAAATATAAGACTGATGATAATTGTATTTATTCTGTATAAAAAATACATCCTACGAAGGGACATTAGTAATATAAACGTGACAGCGACACCAGTACTTCCCATAAGAAAAAAACTACCTTCGACATAAGATCCCGATAAAATATAATAAACACTAAATACACACAGGATTGGAGCAATCAGTAAGGTTGCGTAGGCGACAAAGATTCTCTTTCTTTTTTCATCAAGATCCTGTTCCCTTGAAGCTATTGTATGAAAGCATTTCCTCAAAGCTCCATAGGGATTAAACTTGAGCTTTTTCAATATTAAACCTTATTAAGCAATTGATTTTGTGCCGGTTCTATAGCTGAATCAAAGTTCTTTCATTTCCAAATTTTCCCAGTTATTATAAATTATGGATGAAAAAGAGAGGAATTTCAAATTTATGATTATAAAAACAATGATTGAACATTTCATTGAGCATGGTTACATGACTGTGGACAACTTTTTCAGCAATGATTAACTCACTTCAGTCATGGATGGTAGCTCAAACCTCTGCGAGGACCCAACCAGGGAGCTATATCAGGCAGGTAATATTACACAACATTCGTAGCATATAATGATCCTCCTTCATAAGCTGAATGCTATTCTTACGATTGCGAAAACTAATTTAGATATGGTTCAATATTCTTCACCAATGTAAAGATATTCTTGTTCCCAACCCTCTTATAACGGACTTCATCGCTGAGCTTTTTTACAAGATGAAGACCCAGGCCACCTTTCATTCGTTGTTCCACATACTGTTCAAGATCGGGTGCTTTTACAGATGAATAATCAAACTCCACCCCGGTATCAATTATATTTACAACTACAGTATCATTTGTTCTTTGAATTTCGATCTGGATATCCCCTTTCTCCATTCCTTTATAGGCATAGAGCACTATATTTGAACATACCTCATCAATAGATATTTTCAACCCATTGATATCTTTGCGGGAAAAACCTTGCTGTTTTCCGTACTTTATTGTAAAACTCCTTATTCTCGCCAGGTATTTCGCTTCTGCAGGTACTACAAGCCGTCTCTTTTTATATTTTCCTATGTGTAAACTCATCCGTATATCACGTCCCGATGACTTTCATATTCTTCTATTATTAATCGAATTGACCGCTGTTAGTTACCGCCTGTCCTGAAAATTATCGTCGGTAAAAAGAACTTGTATCCAATGTGTATAAAATATTTAAAATTCTATTATACAAAAATGTTTGAGATCAGGCATTAAAAATTTACTATATTATAATTTCGTATTCTTTATCATACTTCATAATCAATAAAGGACAAGAAAAATTTATATATAATTGTACACAGGATGAAAAACCGGTGTATTGATGATTTAAAAGAAAGGTGGTCAATCATACTGAATTTTTAAAAAATCACCCGGGTCATTCCAGACCTTCGTGCATATGAAACCGCATCATCAACCTCATGCATCTCAACCATTCGACCAATCCCCGGGTATTCACGGGCCCTGTACACCGGATGGTATTGATCCATGATATTGAGGTATGTACGCTTTGAAAGAGCACTCAGAAAGTCGATTACCTCAAATGTTCCTGCAGTGCCTCCGGGTAGCACCAGATGGCGAACCATCAGACCTCTGTATGCAATACCTCTTTCATCCATCATCAGGTCTCCTACCTGGTTGTACATTTCCCGGATCGCATTCTGAGCAATTTCTGGATAATCTTTTACGCCACTCAGCCTGTGCCCGATAGCTGCATCCGCGTATTTAAAATCAGGCATATAAATATCAAACACTCCTTCCAAGAGCTTTAAAGTCTTCACCGAGTCGTATCCCCCTGAATTGTATACCAGAGGGAGATCGAGCCCCATAGGAATAGCAATAAGGAGGGCTTTGACAATTGCATATACCATATGAGTTGGAGTCACACAATTGATATTATGGCAGCCGCTCTTCCTGAGGGAGATCATCATCAAGGCAAGATCCTCGTATGATACCTCTCTTCCATATCCAAGGTGGGAGATGTCGTAGTTCTGGCAGAAAATGCAGGCCATATTACAGTTGGTAAAAAAAATCGTTCCGGAACCCCTCCTGCCAACAAGTGGGGGCTCCTCGCCGAAATGAGCGTTATATGAAGAAACAATCGGCATGAGTTCGCTTCTGCAGCGGCCGCTTCGCCCATTGCTGCGATCAACCCTGCAGTTTTGAGGGCACAGAGTGCACTCCTTAGCGACTTTTTCAAGTTCGGAGGCTACATTTTCTAGCTTACCCGACTCATATATCGCTAAATAAGAGGGCTGAAAATCCATATCAGGAAGTATACCTCTTTAATACCGAAAGTGTTCTCAACCGGTTGACGGCAGCAGCAAGCTCAAAACCCCTGAACATTGCATATTCTCCTAAAGGCCTATTGCTGAGCACATCAAGACCTCTATCTCCTATATCCTTCATTACCATGCGAACAATCTCACCAAGAGTGAGCTTTCCATCCATATACCTTGTGGCGTACTGTATTGCGTCCCCTATTGCGTTGGTCTGGCTCGTATCAACGAGCTGCTCGCACGCACCGAGGTCTATTCTATGGGTACCAAAGTCTATTGACTGCAGTCCCTTTGAAGTGATTTTCACCTCTCTTCTTCCTTTACTGGGATCGAAGCTTGAAGCAAGAGGCATCCGCTCGCTCACCGTTCCAAAGGTATCGCCACCTTCCTTGGTGCGTTCAGCCCTGTATTTCGCGGCGATGCTGAGCGCCTCTCCAGTCATATCATAGGGTTTGTACTCAACCATACAGATCACACAGTCGGCAACATCAAAATAATCTCCTGAGCCTCCAATTGCAAGGACTGTTGACACATCAAGGTCTTTATAGATCTGCCGTATCTTATCAATAAATGGAGTGATGGGCTCTTTTTCCTTTGCAACCAGCTCCTGCATCCGGTGGTCTCTGATCATGAAATTTGTGGCCGACGTATCTTCGTCCATTATGAGAACTACGGCTCCCACCTCTAAAGCCTCTATAATATTGGTTGCCTGGGAAGTGCTCCCGCTCGCGTCCTCAGTTGAGAAAGCCACCGTGTCTTTACCGAAAGGCAGATTTGAAATAAATGGTGAAATATCTACCTTTTCTATACGTCTTCCATCCTCCGCACGTATTTTTATGGTGCAGGGATTTGCTACAACGAACTCCCTTCCATCCCCCGGTATATGATTGTATACACCAAGCTCAAGAGCTTTCAGAAGCGTTGATTTACCGTGATACCCGCCTCCAACGATGAGTGTAACACCCTTACGTATCCCCATCCCTGTAAGCTGTCCCCTGTTCGGAAGATCCACCTGGGTTCGTAAGGATTCAGGGGATTCAAATGGAACAACCAGCCCATCCCTGAGGGGTCGCGGATCAACTCCGCTCGCCCGGGGTAAAACAGCGCCATCTGCCACGAAGGCAATGAGACCGAGCTCATCAAGCTGAGCTCTCAGATGGTCCGCATCTTCAGTAACTTCTACATGCTCGCGAAGTCTTCCTTTGTCCAGATTTCCGAAAAAAAGGGCGCTTCTTAGAAAAAAAGGGCGCTTCTTACGATCTGGGGAAGCTCTCCAAAAAGCATATCCTCAGCATTTTTAGCCGCGATGCTCCTCCCGAATGCGGGAAGCCCCATTCTAAACCGGACCTCAACTTCCTCCTTATTGACAAAGACAGATGTGCGCTCCAGTATCTCCTGCCTGGGACGGTCTATTGAAATTAGGCCACTCTTTCCCGTGCCCCTGGAGCCCCTGCACCACCGCCTTATGGATTCGGAAAACCGTCGAGTGAGAAAATCCCTGAGGGCTACCTCCCTGCTTTTGCTTTTATAGGTATCCTCGGGAAACCCGGCTATTTTTTGTGGAATCATAACACGAAGTCTGCTTGGCGATGCAAAGGGGTCCCCCTGTACATGATCTATAAAAAGGGTATATTCGCCGAAACTATAGCGGCCTTGAAGGTCCTTATATGCCTTGTATCCTCTCCCATCAATCCGCTGTAATATACGCCTCAAATCCTTCTCATCCGCCATTGCTCAGTTTCCTGCTCTTTCACAGTGATTTATCTCTTTGCCCACCATCTATCAGAGCTGATGACCTCATAGAGCTGACGCCCGATGACCTCCGGAGAATACACATCTTCCACGACTTCCCTGTTTTTTTCTATGACTGACTTTCTGTTTTCTATGTCAAATAGTCTCAGCGTAGCGAGCATCGTTGTCTCATTGCTCTCAATAAGCTTATCTATAAATTTCGGATCTTCGAGTTTTATAATATTACCAAGCCTCTCCTTCAGGGCTTCATCAGGGTTCTTTTTTTCATTTCCGATGTCCTTGAAATCCCGCCGGTCCACGATGAGGGCAGTGTAGAGATGCCCCAGCTTCATGCCTGCCGCCTGAAAATCAGGCGTCACAAAGGGAATGCTCCTCCCTATGACTGCCCTGTCAAGAAGCCATGGTTCAACATACACAAAACCGAACCCCTCAAGGATTGAGGTGGTGATTACGAGCTCAGATACCCTGTAGATATCCCCTACTCCATATCTGACAATTTTATCCAGATCTCTTGGATCGTATTCTCTCTCAAGGGAGACAAAATCATCGAGACCGATAGGCCAATAGTCACAGGAAGATTGTGCTCTTTCACAAACTGCTCGAGTATCCCTGCATATACAGCGTCATCTCCCTTTTTCGGCTTTAAGCTTACAAGCAGATGAAACTTTCCCTTTAGCCTGCTGTTCTTTCTTGAGGATTTTCCTTCTGCAAGGGTGTTGAAAAACCTGGTGAGGAATATGGCCTCCTCAACATTCTTTCTCCTCACACACCGTACCGGATAGAGTATAAACCTCACTGATGGGTTAAGGTTTTCTCTTTCTATAATTTTTTTTCGCAGCTCAACAGTTCTGTCGTCCGGTGGAATAATGGAGCGATCAACGGAATTCGGTATGTAGTATATGTTGCTCTCCTCTATCCCGTGCTCTATGAGCCCGTGCTCTATGAGCCTCAGCCTGTCGTATCGGTTGATTGCAATATATTTGATATTTGGATACGCAGGATAGAGAATGCTGTGCCAATCTGGAACCACACCAAAGCGGGACTGGTAAAATTTCTTTACATTGCTGAAGTTTACAGGTCGCTGCTGTACAAAATCGTGAAACCGATAGATAAATGTCTTCTTTTCCTTGGTGGTGTAGCAGTACTGCGTATAGAGAGAAAATGCATAGGTGACAGAAGGATCAATTCCTATTCCCAGGTTCTCGGTTATGATCACATCCATATCTGCGAGCTTATCTACAAGGATCTCGGCAATATTTGTGCCCTGCCATATATAATCGTGTACGCGCTGATCATAAATAGTTATTTCCTCCAAGCGTCTTGATTTCGATTCAGGATCAAACTCTTCAATGTTTCTATACTCAACTTTTCCAGTGGTGGTCTTGATGAAGTTGCGATAATCGGGTGAAAGCTTACCGAAAAGCGTTATGCGCAAATGAGGATCGATTTCAAGCAGTGAATGTACGTTCCGGGAGATAACGGTGTTTACGCCATCTTTGAAACCTATCCCATAGTGAACTATACCGACGCGAAGATTTTTTCCCATATAAAAATGTCCTTAATGTATCTTTATAAAATTCTATTTTTATAATATACATATCCAATTAAAATGTAAACGTGGCTTTTATGATGGGCCGTACTACACCGCCTTATAAGATTTTTCAGTAATGTTTTGCTGCTTTTAAAGAACAGTGACCTTTCTCTCAAGGGTGTGCTGTGCTAAGCACACAATAAAAAAAGCGCCATTCAATAGGCGCCGTATATGGTTAGAATAAACATGAAGTTTGGGCTATAGCAGGCTTCTTCTAATCGAGCAATAACCATATGTTTATCACTCTTGCTCACTGCTATATAATAATATGCCAATAAATGGAAAACCATTCTCCAAATACTATTTAATCAAAAAATATTGACAAAACGAAAAGGTAGTTTATTATGAATTGTAAAATAACGAGTAGAATAGGCAATTAATTATATAAAATATTTAATGGTTTTTGTAACTTTTCAAATAAGAAGCATCACCGTTTTAATGAAATTAAATAATAAAAGGAGAATATTATGAAAAAGAAAAAAATTTTTACATTTATTCTTATCGGGACCTTTTTAACAATTTCGCTTTTATTTGCTGAAGGGAAAAAAGAAGCTGAAAAAGTTTTAGAAATAGCAGTTTCATTCCCAGGAACCGTCGAGTTCTTCAAGGCCGAGATGAAAGGGATGGATAAAGCAGCAGAGGATTATGGACTAAAACTTACCTATGCTGATGCTGAATGGGATGCTGGAAAGCAGCTTGCTCAGGTGGAGAATTTCATTGTCAAAGGAGTTGATTTAATTCTCCTGTGTGCGGCAGATAATGAGGCGCTTATACCTGCTGTTAGTGCTTGTAATGATGCTGATATACCATTGATTACTTTTACCAATGTGGTTGGTTCAAGTCCAGATGGAAAATTTGAAGGAGTCATTAGTTTTATAGGTACGAATGAAGTTGGGGTAGGTCGCCTTTTAGGAAAGATGGCTGAGTTATCACTTGGAGACAGGAAAGCAAATATTGTTATGATTGAAGGCACACCTGGTACACCATGCCAGAGAATGAGAGCTCAAGGCTTTAGAGAGGTGGCTGCAAAACATCCAAATTGGAAAATTGTTTATAGTCAGACTGTTCCAGGATGGACGAAAGAAGGATCTTTAGCTGTCATGGAGGCTTTTTTGCAAACAGGTGAAAAGGTGGATTTGGTAAGCTGTCAATGGCATGCAGCAGCAGTAGCAGCAGCACAAGCTTTAGAAGAAGCTGGTTATGAAGGAAAAGTATATGTAACTGGTTATGAACACTCCAAAGAGTTAATTCCACATATTAAAGAAGGTAGAGTTGATATGACAGCTAATTATTCCATTTTTGATGTTGGCTATAATGCCGTAGAAGCAGCAGGAAAATACTTAAAAGGTGAGAAAATACCAGCATCTATAATTATTGAACCATATATTGTAGATAAGAATAATGTAGACGAAGTAATCCCTGAGTTATAAATATTCCGATCTATAAATATAAAGAATAGGAATAATACCCAGACAGTTATGAGTACTTGTCTGGGTATAAATTTATCCAGTAAATAGTAAGTTTGTTATTAAAGATAAAATCTTTTCTATTTGTGATTACTTCGTTGTATCATAAAGAGTTTAAGTCTTTTAGGTGTATAACTCGTTTTTTCTTAAAGGAGCAATGAAATTACGCAAAACCTGGAAATCTTTATGGTTTGTTTGATATACAAACGGAATTTATAGCTGCAAACGAATAGTCATAGTTTTATCCAAGGATTTTAACGAATGGAAAATATGTGGATTGGAACACAACTTTTTATTGGAGAAAAAGAAATAAAAGATTTTTCCATTGAGTATATAAAGAAGAGAATCATTAGTGCAAAAAGATATTTAAATTTAAATAGCTTGATAGTACGGACCAATTATGATAATGGTGTTTACGAAAATTTAATAAAAATATGTAGAGAATACGAGATAGATATCTATCTATGGTTTACAGTTTTAGCTGATATTCAAGATTATGAGATTAGAAAAGAAGAATTAGTAACCAATTATAAGAATAAACAGGGTTATGGACAAATTGGTCGCTGGGACAAACTGGGTATAGGTGACGAAAAATTCCTATTCATATGTCCAAACAATAAGTATGCAATGGATAATGTTTTTTGTTTATTTAAAAATCTTGTAAACAGATTAGATTTTGATGGAGTTTTTTTCGATAAAATTAGGTATCCATCTGGTGTAAATGGATTCGAATCATTCTTTACCTGTTTTTGCGATTCCTGTAAAGAAAAGTTTTATAATAGCTATGGTTTTTCGTTAGATTCATATAGGAAGACGATAGATGATTTTTTAGATAACCTGAAACAAATAACTGTAAAAGAATTGAATGGATGGAATGGCTTAGAATCTCTTTGGGATTTTGTAGTTTCAAGCAAGTTTATAGAATTCAAAAATATGAATATATATACTACTGTAAAAAGATTTAGTGATTATGTAAAATCCAAGAATAAAAAAGTAGGATTGGATTTGTATAGTATTTCCCTGGCTCAATTTGTTTCGCAAGACTATAAGCTGTTAAGTAAATGCTGTGATTGGATTAAACCAATGATATATTGTCATGCATTAGGTCCTGCTGGAATCCCTCTAGAAATATCATGTCTAATAAGAGCGTTAAGGATTTTATGTCCTAAGTTGAGTGAAAACGTTATTATTAATTTTTTTAATAAAATATTTGATAATAAATTACCAGAGAATGAAAATAAAATATTAAAGAAAGGAATTCTAGAAGAATTTGTCTCTATAGAGTTAGCAAAGATAAAAAAATTAAAATTATCTAAAGAAGTGCAAATATATCCAGGTGTTGAAACTGTAAAGATTCCTCAATTTTCCACCTATATCGATAAAAAAATATTAGAAAAATACTTATCACAAATTAAACAAGAAGTAACTGGTTTCATAGCATCATGGAATCTACTGTACATCCCAGATGATAATTTAGAAATTATAGGTAATAATGTGAGATAATACCATAACTTCTTAGTTAAAATAGCATTGTATAATCGATATTTGTTAAAATCGTTGCGTGTGCATAAAGAGATGGAAGAATTATATTTTATGAGGTAAAAGTTGAATGAAAGTAGGTAATATTAAGACAAATAAAAAAATGTTACTAAAAAACCTCTGGGGGAAAAAAAGTATATTATCCATTAAGAAATATGGTATGATGATCAGTTTCCTATTCATTGGTTTGATTATTTCTTTTGTTATCCCCCATTTTTTAAGTGCTCAAAATATCTTAAACATACTAAGACAAAGTTCAATAATTGGAATTATGGCAATAGGAACAACTTTCGTAATTATTGGTGGTGGTTTTGATATTTCGGTGGGATCGCTTCTTGCACTTACTGCTGCAATGACATTAGGGCTTCAGAAATATATACCATGGTATTTTGCTCTGATGGTAGTTTTATTCGTAGGCGCTCTTATCGGCTTTATTAACGGATTTTTAACGGCCAAAGTACATATAGTTGCAATAATTACTACACTTGGTAGTATGACAATATTAAGAGGATTAACTTATTTATATACAGGTGGATATCCAATAATAGGTGGAGCAGAGAGTTTCAAGTTCATTGGCTCTGGGTATATTAGCTTTATTCCCGTTCCTATAATTATTTTAATTAGCATGGTTATTTTCTGGCAATTCATATTAAGTAGAATGAAATTAGGAAGATATTCATGTGCGGTTGGAGGCAATAAAGAAGCTGCCCGATTATCAGGAGTACCCGTAGATTTTTATCATATTATGACTTTTGTAATTGGAGGTCTAATGGCTGCAATGTCTGGTATTGTTTATGCTTCACGTTTGAATGCAGTTACACCACTGGCAGGGCAGGGTTACGAATTAGATGCGATAGCCTCTACCGTTATCGGGGGAACAAGTGTCTCCGGAGGCGAAGGAAGTGTAATAGGAACACTGGTTGGTGTATTACTTTTAAATATTATAAACAATGTGTTCAATCTGCTAGGTATTCAAGTCTATATACAATATGTTGTTAAAGGGATAATTATATTATCAGTGGTGGGTGTTGACTCTTATTCAAAATTTAAAGAATGAGAAAGAACTGAAGTTTCGCACTAGTATAAAAGAATTGTAAAAAGATAACTAACTCAATACAATGAAGATGAGACATTTCAAGATAAGAAGACAAATTTACTTATCAATTAGATAGATAGTACATTTTTATTAAAGTAAAAAGGAAATATTATACTGAAATGACCGAAAGATACTTATTGGAATTGAGGGAAATTTCAAAAGATTTCGGTGGTGTTAAAGCTCTACAGAATGTTGATTTGAGACTTGGCTACAATGAAATTCTTGCAGTTGTGGGAGATAATGGAGCAGGTAAAAGTACATTGATGAAGGTTATATCAGGTGCTATTCTTCCAGATTCTGGAAAGATATTTTTTAAAGGTAAAGAAGTATCTATTCGGAATCCCCATGATTCTATGGCGTTAGGGATTCAAATGCTCTATCAGAATTTAGCATTGGTGGATTGTCTAAATATTCCAAGTAACTTATTTCTTGGTAGAGAAATTTACAAAAAGGTACTGGGGTTTATGAATTTTTTGAATATTAATATGATGAAGGAGCATAGTATCAGTCATTTGCAAAGTCTTGGAATAAACATACCTAATATAAAAGAAAAAGTTCGAAATTTATCTGGTGGCCAACGACAAGTTATCTCAATAAGCAGGGCAGTTTACTGGAGTAAAAAATTAATTATTCTTGATGAACCTACTGCTGCATTGGGAGTAAAAGAATCTAAGAAAATATTGGACTTAATTAAAACTTTAAA
>Ga0209636_10003351_pt1 | contig 16345 bp, 15 predicted proteins | sample DeeMarSWOR152_54_FD_187464 | JGI IMG/M metagenome (GOLD analysis project Ga0209636, IMG submission 187464) | Marine sediment microbial communities from White Oak River estuary, North Carolina - WOR-1-52-54 (SPAdes) (version 2) | ecosystem: Environmental > Aquatic > Marine > Intertidal zone >...
ATATTATACTGGTTTGGATTTATATTTGGTAACTTCCCGGGAAGAAGGTGGCCCAAAAGCCATAGTTGAATCAATGGCTTCTGGAATTCCTATAATAAGTACAACGGTTGGTATGGCCCAGGATATAATAAAGGATGGTTATAATGGTTTTTTAACCGATATAGAAAATGTAGAGGGATTGGTAGAAAAAGCAAGTAAAGTTATAGAAAATGAAAACTTAAGGGAGAGACTGATAAATAATGCGTTGGATACGGTTAAAGATTACTCCTGGGAAAATATTGCAATGGAGTATCATAAAAAGATTTACTATGAGTTATTAAGTTAAATGGTCAATATATAAAAGTTGATGAAAAATGCTTAAAAGGAAAATGCTTAAAAAAGTGAGTAATTTATTAGATATAGATTTTGTTACTAGAATGGCTGTCCGTTTTGGTAAGTTTTTACCGATTCATAGAAGAGAAACTAATATTCTTCTTAACAAGACAGAAATTGCCAAAAAAAGCCTATACTACAATCTTATCCATATAAAGGAGTGTTAAACCTTACAGATATCTGTAATTTAAGATGTAAATTTTGTGAAATACACTATGTATACAAAAAATTTGAAAAACGTTACTCTAACTTTGTTGATATTGAATTAATCAAAAATTATTCTTCATGGTTACAATATATGAAGAGTTTAGCGTTTTATGGCGCTACAGGAGAACCACTTCTTGCCAAAAACTTTACTAAGATAGTTAAATTACTAAAAACAAAATATGGTACTGCTTTATCTGTTAATACCAATGGAACTTTATTGAATGAAGATATAGCGAATGTAATGGTGGAATATGGTTTTGATGATGTTTTGGTGTCTATACATGCAGGTAAAGAAGAAACATATAATAAACTGGTTGGTGGGGACTACCAAAAATTATTGTCCAACATAGAATACTTGGCGAAAAGGAAAAATGAGTTGAATAGAAGTAAACATTCTATTGGTTTTACTTTTGCTCTGAATAAAATAAACAGTGTAGATGCTGAGGCTTATGTAAGGTTAGCTAAAAAAATCGGTGTAGACTATATCCAAACAGGGCATTACTATGATGTGAGAAATAAACTTCCAAATGATGTGTCTTTTTATTTTAACCCAGAAGAAGGAAATAGAATACTTGATAGGATATATAATCTTGCTCAATCATTAGATATGCCAATCCGTCCGGCAACTCCGCCGTATTTACATTCTCAAGAGGAAATATGTAGGATGCTAAAAGGGGACGGTATAATCGGAACCCATCAATGTTACGAACCATGGACAACGATTAAATTTAAAGGGTGTGTGGAGCATCCTAACAGTCATTATATCACTCCATGTAACAGAATCATGCTTTTTAGGATAAACTATAAAGAATATAATATGAAAGATGGATTTAATTTTATATGGAACCATCCAACTTTGCAGTACCTGAGAAAAACTGCTAATTCTACTGAATTGAATCCTATTTGCGCTTTTTGTAGGAATTCTACTACGCCCATCATCAGATGCGTAGATAATAAAAGGTATAGAAGATTAAGAGACAACGCTGTGAGGGAATTCTTTTCAGAGGTAAGAAGAAACTATGACATACCCCAAAAGTACGGATTGTATTTACTGGATAAAAATCCTTATGAATGAGTAAGATGGAGCCTAAAATACATATCTTGTATCCGTTTACTGAAGGTCCGTGGGGTGGTGGAAATCAGTTTTTAAAATCGTTGAGAGAATATTTCAAAAAAAATCATCTTTATTCAGATAACTCAGAGGATGCGAATGTGATTCTGTTCAACAGCCATCATTACTTAGATGAAGTTTGTACAATCAAAAGAAAATATCCTGATAAAATTCTAATACATAGGGTGGATGGGCCAATATTATTAGTCAGGGGAAACGACAGGACAACCGATAAGATTGTTTTTCAGTTCAATAATTTTCTTGCTGATGGAACAGTTTTTCAATCAAAATGGAGCAAGGAGAAAAATCATGAGATGGGATTTAAAAAATCAAGGTACGGGACAATTATTATGAATGCTCCTGATCCTGAGATTTTTAATTCTAAGGGCAAGAGACCATTTAATAGAAACAAGGTGAGGTTAATAGCCACAAGCTGGTCCGGTAATCCAAGGAAAGGATTTGACATTTACAAGTATCTGGATGAGAACCTTGATTTCAACAGGTATGAAATGACATTTGTTGGGAATTCTCCTATGGAATTTAAAAATATTAAATGGATAAAGCCAGTTCCAAGCCAAGAATTGGCTGAAATATTAAAAGACCACGATATTTATATAACGGGAAGTAGAAATGATCCCTGCTCAAATTCGCTAATTGAGGCGCTTCATTGTGGTTTACCTGCCATGGTAATAAACAGTGGCGGACACCCGGAAATAATTTCTGGAGCAGGCGAGTTATTTTACCATGAGAAAGATGTTTTAAATGCAATAGATAAAGTTGCCAATAATTATGAATATTATCAATCACAGATTAATTTGCCAACCATTGATGAAGTTGGAAAAAAGTATTTAAGGTTTGCTGAAACTATACACAATGATTTTTTAAGCGGCGATTACCATCCTAAACGAGTTAACTTCTTGGATAACATAAAATTTAATTTAAGGATGAGGTTTATAAAATGAAAATAAAAGAAAAATTAATAGGAGGAGAATGATAAGAAAAAGAGAGGATACAACATTAACCTTATTCTTCACCGGCGGCGTGAGTTTAAAAACCTGGGCTGATGTAGGGAACCTTGACAGGGAACTTGGAATATATAAAAGATTATCCGATAAATTGAAAAGGGTTAATTTTATTACTTATGGAGGGAAGCAGGATGAAATATATGCAGATAATCTTGGAGATATTAAGCTTTTGCCTGCAAGGTGGTACAGCAGGCGAATGTTCACCACCCTTCATTTATTGTTAAAATACTACTCTGAACTCAATGATACGGACATAATAAAAACAAATCAAATTCCCGGCTCTGAAATACCGCTCTGGTTTAAAAAACACCTTGGAAAAAAATTGATTGTGCGGTGTGGATATTTGCACAGCAGAAATACAATCAAGGAAAGCAAAGATGAAAAAGTCATCAGAGATGCCGTCGAATTAGAAAGAAACGCGTTTTCAGCTGCGGATATGGGAATTGTCACATCTACATGGCAGCGTGATAGAATCATGGAGCAATATAATCTTGATCCGGAAAAAATAAAAGTTATTCCTAACTATGTTGTAACTGATGTTTTTAAGCCACATCCTGAAATCAAAAAAAATTACGATCTTGTTTTTGTAGGTAGGGGGGGAAAAGAAAAAAACATAGACAATCTATTGAAAGCGATGCATTATCTGAAAAGAAAAAAGAGAAATATCTCATTATTAATGGTAGGTGGCTGTTACCGTGACAAAAAAATAAAAGAAACAGCCAATAATTACGCCTTAGATGTTACTTTTAAGGGTAATATGCCTAATTTTGATTTACCTTATATACTCAACCAAGCAAGAGTTTTTATTTTACCCTCCTACTATGAAGGGCATCCAAAAACACTTCTTGAAGCAATGAGTTGTGGATTACCCTGCATAGGTTCGGATGTCACCGGAATAAAAGAAGACATTGAACATATTAAAACAGGGTATTTATGTGATACTGATCATGAGAGCATTGCAAATGCCATAGAAACTGTAATATCCGATGAGGCACTTCAAAAAACAATTGGGAAGAATGCTCGAGAATATATCCTGAAAAAATACTCAATAGACCAAATATTAGAAATGGAGTTGAAAGTTATCCGGGAGGTTATTGACAAATGAACCTTAGTTTAACAAATCTAATAATTTAACTAAAGATGAAAGAATGTATTTTAATCACCGGCGGTGCAGGATTTATCGGTTCAAATATCGCACACAGATTGCTTGAAGAATATTATAATGTTAAAATTATAGATAATTTTTCAACCGGAAGTAAGAAAAATATCGAGAACATCATTGAGAAAGTTGAATTCGTGAGAGGTGATGTAAGGGATATGAAATTACTCAAGAGCATCATGGAAGGTGTGGATTATGTGCTTCATCAGGCAGCAATTCCCTCAGTTCAAAGAAGTATTAATGACCCGGTATCGAGTAATGATGCAAATGTTAATGGGACATTGAATGTATTGGTTGCCGCTAAAGATACTGGAGTTAAAAGAGTAGTATATGCTTCATCATCCTCTGTGTATGGAGATACACCAACACTTCCAAAAAAGGAAGATATGGTTCCCGGTCCCAAATCACCTTACGCAATAACAAAATTAACTGCCGAGTATTATTGTAAAATATTTTATGAAATTTACGGGCTTGAAACTGTAAGTTTAAGGTATTTCAATGTTTTCGGACCAGGACAGGACCCAAAATCAGAATACTCTGCAGTTATCCCTAAATTTATAACTGCATTGTTGAAGGATAAACAACCAACAATTTACGGTGACGGTTTACAAACCAGGGATTTTAGTTACATAGAAAATGTTGTTGATGCAAACATACTTGCCTGTAAAGCAAAAAATGCTTCTGGAAAAATATTCAACATCGCATGCGGCGAGAGAATTAGTTTAAATGAGATTGTAGATATTTTAAATAAAATTTTAAATAAGGATATTAAGTCAATTTACACAGAACCGCGGCAGGGAGATGTAAAACACTCGCTTGCAGATATTTCAAAGGCGAAAAATATTTTAGGATATGATCCTAAATATGGGCTTGAAGCAGGATTAAAGGAAACTATTGAATGGTATAAAAATGAATAAAACAATATGTATCATCGGCTTAGGATATGTTGGGCTGCCATTGGCATTGGAATTTGCAAAGAAATACAAAGTTATTGGATTTGACGTTAATAAAGAAAAAATTAATGATTTAAATAATGGCGTTGACACAACCGGTGAAGTTAAAAATAAGAATGAACTGTTAACTGAAAATTTAATTTTTACCAATAATCCAGAAAAAATTAAAGAATCCGATTTTGTAATTGTTGCAGTTCCAACACCTGTTTTAAAATCCAAAATACCTGATTTGAAATATGTTGAATCAGCATCAAAACTTGTTGGCGAAAACCTTAAATCTGGTTCAATTGTGGTTTTTGAATCTACGGTTTACCCGGGCGTTACCGAAGAGATTTGTGCGCCAATAATTGAGAAATATTCAGGTTTAAAGTGCAGCAAAGACTTTAAAATAGGTTATTCTCCCGAAAGAATAAACCCTGGTGATAAAGAGCATACTTTGACAAAAATTGTAAAAGTGGTTTCCGGGATGGATGAAGAATCATTAAATGAAATTGCTGAAGTTTATGGAAGCATAATAGAAGCAGGCGTATTCAAGGCAAGAGACATAAAGACCGCAGAAGCAGCAAAAGTTATAGAAAACATTCAGAGAGACTTAAACATAGCGCTTATGAACGAACTTGCAATAATATTCAGAGAAATCGGAATTAACACAAAAGATGTATTGGATGCTGCAGGTACAAAATGGAATTTCCACAAATATTTTCCGGGTATGGTTGGAGGCCATTGCATTCCTGTTGATCCCTATTATTTGACTTACAAGGCACAGATGTTAGGTTATCATCCTGATGTTATTCTTGCAGGTAGAAGAATAAATGATTATATGCCAAAACATGTTGCTGAAATTATAGTCAAGGGATTGAATAAGGCAAACAAGGTATTGAAGGGTTCAAGAATCTTACTTATGGGTTTAACATTTAAAGATAATGTGCCGGATATAAGAAACTCGCCTGTAAAAGAACTGATAAAAGAGTTAAAGGAATACGAGATGGATATTATCGGATTTGATCCGTTTGTAAAAGAAAACTCTCTGTTCGGAATTAAAAATTTAAAAAATCTTGATGAAATTAACAAGATTGATTGTATCGTTATAGTGAATGCTCATGACAACTTTAAAAAAATAAAACAGGGAGAATTAAAAAATAAGATGAGTGATAATCCGTTGATAGTAGACGTTAAAGGGATGTTTAACAGATGTGAAGTTGAAAGTACTGGAATTAATTATTACACTCTATAGTTTTTGAAGTACTAAAATGTAACAAATAAATGATGAGTCACTTCAAATAATTAGGAATAACGTTCGAGAATATCTCTTAAAAATACTCAATGTGCCAAATATTAAAAATGGAGTTAAATACTATAAAAGAGGTTAATATAAAATGAAATTTCAGTTATCAAATCTTATGATTTATATAGTTTCCCTGTTGTTAAGACGGCTATCTCCTTCTACCCGTGCCGAAGTTTTGATGCGATTGATTCATTTGTCAGTTAAGGGAACTTCCCCAAAGAAAACCTTGGAATTTCTATTTGAATTGGAAAATCGTTTGTATTCATTAGAAGGAAGAGCATCGGTAGAATATGGAAATGGCATACATACTAAACACAAGCATATTAATTATCACAAATTTTTCATTAAAAACCTTAATCCGGGCGAGTGTGTTCTTGATATTGGCTGCGGCAACGGCTGTATGGACTATGACATAGTAACCAATGTTCCAAACATAAAGATTGTTGGAATTGATTTAAACGAGGAAAACATCAAGTTTGCTCGTGCACATTACCAGCACATCAATTTGAATTTTATTCACGGTGATGCACTTAAGGAATTGCCTAATGAAACATTTGATGTTGTTACGCTATCTAATGTATTGGAACATATTGAGCATCGAGTAGAATTTTTGAAGAAGATTATGCAACAAATTAAGCCTAAGCGTTTGATTATTCGCGTGCCGCTTTTTGAACGCGACTGGAGAGTCCCGCTCAAAAAAGAACTCGGCATAGATTACCGTCTTGATTCCACACATTGCATCGAGTACACACAAGAAGAGTACTTTGAAGAGTTTCGTCAAGCAGGATTAAAGGCAACACATGTAGAATTCAGGTGGAGTGAAATATGGAGTGTGGTAGAACCTTTGCCCGGAGGATGTGGAAATGGCTAATCCAAAAGTTACAGTCTTAATGTCTGTGTATAATGGCGAGAAATACCTTCGTGAAGCAGTTGACAGCATATTAAATCAAACTTTTAAGGATTTTGAGTTCTTGATTATCAATGACGGCTCTACGGATAGAACAGCAGAGATACTAAAAAGTTACCATGACTTAAGAATTAATATAATCACTAATGAGAAAAATATTGGTTTGACTAAATCGTTAAATAAGGGGTTAAAGGTGGCAAGGGGAGAGTATATTGCTCGGATGGACGCGGATGATATTTCTATACCAAAAAGGTTAGAAGCGGAATATGCTTTTTTAAAAAGCCATCCACGAGTAGGAGTTGTCTCAAGTGATGTTCATTTCATAGACAAAAAAAGTAGAAAAATTGGTACATGGAAATCATGTCATACTCCAGAGGACTTGTACTATACACTGAATTTTATTAATTGTGTGGCACACTCAACAATAATGTTCCGGAAAGATGTTATAAGAGAGATAGGTAATTATGACGAAACAATAATAAGGGCACAGGATTATGACCTTTGGTGTAGACTGTCCAAAGTTACAAAGATTTATAAAATTCAAGAGGTTCTGGTACTATTCAGAAAAACAAAGGATAATATATCCCATACTTTCAAAAACGAACAGGAGAAAACTGCAAATATAATAGTGAAAAGAAATTTAGAAAATCTCTTAAAAACAAAATTAGAGGATGATGAACTAATGTCTTTGCAACATAATAAGGTATCTAAATTCTCAGATATAAAAAGATTAATTTTTATTCTACAAAACATCAATAATAATTTACTGTTATCTGAATCAGAAAATATTCAAAAAATCGGATTAAACAAAAAAGAAATAAGAAAATTTATGAATAAGAAAATAGCGAATTTATTGGTTGCATACATTAAATGTGCATCACCACTTGAATCACTAAAGTTAATACTATCCTTTAGGCCCTATTTGGTAAGTATTTTATTCAGACATATAATTTCCACAATAATAAATAAATTTAAGATTCTTTTAATACATAAGTAAACTATGTAAATTAAATATAACTACGATGAAGTGGTAAATTAAAATGGCCAATTCTATATTGACAAGAGAAAATATAAAGAAGCATCGCTTAAGACATCAACAAATGATACAAATTTCAGCAGTCATTTGTACATTTAATCGCGCAGGTTATCTAAAAAAAGCCATTCAGAGTCTTATTAATCAGACATTACCTGATAAGCAATATGAAATAATTGTTGTAGATAACCACTCCACAGACAATACTAAAGAAATCGTTCAGAATTTTAGAAAATTTAATAATTTAAAGTATATTTATGAACCAGTTAAAGGACTCTCACAAGCACGGAATACAGGGTGGCAGAATGCACACGGAAAATATGTAGCATATTTAGATGATGATGCAATTGCTTGTTCTGAGTGGTTAGAAAGAATAGTTAGAGTATTTGAAACAATCAGTCCACAACCTGGCAGTGTCGGTGGCAAAATAACACTTATCTGGGAAAATGAAAGGCCTGAATGGATGTCAAAAAATATGGAAACTTGTTTGGGTTTTTTTAACTTGTCAAATAAACCAAAATTTCTTAAAGATGATCGTGAGGGGCTAAGAGGGGGTAATGTTACATACCCGCGAGAACTTCTACGGAGATTTGGCGGGTTTAGTACGAAACTCGGTCGAAAAGGTAATAACCTTTTATCAAACGATGAAATCTATTTAAACAGATGTTTGGAAAAAAACAAGTTGCTTGGTTATTATGATCCAGATATATGTGTTCAGCACCATGTTCCAGTTGAGCGTTTAGTGGAAAATTGGTTTTACAACAGATACTTCTGGCAAGGTGTTTCAAGTGTTGTCTTATCACACATAGAAAAACCAAAAAAAAGAATATATTACTTGTTAATAGGATTCATAAACGCATGTTATTTTGTATTGAATCCGCGAAACCTGTTGGCACTTATAGATAACTCACGGGTCTATGCTATGTGCAAAGTCAAAGAGCGGCTTGGTCGAATATGGATGCTTTTTAGACTTGGTCTGGGCAAAGAGAATGTGTAGTTAAAACATTTTTATATACCTCTATGGTCATCTTACTGATTTTATCCCATGACATATCTGTTTTTAATTTTTTATAACCTGCTCTACCCATTTCTTTCCTTAATCTTTCATCTTTAAGTAATTTAATTATTGCTTCAGCCAATGCTTCAGGTTCTTTTGGCGGAACAATAAATCCTGTTCTTCCATCATCAACAACTTCAGGAAGAGCACCAACATTTGTGATAACGACAGGTTTTTTAAAAGCATAAGCAACAGGAATAACCCCGCTTTGGGTTGCTTCAATGTAAGGCAAAACAACAACACTTGCTTTTTGAAACAGTTCTGCACCGAATTCCCAGTTAATACACCTGTTATATACAATATATTTATCATTATCCATCATTTTTTTGTGCTTATCCATGTCAAATTTTTTAACAGGTTCACCTGCAATGATTATTTTTACATGAGGAATATTTTTTGATATTATTGATTCTGCCTGAATTAAATATTCTAATCCTTTGTATCTCCCTATACGACCAAAAAACAAGATAGTGCAGTTTTCACATTTTATTTTTGTTCCTTTTTTAATGTATCTCATAAAAGGCAACACATTATGTTCTCCCATGGGTATCGCACTTACTTTACTCTCAGGAATCTTATACTTGTTTATCATTATCTCTTTTAGTTTTTCACCGTGCACAAATATATGATTTAAATGCTTTATCAAATAATTTTTGATAAATTGTAATAATAAATCAGCCTCCCCAGTATGGGGTTCTGGATCATGAATTGTTGTAATTATGGGGTATCTGTGCATAAATGGCAAAATTAAAATATCTATTTTCGTAAATGCTTGGGTGTGAATAATGTCGGGATTAAAATTATATATCTCTTTTATTATTTTACACAAAACTATAAAATTTTTTGGGTTAATAAAATTTTTTGGGTTAAATAAGGGGGACTCGAATTTCTCTGTTAAATATAATTCAACCTTAGAATATACACCATCAAGCAATTCCTTATCCAATGATGAAATATTATAAACAAGTAATTTTACTTTTGTTTCATCGTTTTTAGATAAAGCATTTGCTAATTGAATTGTGTAATCCATAGGCAAGCTTCCAGGCATACATAATACTCTCATTTTATTTTTGTAATACAAATTATATACTCGTACACATAATAGAGGTGTTTGTATTATTTTTAATTTTGTTTATAATTTATTATCGTTATAATTTTTAAATAATCCTTCCCATTCTTTAATAGTTTTTTCAATATCAAAATCCCTTGCCCTTTCAATACCCTTCTTATACCGCTCTCCCAATTCATTATTTTCCATGATTTCAATCATAAGTTCTGCAAAGTCCTTTTCCTGTTTTGTTAATGGTTTATCGTTTAAATCTTCAAAAACCATTTTTCTTTCAAATGGTTTTATCAATATACCATATTTGGCCGGGTGTGGATATTTAATTTCTTCATTAATTTTGAGTTCCGGCTCCAATATCTCTCTTGGTCCGGTTTTGCAATCCGTCGAAATTATGGGCAAGTTAACAGATAACGCTTCTATTAATGCATTTGGCAGTCCTTCCCATAAAGAAGTGAGAACAAAGCATTGGCTGTGTTTTAAAAGTTTAAATGGGTTTGTTTGATTTCCCAAAAGAAACACACTCCCTCCAAGGTTTAATTTTTTCACTAAATTAATTAATTCTCCCTTTAACTCGCCATCGCCCAATATAATCAATTTTGCATTTTTATGTTTTTCCGTAACTTTCTTAAAACTTCTTATCAAATACCACTGTGCTTTTTGTTCCGATAGTCTACCAATGTTTATGAAAACATAAGAATTTTTAAATATTTTTAAATATCTCTCTTCCAATGGCTCGGTGGATTTTTCTATGTATTGATTTATGTTGTGAGGATTATACATCACTTCTATTTTGTTCCTTGGTATTTTATAACTGGCACATAGTATTTCTTTGATTTCTTTTGATACAACAACTATTTTATCTGCTCTCGGATAAAGTTTTTTTATTAGATAGTTAGTTACTCTTGCCACAATACCTTTTTGATAGTTCGTTTCCGGGTTGTTGTGAACGCATGCTATTATTTTTGATTTATTTTTGAAAATTTTACTTAAAATTGCATAAAAATTTGATTTTTCTATAAAAGATATAACAATGTCTGTATGATGATCTTTGCAAAATTTCGATATGGCAAGTGGTCTTGTAATCAACTTTTTAAATTTAACAAAAACAGAAGACTCCAATACTTCATTAAAAGAGTAATATTCTCCTTCAAATACATATCTTTCTTTATAATTATAGTAAGTCAAAAGATCTACGGGGTACCCTCTTTTATTCAATTCCGTTCCTAAAACAGATGCCACGCGCTCTGCACCGCCGCCTAATTTTAATGAAGATAATAATATCAAAATTTTTTTTGGTTTTTCCATTTTCACATTACATTCTATTTTAGTGTTAATATCTTTTTATAAGATTTTTATTGACATCGTTTAATCATTCCAATTAAATCCCAAAATTCCACACATTATTTCAAACATCCAATAAGTTCATAAAATTTTTCAGCATTTTTCTTGATATCATGATTTTTCTTTGCATAATTGTAAGCGTTCTCTGACATTCTTTTATAAAGATTTTTATTTGATAGTAAAATGTTCATGTTCTTATTAATCAATTCAATATCATTATTACAAAAAAATCCGCATTCATATCTCTCTAAAAAATTATCCGGATTTACACTTAGAGAAACAATTGGTGTTTTATTTTTTGCTGCCTGTACAAATGTATTCGGAAATCCTTCTTGTGTTGAAGTGTTTACAAATATCTTGGCTTCCCCGAAGTATTTATCAATTTGATTAAATGGTACAAAATCAATAAATTTTAGATTGTTCAGTTTTTGTGCTTCTTTCTTAATCCTCCCGGACAATTGCGGATTGTAAGTGGACGGTGGGCAAATCATAACAAACTTGAAATCAGGATTTTGCTCTGCCAATTTTAAAAACAATTCCGGTCTTTTCCAGGATTCTGAACGCCCGACCCACAGAATATAATTTTTCTTCGTTTCAATATATTCCTGAACAGGATAGCCTGATTTAATTACCGTTGATTCTATGTTTCTTTGTTTTAAATTCATTTTTTGATATTCATTCTGTGTAATAATTAAATCAGAATATTTAAAAACCAAATTTGCAAAAAAGGATTTAAGTAAATTGTTATTTTTTTCGTAAGTACCGTCCGTTTCTAGGTCATGTCCAATCATATATGCGAATTTTCTATTTAAGATTTTACAATAGAATGCGATAATTCCTGAGAAAGGGCTTGGAGCTCTTTGAATATATATATCTGCATCAATTTTATTGAAAACCCTGTAAAAATCTATAATCTGCTTGATAAAATTATCTTTTAAATTCAGAGATTTATAAACTTTAATTTTTTTGTGTATTTCAACATCATCCTGGCCATAATCGGCGACCATGAATCTGATTTTTACATCTTTATACCCGGAAAATTCATTTGCTAAATAATATAATTGAACCTGTGCTCCTCCAAAAGTAGATTTTACTTCAGGATTAAATAATTGGTATGCTTTTGGTGATATGAAACAAATTTTCATTATTTTTCTACCTCACAAATTGTATATAAATATTTCCCGCTTTTACTCGGTAGAATTTCATCAACAAATTCAAATTCTACCTTGCAATTTTTTCCTATCAAAATTCTTGTTTTCTTGACTATGTCATCTAATTCTTTTCTATCAGGTTCGCCTCTTTTTTCGATCCTTATTATAATATTGTCAAAATTATCCTGTATTATCTGAAATCTCTTTATCCAATCTTTAAAGAAAAGTTGCTGAACAATAAAATGAGAATGTATCAATGATCCATCTCTCTTTTTAAAATAGCCAAGAGTTCTTCCCAATATCTTTTTTAACGAAAAGAAGTTTCTTCCACATTTACATTTTGGGTATTCGGCAGAAATCGCTATATCGCCGATGTCATATCTTATTAAGGGCATAGAGTAATTCCTTAAATTCGTTATGAAAAGTTTACCTTCTTTTCCAAATCCGACCTTTTTATAATTATCGTCTAAAACCTCAACAAAATTGAACCAGGGGAAAATGTGTAGTACATTTTTTTCTTTGCATTGACATGCTATAGGCCCGACTTCTCTGGAGCCGTATTGATCGTAAACAGGACATCTTAATGCTTTCTCAATTGTTTCTCTTATGTTATCATAAAGAGGATTAATTGAAGTTATAATAAACTTTGGGGTGTATAATTTAACATTTCTATTAATTATGATTTTGGAGAATTCAAACATACCATCCGTATAACTCCAATAGCATTGAGGCTTAAATGTATTATGCAGATTTATTAATTTGTTAATGCTATTGTTATTTAGGTTATATGAATTAAAAAACTTTCTGTTATACAGATAGTTAATAATTTCCTCTTTTAAACCTATAGTGCCTTCAATTATATCTCTGTCAGAACCCCAGAATTTTATTTCTTTTTCGCCAATATCTTTTCCAAGAATCTGATTAAAATAAATCTTGGTTGCTATATTCCACTCATTATACTTTTTATCTTGGATTAATTTAACCGGCTCTCCTGTGCTGCCTCCAGAGGTATTTTCATAGGGCTTTCTTTTTTTATAATCTCTGGAATATAGATTTTCACCTTCCGCTCTAATAATATCTTTTGTTAGAACTGGAATCTTATCAAAGTTTTTTAAATCAACTTCTCCATTCCTTATTACTCCTGCATTAGGAAGAACCTTATGGTAATAAGGAACATTATTGTAAGCGTGCAGTAATATTTTCTTTAATTTTTCATCCTGATACGTTTTTATCTCTTCCGGGGGTAGTTTCTCAATCCTTTCAATTTCTTTTAAGTATGTCGGGATTTTGCTTCCTGTTAAATACAATCCGGCAAATATTATCGGCTTTCTCCAGTTCATTTTTTCACTTTATCATAAATCTTTGAATAATCCTCTGCAACCTTCCCCCAACTCATGTTCTCAGCAATCTCTCTTGATTTTTCACCCATGTATTTTCTTAACTTTGAATCATTAATCAACCGAATCACTGAATCAGCAATCGCTTCCGAGTCCCCCATTGGAGTAACAATTCCATTATCTTTGATTAATTCTCCTGTTCCCCCGGTATCTGTTGTGATTATCGGAAGTCCCGATGCCATTGCCTCAAGAACGGTATTGGACATTCCTTCATTTAATGAAGGAAGCACAAAAATATTTGAATCTAAGTAGATTGAAGGAAGTTCATCATGCTTTATATAACCCTTAAATTTTATATATCCTGATACATTCAATCTATTTGCTAAATTTTTAAGTTCATGCTCCATGTTTCCTTCACCAACTATTGTTATTTTAAAACATTTAGTTTTATTTAAAATTAAAGGAACCGACTTTATCAGGTATTCAATGCCCTTTCTCTTGATTAACCTGGAAACGCACAGGATTTTTATTGTGTCATCATTTTTCCCCGCGGGCTTAAATTCATTGATGTCAATGCCGTTATGGATAATCTTTATCTCCTGCCCCGGGTTTGTTCCAATCGCCAGGTTTTTCAGCCCTTTACTGTTGGCAATCACACAGCGTGCATTTCTCCAGACAATCTTAATAATCGGCTTTAAGAATACATACTGGAAGGAGAATCTTTTATTAAATCCCGGGACATCAGAACCTCGCAAAGAAACAATATACGGTATCCTCTTCCTGAAAATGTAAGCGATAAATCCGCAGGGAATACCGAAAAAAGCATGGCAAATATCATATTTATTTTTATTCAATAATTTCTTCACTAATTTTATTGCTTTAAAAGTATAAAGAATTATCTCCCTGCTTGTCCAGTAATGTATATCTCTCTTGTTGACAGGTAACTTATAAATTGTTATATTCTCACTGAACTTCTCTTCCTGCATTTCTTTTGCAGCAGCAGAAGTAACTAAATCAACTTTTATGTCAGGATTCAATGAAAATTCTTTTAAAAGATACTTTGTTGCATTGCTTGCACCACCCCCTAAAGGGGGAAATTCGTAATTCAGCATTAAAATCTTCATTCTATTATTTCCTTTATTTTATAAATTTTCCTATCTTTCTCGTCGTAATAAACCCGGACTATAAGTTCACCTAAAAAACCAAAGATAATGAACTGCATGCCTAAAACAACCAGAAGAACTGCTAAAAGGAGTAAAGGTCTGTTCGAAAGGGAGACACCGTAAAAAAGTCTCATAATAGTTAAGTATAATCCGGTAATAAACCCCATAAAAAACAAGCATAATCCTAAAAATCCGAACAGATGCAATGGGCGGGTTGAGTATTCCATCCAGAATTTTAAGTTAATTAAATCCAAAAACCCTTTAAGCAACCTTTTAATTCCGTATTTTGTTTTTCCGTATTTTCTTGGGCGATGGTTAACTTTAATTTCTGTGACTGAAAAACCACTCCACGCAACTAATGCCGGGATGTAGCGATGCATTTCCCCGTATATCCTGACATCCTCCAGGGAATCTCTTGTATATGCTTTCAAAGTACACCCAAAATCATGGATTTTCACACAGGTAAGTGCGGATGCCAGCCAGTTTGAAATTTTGGAGGGTATCTTCTTAGTGAAAAAAGGATCTTTCCTATCAGCTCGCCAACCGCTAACAACATCAAACCCCTCATCAAGTTTTTCCAATAATTTAGGAATATCCGCGGGATCATTTTGCAAATCACCATCCATTATTACTAAAACATCACCTTTAGCGTGATCAAATCCCGCTTGTATTGCAGAAGTCTGCCCGAAATTTTTCCTGAATTTTATAATCTTTACTTTTTTATCCCTCTCCCGTAACTCTTTTAAAATTTTAAATGTATTATCGGTGCTGCCGTCATCTATAAAAAATAGTTCATAATTTTTATCCATAGTATCCATTACCTTCTTCAATTCTGAGTATAAAAGAGAAATATTCTTTTCTTCATTCAACATGGGAATTATTATTGAAACCTCTGTTTTTGCCATCGGAAAATATTAAAATTTCACTGAATATTATTTTAAATATTTAAATATTAGGATACAGATACTATTACTTGAGTTTCAAAGATATTAGATTTCTAACATAATAAATTTTATTTACCCCATTTACTGATGTTGGTTTTTGTTATCTCATTTTTTGTATTTTGTTGCCATGTCAAAATTTTAAATAAAATCGGTGTGCTTTAATACTTTAAATAATAAATATTGCCAAGTCAGTTAATTTATTTAATATCTAATACAATAACATGGAACTAACAA